>Ga0315282_10010117_pt1 | contig 14861 bp, 11 predicted proteins | sample YL17G07_20_MG_FD_203693 | JGI IMG/M metagenome (GOLD analysis project Ga0315282, IMG submission 203693) | Sediment microbial communities from Yellowstone Lake, YNP, Wyoming, USA - YL17G07_20 | ecosystem: Environmental > Aquatic > Freshwater > Lake > Sediment | place: USA: Wyoming | collected... | reverse complement strand
AGATAGAAAAATATGAAGGTAAGGTTAAAATAATTACCCAGGACACACATATGCAAAGGCTTCTTGAAACAGCACGACAGATAGCACCAACCGACTGTAACATCCTCTTAACTGGTGAAAGTGGGACGGGGAAAGAAGTGTTTTCGAGGTACATACATTTAAATAGTATTCGTGCCGATGGTCCATTTTTCGTAATAAATTGTGGCGCGTTCACAGAGGAGCTCCTGTCTAATGAACTCTTTGGACACGAGAAGGGTGCATTTACGGGAGCACTATCAATGAAAAAGGGATTAATTGAAATGGCATCAAAAGGAACGTTGTTCCTTGATGAAATAACCGAGATGCCCTCTTCCATGCAGGTAAAACTTCTGAGGGTTATTCAGGAAAAGGAAGTTCTAAGGGTTGGCGGCACAGAACCTTTGAGAGTGGATGTCAGATTTATTGCCGCAACAAACAGAGACATCCAGGATACAATGAAAAGCGGGCGATTTAGACAAGATCTTTATTTCAGATTAAATGTTGTTTCTTTGCACATGCCACCACTTTCAGAAAGAAGGGATGATATCCCACTTTTAAGCTATTATTTTTTGAAAAAGTATGCAGCCCTTATGAAAAAGGAAGTTACTGAAATATCGACAGATGCAATGAGTATCTTAATGAATTATGACTTTCCGGGCAATGTCAGGGAGCTTGAAAATATTATCGAAAGAGGTGTTGCACTGGCGAACGGGAACATTATAGAAATAGTCCATCTTCCCGAAGACCTTAGAGAATTGAGCATAAGGACCTTCAGGAAGAAGGAAGGTAAAATCCCTTCCCTCGAGGATCAGGAGATAGCTTATATAAAATGGGTTATGGGAGAAACGGGTAGCAACAAGACTTTAGCTGCCCAGATACTCGGGATAGACAGGGTATCTCTCTGGAGAAAATTGAAGAAATTCGGATTGGAAGAATGAAGCATGAGGCACACCTTTCCTGATTAAAGCTTCCACACCAGGACAGCACACCCTGCATGCCCTATTACCCTTTCCGTCACGCTGCCCATTAGTAGTTTTGTTATGCCTGTTCTGCCATGGCTTCCAATAACTATGAGACCAGTATCTTTCTGTACCGCTGTATTAACTATAACCTCATGAGGTACACCTTTCCTGATTAAGGCTTCCACCTCTAAGCCTTCGTTTTCTGCAAACTTCTTTACCATATCAACATTTTCCTTTACCACTGTGAGGTCTTCATCTCTTTTGGCAACGGAAAGGACGATCAGAGTACTCCCGCAGCTTTTTGCAATTTCTATGGCCTCATGGGATGCAAACTCGCTATGCATTGAACCGTCTGTAGCGATAAGGATTTTTTCAAAGGTGAGTTTCGCATCTTTAGGTACAACCAGAACCTTGCAGAGTGTATGGCCTATGACCTTAGCAGTCACACTCCCCATAAGAACCCTTTCAAACCTGCCCATACTCTTTCTGCCCAAAATTATCAGGTCACATTTTTCAGCCTCTGCGAGGTCAACAATTCCCTCATATGGCTCTCCCTCAACACAGACAGTCTTTATCAACATCCTTTCAGCCTTCGCCATCTTTTCAGCTTCTGAAAGGGCTTTTTCACAGGGCTCTCTGAGAGCCTTGTGAATATTGCCTATGGCTGTAGTCGCCAGGTCTCCTTCATAAGGAGGAATAACGGATACCACAGTTACCCAGCTCCCCTCCTTCGTAGCCAGCGTGAAGGATTCGCTTAATGCATGCAAGCTGGATTCTGAACCGTCAATCGCAACGAGTATCTTCTTATATCTTCCCATGTTTACCCAAATGTTGCATAAACAGGGTCTTCGCGTAGTCAATTCGGCTATTTATTCCTTTTTCAGGGAATCGATCTGCCTTTTCATCTCTTTCCATTCCAATGCCCTATTAATAGCAATCAGTATCTGCTCTTTACGGAAGGGCTTGGTGATGTAGTCATAGGCGCCTTTATGTATAGCCTCTTCTGCCGATTCTATAGAGCCATATGCGGTAATGATAAGTATGGGTATAGATTTGTCTATCTTTCTAACCTCATCAATGAGTTCTATGCCATCCATACCCGGCATCTTGAGATCAGCAATCAGTAAATCGAAAGCCCCTTCTTTAATCAACTTAGGTGCCTCTAAAGGATTATTAGTGGTTGTTGCCTTGTGATTAGTCTTTTCAGTAATGATCATAGCAAGAAGGGCGAGCATATCCACTTCATCGTCCACAATTAAAATCTGTGCCATTTTACCTCCCTTTCAGGCATAATGCCTGAATTAAAATCGATATTCCCTGTAGCTTGCTACTGGATTACCTTATACGATCTCTCCCCTTTTACGGGGGAAGGTTAGGGTGGGGGTGATTAAAAGGCTTATTTTCACCCTCCCCTTCATCCCCTCCCATCAAGGGAGGGGAGATTTTAGGATATTCATTTAAGCTTAAACAGAGATTTGTTCACTTCCCGAAGGAACAACAGGCAGAGATACATTAAAGGTAGTACCTTTCCTCTCCCTGTCCTCCTCTTCAGCTACTGTCTCAAAGGTTATTTCTCCACCGTAATTGGTTACTATACCATGACTGACTGAAAGTCCCAAACCTGTCCCCTCTCCTATCTTTTTAGTGGTAAAAAATGCCTCAAATATCTTGTCTCTGTATTCTTTTTTAATACCATGTCCGGTATCCTTGAAAAGTATCTCTACTCTGTTACCGGTGCTGTTAAGTCTGGTAGAAATAGTTACAACCCCTCCTCCCTCTATTGCGGCAAAAGCGTTGGTGATTAAATTCATAAAGACCTGCTGTAAGTGTCCTGAACTTCCCCTTACTTTTGGTAAATTTTCTGCAAGGTTCTTCTCCAAAGTGGTCTTTTTTGTATCCAGAATGTTCTCGACTACAGAAACCACCTTTTCGAGGTTTTCATTAACGTCAGTAGAATACTCGGTTTTTTCATGATATCTGGCAAAGCTAAGAAGGCTTTCAATAATCCTTTTACAATTAAGCGCTTGTTTCTCTATGGTTTCGAGAACCTCATGATTTTTGCTGCCATGTTCCGTCTTCTCTAAGAGAAGGTCGGCAAAACCAAGGATTATCGTCATCGGGTTATTGAGCTCATGGGCAACACCGGCAGCCAACTTTCCAATGGAAGCCAGCTTTTCTGTATTGTACATCTGTTCATCTTCCATCTTCTTTCTCTCTGTAATATCCCTTGAAATCCCCAGAACAGCAAACACCTTACCACTTTCATTCTTAATGCCCACGAAGTTGCTGGTAAACCAATACTCACGTTTGCCGACTTCTACCGGATATTTTACGTTCACATTCATTCCTGTACTGATTACCTGCCTGATAAAACCCATCTGCAATTCAGCGCTCTCTTCAGAAAAAAGATCCTGCAAATTTTTGCCGATCAGATTCTCCACAGGTCCTCCAAAAAATTGGGTTGCACATCTATTCATGGATAAGTACTCTCCTTTTTCATCCACGGTAAAGATCAAGTCCTCTGCACTTTCTACAAGGGTTCTGTATTTTTCTTCTGATTTTTCCAGTTTGTCGAGTGATTTTTTCAGGGCTTCCGTTTTCTTTGTTACCTCTTCTTCCAGTGAAGTGCCCCAGCGTTTCTCAAAACTTATAACATATATGCTGCCGAAAATAATAACAAGGACAATGACCCCCTGAATATAAAATTGGCGTATGTAAACAGAATGAATTACCCCCTCAACTTCGCTTATGGGCGCTGCCACAGCTATCGACCAGTTAAGATCGTGCCCGGAGGTCAGATGAACAGGTGCATAGGCAATCAATTTTTTCATCTCTTTTTCTATATTCCCATGCCAGCCGGAGATATACCAACTGGTTCCTTCCTCACCTTTAAGCATTTTTTCCTTTTGAATTATGTTAATCTGTTCAAAGGAAATCTTGGGTTTTCTGGCAGCACGGGCCTTAAAGGCATCCTCTCCGATTAATTCCTTTTCCGGATGATATAGAAATATACCTTTGTTATCTATAGCCCAGGGATATCCGGTTTTTCCTGATTTAATATCCTGGAGAGCCTTTCTGACCAAGGAAGTAACATCTACAGTAAATAGAATCACTCCCTCTAAACGTCCTGAAGGCATTGGATAGGCCTCATCAATAGATTCCTTATAAGTGGGTGCGGCTAAGATCATGACGAGTTTCTCAGGGTATTGCTCGCTCTTCCTTGTAATCTCGCCCATATAAATTCTGTTCTTATTTTCCTTTAGAAAAGCCCATTTAAAATATTCCGTATCTCGAAAATGACCTTTTATAATACGGGAGGTCCCCAGATTATCAACGACATAGGCTGTCCCTCCATTCTTGTCTATAAGTCTTATCTCTATTACCCCTTCTTCCTTAACGCTTGATAAGGAGGTGTTCATCCTATTAGCCCAGGATACTTCCAGATGCTGAATTGATGGGGAAAGACTCAATAGTGAAAGGTCCCTCTTAATGAATTCCAGACTGTCTTCTATCCGATGAGAAGCATACCTGGCTAATATCAATTGCTGCGTGTTAAAATCCTCACGGATAATTTCTTTCATATTTCTTGCAGAAAGCAAGCCCAGATACAAAGCGCTTATGAGCAGCACTATCATGAGAATGCCTGAAAAGATGATAGCCTTTCTTACATTATAGTATTTCTCTCTAGGAAAACTTTCTTTTCTATTCACCTTAAGCATAACCTCAGAGTGATTTTGCCTCCATCGAGCAATAATTCCCAATGAATTCTTGTAAGTAGCAGTCCACAAAGGCGTCGCTGAACATTATCATATCCAGCTGCTTTGTATAAACTGTGAGGCGACCTAATATACTTAGTTTTTCCTCAATAGTTGACCTTTGACATCTGGTTATCCTGGCGTTCAGCATATCTCCTACTCTATCAACCTCATAATCCAGCTTTTCCAGGATCTGTTTTATAAGCTGTGTTCTTCTGAGACGTCTCTCAATAGATGCGCCGCCGCCCTTAAAATGAAAGCGAATATAGTTATGGTCTATGTTATCGCCTGCGTATGCTTCCACCGTAGATAAATGATACCCTAACCTGACACTAAAGTTCATGTACTCTCCGGATATCAAGGCACAGCTCTTTCCCCATCCCCTATCTCGATATAGTGACGGCTCAAGCGCAATGTTAACAACAACAGAGGCAAAACCCAATGCATTTTTAGGCTTGGGTCCCGGCCATTTCATTGACATCATACCTTTCAGGAAGGCATTCATAGGGACAGAACGGATATTATTAACAGTTATCCTCTTTGCAGCAGTTTCAATACCGCCGTTCAGGTCTATTATGTATATCTTAAGGGGTATCTTTAAAACTAATCTTACAGCTTCTCCTTTTTTTACATCAGGCCTATTGCTGATTTTAAACATCTCGTCCAGAGATACTTCATTGGCAAAATGTGTTATATCGTGAAATGTTTTACAAAGTTCGGGTTTGAAAGTATCAACTCTAAGATAAATTAAGTTTAAAGGAACTATCTTCTTAAGAACTTCCTTCAATATTTTAAAAACATGGGTATTCATAAATAGGTTTTCCCTTTTTTGTCCCAATTCAATAACTTCATCAACACGGCCTTCATAAACATTACCGTTAATAGCATCAACAGTTATCTCAACGCCGCTTGTTATGAGCTTTGTGGCAATTTTTGTATTCAGGATAGTAGGCACATGTAATTCCCTGGCAATGGATGCCATATATCCTGTAGCGCTCCCGATATCCGTTACAATAGCAGCGGTCTTGTTCAACACTTTTACAAACTTAGGTGAGATATGCCTGGCTATAAGGACGGCCCTATCCGGAAAATTGTTCAAATCCTCCTCTTTATTGACTAAATAAGCATTTCCGGTGCCGATACCCTTACAGGCAATAACACCGCTATCAATCAAAACCTTATGGCCTTTCAGCGGAGTTGGTCTCTTAACCTTAACAAGATCGGCATCCTTCCCGTTTATCATACTCATTTTGCCTTCGGTGACGCTTCCGATCTCTCTTTTCTTAGTAAGGATTTCCTGAATCTCTGAATCCGCCTTCTTGAATACTTCGTATAGCTCTAAATATTTCCCATCCGAGATTTCATTGAAGGAATCTATGATAAGGGGCATCTTATTAGATAAGATGTTTAAATTTGATCTTATATAATGCATGTCAAAGAGATAGTCCCCTGATAGTTTTTCTTCCATATCTGCCATTATTAAACGGATTACGTTGGTTTCAGAGAGCATTTTCTGGAAGCAATGGTATTTTTTTTGAAGTTGTTCCCTTGAGGGGGATAATTCATTAGTGAATTTCAGCCTTCTTATTTTACCTAATAAATCACTCATTTAAACCTTATCTGTAGCCACTTTTAAGTATAATGCTTTGCTTCCTTATTTAAATTATAGTGAAAATCAAAATTAAGTTCACATTCCCCTCACCTGCCCCTCTCCCGCAAGGGGAGAGGGAACCCTTTTTTAATTCCCCTCCCTCGATGGGAGGGGATGAAGGGGAGGGTGAATTATCGAAATTTATTTAAGTCGTTTCCTGTAAATTAGGCTTGACCATATATTTATTCATTTTCCGAAGGACAAGGCAGGGACAAAATAAAGGTAGTGCCTTTCCTATCCCTGTCCTCTTCTTCAAATACTGTTTCAAAGGTTATTTCTCCACCATACTTGATCACTATGCCGTGACAGACCGAAAGTCCTAATCCTGTCCCCTCTCCCGTTTTTCTCGTGGTGAAAAAGGGATCAAATATCTTGTCTCTGTCTTCCTTTCTAATACCATGTCCTGTATCCTCAAAGCGTATGTTTATCCTGTCGCCAGTCTCATTAAGTCTGGTAGAAATAGTCAAAACCCCTCCTTCTTCTTCATCTATTGCAGTAATAGCGTTGGTGATTAAATTCATAAAGACCTGCTGTAAATGTCCTGAATTCCCTCTTACTTTTGGTAAATCTTCTGCAAGGTCCATATCTAAAGTGATATTTTTTGTAACCAATATATTTTCAATAACGGAAAACACACTATCGAGGCTTGCATTGACGTCAGTGGAATGCTCGGCTGTCTCCTGATAACTGGCAAGGCTTAAAAAGCTTTCAATAATCCTTTTACAATTAAGCCCTTGCCTCTCTATGGCTTTAAGCATTTCATACTCTTTGCTGCCGGGTTTCACCTTTTCCAGGAAAAGATCGGCAAAACCGAGGATTATAGCCATTGGGTTATTGAGCTCATGGGCAATACCGGCAGCCAACTTTCCCATGGACGCCAGCTTTTGTACGTTGTACATCTGTTCTCCGGCTTTTTTCCATCTTGTAACATCCCTTGCCATTTCAATCACGTGGGTAACGACGCCCTGATCATTAAATATTGGATAGGCAATAACCCTGTAATATGAAACTTCACGACTTTTTAGATGTGTATGCAGGACTTCGGAAGTTTTACCTGTTTTTAATGTCTCCTGTACAGGGCAGGGATGATTTGGTATATAGCAAGGTGTGTCCAGATTATGAAGAACCTGATAACAATGTTCACCAATAAGCTTATGCTTGGGTTTACCCACCCTTTTTGTCAGTAATTCATTTACTTCCCTTATCCTGTAATCCCTGTCAACAACCATGATCTGGTCTTTGATGCCGTCAATAATAGCCTGTAAAAATCTCACGGTTTCTAACAACCTTACAATATTTGACTCTGAAATATTTTCCATATCAATCTGAGGCCGGATGTCAATAGTGTACACCAATCAGCCTTTGGCTGAAGCTGAACTAACCGCCTGCCTTCATTTTCAACTTCAGCGGGCAGTCCACAGAACCCAGGGACAAAAGCACCCTGTCGAAGGTGGAAGCCCAAACCTTTCTTATGCTCCAGCGAGCTTTTTTAAGACAACGATAGTAAAAACCATCACCAGAAGCGCCACAGTTTCGGTCATGCCCAGGACGGCAATATAGTTGCCGAACCCCTTGCCGGTCTCTCCCATTGAATCGCAAGCGCAGGCAGCGCATTTTCCCTGCCAGAATGCAGAGAGTCCTATGGCGGTTCCGGCAAAAGCTCCCACACCCCAGAGGTATTGCCCTTTAATTGCAATCGCTCCCACCATACTCTGCATGAGGATGAAGCCGTAAATTGTCTGGGTAAGCGGCGCAGCCGTCAGGGCTACCAATAAGAACGAGGGCGGTTTATTCTGGATAAAGTTCTTCTTCCACGCCCCAATGGCGCTCATGCCGGAAATCCCTGCGCCAAAGGCAGAACCGAAGGCTGAAAGCGCCAAAGCCAATATTGCTCCTAAATCCCGAAACTGTTCCATCATTCCTAAGCTCTCCATAATCTTCTCTCTCCTTTTCTTATTCTTTTAACGGCTGATAGTTTGCGCCGCTCCAACTTACGCCGATATGGCTGGAAAATTCCAGCACATTCAGCCTTACTCCATGCACCAGCACTCCAACCGGCCCGAGCACAAAATTTATCGTATGCCCCACCAAAAGAATCGGCGCTGAAATTAGCCAGTTTCCTCCTCCGGCGCTTGCAGCAAGGGTATTTACCGTATCGGCAATCGCCACGCCTGCCAGGCCGACAGCAAAAAGACGTATATAGGAAACCACATCGGTAAAATTATTCACCAGGCTCAATGCCACGTTTGCCACTCCTATTGCGATGGCCTTCAGGATATTCCTTTGGGGGCTGGAACAGAAAATAACCAGAGTGATTCCGCCAATAATCAGCCACTTCCCGAAAAAAGGGAACATATCACCAAGAACCAGCGTCTTTGCCAGAAAGAAAGCCGCCCATAATACGGCAATCCAGCCGATTTCTGCAGCGGCAGTAAGCGCGGGTAACTGACGGAGCGCCCGCCATAAGTGCGCCAGTGTCAGATGAAGCGCACCGAGGAAAAAGCAAAAAGCTTGTAAAACTTTTGTATTATTGAGCGCCGGAATCAGCGGCTTTAACCCGGCCTTCAGATTCCATTCCTGGCCAAAAAAAGTACCTGTAAGCAGCCCCCACAGAATAGTGCAGGAACTTAATACGTACAAAAGAAAAAAGGCGGTCTTGTCAGAAATTTTTTTTCCCATCTTCTTATGTGCAAAGGCAGTAAGGGAAAGAAATATTAAGCCATAGCCGGCATCGCCGATAATCATCGCAAAAAATATACTAAAAAAGATCAGAACCAAAGGGCTGACGTCCAGCTCCCTGTAGCCGGGGATAATATCAAGCACTTTAAACAGCGGGCTAATCGTGGTAATCCAGCGCTTATTGCGAATAAGGGTGGGCACTGAATCCTCTTCGGATGGATCAGTAATGGAGATTCCCCAGCTCTTTTTTTTGGCTAAATCCGATAAAGATTGGGCAGCATCAAAAGGAATATAACCTGTGACATAAGCCAATTTACCAGACTCACCCATTCCTCTCATCGCCTCCTGCATCTCAAGTTTTTTTCCTAATTTCTTCTTTATTTCAATGAGCCTCTGGTAATAGTTACAGGACCTGCGCAAATCTTCCTTAAGTCCCTTTAGGACCTCCTTGTCTTCAAGCAGCCTTTTACGCATCGTCTCCATGCCCATCTGAGGCAGGCTTATCTCTTTAAAAGAAAGGCTGATTTCCTTTTGTCCGACGGCTAAACAATGAGCAATCCCCTTTTCCATGAATATGGTCTTGATTGCTAAATCCTCGGGCAGCTCCTCTATATTCTTATATGGAACCTGGTAAAGTTTTATAAATATGCCTTTTTCTCTTAACTTTTTAATCTCTTCCGGGTCAAAGTCTCCCCATGGTTTCCACTGGTCCATCTGGATAGCAAGGTTCCTCCCATATTCCTCGGCCTGCTCGATTCTTTTACGTATATCAATAATATGCCGGGCGATATGCCTCCAATCGTCAACTTTTGCTTCTGCATCTTCTGCCAGCGAAGGACAGGAGGAGTCTGTCTGCATTAGAATGCCAACTGCCTCGTTAAGAAGAATAATCTCATCTTTAAGAATAGTTATATCTTTGCCTTGCGGCACTTGATGATGTTCAATATGCAAAACCCCCAGCCTTCTTAATTCCTTTAGGGAATTTTGCGTATCCTTAGCAAGGATTATAATAGAGGATTTTTTCATAGGCACAATCATACCTGCACCTCTTCTAAAACCGTCTGTCCAATCTTATTCTTGGCAATCTTTGCCAGGCCCACAGCATTAGCCATCTGGTCTCCGATGAATATCTTAATCAGGCGTATCGCATCTTTGGTTTCCGGGATTTTTACCTTCTCAAAAAGGTTAACCCGTTGGGTAGTGATGCGCAATTCCTGTTTTAAAATCCCAATCCCTCTTTGAAGCACGCTGATTTCTTCGCGTAAGGTTGCCAGATCCTTAAGCATGTCTAAAGCTGAATCCAGCCATAAAGGCATAAGAAAGAGGTCATACTCAACAAAAGGAAATTCAACGCGGGTAAAAACCGGCAAATCCACTCCCGCAATATTCCTAGTGGAGGTAATCACATTTTCCGGAGTGAGCCAGGCCTTTAAATCTTGCGGCGCTTCTCCAAGAAGTCCTGCCCAATTTAAGATGACTTCTCTCTTTTTTGCATAAAGGTGTTTTTTTTCCTTTAAAAGATTTATCTGATGCAGGATCTCCATCTGTAATTGCTGTTTCTTAAGCTGCAGGGTAGGCAGGAACCTTTCATACTGCCGCAAGGCATCTCGCTTTTTCTTTAATTCTTCTTTATTCAATTTAAATTTGGCCATTTCTTGTTACCCGGCGACGGCCATTTTCTCTTTTGGCCAGAAAGACTCAATCATTGACTTCTTTATGCCGGTCTCCTCAGGCGTAAAACACTCTGCCATAATCTGCCATCCCAGATCCAGTGCCTTCTCAAGCGGAATATTTACCTTTAATGACATCATCTTCTCTTCAAAGAGTGCGCCGTAGCTAAGAAGTTTTTTGTCCCAGGCGCTCATCTGAAACCCCATAGATAACTTTTCTTGTGTCTCACGATAACTGGCAAAGAGCTGAATCATGGTATCCATAATAGTGCGGTGGTCGTCGCGGGTCTTGCCGTTAACCAGTTGTTTCAGGCGGCTTAAAGAACCGAACGGCTCAATGACACCGTTCTTTAAATAAAATTGCCCTTCGGTAATATAACCGGTGTTATCCGGAACAGGGTGCGTGACATCATCGCCCGGCATAGTGGATACCGCAAAAATGGTAATTGACCCTGCGCCTTCAAAATCCACCGCCTTTTCGTAACGGCTGGCTAACTGGCTGTAAATATCTCCGGGATAACCTCTGTTTGAAGGGACCTGCTCCATAGTAATGGCTATTTCTTTCATGGCATCGCAAAAATTTGTCATATCCGTAAGCAGGACTAATACGCGTTTTCCTGAAAGAGCAAACTGCTCTGCCACAGCTAAGCTAATATCAGGCACCAATAAACACTCTACCACCGGGTCGCTTGCAGTATGGACAAAGAATATCGAACGGGATAATGCGCCCTGCTCTTCCAGAATATCCCGGAAGAAAAGGTAATCATCGTATTTCAGGCCCATGCCGCCCAGCACAATGATATCTACTTCCGCCTGGATAGCTATCCTTGCCAGAACATCATTGTATGGCTCGCCGGCAATTGAAAAAATCGGCAGCTTCTGCGACTCAACAAATGAGTTAAAGACATCAATCATAGGTATGCCGGTGCGGATCATTTTGTTGGGGATAATTCTTTTGACGGGGTTAACCGACGGTCCGCCGATATCAATCAAATTCTCGGAGAGAGCCGGCCCTTTATCCAGGGCTACGCCGCTCCCGCTAAATATGCGGCCCAGGAGATTCTCTCCGCTTGAGATCTGCATAGGGCGGCCCAGGAAACGCACCTGGTCCCTTACAGAAATTCCCTTGCTTCCGGCAAAGACCTGCAAAAACACCTTTTTACCATCAAGCCTGATAACCTGAGCCAGTGAGACGCCGCGCGCTGTGGTAACCTCGGCAATCTCATTGTACCCTATATCTTCGGCTTCGACGGTGATGACGTCTCCGGCAATCTGAATTATATTGGTATAGACTTTATGCATGGACCTTTTCCTGCCCTTTCGTTGATTTTTCTTTTAATACGCTTTCTATCTCTTCCTGTGTGCGCCTGAACTCATCCGAATCCCGGGCTGAAGAGTTCCAGCCGCGGAAGAGTTGCCTTAATCTCTGGAAAAAATGCAGGGCATCCTCTTTGTCCTTAAAGGTAAATTCTGATTCCAGTATATTCTCATAAATAAACCCGAACACATATTTTTGTCTTTCTTCATCAGTTGCCTCATCCACCGGATCAAAGGCATTCTGTTGCAGATATACAAAATCAAAGAATTCTCCCTTTAAGTAGTCTATATAATCCGATAGAGACGTTCCCTCTTCGCCGATAACCTTCATCATCTGAACCACATTATTGCTCTTTCTCAAGATCTCCTTTCCGCGCTGGATTTGCTTATCATCAATAAAGCTCCTGTACTTGCTCCAACTTATTAAGGGGTCAATCGCCGGGTATCTCCTGGCATCTGAACGCTCACGGGAAAGGCCGTGGAAGGAGCCCACCACTTTTAAGGTAGCCAGGGTTACCGGCTCTTCAAAACTTCCGCCCGCGGGACTGACTGTTCCGCCAATGGTAACAGTGCCAATGTTTCCATCATATAATCTCACGACGCCTGCCCTCTCATAAAAAGAGGCGATACGGGATTCCAGGTATGCGGGGAATGCTTCTTCTCCGGGAATCTCCTCAAGACGGCCGGACATCTCACGCATCGCCTGCGCCCAGCGGGAGGTTGAATCTGCAAGCAATAAAACATTTAAGCCCATCTGACGGTAATATTCCGCAATGGTAACTGCGGTATAAACACTTGACTCCCTTGCTGCCACAGGCATAGAACTGGTATTACAGATAATTACAGTGCGGTCGCTTAATGGCCTGTTCGTGCGCGGGTCATTGAGAAGGGGAAAGGTTTTCAGTGTTTCCACAACCTCACCTGCGCGCTCACCGCAGGCAGCGATAATTACAATATCTATCCGGGCGTGCCTGCTGGTTAACTGCTGAAGGACCGTCTTGCCGGAACCAAAGGGCCCGGGGATACAATATGTACCTCCCATGCAGACAGGGAAGAGTGAATCTATGAGCCGCATCTTTGTGACAAGGGGCTGCACGGGCTTAAGTTTCTCGGCATAAGCACGAATAGGTATCTTTACCGGCCAGTTTTGAGAAAGATAAACGTCGTGAATTTTGCCGCCCGAATCTTTTACCTGCGCTATCCTGTCTTTCATGGTGTACGTGCCGGCTCCGGCGATGTTGACTACTTCCAGGCTTCCGTGCAGGCCGAAAGGAACCATAATGAAGTGTTCAAAGAGCATCTCCGGCACAAGGCCTAATTTTTCTCCCCCGTGAAGCAAGTCTCCTGCTTTTACTGTTGGCGTAAAAGTCCACTCTGCATTCTCGGGGAGCGCCTTAAGGTAAGTGCCCCGCTTTAGAAAGAAACCGCATTGTTCGGCTAAAACAGGCAAAGGGTTCTGCAGGCCATCGAATATCTGGCCTAAGAGCCCGGGCCCAAGCTCAACAGACAAAAGCTCCCCGGTAAATTCAACTTCTTCTCCTATTTTTAAGCCGCCGGTGTTTTCATAAACCTGCAGTTCTGCAATATTGCCGCGAATCCTGATTACCTCAGACTTCAGGCGCTCCTGGCCGTGGATAACAAAGGCCACTTCATTCTGAATGGCGTAAGTCTTGAATCTTACTGCTACCATATTCCCGCTCACCTTTTCAATTAAACCAATTCTTTTTTCTTCCATTGTCTTATCCTGTAGTCGCCTCCTGTGGGTGACTTTTTTTATCGACAGTCCATTGAGTATATACTATCGTAAGCCTTTCTTTATCCTGGGTATGAATCGTTTCCCAGCGTTCCAAAATCTTTAACTTATAGGCATAGAGAATCAAAGAATCCATATCAAAATAATGCCCGATACCCAGATCATCAAGAGCCTGCCAGCGCGCTTCATCTAATATTTTTTCTCCCTCAAGGATTGAGGCGCTCCTGTGGCTGGACATAGCTGTGTGGAAGATAGCCACATCAATAGGGTTTTCGCCGCGCAGGTATTTGGCTGCATCCATTTTCCTGCTGTGCGCTCTTATTTTGACTAACTCGTTGCGCAGCGTAGTATCAAAGGCAAGCCACTTCTCTATCGTAGGATTGCCTACGCTTTTGCCATACTCATCTACTGTTACAGGAAGGTTGCTTAATAAAAATAAATCCTCTTCTGAAATAAAAGGCCGGCAATTTTCAAGAAAACGTTCGAAAAAGAAAGGGGGCTTCATGCCAAAAATCAACACCGGCAGACTTGAGATTAAATATGTATAAAACTTTGGCATAATCTATCCTTTAAGAGCGTTTTTAAGCAATTCAGCAAGCTTTGGTTTAAGATAAGTACCTATATATTCCGAAAGCGCCTGATCGCTGAAATCATAATAGGATTTGGCATTATCAAAGCTGATAAGGAAACCTGCGCGTACCTCTTCCGAAGGCTTCAAGACAATCCCTTTTTTAGCCTCTTCTTTAAGCCTTGCTAAAAAGTTCTTCTCTAATTTATTGAGGTCTTCTTTTTTAAGCGTAACAATGATGTCTTCCTTGCCGAGTTTTGACTGCTCTTTGATTATCTGGCCAAGAATATCAGCCATTGCCTCAGGAGTTATTGACCCCTGAATTTCCTGTAAGATAAGCCGCTCAAGCATTGCATTAATCTCTTTTTTCAGGGTAAGCAAAAGGTCCCTTCCTGCCTGGGCAAGAAGCGCCTTTTGACTCTGCTCCATTTTAGCCAGATTATCTTTTGCCTCGGAAAGCAATCTTTCTGCCTCTACACGAGCATTCT
>Ga0315282_10010116_pt1 | contig 14861 bp, 17 predicted proteins | sample YL17G07_20_MG_FD_203693 | JGI IMG/M metagenome (GOLD analysis project Ga0315282, IMG submission 203693) | Sediment microbial communities from Yellowstone Lake, YNP, Wyoming, USA - YL17G07_20 | ecosystem: Environmental > Aquatic > Freshwater > Lake > Sediment | place: USA: Wyoming | collected... | reverse complement strand
ACCGAGCGACTCCGAAAACTATCCCTTCATCCTCCCTTCCATTTCCCAACATATTTCCCAGCGGCAAATCCGGCAGTTGCCCCCTCGCCACACGCGGTCACTACCTGCCTCAACAATTTTTTCCTCACATCTCCGCAAGCATATATCCCACTAACTGAGGTCTCCATATTCTCGTCTGTAATAATAAATCCTTTCTCGTCCATCTCCAGAATGCCCTTCAGGAACTCGGTGTTAGGGACGGTGCCTATGTACACGAAGACTCCTTTTGTTTCTAATGTCAAATCTTTTCCTGTCTCTATATTTCTTACCTTAACACCTTCCACTTCAGTTTCTCCAAGAATTTCAGTGACTGCTGACTTCCAGATAAATTCTAATTTCGGATTGGAAACTGCCCTCTCCTGCATAATCTTGGTTGCCCTGAGCTCCTCTCGGCGATGAATTAAGGTTGTCTTCTCTGCAAACCTACATAGAAATAGTGCCTCTTCTATAGCGGCATCCCCACCCCCCACCACAACAACATTCTGATTTTTAAATAGGGGGCCATCGCAAGTTGCGCAATAGGATACGCCTTTACCAATCAGTCTCTCTTCTCCCGGGACTCCCAATTTCCTCGGTCTAGTCCCTGTAGCCACAATTAAAGCTACGGTTTTGTACTCCTCCTTTTCCGTCTTAATTACTTTCTCCAGCTTTCCTTTAAAACGCTCATCTTCTGAAGAGAGGCTAACTTTTACAACTTCTCCACTTTTAATCTCCAGTCCATATTTTTCAGCCTGCTTCTCGATCCTCTCCGTCAATTCGGGCCCATTAATCCCTTCAGGAAATCCTGGATAGTTCTCTATTGTCCAAGCAAGGGCTGCCTGGCCTCCGGGAGCCACCTTTTCCAGAAGCAAAGTTTTCAGCCCCGACCGAGTTGTATAGAGACCAGCAGTCAATCCAGCCGGTCCACCGCCAATAATAATAATATCATACTGACTCTCACTCACTCAGAATTTCTCCAATCTTGGCTTCTAAAGCCGCCATAGACATAGCCCCTGCGGTCTCATCGAGCACTTTTCCCTCCTTGAAGAATATGAAAGTGGGTATGCTTAGAATTCCGTATTTTGCAGTCATGAGAGGATTTTCGTCTACGTTAAGTTTTCCCACTTTCAAACGGCCGGCATACTTCCGGGAAATCTCTTCGATAGCTGGGGCAACCATTAAACAGGGCGCGCACCATTCAGCCCAGAAATCTACCAGAATAGGCACTTTTGAATTCAGGACTTCCTCTGCAAAATTTTCATCGTTAAGAATAATTTCCATTTCTTCTCCCCTCATAAGCTTTGTTTCCTTTCTGTAGGGGTTCGATTTATCGAACCCGCTTTGTCGGGCGCCATAAATGTCGCCCCTACTACAGCTACATCCCTACAAATTGGAACTTGCCAGTTAAAATTAAAACTCCAAAAAGAACTAACAATCCTCCAGTGACTGGTGATATTAGTCTTGAGTATCTCTTTATTTTCCGGAAACCCCTTACGAAGAGATTAACAGCCAGACCCGAGAGTAAAAAGGGAATACCCAGTCCGAGAGAATAGGAGCCCAAAAGGAAAATCCCTGCCCCAACAGTCTCCCCAGTGCCCGCATATGTGAGTATTGTTGCCAAAATAGGGCCGGCGCAGGGAGTCCAGCCCAGAGCAAAAACTGTTCCCACAATGAAAGAACCTAAAATATTTGTGGGTTTCATCTTTAAATGAATTCTTCTCTCATACCCCAAAAAACTTAACTTAAATAAGCCGGCAATATATAAGCCAAAAAGGATAACTAAAATTCCGCCAATAGTTCTCAAAACTCTAAGATGGGAGAGCAGGAATTTCCCAAAGTAGGAGGCTGAAGCTCCCAGCAAAACGAAAACCAAAGAAAAACCAGAAATAAATAGAACCATTTCTAAAAAAATTCTACCGGTCATCTCTCTCTTCTCTTCTTTGCCACTCACTAAATCATCGATAGAGACCCCGGTGATAAAAGAGATGTAAGCAGGTATCAGTGGCAAGATGCAGGGAGAAAGAAATGTCAAAAGTCCGGCAAAAAAGGCCAGAGCCAGTGAAACTTGTTGAGCCACGCTCACCTCCTATAGCTAAAAGCTATAAACTTTCCCTTTTTCTCCTTCCCAGTCTTCCGAGCATTATGAGCGCCAGAATAGCAAAAATTATGCCTATAAATTGTGAAGTGGAAAACACCCAGATATGGCCTCGGGGGTCGCCCCGAAAGATTTCAATTATAGAACGGCCTACTCCATAGAGAAGAACATATACCCAGAATAATTGACCATCAAATTTTTTGTAGGGTTTTAAGGTGAGTAGAATAGCAAAGATGACAAATAGACTTAATGAAGAGAATAGTTGTATCGGAATTAGAGGCTTCCCTACAGAACCAGCCAGGCTGTCCGGCGGAAAGGAAACCCCCAGCCAGGAATCAGTAGGACTACCATAACAGCAACCATTTAGAAAGCAGCCTATTCTACTTATGGCGTGGGCTATAACAACTGCTGGCGCGAAAATATCGGCAGTCCTCCAGATATTTAAACCCATTCTTCTTATCTGCCAGATGGCAACTGCGAAAGCCAAAATAAATCCACCATAAAAAACGAACCCTCCTCGGGAAAAAATCGTTCTCAAAGGTTCATTGAGAAAACGTTCCCATTCCACAAGAATATAAAGTATCCTCCCTCCCACAAAGCCAGAGATTAAGACCCACAGAAATAGACTCATTATCTTATCGGTATTGAAGGCTTCTCTCTTTACCTCTTTCCGAATATATAAGAAGCCGACAAGACACCCAATTGCCACCATCAATCCATATGTATAAATAATAAAAGGTCCAAATTTAAGGAGTATTGGATACAATTTTTCTCCCTCTTCTAAACAATGTTTAGACTGCCATTTGGTCGGGCACCTTCCCCCCTCACCTTTATCCTCTCCCTCAAGGGGAGAGGGTCGGGGTGAGGGGAAAAAGGTCGTTAACTATGAACTACGAACTATGAACTAATTATTTTCCAGGCTTGCTTTGTCGAGTAGAAATATAATATCTCTTTCTATTATGGAGTTCCGATTTTATCTCTGCATGTCTTTCGAGAACGGTCAAGTTTTCCATCACCTTTTTTGGGTCGGCTCTCAAAGCATACGAAATATCACTGAGCGTGCAGGGTCTTCTCTTGAGGAGATTTTTGATATCGCTTTCCAGTTTTCCAACACGTTCTCTGCTTAAAACTTTCCTGAATTTTCTAACTATCTCTACTTTCCCTGGCAGTTCCTTCTCGATAGAGCAGAGCTCTTTTTGACTTAGGGCAAAAACCCCCTCTTCCGCTGGAGGGCGAACCACAGTATTCAGTTGAACTTTGTCCGGCTCAATCTTTTCTATAACTCGTGCCAATTTTTGAATGTCTTCCCGACCATCGTTAATCCCTCTAACCAATAATACTTCTAACCAGATCTTATTTTTAAATTCTTTTCGAAACTCGATCAACCCGTTAATTATTTCCTCTACCTTTAAAGACGGATGCGGTCGATTCAGAGACTCAAAGGTAGACTGGCTTACCACATCCAGGGAAGGAAGAACGACATCTGCCTTTCTCAACTCCCGACGTACTTCTTCTTTATTAAGGAGAGAGCTGTTAGTCAGTATAGCCACAGGAATATCTGTAAGCTTTTTTATTTCTCTCACCATTTCGCCAATCTTAGAATTTAAAGTAGGCTCACCCGAACCTGATAAAGTAATATAGTCAATAATCTTCTTCCTTTTCGATAAAAAAGTTTTCAACTCTTCGATAACCGAAGCCGTAGAAACATACTCCTTTCTCTGTACAGTAAGGTCGGTCGTCCTCCCAATTTCACAATAGATACAGTTAAAACTGCATGTCTTAAAAGGTATAATATCGACGCCCAGCGAATTTCCCAATCGCCAGGAAGGAACCGGACCATATAGATAACCAGTACCTTCTTTCACCCTCATCGGTCCTCTCCATCCCCAATTTTGATTCTAATTTTCCCTCCCCTGAAACCTTTCAAGCCAGAGAGAAATCCCTTTACTGTTTTTCGCAAAATGTCAGATACAAAGGGATTAAGTTCCAGCGGCTTTCCAGCCACCCGCACTTCTACTCCTCCACCCAGATGAGTACAGTCACTAACTCTCCTTTTACCTTTCAGGATCTCTTTCGCCAGCTCGTAGCAGGTGTCAAATCCGCAATCACTACAGTTGAGATCTGGCAACTTAAACGCTTTCTCTACCACCAGGTCGGCTATAATTGAAATATCTCTATCCAGGTCGAATTTTCCTTTACCCACCAGCGCAATCTCTAGACCCTCAGAGAGTTCTTTCTCTTCACCTTTTTCTCTTAAACACAAAATTTTAGGAAAGCTCTTTTTCTCCTTGAAACCTTCCACAATTATGAAATCGGCATCCAGGAAGTCAAGTGCTTCTTCAAAATTGAGCTTACCCTCAAAGAATTCCGTTCTCCCCTCGTTCGAGATGGCCATAAGTTCGTCACAATGTCCTCTATATAGACCTGTATCCTTATCGGGAAGGTCAACTGAGCCTTGCACATGCTTGACAATAGCTACCGTGTATCCTCTCCTTCTCAGTTCTTCTGAGAGATTGACGCCAAGATGTGTCTTCCCGCTTCCTTTATATCCTACTATACCAACAACTTTCATTCTCGACCTTTCAACTTGTCTCTATATTGCCGTGGAACTTTGCTCTACCGCTAAAATCTGCACGATTTGAAATCGTGCCTACAAAGATTCACATCCTCCCCCTGTAGGCACAAATTCAATTTGTGCATCTATAAATTCTACATAACCACTGAAAATATGAACCAACCACCAAAACCGATAAGTATCGCGCCGCATAGATTGAATAGAATACCCTGTAACCTCTTGCTCCACAAGTGCTTGCTCCTGTAAACTGTCAAAGATACCAAAGAACACCAGGTTAAATCTGACAGCCAGTGAACCAAAACGAAGAGTAAAATTCCTATCAATCCGAATGTTATCGCCCTGGTCATAAGCGATGCGCCAATTGTTGTCCACCAGAAAAAGAAATAGGGATTAGAAACGGTCGTGAAGAAGCCGGCGGTAATCGAGCCTTGAGAAAGACTGCGGGCTTCTTCGCTTATTTCATGACGCCTCCTGAACATGCGAGAACCCATATAGATAAGAATCGCCCCTCCAGCAACACTCAAGATAATTTTAACCAATCCCAAGCCGAAAAATCTGGCAAAACCGAAATAGATACCAGCCACCAGGGGAATTTCCACCATTCCATGACCCAAGGCAACCCCGACTCCCGCAAGCCGAGACTCGTAACCCTTGGATAATGTCGCCGCAAACACCGGGCCAGGCATCATAACTCCAGAAAGACTAATCAGTATTACGCTCAACAGGAATAACGGCAAGGCCATATTGACGATAAAATATAGGCTTTGGAATTTGGAATTTGAAATTTGAAATTTGAAATCTTTAGTTTGGACTACGAACTTTAGACCAGGTGTTGCGGGCCGCTAGTCTTTCCCCTCAGCAATCTCTTTCTCTTCTCCCTCCTATCCCACCAGCGTTCTATCCAACTTTTCCCTTCCAGTTCTTTAATTGTCTTAACCAGTTCCCTGACTTTTTCTTTCTCGATTTCGTAATACCATTTCCCTTCAAAGCAGAGTTTTCGCTCTGATGTCCTCATATATATTATACCCAAAATCTCTGAGTGTTCAAGTAAATAATCAATATGCCAGAAACGTCTCTTCCTTAGCAGATTCGTGGAAGCTGCTCACCCGTAAGCATATCCACAACCCTTTCTCCTCCCACGCTCGTCCTTAGCACGACCCTTCCTTTGTGCTTGGCGACCACGCTTCCAATTATTTGAGCATCCCTTCCATATCTGTTCTTTCTCATAACATTTAGAATTTTCTCGCATTCCCTTTGCGGAACGAAAGCCACCAGTTTCCCTTCATTGGCAATATATAGGGGGTCAAAACCTAACATTTCACAGACGGCCTTAACCTCTTCCTTCACAGGAATCTTCTCCTCTTCAATCTCTATTCCCACTCCCGACTGTTCGGCTATCTCATTCAGCACTGTTGCCAACCCACCTCTCGTAGGATCGCGCAGGGTGTGAACCTTCTTGCTTACTTTCAGTATCTCCGAGACAATCCCGTTCAATGGTTGACAGTCGCTCTTCACTCTTGTTCGGAAATCGAACCTTTCCCTTGCACTCAAAATAGCAATCCCATGATCGCCAATCGTGCCGCTCAAGATTATCCTGTCGCCAATTTGTGCATTTTTCGAGGAGATATCTACTCCCGAATCTATCAACCCTATGCCTGAAGTGTTTATAAATATCTTATCAACCCCACCCTTTTCTACAACTTTGGTATCCCCAGCCACTATTTCTACTCCAGCCAGTCTGGCTGCTCTATTCATTGAATCTACAACCCCCCCCAGCTCGACAAGGGGAAACCCCTCTTCGATAATTGCTGAGGCACTCAAATATAGAGGTCTTGCCCCTACCATAGCAAGGTCATTAACAGTACCATTGACCGCCAATTTGCCTATATCTCCTCCTGGAAAAAATATGGGGTCTACCACATAGGAATCAGTAGTAAATGCCAATTTACCGTTAAACCTCAATACAGCACTGTCGTCCAGCCTTGATAGAGGCAGATTTCCGAATTTCTTCACAAAGCTCTTAATTAGTTGATGGGTAAGTTTTCCGCCACTTCCATGTGCCAATAAAATCTTCTTTCCGTTTTCTTCAAATTTTACCATTTTAGACTTCACTACCATTAATCTATCTAACTTTTAGGAAGTCCCGATCCATCGGGACCCCTACATTTGCACGGTTAAAACCGTGCCTACAAATCCCATTGTAGGCACAGATTCAATCTGTGCATAATGATTTCTTTAACCATATTTGTAATACTTGTAATAGGCTGCGCATGTCCCTTCGGAAGAGACCATGCAGGGCCCGTAAGGCTCTTCGGGAGTACAAATTCTCCCATATAATTTGCACTGTGTTGGCCTCTTTACTCCCCTGAGCACCTCTCCACAAGCACAATCTGGATTCTCCTTGCTCTTCTCTTTTTTTGGCCGGAACACCTTTTCCGCATCGAAGTCAGAGAATTCCTTCTTCAGCCTGAGACCGCTTTTAGGGATAATTCCCAGTCCCCGCCACCTAACATCGCTCACCTCGAACGCTTCGGATATTAACTCCTGGGCAATCCTGTTCCCTTCGGGCCGAACGGCTCGAAAATATTCAATTTCTACCTCGGCTTTCTTCTCCCTAATCTGCTTGAGCAACATATATATAGACTGCAAAACGTCAAGAGGTTCAAAACCGGTAATCACGCAGGGAACGTTATACTTCCGGACTATAAATTTGTAGGCATTACTCCCTATCGTAACGCTCACATGCCCTGGGCAGATGAAACCATCTATGTTTACCTCTTTTGACTTCAATAGCGCTTCCATTGCTGGAGGGATTAGCTTGTGAGTGGAGAAAATAAAGAAGTTTTCAATTTTCTCTTTTCGAGCATCGAGGAGAGAGGCAGCGATAAGCGGCGAGGTGGTCTCAAAGCCAATAGCTAAAAAGATAACTTTCCTTCTAGGATTCTGCCTGGCAATCCTTAAGGCTTCGCTCGGACTGTAAATAACCCTTACGTCAGCACCATTCCCTTTCTCTTTCTCGAGGCTGGAATTGGTTCCAGGGACTCTTACCATATCCCCAAAAGTAGTAATTATCACATTTTTATCCTTTGCTAAGTCAATCGCCTTATCGATGTCTTCTTGAGATGTTACACAAACCGGGCAGCCGGGACCTGATAAGAGGTTTACATTTTCTGGAAGCATCCCTTTCAGGCCCTGCTTGAAGATCACCATTGTATGTGTACCACAAACCTCCATAAGGTTTACTTTGAAGGGATCAAATTCCTTTATCCTCTTAATTATTTTTTGCGCTATGGTCCTGTTCCTAAACTCATCAACAAACTTCATGCCATCTCCCTGAACAGCCGCAAAGTCTCCTCTGCATCTTTCTCTTCAATCTTCTCAATAGCAAATCCGGCATGGATTAAGACGTATTCTCCAACTCTCACGTTACTCACCATGCGTATATCGGCTTCCCTCTTCACTCCAGCCATATCCACTATAGCCAAATTACCCTCTATTCTTAATATCCTTGCCGGTATAGCCAAGCACATTTTCCAAATCCTTCCTTCACTACTCCTACAATTAAAAGATAGTCACTTCATAGTTCGTAGTTCATAGTCTATGAACGATGAACTAAAGCGAACGAAGTGAGCGTGACTACGAACTCTTCTGGTCGGTCGCCCTTCAGGGTGACAAATTGGCACTCTAAAGAGTGCCCGACCAGAAAATTGAGGAGTTTTGATTTGCGCCCTCGAGAGTCCGAAGCTTTTTGGCGTTAAAAAATTCCTAAGCGATGAACAAACTATTTTTTAATTTTTCCCTTTTTAGCTATTTCGTTGGCTATTATAGCCTGACCTAAAGAAATTCCTTCGTCGTTGGGAGGTATTTCTTTATGATGATAACATATGAATCCTTGCTCTGTCAACTTTCTTAGAGTAAGACTCAAGAGCAATCTATTCTGAAAGACACCACCCGAGAGGGCGACTCTACCTATGCCTGTCCTTTCCTTGATTTTTAAGCTAACAGCCATTATTATATCGGCAATCGAATTGTGAAATTTAGATGCAATAACTGATGCAGTGAAACCTTTCTGTAAATCCTCAATTATTCCTTTTACAATCCAGCCCGGCTCAACGACGAATGTACCTTTCTCTTCTCTTATTTCATATCTATAACTTTGAGCTAGCAAATTCCCAGGAGAGCTGGATAGGTTTTCAGCCACACTTTCCAATTCCATTGCCGCCTGACCTTCGTAAGTATTGACATCGCATATCCCCAGAAGAGAAGAAACCCCGTCAAAAAATCTCCCCATACTTGAAGTCAAAGGAGAATTTATTTTCTTCTCCATCATTTCCAGAATAATTGGTATCTTCTCTTTCCACCTATCTATAAAATCTATACGTGGAATTCTCTTGCCAAAAGCCTCCACCAGGAGGCTTATTGCCATTCTCCACGGCTCTTTAACCGCCCTGTCTCCTCCAGGCAAGGGAAGATATTTTAATTGACCAATTCTCTGGAAATCCCTGCAATCGGCTACCAAAAACTCTCCACCCCAGATATTCTCATCCGCACCATAGCCAATCCCATCAAAAGCCACGCCAATAACTTTCCCTCTCACCTTGTTTTCTACTAAGCAGCTAACAATGTGCGCATGATGGTGCTGAACTGGAATTCGCATAATCTTAGGAATTCGACGCGTAATGTTCAGGGCGTATTGGGTAGAAAGATAATCTGGATGGAGGTCATGCGCAATTATTTTTGGGCTAATACCAAATAGTTTCTCGAACCGCTGGACCATCTGTTCATAGTACCGAAGAGTTTTATAATCTTTTAAATCGCCTATATACTGACTAACAAATGCATAGTTCTTTTTGGTAAGACAGAAAGTATTTTTCAATTCTGCACCGCATGCCAGTATAGATTCTACTTCATAGTCTAATTCTACCGGGGAAGGAACGTATCCCCTGGCTCTACGAATTACAAGAGGCTCTTTTGAGAATATTTCCACAATCGAATCATCACATCTATTGTAGATATCCCGATTATGGAGGAGGAAATAATCTGCAATGTGGGAAAGGTTATCGATTGCTTCCTGGTTACTAATTTCGATTGGCTGGTCAGAGAGATTGCCACTGGTCATCACCAGACTAGAAAGGGAAGAAGACGCGCTGTCAAACAATAGATGGTGTAAGGGAGTGTAGGGAAGCATCACTCCCAGAGAGTTATTATGGGGAGCCACTAAATCAGAGATTTTTGAGTCCTTTCTCTTTTTAAGAAGGACAATGGGCTTCCGCCAACCTGAAAGCAACTCTTCCTCTTCTTGAGAGACCAAACAATTTTTCTTCACCGTGTCTATATCTCGTACCATAATAGCAAAGGGTTTATATAGACGCCCTTTCCTTTTGCGAAGCCTCTCTACCGCAAGACCATTTGTAGCATCGCAGGCGAGATGGAACCCGCCCAGTCCTTTAATCGCCACAATATTCCCTTTTTTTAGAAGTCGAATGGTAACTTCAAGTGCCTTCAATCCTTTAGAGGAATGTTTAGAATATCCTAAATGGCCAACAGACTTCCTTGCGGAATTTAGACTTTTGATGAGTTCTATCTCTGGACCACACTGGGGACAGGCATTCGGTTCTGCGTGATAACGTCTCAGTGATATATCCTTATACTCCCTCTCGCATATAGGGCACATGCGAAATTTTTTCATCGTGGTAAGAGAACGGTCATAAGGCAAGTCTTTAATTATAGTAAATCTCGGGCCACAATTCGTACAATTGATAAAAGGATACTTGTGCCGGCGGTCAAAACTGTCCTTCAATTCTCCCAGGCACTCATGGCAAAAGGCTATATCTGGCGAGATGAGTACTTCCTTCCTTTGGTGGGAGATGCTTTCCCTGATAATGAAAGACCGATAACCTCGAGGAGCTCGGTAAATTATCTTCTTCTCTTTTATCTGAGCTGGAGGAAGTTTCCGTAAAGTAATCTCATCATAAAATTTCCTTACTTTTCTTTCATCACCCTCCACTTCAATAACCACGCCAGCCGTGGTATTTTTCACCCAGCCTCTAAGTCCGAACTCTTCGGCTAACCTATGAACAAATGGACGGAAACCGACGCCTTGAACGACACCCTTAACTGTTATTTTCGCTCTCGTTTGCATAATTATCTCTTGCAGAGCAGTTTACTGAGTAGATAAATGGAGAAAATGTGAGAGAGACCTCTATGGTCTACCGCTTTTGCAACTACAAAATTGGCTAAACAGAAAAAATGAGGCTTCCTGCGAAGAGAGGAAATAGTTGAGGGGTGTTGAGGGGTAGAGTATATAATTCTCCTTATAGTCCAAAACTTTTCAGTTTAGTGTCGTCCCTCAGGATTTCTTTATTTCCAGTAAAAACAACTTTCCCTCTATTCATTACCACTATCCTATCGCAGAGCTGCTCAATCATTTCTATGTCGTGACTCACGACAATTTTTGTCTTGTCTATTTCTTCCAGGAATCTTATTATCCCTCTTCTTTCTTTCCGGTCGAGGTTACTGGTCGGCTCATCCAAAAGTAGAATTCTTGGCTCCATTACCAGAACTGTAGCCAGGGATACCAACTTCTTCTCTCCAAAACTAAGGTGGTGTGCCGAGCGATGCTCACGACCTGGTAGATCTACTCTTTCCAATATCTTTCCCACTTTTTCCTTTACCGCTCCTTCATCATAGCCCAGGTTGATCAATCCAAAGGCAACATCATCAAAGACAGTAGGCATAAAAAGCTGGTCTTCAGGGTCTTGAAAAACAAGACAAGCTTTGCTTCTTATCTCTCGTAGATTTTTGTTTATAAGGGGCATTCCCAAGACTTTTATAGCCCCGTTCTTGCTTTGTAAAATCCCATTCAAATGTAGTAGCAGTGTCGATTTCCCTGCTCCGTTAGGACCTATGATACCAACAGACTCTCCCTCTATGATATCCAAAGTTACTCCGCTCAGGGCAGGAGTTCCATCTGGATAACTATAGGAGAGATTCCTAATTTCCACGACTTTATCCATTTTTACCTCCACAATCTAATTAAGAAAAGAATTGTCATAAGGCAGCCAGAAAAAAACAAGTCCATTCGGTTTATTTTGAAACTCTCCAGTGTATAGATAGTGCCGTTGAAACCCCGGGAAAGCATTGCCAGGTAAATCCTTTCCGCCCGCTCGTAGGTTCTAATAAATAATTCACCAATCATATAACCAATAACCTTGAACTGGTAAACAGGGTTCTTCTTGAAACTCCTTGAATCTCTGGCATTTTTTATCCTCATAAGTTCGTCAACCAGAAGGAACATATAGCGATAGAAAAATGAGGCAATCAAAATCATAACCCGGGGAATTTTAAGAATCTCCAACGCCTTTAATAGAGAAGAAAATTTGGTCGTTGAAGTCAAAATGGTCAGGCTTAAAACCGAAAGCCACGACTTAATCAGGATATTCTGAAAAATCAATATACCTTTATGGGATATGGTCAAATGTAAAGTTAAAAAATTATATGACCCTGCAACTTCGCCCCCTTTAAAGAAAGGAATAAAAATGGCTGTGAGGAGAACGAAAGGGATAATAACCAGTGACCTTGCAAAAACAAAAGGTAAAGGAATGCGAGAAAGTAATACTAAAATGAAAAGTATTAAAAAATATCCCGAGAATTTGACCAATTCTTGGGGAGGGGTGGAAACAATCACCAGAATAAGGACAAAAAAGAATATCAGCTTGACCCGGGGGTCGAGACGATGGATTATGCTCCCGAGGTCACTATACTTGTCCAGAAAAGAATGCTTCATTTTGCTTCCTTAGAAACTGAAAGTTAAACCTCCTGTCAAATTTAGCCGGGAACCGTAATCGTTGACTCCTGTTCCAATGCCGAAATCGAGAGTTAAATTTTCTCTGGCGGAGAAGTTAGCTCCGATTAAGCCTTCTATGGGAGAATCTGATTTATTCTCTCCTCTAAGTTCGGCAACTAAATTTAATCTTTCATGGGCAGGATACTCCAGAGCCACGCCAAAAGAGGCGGTCTTTGCTTTTGCAGTATATCCTAAGTTTCCGTGCAAGGTAATAAATTGCAATTCCTTGCTCAGAATGCTGTTAAAATTATAATCGATTTCTCCCGACCCGATGCCTTTATTTTCCTCTCCTGTATCCATAATTATTCCAAAAGTTACACTGAACCCGGGAGTTCTATCGCCTTCTTTTAGCAGATTAAGTTTTGTAGCCAGTTCTCCATCTCCCATCCCTCTCTCGCCATTTCCGTCTTTAGGACTGGTCATTACATAAGGAAGAGAAACTCCCAGGTCCATTCGTTCAGTCAAGCCGTGTTTAATGGTCAGGGAAAGCTCAAACTCCCCATTTTCCTTTCTGTCCTGCTCATAACCAATACCTACTTCTGTCTCGCAAATACCCAAATCTACCGTGCCAGCATCATCAACAGAAAGTGGTCTCGCACTATAAACCAAAGAGGGTATACAGAACATAAAAAATAAAAAAAGAATTAGACTCTTCATTGAACTCTCCCCTTTCTCTTCAAAACAGTTCCCAGACCGAAGCCAAGCGCGCCGACGATAATCACTCCTACCAGGCCTGCAAGTGATGTCGCTAACTTCTCATTACTAATCCCTGGCACAACATAGTCCGGAATAGGGGAGTTAACCGCTTGTGGACCTTCTCCTCTTTCCAGGAAACCTTTATCTTCAGCTACTCTCTCCAAGCCATCCGGTTTAGTAGAAGCAAATGGTGATAGGAAAACTGCTGCCAGAACTGCAACTCCCAAAAGTATAAGAATCCATTTCTCCATTTACATACCTCCAAAATGAGGTCTCTGAAAAAGCATCATTTTCTTTTGTAGGGGTTTGATTTATCAAACCCGCTATCCGTCGGACTCAATAAATTGAGCCCCTACATAAAATGAACAATTTTGGACTTTTTCAGAGACCTAAAAACATCTACTTGACATCACATTTGCCTTTGCAAGAGGTCGGGACGAGTCTTCAAAATGAGGCTTATTACTCCCACAGTTATGATTGCCTCGCCTACGCCGATAAAAACGTGGACGCCAGCCATTGCTGGTAAAGCTATTCTTAGGGGCACGGTCCCCGAAACTGCTAGCTCTATAGAGCAGAATGTGGCTGCCAGAACTACTGCCAGCCAACTAGCAATGCCTACACCCCAGAATAATCCTTTTTTGCTCCCCATAATAAACCCGATTCCTCGGTAGATGTAGTATCCAAACACAGTGCCTATGATTCCCATATTGAAGATATTTGCCCCCAAGGCGGTCAAACCACCGTCCTGGAAGAGCAGACACTGCACAATAAATATTGTGCTCATTACCAATGTAGCTGCCCATGGTCCAAGAAGCACTGCTGCCATGACGCCTCCTATGAAATGTCCGCTGGTTCCTCCCGCAACTGGAAAATTCAACATTTGAGCAGCAAAGATGAAGGCAGCCATCACACCCATTAAAGGAATCTGTCTCTCGCCCAGACCGGCTCTTGTCTTCCTAATGGCATAAGCAATACTTAAACCAGCCACCACATCCATAGTGACCCAGGTCCGAAGATCCAAAAACCCATCCGGTATGTGCATAGTTTTTCACCTCCCTTCAAATCAGAATTTAGAATTCCCATTCCTGGGGATGATATATTTCTGAAAATCGTGTTACGATAAAGCAAAAAAATAATACTGCTATGCTATCTCTTTCCCTGTTGTGGCCATAGTTAAAGAGCCGTGTTTTACACCCTTTGTTGACTTTAGTCTGTAAGCCAATTCCTCAACCTGGCTTGGCTTACCTTTCACTACCACTATCTCCACACAATTGTCCTCATCGAGGTGGACATGTTGGGATGAAATGATAAGCGAGTGAAAATGGTGTTGGACATCAGTCAATCTATCTACTAACTCCCTTTTGTGGTGGTTATAGACCAAAGTAATTGCTCCCACAACCTCTTTGCCTTCTATCCATTCCTTCTTGACTAAATTTTCTCTAATTAAATCTCCAATCGCCTTAGAGCGAGTGGGATAATTTTTCTCTTTGATATGTTTATCAAATTTAGCTAAAAGTTCTTTCTCCAGCGATACACCAAAACGAGCTAAATCTGCCATCCCAATTCTCCCGAGGGTATTACATTTTTTAAAATTATAGCACAAACCATCTTTCCCTGTCAAGTATTTTTTT
>Ga0315282_10010115_pt1 | contig 14863 bp, 11 predicted proteins | sample YL17G07_20_MG_FD_203693 | JGI IMG/M metagenome (GOLD analysis project Ga0315282, IMG submission 203693) | Sediment microbial communities from Yellowstone Lake, YNP, Wyoming, USA - YL17G07_20 | ecosystem: Environmental > Aquatic > Freshwater > Lake > Sediment | place: USA: Wyoming | collected... | reverse complement strand
GGCCTGTGTCCGGGGCTATTATTAGGCCGACGTCAGCTATGCCTGTTTCTGCAATTTGGTCGAGAACATAGCCTAATATAGGTTTGTTGGCAACAGGAATAAGTTGCTTGGCTAAGGTAAAGGTTAAAGGTCGAAGTCTAGTGCCCTTACCACCGCTAAGAACAAGAGCTTTCATACACATCTACCTGTGTCAACATTTTGGTACTTTAAAGCCTATGCATTATTAGTTCTTTTGCAGTTGAAGCTTTGAACTTGGCAAAATACTATGAGCCTTGAATCATTAAGACTCGATGAGGATTATCGATGAAGCCGTAACTACCACTTTCTCTTTTTTCCTTAGCTTTCATTTTAAACACTTTAAGAGACTATTTTCGTGAGGTTTGACACGACTATTGCGCCCCAATAAGGGGGTTTATCATTGTTTCTCTTCCACAAGAAGTAATATAGTAAACCGCAGAAAAGACCTAGAAAAGGTTTACGTGAAAATAGCATGTATTTAAGCCATGTATCACAGTTTTTGTATCCGTAGATTGTGGAATGGGGGAGCGCCTTCTTAATTTCTTCTATGGTTGGGTGACCTGCGGCAATATGTTGTGCTGTATTTGGCTCTTTAACTCCGTACTTTGTCTCATAAAGGTATTGGAAGGTAATGTCATATTTTCCCCCTTGAAATATGCCATCGCTGCTTTGCATTGGGCATGTGATGACAATTTTTTTCTTGCAAACCCTTTTGAATTCTTTAAAGAAGTTATGACGAGTTGGTTTTGGAATATGTTCAATAGTGTCAACCGAGACAACTACGTCGAAGGCTTTGTCTGTGAACGGTAGCCTACATCCATCGCCAATTACGGGATGCGCTCTTCTTAAACCTTTGAGCGCGTCTTTTCTGACATCGAGTAAGAAGAAATCGCAATCCCTTCTTAATGGGCTTAAGAAACCAAAAATACCCTGACCACCTGATCCCACGTCTAGAACTGAAAGTTCTTCTCCCTTTATTTTCTGAATTTCATTTGCGACATGTGCGTATCTGCTCCATCGATCAATATCCCTTGAGCGAAAGAAAGCCTCGGATAAGCGGTAATCGGCGCTGTTGAACTTATAAAATCGCTTTGACATTAGGTCTAGGAAGTTCGAGATGGCGAAGTCAACCATTGTTATAACTCCGTATTTCTTTATGATTTCTTTTAAGCTACCGTATTTTAGTAGCTTTGATTGAATCTCTTTTCGATAGCTTTGCATTTTGTCGCGCTATTTCTTTATGTTTGTCTTCGCATTTCTTTTCTTAACCATGTAGATTGCTATGCATAACAGGAAAGCTGCATTAAACGCTATGTTGTAGGGCGAGATCATGATTTCAGTCCATGGAATGGTAGGTCTTGGTGCTGTTTCTGCAAGATTTTGGATTTTTCCGTTTGCTTGAAACGTTGAGAAGAATATGAGTGGTTTACTGATATAAATAGTGCTGAATACTATTTTTCCTTGGACTTCAGCTTTTTGCAGCTGGATTCCTGGTAAAGGCACATAAGGAGCAACATGTACATAAAGAGAATCGAACACTATTTCTCCAGAAAGAGTGACTTCAGGCAATTTAGCGGACAGCCCTTCTGCTTGAAAGTTCAGCACGGTCTCCGTCTCATTCATAGTTGTTGAAATGCCTGATGAACTGCTTACTTGTAAGGTTACTCTTGAGTTGACAGATATTTGTCCCTGAGTTAGGTTGTTTTTGGGCTTGATTAAAATAGACGATTCAGATGTTGAAACATGAAGTGACGCATTTTGAATATTTAATGTGCTCTTTCCGTACACAATTATGGTAGATGTTTTGCTACTTGGGAAGCTTGAATTTAAGAAAGATGAGTTGGTTAGGACCAAAAGATCTGTTGAAAGACTCAGGTTACCTGTGACCTCGAAATCACCGTAGGTCATATTAAAATTAACGCCGGGCAGTCTTCTCAACGACCCAGAGTCATTGTAGCGCGGCTGGCAAAGGGCATCACTGACTTTATTGATAAAATCTGTTGTTGGGAATAGTGTTTCTTCGTCAGAAGACTTTAAAAGTGAATAAATGTCCACATATACTATTTTGCCGGAATCATATTCTCTCACATTCACAAGGTTCCCAGAAGACGTGAATTTTAGAGCATCAGCGAAAAAACCACCTCCGTTAGTGTTGAAAACAGCTAGCGTATTCCCTCTCGACACCCATTTGAGAAGACTTGGATATGGTTCCAATGGGTCAGTAGTTAAGAGAATACAGGTATAATTTGATAAATACATATCGAGATACTCAGCTGACACATCATCTGCATACAGGATCGAGTTTTTCGATCCAAGAAGAGATGTGAACAGAGCCGTGAAAGCATCGTTATCTGGACTTAGGCTAGACGATGAGAATGTGGCGCCATGATTGACAACGGTATTTCTTTTGCTACCGTGGTCATCCAAGTTTCCATTGAAATCTAACGAAAGTACTAAACCCGTCATATCTTTCGGGACGTCGTTCTTAAAGCTGTAATTGATTTCATCTTCTGACAAAGTGCGGTTATAAATACGGACATAATCTACTAAACCGTTGAAATAACTGTTATTTTCGAAAACATGTGTGCCAATTCTCAGTGGAAAATCTCCGTTATAGAATATGCTCTTGGATTCATTATAGACAACTTCGTTTTCAAGCTTACCATCAACGTAAATCGCGACATGGCGTCCGTCATAAACGCCAATTACGTGGTACCATCGGTTATCTTGAAAAGTTGTATTTGTGGTAGCACTTCTTACTGTAACCCCGTCATCTATCCCAACCATGAAGCACAATTTTTGATCGGAGGTTCCCATAAAAGCATAACTTACCCAAAGGTTTTTTGATTCATCCACAGGAAACTTATAATAGAAATTTCCATCTTTTTTGAATCTAAAATCGACAGTTATATTGCTCGGTCTTAAGAGGGAACTGTCCTCAACTTCTATATAGTCGTCTGTCCCATCGAAACTTAAAGAGCTTTTGTCGGAAACAGAGAGAATACACATTGAGGATTTGAGATTGGGAGAGGGAGGGATAAATTTAGGGACTTCGTATATAGTGACATCAGAGCTCTTGAAGACTGCTGGCAAATGCTTTAGGAAAGAGTTAATAAGGAAGTATCGTGAGCTTAGAAGCGCCGTGTCTTCTTTTGCTACGTAAATATATCTTGTATTGGATGCGCCTAATATGTATGTGACAATGGCTGGGTTTTCCGTTGCTAATAATCCATAATTGATTGTATTTTGGTCTATAACTACCGTCGAGTATGGGTAAAGGCTCTGATAGGATATTCCAACAAACGTACCAAGCTTAAATGCTGAGTCATAAGTGAAGGTAAGAACGCTTTCATCAGAAGCCAAGTTGTGTTTTATATATTCAAAGGCCCTAAGCTCGTTATCAGAAACAGCCGGTTTGCGATCATTAAGATAGGTCATCTGCGTAAAGTAAATTGCTGTAGTTAGTGTGCTGGGTATAATCAATAAGAGTAATAGAAAAATCGAAACTGCATTTTTTAATGAGAAGATTCTGGTTAAACTATTCAATATTCTTATAATCCCGTATGCGGCTATAATGCTTGCTCCAATGCAGATTATCGCAGCGTACCTTTCTGACTCATACAATGGGAAAATATTGTTAATTTGTTCTAGAATTACGCCAATAACGAATACCAACGTAAAGAAAGAAAGCGATTTATTCTTTGCCAAATCAGGAAGGTAAAGAAAGAGGGAAAGAATTGCCAGTAGACCAACCGCTCCCCACCTTACAGGAAAAATAAAGAAAGAAACAAAGGAATGGCCTCCATAAAGCCATAAATTGTAATCCTTAATCGTGTACAAACAAACAACTATGCAGACAATGTAAAAGTACAACAGAAGCCATCTCACATACTTCCAAGTTTTTTCTGTAATTAAGGAGATCTTTTGCCTTAATACAAAGATGGAAAAGCCTTTGTATTTGGCAATTTCTATGCCTAAAAGCAAAGTCACCATCGCCATACTAGCGGCATACGGCAAAGAAATGGAACTTTGACCATTCAATGCGCTTAAGGAAACAGTATAAATCTGCTTAGGAGCGAGAAAATCTAAAATTCCAACAACCAAATAACCCAACAAAATAGAAAAGCTAATTTTCCACTCAGAATTTGGTCGGAAGAATATTGACCAGACCAGTAGTAGAGGTATAAAGAACATAATATCAGATATATCTCCTAAATAACCTATAACTACAAGAAGAACAAAAAGGGAATTTCTAAATTTACTGCTATCATTTCTTAAAAGATACAAAAGCGAAAATAGAACAGTTAAGCATATGGTCCAACGAAGAACGACCATATACGGGGCAAAAGGAAAGCGCATGTAAGAGTCAAATGTCTTATCCACCGCCATCAATGCAAGATTAGAAAATGTTTGTCCAGGATTAATGACGTCCAGATACACGAGGTACAAACTTGCGAATCCTAAGAAAATCGCAAAATAGGTGGCAACAGCAGCAATTTTATCATCTCTTTTTTCGATAAACCATTTTTTGGCCATCGAATAGAAGCCCAAGACTGGCATAAAGCTAAGGAAATAAAGTAGCTGCATTGTTAAGGCTGAAGGGAGACCTGAAACCGTGAAAAATACCGAAAGATACATTTGGAAAGAATAGGGATAGTTAAAGATGAACTGAGGAAAACCTTTGGAAAACTCGAGCGCTTGAGAATAAACGAACCACATATCGGACCTCGTCAGAGGCATGTTAAACAGCATTACCGCAAGTGCGCCAACCATAACAACACATAATGAAAAAATTGTAATCAATTCATGACCTTTGAGAGAGAAATTGACTTTCAACTTATCTCTGCGCACATTAAAAATAAGACAATACAATGAAGCCAAAGACAAGTTGATGATTATTACCAAAACAAAGGAAAAGGAGGTAACAGCATAACCAAGCAGAAGTGTCGAGAAGGCTATGAGGAACATCGTAAACATACTAAGAAGGTTTGATATAACTATCAACATGCCTCCTGTAACAGTTCTTTTTTTATCAACTATTTCAATCAAAAAGTATCCAGGAAAGAAACCAGTTAAGAGCAATGATGCAAAACCACGTAACCAATTTTGTAATGGAATATTTGCCCAATTAAGGACGGACTTTTCGCTAGGAGGTACAAAAATCACAAGAAATACCGAGATTGAGAGCAAACCAAGCGATAATAACGCTACTGCCGAAGAACCAATACTTATAACACGTTCAAAGATAGGATTAGCAAGGAAGTAGAATAGACAAAAGATTAGGAGTGAAAAAGGAATACCCAACCATAAAATTAGTGGTTCGGCAAAAAATTGTGAATAAATCCAAAAAGTCAGAAGAGAAATTATTGAAAAGGCAAACGACATAGGTGTATAAGCGTTAATCTTTAACTTCATCTGGTCTCACATTCAGGTATACGGATAACTCTGATTAATTGATTGGCATCCATTTCTCTTCAACTTAAATATCATGGGCGAAGCTTCTTGAAATCTTCAGAGTTTTAGCTTTCAATCCAGCTTAATCTCCTGTGAACTTGTGCAAACCTTTGATAATGATTCAATACTAATGCGTATAGAGTAGGAGCCATATAGGCTGCGATTACTTTAAGCTTCCACGGCTGACACCTGATTGCCTTTAGGAATTTTTGTTTTGCTTTTTCATTTCTTCCTTTCTGCAGCATAGTTGTACCCCATATATAATAGAGCGCTGCTAGTTTCTTTCGTTCAGCCTTTTTTAGGAATGAATAGTGGTTAATTGCCTTATTAACCATTAGGAACTCGTCTCTCAGTACTTGTTCTATCCCGGTTTTTGAAAGTTGTAACTCATGTTCGCGTTTTTTGACTAAGGGTAAATCTATATAGGCTATGTTGAATTTTCCGGCAATTCTCAGCCACATGTCGTGATCCGAGAATCCCGTCATTCGTTCATCGAAGAAGCCGACCTCATCAAAACACCTTTTTTTCACAAGAGCCGTCTCGAATCCAATAAAATTGTTAATGAAGAGACACTCAATCAACTTCTTTCTTGAAGAAAAGCTTGGTATCTTCATATCTATTACTTTTATTATCCGTCCCTCAGAATTGATGGAGCAGTAATTGGAGTGAACGAGATCTACATTTTTATGTTCATCGAAATACTTTACTTGAACCTCGAGTTTATTGGGCACCCATATGTCGTCTTGACCTATAAAGCCTATGAGGTCGCCCTTACTTTCCTTTATTCCCCTATTTACAGCTCCGGAGAAGCCTCTGTTTTCTTGGTAAATGTAATGCACCCGCTCATCGCCTAAATATGGAGATATTATACTCTTAGAGTTATCTGTTGACCCATCATCGACGATTACAAGCTCAAAGTCATCGAGTGTTTGACGCAAAACGCTCTTTACAGCATCGCTGATCCAAAGAGAACCATTGTAGCAAGGCAGAATAATGCTCACTTTTGGCAAGTCCATATCACCGTTATAGCTAATTCAGAATGGGGAGTGACACTTTGTCTCATGCGCTTTTTAAGTTTTCATAGTTGGCGACATAATGGATATTTTATACGATCCTACATCGCCTGTCGGTACAGAAACTATTGTTGCATTAGGCTTTCTTGAAATGAGGAAAAGTGTCGAAACCGCGAAGGAGATCCCTTATTCGACCAGTCTTCAGCGAAGAAGCCTATCCTAGTCCAGCCAGCGCCGGGAAAAGGATTAGGAAAACCAAGAATAAATAGGATTTTCAATGTTGAGCCCTCGCATCCTTATGAAACTATTACTTGAGCTCCGAACTTTATTTTTCCGGAATTTGCAGATGAAGAGTAATGGATTGTTAAGGCGGCTTTTAAGAGGTAAAGTATGGGCGTTAAGGGCGATTTAGGCAACCATAAAGTCACAGACGAAGCAACAAACGCTAAAACTATCATAGACAAAGCAATTTTCTTCATAGCTTCAACATTCCTCACATCGTTTTTAATGAGTCTTTAATGATATAACTACGATTGGTGGAGTTCGCTGAAAATTTTCTGCCAAGCGTCCAAACTCCTCTGATCGATCGATTAATTCTCCTCTGCGTGATCGATCAATGAGTCATACTAAGTGAAGCATCGCGTAATCTGAGAATCATAAGCATAACCATACTGAAAATTTCATGAATACTAAGGTTACAAATTTTATTTTCATAAAAAAAGTCGCTATTGGTTTTGATGTTATATGTTTTTCCTTATTTTCGATGCGGTACATACTATTAAGTAGCCAAAATACTTATTCAACCAATTCCTTTGGTAGTCAAGGACCCTAAGAAGGCGACCAATTTTTTTAATAATTTCATGCTTTTTGCTGTCAGCTGTTATCTGTCGATGCATGGATCTGTAAAATACTTTGCCACGTTTAGTTAGAAATACTAAGAGATTAATGATGGAGCCCCAAAAGCCGTATCCGTCTGTTGAAAAGATACTCGCTCCAGCTCGAATAAGTCTCTCCTTTAGTTCAGAGGAAGAGTAAGGTTTTTCAAAACCGTAAGGAAAACCCTTGGCTCTAATGATTATTTGCTCATATAAATTCAAGCTGTTTGGAACTGAAACTAGAATGCCCCCCTTAAACTTACAAGCACGTATCATTTCATTGAAGACTAATTGCCTTTCATATCCATTGAAGTGCTCATTAACTCCCTCATTCCAAACTACATCACAGTTACCCTCCTTAAAAGGCAGATATCTGCAATCTGCTAAAATAAAGTTATACGAGACGTTTAGTTCCTTAGCAAAGCGGCGTACAATTTCAAACGATTTTTTTGAGAAATCTACTAAGAAGCATTCCAAGCCAAACTTCTTTGACAGTAATAAAGTGTTAATGCCACTCCCACAACCGCATTCTAAAATAGTTCTTCCATTTACAAGAAATGACTCTAAATTTCTGATAAATCTCATTAAGGAAGGGTTTTCGGCAAGCTTTTGCTCATAAGCTTCTTCCGATAATACTTTATCCCAAACTTTTGTAGAACACATGGGTAAAGAAGCACCCTATTTAAAATTTATCTAAAACTTCTTTCATTGGTCGCAAAACATTATGCCATTGATAAGTTTCAGCAAAATCTAAGCAATTTTGACTCTTCTTGTTCCATTCATGCTCGTCCAATAGATTGCTTAAGGCTTCCGAATATCTTTCCGAACTATCATCTTCAAGTGCAAATCCAATGTTCTCAGCCGCAATTAGGTCTCCCCAATCTCCAATCTTTGGGCCTATTGTAGGTAACCCCCGAGAAGCGTAGTCCATCAGTTTTATGGGACAGGCAACTTCTCTGGCCAGATCTTTACTAGAGAAAATCATCCCAACTTGAAATTCTGCAAGAAGATTTAGCATCGTTCCGCGAGGAACATACCCCATATATTGAATAGGAATATTCCTTTTTTTTAGTCGGGATAATATCTTTTTTTTAAGTGGTCCTGCACCAAACAAGAAAAATCTAAAATCGTTGCTTTTACTGTTTTCCGCTATCTCAAGATATCTATCTACGTTTTCATAATAATCGAAAATTCCAGCATAGATAATCTTAAGAGGCAATTGATATTTAGTGACATGGAAAATAGCTGGAGCACCATTTGGAATTACAGTGACTTTCTCCGGAACTACCTTAAAATGTTCGATTAGAAAACTTTTCATCCGTTCACTTACTACTATCAGGTGATCAGAACTTTGAAAGAGCTCTGCCTCAACATATTCTATTTGTTTCCAATTCTTTTTTCCCCAACCTTTTGCTTCAGCAAACCATAGTCCATGGACATCTACTATAAGCGGGATAGATAACCCACGTTTCTTGATGAGTTGCAGAGCGAGCCAACCGCCCCAGGAAGTTTCTGCGAGTATTGCTTGAAAATTACTTTTTGTAATAATTCGATTTAGATAATTGTAGGAAACATTGAACGCGAAGCTAGAGGTCATATTCTCTAATACGGATAATGAACTAAACCCAGAAAGTGGGATAAAGTAAGGCAAAGCATTAATCAGTTGATCCATATTTACACTTGTTAAAGGCAGACTAGCCTCAATTACGTCGTAATTGCCTTCCTTGAGGAAATTCAATATTTCCGTAGCTCTTATTCTGTCTCCAAGCTGCCCAGTTCTATGCAAGAAAAGAATTTTCAAGAGCGGTTCTCCAAGCATTAAGTGTGTTAAGTACAGAATACTTACAAATGATCATATCATGACCTTTCTTGGACACGTTAGAAAGCAATTCGGGTTCCTTCAATAACTTTACAATCATTGATGCAATATTCTTTGGGTCGGTTGACTTTAAGAGAAAACCAGTCTCTTTGTCTTGAATAATTTCAGGAACTCCACCAACAGGGGATGCCAATATGACGGTTCCACATGAAATCGCTTCTAGAACCACTGATGGAACACCCTCAGTCTTTGATGGAAGCACAAGCAATTTCATTTTTTCTAGATAACTCTCAACGTGATCAACCCAGCCTACAAAGGAAACACAACTGGACATCTTCAGCAATTGCTTTTCCAATAGAAGAAGTTCTTTTGAAGCCCCTTCGCCCACGATTAGGAATTGGACATCACTATACTGCTCCAAAACTAATGGAATCGATCTTAAGAACTCTAATATTCCCTTTTCCTCACTTAGACGACCTACAAAGCCAACGATATTTTTTCTGTCCAAATAGTTTTCGTAGCGAAATTTTTTAAGAAATTCTTCGTCAAGCAACCTGATTGGAGCGACCAATGTCTTCGACTGATACTTGCTCAGAATGGGGGCGTCCCTCAATTTTTTTGAGATGAGTACTATTGTATTGGATGAGTTATACATCAACGTCTCCAAGAACAAAACAAGTAGAGCAGCCCCAACTTTTCTATGTGATAGCGCAGTTAGGTAAGGCGATCCACCTGCATAGACTATTGCTTTCTTTTTCAATATTCGCGCTATTACTAGTGGAAAAGGTGCTAGAATATGAGAAAATAGCACTCCGTCTATTTTATGTCTAAGCTTGAGAATTGATTTCGCCAGCAAAATCTGTTCAATCAAGAATAGCATTATGCCAGTCATCGGCCCAAAAGAACCCCGACTTAATATTTTTGACTGTATTTTATATTGAATGATTTCATATGAGGGGTTCATACGAATATCGAAAGACGGGCCAGTAAGTAGAATAACCCTTACACCGAGTGAGTTTAAGATCTTAATGGTGTCCATCACTCCAAAGCCCCTGTCAGTCGCTCTTGGTGAGATAACCAATAATAGTGTAGTATTCAATTTACTAGTTTGAGTCAAAACCAGATAATTCACTCTGCCTTTATGCGACAATTCTTAATAGTATTCATCGGTACTTGCCACTTCATTATATATTTGCTCTAATTGATCAGCAACTTGGCCTATGACAAAATTTGCTTTCAAGAAATTTCTGCCGGCTACGCCTATTTTTTTTGCTCTGTCTCGATCATTCAGCACTGAAAACATTGAATTAGATAGCTGTTTTACATCTTCTGATTCGAATAGCAATCCTGTTTGACCATCCACGATAAGATCCTTTAATCCGCCAACTTTCGAGGCAATAACGGGCTTGCCACAGGCATATGCTTCAAGAACGGTCATTGGAAAAGTCTCATATCGTGAAGGCAGAACATACACATCTGCGTCTACATATGCTTCAAGTTTATCCCTACCATACAAGGGACCTGAAATCAGCACTTTATCCTCAATCTTTAAAGCCCTAATCAAAGACTCAAGTTCACCAAGATATCCATCGTCTGGACCCACAACCACAAGCCTAACATCATCCAGCTTCTTAACTACATTTGCAAAAGCCTTAACAAGAATGTCTATTCCCTTTATCCAGTGTATTCTGCCCAAGTATAACACTATTTTCTCTTCTTGTTTTATGCCGAACTTCCTCTTAAAGCAGCCTCTAGGCGGGAGGTTAGCGTATTCTGAAAGGTCTATCCCATTAGGTATGATGGCAATCTTCTCTTCAGGCACACCCATACGCTTATACTGCTCAGCCTCGACCCTGCTAAGAGCAATAACCCTAGAAGCATCCCTCAACAGCCTGTAACCAAAAAACACGTCATAAATCCACTTCAACCTCTGCTTAGCCATAATCCTAGGAAGAGAACCATGAGCCTGCAAAACATAAGGAACACCATACTTTTTCGCATAATGATGAACTATCATATCTTGAAAATGGCGCCAAGAGTGAAGGTGAATAACGTCATATTCGCTGATAGTTTTCTTTAACGCTCTTTGCATAGTTGGTGAAACATTAAATCCGCTAAACTTAAAGATTCTTGGAAAATAAACAACACGATAACCATCTGCTTCCACTTCGACCGGTGAGTCTTGAGAATCACGTTTCTGATCTAAGGCGCTTGTCGTGTAAACAGTAACCTCGTGTCTTTTAGCAAGTTCTTTAGATATTGAACGCACAACTGCTACTGGTCCGCCAAAAGGAGCGGAGAAAACAGGTATCACTTGAAGGATTCTCATAGTTGCATCCTTAGCTTTTGACGCCTTTGACGTGTAAGCAATCCGGAATAAATGGCAAGCCTCTATAACCCTTGATTACCCTTTTTATATTCTTAATTCCACAAGATTCTAAGAAATGCTTCAGAAGACCAAAGGAAAAACCACATCTATGTTGATTACCAACGTAATCTTGCCCTCCGTATATATTCTTCACATTTTGCCACGAGGGGTTTAGAAAGAATAGAAGAGCTCTGGCACGGAGATCAGGACAACGAATCTCGATTACGCCCTCCTTTTTCAAGACCCGTATCCACTCAACCAAGACATTTCTAACTTCTCGATGGCTAAAGTGCTCAATTAGGTGGCTAGAGTAAACATGATCAAAAGACGCATCCTTAAAAGGCAACATACGAGCATCCGCTACAATATCTACCGAACTCGTTTTTCTAAAGTCAACCCCTATGTCTCCCTTCTTCAGGCTTTCGCCACAACCGATGTCTAACATCATGCGACTACGCAAACCTCTTCGCTAAAAACACCGTTACACATCTAAGCGAGTAAGTCATCAAGATATTTTTTCCAATTCTTCCCCGAAAAGTTCTCAACAAAAAATCTCCTACAATTCTTTGATAACATCGTAAAATTTTTCCGCATATAATTTATCCCTTCAACCCATTCCTTCGCATTAACATCTATATCAAGAAGATAACCAGTCTTCTTGTGGAAAACAAACTCCGACAAACCACCCACATCACTCGATACAACAGGAGTCCCATACATATACGAAACCAGAATAACCGAACTCTGCGTCTCACGCCTATAAGGAGTAATCACAGCTACACTTCTCTTAATCAATTCGCCAAACTCTTCATCACTTATTCTCTCTTTACAGAAAATCTCCAAATTCTTTTCTCTGAAAAACCTTGCATCTTCCACCTTAGAACGTGAAATAAGCAGAAACCCCAAACCCAAATCGCTAGCGTTAGAATACCTAACTATTTCCAAAAACTTCTCCGGATTTTTAGCAGGAACGGGCGGTCCAACAAAAGTAACATACTCCCTCTTCTGTATATCAGATTCGCAACCACCTAAATCCTCATACATCAAAGGAATCAACATTTTCTTTCCAGAATAATGCGGATATCTCAAATCAAAAAGACGGGAAGCCTCGCTCGAAGAAACGACAGCGACGTCCGTATTCTCCAAAAGTTTTCCCTGAAAATACTCAAATAAATATAGCCAATACCGATGGAAACCCCCATGAGCTTTCTTGTCCTGAACGTAGGGTTCATGAACATGATAAATAAAGGCACAATCATGTCTCCTCGCCAATTTTGCAATAAAATGATTTAAAAAATGATAATTATGGAGATAAATATGGGTTGGTTTATCCTCTGAAAATATCTTTTTTATCTCCTCTCTATTTTTTAAACTAAACGTATCTTTTAACATTGAAGAAATGCTGACCGAATTCCCGATAAAGGTTGTCTTCTGCTTTATTTCGTTCGGTAACATCCACTCATACTCACGACTGAAAAGATATCTCACAGGATATCCATGCTTTTCACATTCTTTACCAAATGCACAACAATGGGACTTGTAGATGGGGGCGTACTTCAGGCTTCCAACATAAACGGTCATGCGTGTCTCCTCTTTTAGTCTGCAAGAACTTTTCCAAAGAGCATCATCATTTTTGAGCCTATTTTCTCTATTGACAGGTTGTTTTCAACGTAACGCCTTCCAGAAACTCCCAGCTTCCAAGCAGTATCCTTGTTTTCCTTTAAGTAAAGCACAGCCTTCGCCAATGCTTCATAATCTCCAGGCTTAACCACAACTCCAGACCCCGTTTCTTTCACATACTCTGCCGGTTGACCGTCAGCACAGCAAATAATAGGTTTTCCAGCCGCTTGATACTCGTAAAGCTTAGATGATAAGCCAAGATACGGTTTTCCAAAATCCCTTAATGGAAGAAGTAAAGCGTCAGCCTCACTTAATAGTTTAGCAACTTCTTCTCGACTCACAATTTTGTCAACAACCTTAACATTCTGTAATTCCAACTCCTTAACCCCATTTTTCACATAACCTAAGAGCTCCCCGCCACCTTGCAAAACAAACTCTACACCATCCACGTTTTCCAACTTTTTTGCAGCCTGCAAGACCTGATCAAAATCATAAGCCAAGGAAAAAGCCCCACTATAAAGCACCCTAAAAGTCTTATCCCTACAATTAACCGGTTTACCATTCACCTTGAACTTGTCTAAATCCACACCAGCCCTAACCACATGAACCTTCTCCCGGTCTACACCATACTTTCCACAAATAACATTCACATAACCAGGGCTAATGGGCGTAATCGCAGACACTCCTCTATAAGCAATTCTAGCCAAGAATTCGCCAAACCATCCCAACAAAGACTTTCTGCTCATACCCAAATCGTAAAGCGATTCTGGCCAAAGATCATCAACATTCTGAACCAAAGGACAACCCTTCACAAAACCATAAACCAAGCCGGGAAAAAAGCCAATAACATTAGGGTTAGCAGCCCAAACAACGTCAACTCTTCCCACAAAAGGCAAAGCAAACAAAGAAGAAACCGCAAAAGAAAGGAAAAGCAAAACACGTTTAAAAATACCTTCAGAAGCCAAAGGAAAAACAAAAGTCCTAAACACCTTAAAGCCATCCATATACTCAACGCTTAAAAGCTTCCAACGATATTTCGCCGGAACATCACCAACAGGATAATGCGGAAAAGCAGTAACTACCGTTACTTCGCAACCATTCAACTCTAAACCCTTCGCAACATTGTAAGCCCTAGTAGCGCCACCACCCATATCCGGCGGAAAATACTGAGCTATAACAAGAACTCTCATTTAACACGAACCAAAAACTTAGAAGCCAGCAACCTGTTCGATCCTACCTCTATTCTCCAGAATCCACTCATACGTCCGCTTTAAACCCGTTCCAACATCAGTTTTCGGCTCATAACCTAGAATTTTTCTAGCCTTCTCTATTGAAGCCCTTCTCTTCACAACCTTATCCCAATCTCTTCTAGGCTTAAAAACCACTCCAGCCTCATTGCCAGTAAGCTCGTTAATCCAATTAGCAAGGTCAATCACTTTCGTCTGAGTTTCAGAAGCCAAATTAATGGCTTCACCCAACGCTTCTTTAACAACTCCCATCGTAAGCGTCCCATCAACAATATCCTCAACAAAAGTGAAATCACGCGTCTCTTCCCCATTGCCAGTAATTGGCAAAGGTTGCTTATGCATAGCCCACCAGATAAAATTCGGAATAACATTTCTATATTTTCCAGGCACTTCTCCAGGACCGTAAACGTTAAAGTACCTCGCTACAGCCACAGGTAGTTTATAATAAT
>Ga0315282_10010114_pt1 | contig 14864 bp, 10 predicted proteins | sample YL17G07_20_MG_FD_203693 | JGI IMG/M metagenome (GOLD analysis project Ga0315282, IMG submission 203693) | Sediment microbial communities from Yellowstone Lake, YNP, Wyoming, USA - YL17G07_20 | ecosystem: Environmental > Aquatic > Freshwater > Lake > Sediment | place: USA: Wyoming | collected... | reverse complement strand
AGCAGCGCGCGTTGGTCGGCGAAGATCTGTTCCATCAGGCTGATCTTCTCCTTCGTCGTGCCCGTGAATTTCATCGGCTCGTCGTCCTTGCCCCGCATGCCGAGTGTGTAAACGTTTTCGTAGCGGCCGTTTTCAACCAGTCGCCTGGCCCAATACTCACGGATGGGGCCCGGGTTCTTCTGGTAGTCCCACTCGCCGCCGCCTTCGCGGTCCCACTCGGCGCCCGCGATGTTGTTGCGCAGCATCGGCTCAATGTGACTCGATCCCATCACAATGGCGTAGTCGTCCGCGACGACCTTGTTTTGCACGTAGCAATTGAAAGGAGTCGTCTTCTGATGCATGGCGGGCCAGATGTAGTTGGCGCGCAGGCGCAGCAACAACTCGAAGATCTTCGCGTAGGTCTTGGGCCCGAGCCCCAATCCCTCGTCGGGTGCGAAATTCTTCGCCGCCCACGGCCGGATGCCCCACATCTCGTCGTTGATAAAGATGCCGCGATACTTCACGGCTGGCGGGCCGACCCGCAGGCGCTCCGGCGAGACGTGCAGCGCCTCGCGGCGCTTGGGCGTCACATCGGCCCACCAATACCACGGCGAAACCCCGATGCGCTTGGACAATTCATACACCCCATATGCGGTGCCGCGGCGATCACTGCCGGCGATCACCAAACTCCGGCGGACGCCCGGCAAGGGATCGGCCACCGCCGCGATCACGAACGACTCCCACTGTCCCTGCACATCCACCACATCGAGTCGCCCCTCCTTGACCAGGCGGTCGATCACCGGACTCTTGCCGAGCGTGCCCACCAGCACGGCATTTTCCGACAGCCCTGCGGTCGCTTGTTTCACCGCGGGCTTGCGCCCGGTGACCCGCTCGACGTCGAGGGCGAGGTCACCGGCGGCGATCCAGGTAACCTTCCAGTCATCATCGCCCACGAAGATGTTCGCGACCGCCTGGTCGCTAACCAACGGGAAGTAGCGGGCAGCGGAGTGCTCGCTGATGTATTCGCCGGCGACGGCGGATGCCGAGGCACACGCGATGACGGCAAGAGTCAGGACTGCCAAGGCAATCCACCTCAAGGCCAATGGTGAGTTGGTTTTCCAAGATCCCTTCTTCCAGTTCGTAGCCGGCTTTCCAAGGGAGAGAACGTCGTAATTCATAGCTTTGGCTCTCGCAGTGTGCCGACTTCGGCCAACACCTTGACACTGGCTTCCTCGAATCTGCCTTGTCTGTTCGGGCCGACGTTGAGCAGGAAATTTGAATTTCTGCTGTTCGCCGCGGTCAGAAGAGCCAGAACCTGCTTGGCCGTCTTGGGGCGGGCTCCCTCTTGCCAAAACCATCCTTGTTCGAGGCACCAGCAGGTTTCGCCGGGGGCGGTGTTGGTCTCCGGGAACTGCCGCATTTCCTTCACGGTGATGTCCGCGTACGGCGTGCCTTTCCTGCCCCAGTCCCACCAATTGGAACTGGCGAGGAGATCCCGACGCAAGCCCCTGATGAAGGTCTGTGCTTCATCCGCAGGCAGGATCTTCGGATCGAGCGCGTCATTCCAGAGGTAGAAGACATCTGGGTACTTCTCGATAAGCTCGGCAATCTGTTTCTTCTGGAAAGCGATTTGTTCTTCCATGCTATGGGTCGCCGGATCGCATTCAGGCGGCAGGACCTTGAATTCGCTTTTGAACCCGGGGTGACGCCAGGCGTAGTAAAGTCCCACCTTGAGGCCTCGGCTCTTGAATGACTGGATGAACTGGGCCACGAGGTCCCGCTGATACGGACAGTCAGGATTCATGACGTCGTAGGTCGTGTATTTGCTGTCCCACAGGCAGAAGCCGGAAACGTGCTTGGCCGTCAGCACGGCGTACTTCATGCCGGCGGACACCGCCGCGTCGGCCCACGCATCGGTGTCAACCCTGCCGCCCGGATTGAAGTCCGCAGGACTATGGTAGCCCGCGACCCACTGGACGCCTTTGAAGGTCTCCAGGTTGAAGTGGATGAACATGCCGAATTTCAGTTTCAGAAAGTCCTGTTGCAGTTCTTTCACCGACTTGCTTTCGGGGGCGCGCGCGTGCGGTGGCAAACTTAGCCTGGCACCCTCTGCCGCCGATACATTCGAGAGTCCAATTGCCATCCCTGCCAGCATCGAACCGATACACAAAAATGTGTTTGCGATCATGGTCGTGTCCATGTCCAAGGCTTGTTCTTCAGCAGGTCCGCCATGGCCCAGCCGAGCCCGAGACCCACCTCCATGTAGGTTTCCGCATTGCGGTTGTAATGGTACCCTTGGTTCTTCGGCGAGACGTTCGCCTCTCGCCAGAAATCGCGCGAATCGATCGCCTTCACGTTGCCCTTGAACTCCGGATACTTGCCCCGCTCTCCACTCACCGCGATCTGGGCCTCCGCGATCTGCAGCCCCAAGCCCTCGCGCCCGGGATTCCCGCACCCCGTGGCCAGCACGAACTTGGCATTCGGCGCGTTGTAGTCCTTGCGCAAGCACCGGATCAGGCGCACCAGGTTCTGCTCATAGCGGCTGGCATGGGCCGCGCTCCCCGTGTCCTTCTGGCCCTGCCACCAAACGAAGCCGGCGATCTCGTAGCCCTGCCCCTTGTAGTCGGGGTAGATTTTGGCCAGGTTTTCCAGGGCCGCCTTCGCATTGGCCATGTCGTCGTCGTATTGCTTGCCCGCATACCAGGCAATGGGTTTCGGCTCGGTGCCTTTGACCCACGAATCCGGCGAGTCCTTGTAGCCGGCAAACACCTTGAGGACCTTTTGGCCGCGCTCCGTGACTTCTGCTTCATAGCGCTGGCTGCCGGGCGGAAGCAGGTCCCAACCCAGGCTGCGATTGCCGATGCAGGACTTGAGGACGAGCACCGGTTCATCAAGGACGTGACCCATGACGTAGCCGAAACCCAATTCCGGCCCGATTGTTTTTCCATTATTCGAGGTCGGGCTGAGGGGGCTGCCCTTCTTCACGCGGGCATCGTAGTAGTACACGTCCTTGCGCACCGTCCAATTGCCCCCATCGTCTATCAACCACGGATACTTCCCTTTCTTCTTGGTCAGATCGGCAAGCGTTCCCGTGGTCGTCTCCGGGCCGAGGTCTCCCATCCCCACCATGTTGGACTGCCCCATCAGGATGAACACCTTGGCCGGTCTCTTGGTGTCGGGTGCCTTGGTGTCCGGCCTCGCCAGCTGTTGCTTCGGATCGGTGTTGGTCTTCTCTGCCGCCGATACGCTTGCGAGGCCGATGACCATCGCGGCCAACGGCGCCAGCAGCAGGGTGGTGAGGAAGAAACGTGCGTTCCTCAGACGACAGTTCGTCCTTGTCTGCCCTCGTCCTTTGTCTTCGCCGTGTTGGCAACCAGACAGGGTTTGCCCGGGGAACTGGTGGATGTGTCTTCGGCTCATTTCCTGTTCTCCTCTCGTTTCTCCTGCTCGACGGCCTTGCGGATCTGGCTCTGGAACAGGCGGTCATACGCATCGGAATCAAGCTCGGTGCCGCCGGGCATGAGGAGCGTCTTCGGGTAGGCGCCGCCAGCAGCCCCGCAGCGAAAGTGGCAACAAAGCGTTTCATTCGCTTTCTTTGCCGGGCGGGTTGGCCGTTTTCCACACATTGATGGCGGCATCGCTCTGCAGTTGTGCGCCGAACGTGCTGCGCCCGTGCGCCTTGCTTGTTTCCAGCAGCGACTTCAGCCGCTGTGCGATCTCCGGATGCTTGAGATACAGGTTGTTTGATTCGCCGGGATCGTCGGCGAGGTTGTAGAGCTGGCCCGGCGCGCCCGGCGCGGTGTCCGGCAGGGCAAAGCGCTTGAGTTCGCCTTGCTCGTAGTTGTTTCCGCCGGAGCCGCGGTGGTCGAGATACTTCCACGGGCCTTGACGGATCGACATGGCTTGGCCGAGGGCTTGTTGCAGCGTGTGGTCGCGGATGGATTTGTCCCCGTCTTCACCAAGGAGCGCGGGCAACAGGCTCACGCTGTCCTGCGCGGCGCCGGCGGAAACTTTCGCTCCGCTCACCGCCGCGCAGGTGGCCATCACGTCGGTGAGAGAAACCGTCTGGGCGCTTGCGGTTCCCGGCTTCACCTTGCCCGGCCAGCGGACGATGAACGGTACCCGGTGCCCGCCTTCCCAGTCGTCGCGCTTCATTCCGCGCCAAGGCCGAGCGCCGTCGTGGCCGTAATCCGCGCGCATGTGAAGCACCGACGTGACTTCCGGACCGTTGTCGCTGGCAAGCATCACCAGGGTGTTGTCCGAGACGCCGAGTGTATCGAGCGTGTCCAGCAACTCACCTACGACGAAGTCGAACTCGTGGATGTAATCTCCGTGCGGTCCCGCTTTGGTCGTTCCCCGGAATTGGCGCGCCGCGAACGACGGTAGATGCACGGCGGAGGTGGCATGGTAAAGGAAGAACGGCTTGTCCGGCTGACGCTTCACGTGATCCTCCAGAAACTCCTTGCTCTTCTGCAGGAACACCATGTCCACTTCCTCGATATCGTAGTCTGGCGCGATCATGCCCATCCGGTTGTCCTCGGCGTACGGGTGCTTCGGGAGTTTGCTCTTGTCGAGCAGTTGGGTGGGCGGCACCGGAATCCGGTCGCCGACGATGAAGGCATACAGCGTGTCGGTGCCGGGACAGCAGGCGGCGCCGAAAAAGCGGTTGAAGCCGCGATGGATCGGCGCATCCGGAATCGCGCGGGTGAAGTCAATGCGCTTCACGCTGTCGAGATCGCCACGCGTGATGGGCTCGCCTTTCGCATCGAAGAAACTCAGCCCGACATGCCATTTGCCCGTCATCGCGGTCGCGTAGCCACGCTCGCGCAGCATCTCTGGCAACGTGAGCTGTCCCTCCTTGATTAAACACGGCCCGCCTGAGCCGACGAACACGTTGCGGACTCCCGCGCGAAACGGCATCTGCCCGGTGAGCAGGCTGTAGCGCGTAGGCGTGCAGACCGTCGAAGGACTATGGGCGTCCGTGAAACGTATCCCTTCGCGGGCCAAATTGTCGAGATTGGGCGTTGGGACCTTCGATTCCGGGTTGTAGCACCCGACGTCGCCATAGCCGAGGTCGTCGGCCAGAATCAGCACGATGTTCGGCAGTTTTCTCTTGGCCGCCGGAAGTGGAGAAGCTGGCAATCGCCTCTGCGCGCTCGCTGCCACCAGAAACGCATCTCTCAGAAAGCCGCGTCTCGATCGTTTCATCGTTTTTGTCCCCTCTGGAGTTGGCTCCTGCACAGAGCACGTGCAAAACCGAAGGTACAGTGCCAATTCCACACCTATTGACCAGCCTACTTCCATTTGCACTTGCGACTGGCCATGCGGTGCTTGCCGTGGCAATCGGTGCAGTACTTCTTGTCTCCCGCACCAGCCAAAAAAAGGCAGCGGGCCTCGACGGCGAGTTTCTCCTTGGGATGGCATTCCAGGCAGAACGGATTGATCTTCTCCGAGAGAAACATGATGTCCGGCGCCGTGCCGTTTCCGCCCGAGGCCCAGGATTCGTCGGCGATGTGGGCATCCGATGGGCCATGGCACTTTGCGCAGCCGATGTTGGCCCGCGCATGGGTCAGCGCCATCTCTTCCTGCTCGAAATTCAGGTGGCAAACGTGGCAGCGACTGTTGTCCGCTACCGGCCCTGTCGAAGGCTTGTCTTCCGGGCCATTGTCGAGGAGAAGCGGGGGTTCATTCTGCTTCGGCGCTGTTGGCATGGCCTGAGCAGCGGATTGCCGGCTGGCCGCGGACGTTGACGAGACCGTCGCCGGCTTTTTGGTCGCGGTCGCTTGCTCAGCCTTTATCTTTGCACAGCCCGTGCCGGCAGCGACTGCCGCGGCCAGGGCAAACAACAAAAAAAGATATCTCATCTTCTTCCCGTTCTGTTGGGGGCATAAGTTGGGCGGGAGGCGATAGGGCTCCAGCGCCGTGGCGGCAAATAAGAGTACTGTTCGCCGCTCAGACGTACTCCCAATCCCGCAACCACTCATAGCGGCGTGGCAAATTGGCCCACATTCGGTCGCTGACTTTCTGAATCTCCGCCTTCTCTTTCACGTCCAGCTGGCGACGCTCCGTCACAGCCTTTACCGCATTATCCACCTCCGCCACGCTGTTCAACCCGGGAATGGGAATGACGGTGTTCGTGGCCAGAATGTATCGGATGGCCAGGCGTGCCCGCTTGAGGTCTTCTTCCGGATTTTTCTCGAAGAGCGATCCTGCCCCGAACGGCTTGATGCCGAACGCGCCTACGTCGCACTTCTTCAGCGCCGGGAAAAGACTGTCGGTCGGAGCGGTCTTGCTCATGGTCGTGAACGGAAAGCAAACGACGTCAACTTGGGGGAAGTACTCGATCATGAACTTGATCCAGCGCCGGTCGTGTGAGGAGAATCCGATGAACCGCGCCTTCCCCTGCTTCTTGGCCGCCTCCAGCGCCTGCACGATTTCGCAGCAGGTGTCAAACGTGTGCCGGCCGCCGGGTTCAAAACAGGTGATGCGCCACAGATCCGTGTATTCCTGTTCCGACTTCTTGAGGACCTCATCGAGCGACTCGAGCAGTTTCGGCGCCGTGCGGTAGTCCTCGTTGCGCGCCTCGCTCCCGCAATGCGACAGTGCCAGATACATTTTGTCGCGCCGCCCCTTGAGGGCTTTGGCGTCCCGCACCACTTCGCCGAGTGTGCAGGCATCAATGTAGTTGATGCCCGCATCAATGCACCGGGTGACGATTTCGGTGCGTTCCTGGTCGTTACTCCGCGAGTGTCCGCCCAGGCAGACCGCCGAAACCACCAGGCCCGTCTTGCCCTGTCTGCGATACTCCATGTTAGGATTGTAGTTGAGGATTTTCGAGGTATCGCTCATCTGGTCCGCAGCGGCCTGGGCGCTTTGGCCGGTAAGACCAGCAAGCCCCGCGGCCAGACCGGCTGCCGCCATCGCTGTGTCGCGCACAAACTCGCGCCGGGTTTCTCGTCGCTTCTTCATCGTTCTTTTCCTTTCTCTTTAGGACTGGTTGATGGAACCTTGCTCTCCGGATTGGACAAGGCTTTGATTTCATCATCCGAGAGCGCGCGATCGTAAATGCGGAGGTCATCAATCAGGCCGTTGAATCGCCAACCGATCCTGACATCCTCTTTGTCTCCGGTTTCGATCGGCCACAGATCCAGAAGCCCGATGTCGTCAATCTCCGCCAGTACACCGTCTCTGTAAAGTCTCACGTTGTCATGGAGGTTCGGTGGGGCGCCTTCCTTCAGCGCCGCCGCCACGTGATGCCATTCATTGTCGTTGACCCCGGCCTTCATGTAGTAGTACCCGCCCTTGGGCGTCACGCCAACGCGCGAGCGGATGAAACTCATCGTCCACATCTTGCCGAAATCATTGAGCCCCCAGGAAACAATCTCTCCCGATGGCTTGGTTGTCTTGACCCAGGCCGCAATGGTGCGCGGCTGCGTTCCGGTCACGCCCTTGAATCCCGTGATTCTGACACAACCGTCTTTGCCGTCCAGATTGATGGCGGTTCCGATCCGGCCAGGCGCCGAATGCGTCTCAAACGACAAACCGCCATCGAGAACGCCGGTGTGGCCCTTCTTTGAAGAATCTGCAGCGCTCTTGCCGGATGTCTCATCGAACTTCCACCAGCCGACAAGATGCTCGTCCGTATCAAGGGCGGTGGCTCCACCCTTGTCCGTGGAGAGGGATTTCGCCGCTGTCTTGCTCGCCGGTCTGTCCGCTGACGCCGCCTTGGCGCGGGCCGCTTGCGCCGATCCCAAGCCAAGCGCTGCGGCGACTGCCATTGCACAGAAAGCAATCACGATCTTCATGGTTCACTCCTTTGCCGGGTCATTTCTGAGCGGGCTTCCTCACGTCCAAACCTCCCCATGCGGGGTACTTGCCGCGCGGTGCCTGCCAAGCGCCATCACACGATCTCCTTGGACCGTCTTCGGCCACCGAGCCGTCCGCTTCTCTCAGGCCCTACGGCCCAGTTCGAACAACTGCCTCAACACGGCGCGATTCTCAACAAAAAAACCAGTTCACATTTCCTCGCCGATCCACGCCGTCATCGTTCCCTTTTCTCTGTTGGCCCAGGCATAGTACGGCACGGCCGTAAGTGTGACCGGGCGTTGCCCGTCGGCATGGGCGTTGCCGTGGAGGACCGTCACGCCGCCCAGCAGTCCCGCGCGGTGCTCCGCGCGAAGATCTGCTTCCCGCGGCAAGACCAGCCGGGAGAGGTCCATGCCCGGTTGATCGGCCGCCTCGAGGCAATAGACCAGCGGGCCGCGCATCAGCGCCACCTTGCCCCTGTCGTCCTGAACGTTCTCGTGTGCATAGACCCGCCGGACCGGCATCGGCAGATCCAATTCCACCACGTCCCCGGCCTGCCAACGGCGTTGCAGGTGTCTGTAGCCGTCATCGCGCGGCGAGGGATCAACCGCTTGGCCGTTGACCTTCAGTCCGATGGGTGGGACCTTCGAGTCGGCGAAGCGGTACAGGTCGCTGGGAACGGGCCGGCCCACCGCCCAGCCCGGGATCCGCAGGCAGAGGGCGAATTCGGACGCTTCCTGCGGCGTGACCGTCAGCCGCACGCGGCCGTCCCACGGGTAGTCGGTTTGCTGGGACAACCTGACCGTCACCTTGTCGTCTATCTGGAGCGAGGCCTCCCCGGCGAGATAGAGGTTGACATAGACCTGCCGTTTGCCGCGGGCATAGGCCAACCCGCCAACCTGCGGGATGATGCGCGTAAGGTTCGTCGGGCAGCAGGAAAGTCCAATCCATGAGGACCGTTGCCCCCCTTGCCGGCCAGAGGGTTTTGGTAGAAAAAACGGTCGCCGGAGACCGAGATTCCCGAGAGCACCCCGTTGTACAGCGTCAACTCCATCACGTCGGCATATTTGGCTTGCCCTTTGAGCAAGTTCATCCGGTGCTGCCAGAGCACGTGGGCAATGGCCGCGCAGGATTCGCAATAGGCCGACCCATTGGGCAGCCGGTATGGGTCGCCGAAACCCTCGTCGTCGTATTGGCCTGTCCCAATGCCGCCCGTAAGGTACATCTTGCGGCTCACGACGTCGCTCCAGAGATGATCGAGGGCCGCCTCGTAGCCGGGGGCGTCCATGAAGCGGACGATATCGGCCATCGCCGCATACATGTATCCAGCCCGCACAGCGTGGCCGACAGCCTCATACTGCTCCACGACGGGCTTGTGGTCTTGCATCCGCCCGTTGCGGACCCTGAGGCGAGCGCGGAAATTCTCGCGGCGTTGCTCCGGTGTCTGCGGGCCTTGAGGCTTCGGCGGCTCGACGATGGTTTTCGAATCGAAGGGTCTGCGTTCCGTTCCATGGGCGTAACCGCGTTCATCGAGGAAGAAGCGCGACAGATCGAGGTATCGCCGCTCGCCGGTGGCGCGATACAGTTTGACCAAGGCCAGTTCAACCTCCTGATGCCCGTCCACGTCATAGCGCTTGCCGGGTCCGAAAACGCTGCCGATGTGGTCGGCGAACCGCTTGGCCGCATTGAGCACCTTGGGATCCCCGGTCAACCGATAGTGCGCGACAGCCATTTCGAAGAAGTGGCCCGCGTTGTACATCGGATGGTCCAAACGCAGGTCCTCCCATCTCTTATCCAGCCCCTCGACGATGAAATGCGAAATCAGAAATCCATCTTTCTGTTGTGCGGCCATGATGCGATTGAGAATGCCATCCACGCATTGGCGCAATGGGTTGTCGTCAAAGTGCTGCAGGGAGTACACCGCGCCTTCCAGGGCCTTGTGAAGATCCGAGTCGAAAGCACGATGGCCCTGGAGCGGGCCGTCGAATACGCCCGCTGCTTTGTCGAAGTTGGTGACGTGTCCGTCTTTCTCCAGGCAGTTCAATGCGTGGGGCGCCGTCACCTCGTGATGCGTTTTCAGCCGCGGTCCCCAGAATCCACCGATGAGTTTCACTTGCGCGTGATTCACTTCTTCCAGCCCCCGCATCGGCGGCGGATCGGCCCCGGCAGCGACGCTCACGAAGCTGAGGGCCACAACGAACACCGTCCGGCGAAAGAGGAGTTTCGCGACAGTTTTTGCCGGCACCTGGGAGCCTCCTTGGAAATAAGGAGTGTTATCTTGCTCCAGCCTTTTTGCGACTCTGGCTGCGTCGCTATCTTTTTCCGACGATGAATACCGAACGAACAGGCCTCAGAGTCAACTTCACGTTGGTCACAGGCTGACCATCTTCGACCATGTTCGCATATTCAGGAACTGAGAATTGGCCGCTGTGCGGATCCCACGCTTCGGGCGTGATCTTCCCGCGCAGCCGGACCGAGGCAGTTGCCTCCTTGTCGCCGATATTCGCGAAGAAGTAAACGTCGGTTTTATCTTTCACCTTGTGGATATACCTCAGCGTCTGGCTACTCTCAATGTCCACATCATATATTTTGAGGGCCTGGTCCAGAGCCAGTCGCAGGTTGGACTCGTTGGGTGAATTCAGATAGATGGCGCGCGAGCCTCTTGCGCCGTCATGCACAATCAAGGAATCGCTATGGGCCAGGTTGGGGCCGTCATCCAGATGCGCTTCGAACTCGTAGATCGAAGGAGTGGCCGAAGACACGCTGCCAATCAAAAGCCGAAGCCGGGAGGCCGTAACGGGGCTGAACTTGTCCACCTTATTGGCGCCGATGGAACTGCCGGAAGCGCAGGTGGTCCAAGCGCTGCCGTTCCAATATTGGATACTGTAGGACGTTACCCGGTTGAAGGCCTCGTTGATGAGCGTGGAATTAAACGTTTGATCAGTCCCGAAATCCACTTCGAGCCACCAGTTCTTCGCTTTTTCATCCGAAGGCGCCCAGCGAGTGTCCATCGAGCCGTCAATCGCCTTCGCCGCTTCATAGGCGCCTGACTCGCGCCACTCGGAGGAAGCGGTGGCGAGGATCTGCTGATTGACACGGGGAAACATCGCCTTGATGGCCGCTACAACATCGGCATCGTGACCAAACTCGGCCGATTTGTACGGCAGTTGGCCGGTGGCAATCACCTTGCCGCCGTTGTCGTAAAACTGCTTTATCTTCTTCAAATTGCTCCATCGTATGGTCCGATGCCCCGGCAGGATTACCACTTTGTACTCTTCGTGGTTTACTCTATTGTTGAGTGTGATGAGATTGCCTTTGACCGAGCACCGCTCATCCAGAGCCTCGGGGTGGAGAAAAGTGAAATCGCGGCATACCTTGGTGGCCAGGAGTTCGCCCAGATAAACGTAGTCCGCTTCCGGGACATTCACGCCGCCGGAATAGGCGCTCAGCGGACCGTCGAAATGGTATCCCGCCTGCAGGGTTGCTATTGGATAGAGCACAGCGATATCGGCCACATGCCGGCCTGTATCCTGCAGCAGCACGTTGAGTCTGCCGATATAGGTGTTATAGGCGGGCAGCCCGTCCGCATAGCGCGGATTGCGATAGGACAGCTCGGGCAAATAGGTGACACGGCCGAGGTTGTACCAAACCCCATGCGGAATGAAGTTGTTGATGCCCTTGGCATACTGTTCCATCACGATCGCATAGAGCCGGTCCCAGCTCAAATTGCCCATGGCGCCATACGTCTCGGTCATCACCTGGGCCTTGTCCCAGTTGTAGGCCACGGAACTGACGATCTTGTAATATCCTTCGGGGTCATTGTCCCAGCCGATTTTGTCAATGCCCGGCACGTCCTGATACTTGTAGCATTTCATGAGGTCGCCCGAGACGCCCACCGGGTTTTTGACGTTCTCCTGGTCCTGGTGTCCGAGCAACGGTATCCGGCCATGGGCGGTGCACCAGTCCTGGACGGTTTTCATGTAGCCAGTGGCATACAGCTCCGATCGGAAGCCAAAGAGATAATTCCTGGCAGCTTGGGTCTCCGGCCCGATGTCATACCAGAGCGCCGGGTAATAGGGCGTCGGACTGAAGCCATAGGCGGCCAGGAATTTCTCGTTGAACTTGTCAGTCCATAGACGGCCTTGTCCGCGGTACATGGTGGGCTCATCGTAAAACGCGCCGGCGATGGTCGAGCCGAAGTCCTTCGAGAACTTGTCATAATAGGGCTGATAGACCATGGCGATGTACTTGGCGACTTGATTCGGGTCGAGGTAATCCACATTCGGATCCCGATCCAGGACACATACAAAGGTCATGACTTTCCATGAGCCTTTGGGAACGCTCCAGGAAATCGAGCCTCCGCTCACCTTGCCGGTGAGGTCCACCCTTTCCTTGGTGCCGGTATTCATGGCCACGATGCTCATCAGCCTACCCGGCGGGATCTGCTTGGAATAAGAAGCGGGGCCTGTGACGTTGTCTTCGTGTTTGTCGAGCCGTCTCAGGGTGCCATCGGGATACTTGTTTTTGAATCGCGGGATACCGTCGCCCATATTGGCCCCGCCGCTTCCGCTGGGAAAGCCGTATTCGTCATAGATGGTCAGGAACATCCCCAATTCCCTGGCTTTCTTGACGGCTGCGCCGTAAAGAGTGAAATACTCCTCACTGAGATACTTGGGAGTGAAATTCGGTCCGAAGGGCAGCGGCGCCAAGCCGCCGTAACCGCTCTGGTCGCGATTGCCCTGCAGTTGAGCCTCGACCTCCGCTGCTGTCACATTGGCGTTGTTCCAAAACCAGAGAGGCCTGGACCTGAACTTCAGGGGCGGGTTCACAAAATCGCTTTTCATGTCCGCCTGGCTAAGCGCCGGCAACACCACGGCGCTCATGATGAATGCCAGGGCAATTATTGGTTTGAGTAACACGACTTTGATTCTGTGCAAGTATCTGTTCATCGCGTCCTGTTCCTTCGGTCGCGGGCTGACTTCCTCTTCGCTGTGAGCAACAACGAACACCGACTGACGGAAGACGAGTCTCGCCAGAAGCGAGAGGCCAAACTCAACTCGATAGCCAGTGTGCATTGGAGATCCTCTTTGTCAATCAGTGGGGAAGCGCGCAGAACCACGCAGAATCCAGACGGCCATCTCGTCAATGCCGCGGTTTTGCCAGGCATAGTAGGGCACGGCGGTAAACGCCACGGGTCGCCCGCCCTCGGCCAGTGCCTGGCCGCGCAGGACCGTCACCCCTCCCAACAGGCCGTCGAGGTGCTCGGCCTTGATTTCCGCCTTCTCGGGCAGCGCCATGTTCAAGACGCTGAAATCGTGGTCCACGCCCTCCAGGCAGTAGACCAGCGGCCCGCGCATCAGGGCCACACGTCCGCGGTCCTGCTCAACCTTTTCGTGAGCGTGCACCCGGCGGACGGGCATGGGCAGTTCCAACTCGACCGTATCGCCCGGCTGCCACCTGCGGTGGATCCGCAAGTAACCCTTGTCCAGCACTTTGTCCTTTGACACCTTGCCGTTGACTTGGACCATCCACTCTGCCGGCGCTGGATCGGCGAAGCGATAGAGATCACCAGGCATCGGACCCGCGTTGCGCGCCCAGCCGGGAATGCGGAGACAAAGATCGAACGCCATGGGCTGCCCCGGCGTGACCGTCAGTTTGACCAACCCCTCCCAGGGATAACGCGTTTCCTGCCGCACTGTGACCATGCCATCAGGCAACTCGATCTCCGCCGTTCCGCCGATGTAGAGGTTCACGACGATGCCGCGGCTATCCCTGGCGTAAATCCAGCGCGAAACGCCCGCAACGAAACCGGGCAACTTAGCCGGGCAACAGAACAGGTAACGTTTGCGCACGCCATTGAACTGCCCGTTGCGGCCTTCTTTGCCGGCGGCCAGTTTGTTGGAGTAGAAGTACTTGGTGCCGTCGAGGCTGATTCCGGCTAGTCCGCCGTTGCACACCTCGATCTCAACGAGGTCGGCGTATTTCGCGTCCCCATGAAGCAGGTTCAAGCGATAGTTCCATTGGCCGTGGGCAATGTTGGCGCAGCACTCGCAGTAGCAGCGGGCATTGTCGAGCAGGTAGTCATCGGCAAGCTGCTCGGCGGCTGCCGGCCCCCCAATGCCGCCGTGCAGGTAAATCCGCCGGTCCACGATGCTGTGCCACAGGCTATCCAGGGCCCGGCGTGTCTCCGGCTGGCCGAGGTAGCGGCACAGGTCGGTTGCCTCGCTATAGAGGTAGTTGATCCGCACCGCGTGGCCCCAGGCCTTGCGCTGCTCCTCGATCGGTTTCCATGACTCGCGATTCCCCAGGTCGGGCGGACGGCCGTGGTGACCGTCATGAACAATGTGGTCGGCCAGTTCCAGGTACTTGCGCTCGCCGGTCACCTCGTACAGTCTGACCAGTCCGATGCCGATCTGTGGATGGTCGGCGTAGTCAATGGGCTTGTCGGGCGGAAATTCCCGGTGGATGCGGTCGGCCATTTTGACGGCAATCTCCAGAAAGCTCCGCTTGCCGGTGGCGCGGTAGTGCGCCGCTGCCGCTTCGAACAGATGCCCGGCGCAGTAGAACTGGCCCATGCCGCGCGGCCACTGTTCGATAGACCCTTTGAACTGCTGACCGGGCCCGTAGCCGTATCGCCCCCCTGACTTCCCGAGCGGGGGGCTTTGGGGATGATCGGCCGGGAGCATGTACATCGTGTTGATATAGCCGTCGGGCGCCTGGGCCGCGGCGTACAGGTCAATCAACTCATCGAGCTGTTGTTCGAGTTTCGGGTCGCGCCGCCACGCCAACGTGTACGATGCGGCCTCCATGATCTTCCACACGTCCGAGTCGGGCGAGTTGTAGATGCGAATCTGCCCGTCCTTCTTCCGCCCGGCGACGATCCGCACGTTGTCAATCTTGCCCTGCTCTTCGGCAATCGCCAACAGATCCGGGATCGTCACCTTCTGGACGGTTTCGATTCGCCGTGTCCAGAAGGCATCCTCGATGTGTACTCTCTCGAACGGCACCTCCTGGAGCGCCGCGTGCGTGGCCGGCGGATCCGCCGGCGAGGCCGGCGCGCCGGCGGAATTCGCCGTTTC
>Ga0315282_10010113_pt1 | contig 14864 bp, 16 predicted proteins | sample YL17G07_20_MG_FD_203693 | JGI IMG/M metagenome (GOLD analysis project Ga0315282, IMG submission 203693) | Sediment microbial communities from Yellowstone Lake, YNP, Wyoming, USA - YL17G07_20 | ecosystem: Environmental > Aquatic > Freshwater > Lake > Sediment | place: USA: Wyoming | collected... | reverse complement strand
GCTGTAGGCCTGGTCCGGAATGCTCCCCAGGCCATCCAGAGCAGCATCAGGCCACCCGCTAAGCCCACGCCTATCTTCACTTCCGACATCTTGAGGTATTCGGCGAGTCCGAAGTAGACCAGGACAATCAGGGGTATCTCGATAATGCCGTGCCCTATGGCAACCAGGGCGCCGGCCCACTTGCGTTGCGACCCTTTGGTAACCGTAACCGCAGTCACCGGGCCGGGCATCATCACCCCGGAGGCTGAGAGGACGATGACAGAGCCCAGAAATAGAGGAAGGCTCTCGGTATTAGCCGTCATTGAGATTCCTCTTGTCTAGTTTACCTATCTTCATGCTATCATTATAGTATGATAGCCCTCTATAGCCAAGGAAGTTCTATATTCAAGAATTCATGTAATCGGGAAGGTGTGCTATAATCTCTGGAGTGGGTTGAGACTAGAGCGATTCGATAGTTATGAGGTGCGCTCATGGAGAAGATTGTCAGGACTCTGCGCTGCAAGAACGTCAATATCCCGGGCACCCTGGGCAAACTGGCTACAACCATTGGTAAGGTCGGGGTGGATATCGGCAATATAACAACTGTGCACTTAGGCCCACATTATACAATCCGAGACATTGACGTGTATGCCGAGAGTGAGGAGCAACTTTCGCGAGTGATAAGCGAGGTGTCCAAACTCAAAGAGGTTTCAGTTCTACAGGTCAGGGATGCTGTGCTCGAATTCCACAAGAGTGGCAAGATAAAAATGGTGAGCACAGTTCCCATCACCTCGCTGGACACACTGCGCAAAGTCTATACCCCGGGCGTGGCTCAGGTATGCAGGTTAATCGAGAGTCAGCCAAGCTGGAAAGATACCTACACCTCTATCCCTCTTTCCGTTGCTATCGTCACTGACGGGACCGCGATCCTGGGACTGGGGGACATCGGTTCGATAGCAGGGATGCCAGTCATGGAAGGTAAAGCTGCTCTGCTGCAGCAACTGGTAGGAGTCAGCGGCATACCGATACTGCTGAATATTAAGGACTCAGACGAGATTGTGGAAACAGTGAAACATATCGCCCCTACGTTTGGGGGCATTCAGTTAGAAGACATAGCGTCGCCAAGATGCTTCTACATCGAGGACAGGCTTATCAAAGAGTTGGATATCCCTGTTATGCACGATGACCAGAAGGGGACGGCGGTGGTTACGCTGGCGGCTTTGATCAATGCCTGCAGGCTCACCAAGGTCACACTTCAGGAGGCGAAGATTGGTATCATTGGCCTGGGAGCAGCCGGCTTCTCTATTGGTAAGTTTCTGCTTCAATATACGGGCAATCCCGCAATGGGCACGGCGAGGACTGAAGCCAGCATAAAGCGACATGCAGAGGCAGGAGGCATTCCCTCCAGCCTCGATGAAATCATGCAGAAGGCTGACATCGTGATCGCCACAACAGGTGTGAGAGGGCTGATAGACCCAGGCACGGTGAGGAAAGGGCAAATTATCTTCGCTCTATCGAACCCGTATCCGGAGATCACCCCAGAGGCAGCAAGAGCAGCAGGGGCAATTCTGGCTGCTGACGGCAGGTCGGTTAACAACTTGCTCGGTTATCCGGGAATTTGGCGCGGTACGCTGGATGCTAAGGCAAGGAAGATAAACTACGAGATGCTTAAGGCTGCTACCTTAGCCATCGCCAGCGCTGCGAATGAGGGGGAGCTTGTGCCCAGCGCCATAGACCCCAAAGTGCACCTGTCGGTGACTCACGCCGTGGCCAGGGCCGCTGTTGAGTCAGGGCAGGCCCAGCGACAACTGGACGATGACTATTTCGCCAGCGTTGAGTGTAAAGAGCCTCCCTGGGCATAAGCCTATCCCGCTGTGCTGTACCTTGGCCCTCTGTGCTATCTGCAAAATATCTCCTAACTTTTCGTTCTGTACCTCGTTGTATATAATGTAGCGCATGAAGCATCGTTTGAGTATACCGAAGAGCTGCGCTCGCAAGTGGCTTCTGGTCATAGTCATCATTATAGTGGTGGGCTGTATCGTGGGTGGTGTGATAGGTACGCGGAGTTGCAAGGAATGGCTGGCGAACAAAGCGGCTAACGCCGAAGTGGACATCGTGGGCATCAGCTTCAAAGGCATCAGCCTGACATCGGTGACTGTGGACGTCACGGTAAGTGTGCGCAATTCTAATCCGGTTGGCGCTGTCCTGCACAGGATTGCCTATACCAGCTATTTTGAGGAAGATGGCAAGTGGGTGCAATTGGGCAGTGCGGATAGAACAGAGGACGTCACGATCAAAGCCAGCAGCTCGACTAGCTTCGATATAATGAATCAAATAGAGCTTCTCCCCGCCATAGCAGCGTTGTACGAGGCGCATAACCAGGGAGGGGTGGTTACTCTGAAGGTTGCGGGTTCAGCATGGGTGGGGATCGGGCCTGTATCTGTGGAGGTCCCCTTTGAGCGTATTGAGAAGGTCGGTTTTTAAAGAAGATCATGATATCCCATATCTGATATCCTCGGCGTTTCTATAGACGCAATCTGGCGAGCTAAGGCATTCAGGGAAGCTGCAAGGCTTATGTAGGTGGCATCCGCCTCTGGCGGATGCCACCCCATTTTCCCCACAGTCCCAGCTAGAGACGGAATTACATAAAAAGGACGAAGTTTTTCCATAAAATCTTCATATTATCGCTTCATAATTCGACATTGAAGTTACCAACCTGGCAATTGTGGAGGTAAGGATGTTTAAGATGTTTATAACGTTGAAAGTGTGGCAGGTGGTAGTGCTGGTGTTGATAGTCTGTGGTATTGTCGGGGGTTTCTACGCCGCCTATGGCCGGTCCACTGGCTCCAGCGCAGCATCATCGCTTTCTACTAACACCAAGCTTGTGCAGGTAGAGTACGGAAATCTGACTAACTCGGTGAGCGCCAGCGGCAGCCTGGTTTACGCTACCAGTGAGCAACTCACCTTCGGTAGCGCTGGAACGGTTGCAGCAATATACGTGGAGAAGGATAGCAGTGTCAAAGAAGGTGATGTGCTGGCCAAGCTTGACAGCACATCAGTTGAATCCCTGGAAGGGTCGGTGGCCAGCGCCAGGATCGCCGTCCAGGATGCGGAGGACGCCTTGGAGGAAGCCCAGAATCCCTACACCGAATTGGATATCGCCGAAGCTAACGCGACAGTGGAGCAAGCACAACAGCAACTTCTGGATGCCCAGACGCGGGGGCCTCTCGACATTGCTGATGAAGACGATACGGTTACCCAAGCTTATAATGCCTACTTCGATAGTCTAACTAATTACATAGACAATAAGATTACCCTCGATGATTTGAACAAAGCAGAGAGGGCTTGGGAAAAAGCTAAACTCGACCTTGAATCAGTGAAGCTGAGTGCGAGCAAAGCGGTGCTCGACGCCGAGCAGAACTTGGTCAAGGCTCAAGATGCCCTGGCAAGCATGACAGTTGACCCTTTGGAAGTAGCGCTGAAGCAAAGCAATTTAGACAGCGCAAAAGCTAACTTAGATGATGCACTTGAGCAACTGGAATCAGCCAAGGAAGGCTATCCTGTGGTGGCCCCTTTCGACGGGGTTGTAGCTGAAGTGGATGTAGCGCCGGGTGACGATGTGAATGCCAATACGGTTGTTTTGAAGCTGGTGGACCCTGCAGTTTTCGAAGTGAGCGCTAGTGTAGATGAGATTGACGTATCGCAGGTGCAGGTCGGGCAGGAGGCAACCGTCTCTCTGGATGCCTTGACAGACGTTGAGCTTTCCGGGAATGTATCAAGCATATCATCCTTTGCCAATAGCCAGTCTGGCGTGGTGTCATACTCAGTTACTATCCTGGTGACCAGTATACCCTTGGGAGTTCAACTCCGTCAGGGGATGAGTGCCACAGCGACCATCACGAATCAATTGGCCACTAATGTCCTGCTCGTACCCACGAAGGCAATCAGCAATAGCTCAACTAACCCTGCGGTAACGGTGATGGTTAACGGTGTGACCGAGGTGAGAGCAGTGACGGTGGGAGAAAGCAACGATGAGTATACCGAGATAGTGTCGGGGCTCAATGCGGGTGATGAGGTAGTGGTTACCTCCACCACCAGTAGCTCCAGCAGTAGCTCCAGTAGTAGCTCTCAGGGGGGATTCTCTGGCGGAGGATTTCCTGGTGGTGGGATGGTATTCCCTTAGTAGGTAGAAACAGATGATTGAACTGAACAACATCGTAAAGATATACCAGATGGGTCAGATAGAGGTTCCGGCTCTGCGCGGAGTGAGCTGTCGCATCGAAAAGGGTGAGATGGTGGCTATCATGGGGCCCTCCGGCTGCGGGAAGTCCACACTGATGAATGTTATGGGCTGCCTCGATGTTCCTACTTCGGGGAGCTATCTTCTTGACGGAGCGGAGGTAAGCAAGCTCTCAGACTCTCAACTAGCTGAGGTCAGGAATAGGAAGATAGGCTTTGTGTTTCAGAGCTTCAACCTGCTTCGCCGTACCTCGGCCCTGGCAAATGTGGAATTGCCCCTGCTTTATCGGAACGGCAGCGACAGCAAGAAACTGGCGCAGGAAGCTCTGGAGAGGGTAGGGATGGGCCCCCGGGCTGCCCACAAGCCCGCCGAGCTTTCCGGCGGCGAGCAGCAGAGGGTAGCTATTGCCCGTGCTCTGGTCACCCATCCTCCTATCATCCTCGCCGATGAGCCGACGGGCAATCTGGACAGCCGGTCAAGCCATGAAATCATAGCTATCCTTGAGGAGCTAAACAGGGAAGACGGCATTACGATTGTGCTGGTCACTCACGACAGGGAGATAGCATCTCACACACAGCGTATTATCCTCCTCAGGGACGGCCAGATTGTCGATGGGCAGTCGGTGCCGCAAGGTGAGGCACTTTCAAAATGAGGCGATAACAATGAGTTTAGCCAAGACATTGCGTACAGCTTTAACGGCGCTGACTACTAATAAGATGCGCTCAGCCCTGACGGTGCTGGGCATCATTATCGGGGTAACGGCGGTGATATCGTTGATGTCAATAGGCGAAGGCTCTCAAGCAGCCATAACCTCCAGAATCGAATCGCTGGGCACTAATTTGCTCTACGTTCGCGCGGGTGCAAGCACCACGGGGTTGGTACGAGGGGCGCAGGGGAGCGCTGCCACACTGACATTGGAGGATGCCGATGCTATAGCTGAGCTTTCATCTGTGGCAGCAGTGGCTCCACAGACCAGTACTTTTGCCCAGATTGTGGCTGGGTCAGAGAACACCAATACCCAGATTGTGGGAACGACGCCGGAATACCTATCCGTGCGCAACTATGAGATGGCAGAGGGGGATTTCATCACAGATGCACAAGTGGAAGCCAAGTCGTTGGTAGCGGTGCTGGGTAGTAATGTGGCGGAAACTCTGTTCGGGGATACGAGCGCTGTAGGTCAATATGTCAAGATAAATAGTCGCCAGTTCAAGGTGATAGGGGTGTTGGAGAGTAAGGGGAGCACAGGTTTAGGCTCTCAGGATGATGTTGTCATTGCTCCTATTACTACTGTGCAGTACCGTTTAGCCTCGTCGCAAACTGTGAGCGGACAGAAGACTGTTCAGACTATCTATGTGCAGGCAGTGAGTAGTAAGGAAACCGACACCGTTGTCCAGCAAATAACTTCTCTCATGGAGCAGCGACACAATATCACAAATGGCGAGGACGATTTCACCGTCACCAGCCAGCAGGAGACTATAGATACGCTCAAGGAGTCCACCCAGGTATGGGTTATCTTGCTGGGGGCTATTGCCGGGATTTCCCTTCTGGTGGGGGGCATCGGCATCATGAATATCATGCTGGTGTCTGTCACCGAACGGACGAGGGAGATAGGAATTCGCAAGGCCTTAGGCGCTAAACGTCGTGATATACTGCTCCAATTCCTGGTAGAGGCTGCTTTGATGAGCCTGCTCGGGGGCGCGATTGGGGTGTTTGTGGGCTGGGGATTCTCGACTCTTATCTCGGGGATGAGTATAGGCGGCACGACAATCGAGACGGTGATGTCTGTTGATATACCCATTCTGGCAGTATGCGTTGCAGCAGCCATAGGGATACTCTTCGGACTCTATCCAGCTTACCGGGCGGCCCGTCTCAACCCTATCGAAGCATTGCGCTATGAATAAATAAAGGAGGTTTAACCATGAAACCGAAATCCTTTGTATCATTGTTGATAGTGGCGGTCATCTTGGGCAGTGCTATCGGGGGTGCGCTGGCAGGAGGCATAGCCATCGGAAAGGGCCAGGGCAAGTCAGAAGCCCGCCAGACATTGGTCAGCCAGATCGGCCAGTATTCTTCCACCACGGGGCAGGGAAATGCTACCACGGGGCTTGGAGCAACTGTGGGCACCGTGGAGAAGGTTGAAGGGAATATAGTAACGCTCAACACAAATACAGGCACCGTTCTGGTTAACATCGGTAATAGCACTTCTATAGAGAAGATGGCCGAAGGCAGCCTTGGGGATATATCGATTGGCGCGAATATCACCGTTTCGGGCAATAAGAATGCAGATGGCTCCATCCAGGCCAGGAGTATAACCATAATATCAGGGTTTACCTTCCCTTCTTTCGGTGGAGCCGGGCTAAGCCAGTGAATGTCACATCTAGTTTAGGCAAAGGCCAGTCGGTACCAATGAGACAGTTTTAAGCGGGTTATCTTCTGTTCAACCGTTTGACAATTCTTTTGAGGGAAGCGAGAATCAATATTAAGAAGACTGGGTCGTGTAGGGTTCACCATGGCACACAAAATAATCCTTGTGGTAGATGACGAGAAGAAGATAGTTGATATCGTAAAAGCCTATCTCGAAAGGGATGGCTGTAGGGTAATCGTTGCTTATGATGGGAGGTTGGCTCTCCAAATGGCGAGGAGCGAATCTCCCGATCTCATCATCCTCGACCTGATGCTTCCCGAGGTCTCAGGGTGGGATGTATGTCGCACTCTGCGCGCTGAGTCGAGCGTACCTATTATCATGCTGACGGCACTCGACGACGATTCGGACAAGATAGTGGGACTGGAATTGGGGGCCGATGACTATGTAGTCAAGCCTTTCAATCCCAAGGAATTGGTGTCGAGGGTGAGAGCGGTTCTGCGCCGCGCCGAGGGTGCGGCCGTCAAACCGAAAAGGATAGAATTCGCGGACTTGAGCATTGACCTGGAAAGGCATGAAGTCAAGCGAGGCGAGAAACTCTTGGAACTGACGCTAACTGAATTTGAACTTCTGAGAGTGCTGGCTGAAGCGCCCGGACGCGTTTATAGCCGCATGCAGTTGCTCGACAAAGTTCAGGGGAGTGCCTACGAAGGCTATGAACGCACAATAGACAGCCATATCAAGAACCTGCGCAAGAAAGTGGAGATTGACCCTGAGCGGCCCAAGTATGTAGTAACGGTACGGGGGGTGGGTTATAAATTTGGGGAGGCCAAAGGTGCGTAGCCTGAGCTGGAAGATCGCTTTCTCCCTGCTTTTGGTCGTTGCTGTCTCTGTGGGGCTTACGGCATATTTGACTCACCACCGCACTACCAGCGAGTTCAGCAACTTTATGTCGGAAAGCAGGGCCTCATACACGGAGCGCACCGAACAAACGCTTATAGACTTTTATACTCAGAATGGAAGCTGGACTGGGGTGCAAAACCTGATACAAAGCTTACCTACATTTGTTAGTGACCGCCTGATTCTAATGGACACTTCCGGCACAATAATTGGTGATACAAACGCGCAGTGGCTTGGGGAGACTGTTCAAAACGTGGGGTTGTCCAAGCCGACAAGCATCGTCGTCTCCGGCCAGGAGGTAGGCAAACTCTATTTGCTATCGTCGGGGATGGTAGTCGTGCAGTTCGTACCGCCCGGAGGGCTTGCGGGTCAACCGCCTGCTTCACCTGAGCAACGCTTTCTTAGCCATGTCAATACGTCTCTGTGGATAGCTGGGGGGGTGGGGGCTGCAGTAGCACTCTTACTGGGCCTGATTTTGACCATGCAATTCACCAAGCCAATCAGGGCGTTGAAGAAAGGCGCAGCCCGCATCGCTAGCGGCGACCTAGCCTATAGAGCAGAAGTCAAGTCGAAGGACGAGTTCGGCGAGCTAGCTAATTCGTTCAACTCCATGGCTGCGAGCCTTGATAACGGTGAGCAGTCTCGTCGCCGTCTGTTTGCCGATATCGCCCATGAGTTGCGCACGCCGCTGTCCGTAATCGAGGGGACTGTGGACGCTATGCTCGACGGCGTATACGAGCCGAACCCTGACAACCTCAATTCCATAAAAGAGGAGGCGGAAGTGCTCACCACGCTTGTGGGAGAGCTGCGGGATTTGACCCTTGCTGAATCAGGGCACCTGAAGTTGGACTTCGAGCCCACAAACTTGGCGGAACTAGTGCGGCGGCGAGTTTCCCAGGCTGACGTAATTGCGCGGGGGAAGAACATAACGTTAAGGATGGATATAGCAGAGGGGTTGCCTGAGATTGAGACAGATGGCAGAAGAATTGAGCAGGTTGTAGCAAATCTACTGGATAACGCACTTAATCACACTCCTTCAGGCGGCATTGTGACAGTTGCTGTTTCTCCGGATAAAGATGGTGCATTGATCTCCGTCGCAGATACAGGCGAGGGGATTCCCGCGGAGCATTTGCCATATATATTCGAGCGTTTCTATAGAATTGACGATGCCCGTTCCAGGAAGACCGGTGGTGCCGGGCTGGGGCTTGCTATCGCCAAGCAGATGGTTGAGCTTCATGGGGGCAGAATCTGGGTTGAAAGCGAGGTGGGGAAAGGGAGCAAGTTCTCTTTTACTTTGCCGTTAACTCACCTAGAGCCTATAGCTTAGTGTTTTACCTTGCAGAATGATTATACTAATCTGAGCAAAGATATTTTTAAGTCGACAACGCGACTAACGATTAATAGGGAGGAAAAGGAGGAGGATATCTATGATAAGCAAACTCAGGATTCTCATTCCGGTCATTCTGCTGATTGCGCTGGTCAGCGCCTGTGCGACTACAGCCACGCCAACGAACACTCCGACCCCTACTCCAACTTCTACAGCTCAGCCTACTACAACGCCCAGCGGGACGCCGTTATCTGCTCTGCCGTCTGTTGCCGATGTTGTGGCAAAGGTCATGCCCGCCGTAGCCTATGTTTCCGTCGAGTATACGGCTACTTCTTTCTTTTTCCAAACTTCAGCCACGAAGAGCGGTTCAGGGGTAGTTCTCAGCCCCGACGGCTATATCCTGACCAATAACCATGTAATAGACGGATATACCAAGATCGAGGTATCGCTACCCAACGGTGACCAGACCTATCAGGCTAGCCTTGTGGGTGCTGACCCGACCAGCGACCTGGCAGTGATTAAGATCGATGCCCATAACCTCACCACGGCGCAGTTCGGCGACCCCTCAGGGTTACGCGATGGAGATTGGGTGATAGCCCTGGGCAACGCCCTAGGGCTGGTAGAAGGAGGCCCTACAGTTACTCTGGGCATAGTGAGCGGCCTGGGACGCACCTTCTCACCTTCGGCAGCAAATCAAGCCGCTTACTATGACGTGATACAGACCGATGCTGCCATAAATCCGGGCAATAGCGGCGGCCCTCTGGTAAATCTGGAAGGCCAGGTAGTGGGGATCGATACGTTCATCGCCTCCGGAGCGGAGAACATCGGTTTTGCTATAGGCGCCAATACTGCCAGTCGTGTATATGACGACCTGCTCAAATATGGGCGTGTGATCAGGCCTTACCTAGGTGCCACTTTTGATGACCTCACACCTGACTTAGCCTCACAGCTTGGCATATCTATAAACAGGGGGGTTCTGGTCTCGTATGTTGCACCGGGTAGCCCAGTGGCCAAGGCGGGAATTCAAGTCAATGATGTCATCACTAGCTTCCAAGATCAAAAGGTAACCCAGGCATCAGTTCTAATAAAGCTGATGTGGCAATACAACGTCGGGGATAGTGTAAAGATAACCTACTGGCGGGGAAATAGCGAGCATGTAGTATCAGTTACCCTGGGAGAAAGACTATCGTAATGGACTGCGCAGGAGGAGGTGGGCAAAGTGTGTACGCGAACTGAGGAGAATCTAGAGAAAAGGCATTTGGGAGTGAGGAAAACGCTGCGAACCGACGGCGGTCGTACCCTCATAATTAGAGGTGCCTCCCCTGAGCAGCAGAGGAAGGTTGCTGAAGCATATATTTGGATTTTACAGAACTTTATGCCTGAGTTCGGTGAGATTGAAGGTAGTGAAAAGCAGAGCAGATAGGTGCAGAATAGGTTGTCTAAAGCGAAGCTGGAAGGTTTTGGCAAGTTCCTTTTCTGGTTGTCTCTGGTGCAGAGTGTGCAGGCTCGCAGGTCTTCACGGCTGCTTGCGGAAGCGTTTTTGTCTGAGCAGGCGCATTGTGCTTGATTGAACTGACCGCGGCGTATGTTGTGTTTTCCCTGTGTCTTCCTTCACATGTATGTTGCAATCTGTGACAGGGCACTCAGGTGGGCAAGAGCCATCCTCTGCTTGCTCGCAGGGCTCGCAGTGAATGGTGACCAATCCGTTGGCCAGCTTGTTCTTAATATCCCCTTCGAGGTGATCGCAGAGCCTGTGCGCTTCCTCCAGCGTAACCGATTTAGGTAGAACCAGATGTAAGTCTATATATCGTTGGCTCCCTGCCTTGCGCGTGCGCAGCTCGTGAAAACCTGTTATCTCCCCCAGATGTTCAATGATGCTGGCTGTTATGATATCCTCCTCTGCCTGGGGCAAACGGACATCTACCAGGCCGCCCATCGACTTGCGGGTAATGTTCCAGGCTGCCCTGAAGATGAGCAACGCCACCCCTATAGCGATTATGGGGTCCAGTATATACCAGTGTGTTATCTCTACCACTAGCAGTCCGACAAGAACGCCCAGCGAGGTATAGACATCGGTGGTGAGGTGCCATGCATCTGCTTCCAGCGCCACTGAATCTGTACGGTTAGCTACCTTATGTAGAAAGCGCGATACGAAGAAATTTGCCACTACCGAGAACGCCATAATGCCTATGCCGGCGACGAGGAATTCCGGCTTGGCTCTGTTGATTATCTTATCTATAGCCTCATAGATAATAAGCCCTGCAGCAAGGAAAATAAGTAGCGCCTCAACGGAGCCGCTGATGTTCTCTATCTTGCCATGTCCGAACTCGTGCTCCTCATCGGCTGGCTTGACGGCGGCGCGGATACTGAAGAAGGCGATTAACGCTGCCAGCAGGTCTACCGCGCTGTGGATACCCTCGGATATGACGCTGACGCTGCCCATGGCAAAGCCCACGGTTAGCTTCAAGGCGACAAGCAGGCTGTTAGAGAGAATGGATAGACCAGCGGCGCTGGTCTTGGTGGAAAACATTTTGCCTCAAAACTCCTGTCCCTTCACCCTAGGACGCGAGGTCTATGAACATATCAGAAGCTGACATCTCCTACTGGAGCCGCATTTTGACAGGCAATGAGGCAATCATTACCAATCGTCTTCAACAGATGATATACACATTAAACGCTACAGTCAAGCTAGTTACATAGGAGAGACGATGCCTTGTGGGGCACAGCATGCTGTGCCCCACAAGGCTCTTGCTCACACATTCGCCTCAGCCTTAAAATACCGCCTCTGGAAATAGAGAGCTACGTTCACCAGACTGATGAGCACTGGCACCTCCACCAATGGGCCGATGACGGCGGCGAATGCCTGCCCCGAGCCGATGCTGAACACCGCCACTGCCACAGCGATAGCCAGTTCGAAGTTGTTGCTGGCAGCGGTGAAGGCGATGGTCGCTGTCTTGGAGTAATCAGCGCCGATTCTCTTGCCCATCCAGAACGAGACCAGGAACATGACCACGAAGTAGATCAGCAGCGGAACAGCGATGCGCACCACATCCAGAGGCAATTGCACAATGTAATCGCCCTTTAATGAGAACATGACCACGATGGTGAACAGCAGAGCGATGAGCGTGATGGGGCTGATTCTGGGGATGAACTTCTTTTCGTACCACTGTCGTCCTTTGGCTTTGATGAGGGTGAAGCGTGTTATCATGCCGCCGAAGAAGGGTATGCCCAAATAGATGAGAACGCTCTGGGCGATTTGCCAGATAGTGACATGCACTTCTGTGCCTTGAAGCCCGAACCATCCCGGAAGCACTGTTATGAAGACATAGGCGTACACGGAGTAGAAAACTATCTGGAAAATGGAGTTAAACGCCACCAGTCCTGCGGCATACTCGCTGTCGCCTTTTGCCAGTTCGTTCCAAACGATGACCATGGCAATGCAACGTGCCAAACCTATCATGATCAGCCCTTGCATATATTCGGGATATGGCCAGAGGAACCCGAGGAATCCGATAGCCAGGAAAAACATCAGCAAAGGCCCGATGACCCAGTTTTGCACCAAGGAAAGACCTAGAACTCGCCAGTTGCGGAACACCTTGCCCATTTCCTCGTATTTCACCTTAGCAAGCGGTGGATACATCATAAGTATGAGGCCGATAGCTATGGGGATAGAGGTCGTGCCCACTTGAAAGCGATTGATGAAATCGGCTGTGCCAGGGATGAAGTAGCCCAGCCCCACACCCAGACCCATAGCCAGGAATATCCAGAGCGTGAGAAAGCGGTCCAGAAGAGCTAGACGGCGTATGCCGGCATTTGGCTCTACATTACTCATATTCTTTCCTTGGCCTTTTTCTGTGTCTTTGCGAGTCCATCCTTCCTCCGGGAAGGAGGCGAAGCAATCTCAGAGTCTATATTTTGGGTCAGCGTCGAGATTGCTTCGTCATCCGCTAGAGGCGGACTCCTCGCAATGACATTTATGCTAGCGGTTCTGCTTGAACCTTTCTACAGGGTCTCCGCCGGTGTCCAGATGCGACTTCAGCTTCCCTTGTTGGGAATGAGCCACTTTGTCGTAGACCGACCTCTTCAGGAAGGCAAGGGCCTCCTTCTCGTCGCGGTCAACCATTATCTGCTCCAGCTCCAGCAGTTCCTCTTCCTCAAGGGCTATGGCTGTCTTCCTGATCTCAAGCATGGCACTCCCTATATAATCCCTTCCCTAAATGCGCACTAACGCATGCGATGGGCAAAAAAGAAAGGCTATTTGGCACATTTCCGGACGCAGCCAGGGCCCACGCGCTTGGCTTTCTTGAGGCGCTCCCTGTCCTGCGCCACCAGCTCATTGCCCTTAAGCCCTTTTCTCACAGCCTCGACCAGGTCGGCATAGTAGGGCTTCATTCCTTCCTTGTCTATCGAGTAAAGCGACCAGAGGCCGTCCTTCCGCAGCTTGAGGAAACCGGCATCGTAGAGAGCGCTCAGGTTACGGGAAGCCCTGGTCTGTGAGATGTCCAGCGCCTGTATTACCTCGCAGACGCAGCACTCCCTTGCCAGGAGCAGGCTCAATATTCTGAGCCTGGTCTCATCCGACAATGCCTTCATGGCCTTGACCAAATCCCTCATTTTATCTCCTTATATGCGCATCTTCGCTTATAGTCTATACTACACTAACATATTTGTCAAGAGAAATTCTGCAGGGGCGGTTCACGAACCGCCCCTGCATTACCTAGCGCCTGACCGGCGCTCTTCTAACCTCCGCCTCAGGTGTGGCATCCGGCGAGATTTATATAGTCCCATTTAGTGAGTGTATCCTTGCATTCCGGCGTAGTGATGGTGAGGCTCACGGTGTAGTTACCGTTTGTGGTATAGGTTTGAGTCGGGTTCTGCAGGGTGCTGTTAATGATGCCATCGTTATTGAAGTCCCAGGCCCAACTGGTTATATTGCCTGTTGATTTGTCCGTAAATTGAACCGTGGTAGTTCCTGTGCACGATATCCCTTCCGCTTGAACCTGGCAGTTCCCTGGTATGGACTCGATGGTGAAGTCAGCAAAGTATGGGCAGCGGGTGACCTCGATATAATCTTTTTTTACCTCAGTATTGTCGCCTTCAGGATCTCTCACTGTCAGGCTGACTGTGTAGTTGCCAGGGGTTTCATAGGTGTACTCTGGATTTTGTACGATGCTATCGATCACCCCATCGCCATTGAAGTCCCATTCCCAGGAACTGATGTTGCCTGTTGACTTATCGTTGAACTGGACCTCTAACGGGGGAGGGCCGTTGGCTGGTGTGGCGGTGAACTTAGCTTGGGGAGCCGCCGTCCCACAGCCCACTAGAGTGCTCAATACCAGTGTAATCAAAGCCAGAACTGCTGCTATCCTCATTGTCTTTGTCCTCCGAATGTTTGGGTTTTATTATATCACAAAAATAAACTGCCCTCCTGGATTATGGAAGCTAGAACCAAAGCTGGAGTCTCTCCCAATCCAGGTTCGACTTCAAACTCTCGATAAGATATAATTTGCTGTGACGCAATTGAGTGAGCCTTTCTGGGCAGGGAGGTGGAGATGAGCAAGAAGGATATACTTGAGGTTACGGATAAGCCGATAGCGCCTGAGCAAGTCATCGCTAAGGTTAAGGGCGAGGACTGTGGCGCGGTGGTGACCTTCACCGGCAAGGTGCGCATACGCTCCGGGGACAAGAAAGTGTCCTATCTGGAGCACGGCGTCTCAGGTGAAGCACCGGAGAAGATGCTGAAGGACATAGTCGCTGAGATCAGGAAAAGGTGGGAAGTAGGCGAGATAGCCTTCTGCTACCGAAAAGGAAAGATAGGGCCGGGGGAAGTCACTATAGTCATTGCCATTGCCGCTACTCATCGCCAGGAGGCTTTCGCTGCCTGCGAGTATGCTGTAGACCGCCTCAAGCAGAAGGTGACCACCAGGGAGGGCAGAGAGAAAGGTGGAGTCCGTGTCGGTAAAAAAGGTCAGCCTTGAGGTAGAAAGTCTCCATCTCGCAGCAGAGATCTATTTGCCGGTTGCCAAAGGGCCTCACCCAGCTATCTGCATCTGTCA
>Ga0315282_10010111_pt1 | contig 14866 bp, 15 predicted proteins | sample YL17G07_20_MG_FD_203693 | JGI IMG/M metagenome (GOLD analysis project Ga0315282, IMG submission 203693) | Sediment microbial communities from Yellowstone Lake, YNP, Wyoming, USA - YL17G07_20 | ecosystem: Environmental > Aquatic > Freshwater > Lake > Sediment | place: USA: Wyoming | collected... | reverse complement strand
GCAGACAAGGACGGCAAGCTGGCTCCGAACCGCGAGCGCAGGGAATTCGAGGCGAAGCTTCGTGTCCTGGGCGTGACACTGCCGTGGGAAGAGGAGTAGGTGCGGCGTTCGCCGGGGCTGTTCAGGGCACCCCAGCCGGGCACGTGCGGGCGACGAGATCGTTCAACAGCTCCAGCCCGTCGATCAACCGCTGGCTCGGGCGGCCGAACAGCGCCTCGCTCACGCAGTGGACGCGCCCCGCGGCGACGCCCGCAATCCGGTCCCAGCCCGGCCGGCGGGCGATCCGCGACGGTTCCTGCAGCCGCTGCAGCGTGCCGCACCAGCAGATCAGCAGCAGCTCCGGGTCGCGAGAGACCACCTCGTCAGGCTCGATGGCGGCGCTCGGCGCGTCGATGCCGCCAAACACGTTTCGGCCGCCGACGAGGTCCGACATCTGATCGACCCAGCTCCGCGCCCCCGCCACGATGAGCGGCTTCGGCCACCACTCCCAGTAGAGGCGGCGTTTCGGCCGGCCGGATGCGCGCGCGCAGACCCGCTCGATGCGACCCCGCGCCTCCTGGACGACCGACAGCGCCCGGCCGCGGATGCCGCATGCCTCGCCTACGCGCTCGATGTCCTTCAGCACGTCGTCGAGCGAGTGCGGATCCAGCACGAGGTGCGGAAGACCGCGCTCCCGCAATCCTTCGACGTTGCGCTCCATCCCCGGCACGCTGAGGGAGGCGATGACCAGGTCGGGCTCGAGCGCGGCGACGCGGCCGAGGTCGGCGCGAAGATCGGGCCCGACTCGCGGCAGCTCGATCACCTCGTCTGGCCAGTCCGACCAGTCGTCGACGGCAACCACCTGCGGGCCAAGCCCGAGGGCGAACAGGATCTCCGTGTTCGAGGGGCAGAGGGAAACGAGGCGCATGACTGATCGCCCGTCGTTTGTCAGTTCTTGGTCCTTCGTCCTTCGTTCTGAGTGCGGTACCTCGCGCGTAGTTCTTCGTGCGGTCCTTTGCGCTCGGCTCCTCGTGGCAGGGATCGCACCAGGCACCAGGAACTCGGAACCGCACCTAAGGACCAAGGACGAAGGACCAAGGACTACTTCTTGTTCTTGGTCCAGTACTTCGCGTACTCCTCGAGGTAGGTGAGCGTCTCGAACGAGGTCATCCGGTCGAGGAACAGCACGCCGTCGACGTGGTCCGCCTCGTGCTGGATCACGCGCGCCGGGTAATCGGAAGCGCGCAGCTCGATGGGCTTCCCCCGCCGGTCGAGCGCGCGCACCTTGACCTCGCGCGCCCGGGGCACGCGGCCGCGCATCTCGGGAATGCTGAGGCAGCCCTCCCAGTCCTCGACCGTCTCGCGACCGACCGGCGTGACCTCGGCGTTGATGAGCGGCACGAACTCGAGCTCCGGCTCCTCGTCGCCTTCCGGGTCGCCGTGCTCGATGCCTGCGAGGAACAGCCGGACGCACTCGTGCACCTGAGGGGCGGCGAGACCGATGCCGCGGTACTCCTGCATCGTCTCGACCATGTCGTCGATGAGCTTCTGGATGCGCGCGCTCGTCACCTCGGCTGGCTCCAGCGGCCGCGCAGGCGCGCGCAGGACGGGATGCCCCATGCGCGCGATCTTCAGAATGGACATGTCTTTGGATTATACGTTACCTTGCTCCGAGACCGGGCCTCAGGCCGCCGACGCGGCGCCGTCGTCGCCCGCGACTCCTCCGCTCGACATGGCTGCCGCCCACCCCCACCATCCCTTCGCCTTCCGCTTCTGCCCGGTCTGCGGCGGCGCGCTCGAGCTGAAGCCGCTCAAGTCGGGTGAGCCCGAACGGCCCGTGTGCGTCGCGTGCGGCTTCGTCTTTTATCTCGATCCCAAGGTGGCCGTCGGCGCGATCATCCGCACGACGGGCGATCGGCTCGTGCTCGTCCGGCGGGCGATCGAGCCTGGCTATGGCAAGTGGGTGTTTCCCGGCGGGTATGTCGACCGGGGGGAGCGGATCGAGGCAGCAGCCATCCGCGAGGCACGGGAGGAGTGCGGTCTCGAGATCCGCCTCGAGCGCCTCCTCAACATCTACTCCTACACCGGCCGCACGCCGATCATCATCGTCTACGTCGCAACAGCGGTCGGGGGAACGCTGGCGGTCGATGACGAGGGGCTGGAGATTGGAGAGTTCGACCGGGCTGACATTCCCTGGTCCGCGCTGGCGTTCTCGAGCACCAGGGACGCGCTGCGCGACTATTTCGACGGAGTAACGAGTAACGAGCGATGAGCAACGAGTCGCTCTCGTCGCGCGCTACTCGCTCCCGCTACGCGTTACGCGTTACTCGTTACTCGCATTGCTCCGCCGCTCGGCAAGGCTGAAGCCCCGCCCTACCGATGGGGCGGGCGCGTTCAGTCCGCCAATCCCTCCGCCTTCTTTTCGGCAGCGCTGACCTTTCCGCCGGCCGCGATGATTTCCGCATCGCGGCTGACGGGGATCGGCACCGGCTTGACGAAGCGGCCGACGACACCCGCCGTGCCGTCCACCTTCAGCTTCCGCATCAGGAACCCGAACCGATCCTCGAGCGCCTGCCCTATCGCCGTGCGGACGCCGGCCGGCATCGTCCAGAGCTGGCGTTTGAAAGGCCCGAGCGCCTTCTTGCGCGCCTTATAGAGGAACTGCTCCTCGGTGTCCTTCGGCTTCCGCTCCTCGGCCGCATGCTCCCGGAGCCACGCGTACATCTCCTGCTTGAGGTCCTTCGGGAATTGCGGATGCTCGTACATCATGTTCTGGAAGTCGGTGGCCAGGTGGATCTCGCAGGCGCCGACACGCGGGAAGGCGTCGAAGGCCTCGGGCGGCAACGTCGAGGCGCCGTGCTGCACTGCGCCGCCCATCCCGTACTCCTCGCGCGCGACGCGCGACAGCTCGCGGAGCGTCTCGAGGTCGATCTTCACGTCGGTCCGGACCGAGCCGTCCGGCATGACGAACCCGCCGTGCGCCGTGCCGGTCTGGACGCTGATCTTGCTGATCCCATCGACCCCGCCGCGCGCCGCGTTGTAGCCCGTCATGAACGCGCGCAGCTCGTGGACGTCGGAGTTCTTGCCGCCCACCTCGCCGATCTCGCCGCCCACCGACACCTTGACGCCCTGCGACTGGTGCTGGCGGATGAACCTGGTGAAGTCGGCTGCCAGCTCGTAGTTGGTCCGCTGCTGCTCTTCGAGCGTCGGCTTGCTGAGATCCACCAGCGTGGAGGTGTCGATGTCGATGTTGTAGAAGCCGGCCTCGATCTCCTCTTTGATCAACGCCCGGAGACTGGAGACCTCCTTGTCGCGATCCGCGCCGGCGTACTTCTTCGCGTTCACCTGCACGTGGTCGCCCTGGATGAACAGCGGCCCGCGGAATCCTTCGCGAAGGGCGGCTGCCAGGATGACGGCGACGTACTCGGACGGCCGCTGCTCCGTGTAGCCGATCTCGGAGCGCGCGATCTCGAAGATGATGGCGCCCGCCTTCAGCCCGCGCGCGGCGCGCGCCACCGCCCGCGACGTGTCGTACGCGAGTGCGCGCACGTTGATCGCCGGAACCGTGAAGCCGCTCGCCTCGCCACGCCCCATCGCCATGTAGAGGTCGTGAATGGAGGCGAGCTGAAGGCCGGCCTGCGCGGCGAGGCCGCGGATGATCCATCGCGCCGTTCCGCGCGTCTCGGGGTCTGGCCCGAACACCGCCGTCTGGGCCAGCGTGTCGACGAGATCCGAGGGCAGAGAGCCTGGCTGCGAGGCGCTCACCCGATCGCCGAGCACCGTCACGCCGGGCTTGAGGGCATCGACCATCTCTTTGACAGACTGGTAAGGCATGGCGTCACCTTCTGAAGAAAACGGGTGAGAGCACTCATTCTAGTTCAGAACGCGGGTGACCGGCGCCGCACGAGGCGCGCGCCCAGACGAGGTCACGGCACGGCCTGCGGGCCGGCCTTCGACACGGGCCGGGCACGCTCGGGAAACGTAAACTCCTCGGTCATCGCGGCCTGCACCGCCTGTTCCACCAGCTCAACGACCGGCAGCGCCGTCTCGGCCGCCTCCACCTCCTTCAGGCGAACACCGGTCGAAGGGTGGCGCGGCGTGAAGAGCTGACAGCAGTCCTGGTCCGGGATGATCGAGATCGGATAGGTGCCGAGGCGCTCGGCCTGGGCCACGATCTCCTCCTTGTCCATGCCGACGAGCGGGCGGAGGATCGGGAGGCTGGTGACCGCGGCAATGGCCGAGAGGTTCTCCAGCGTCTGCGAGGCGACCTGGCCGACGACCTCGCCCGTCACGAGGGCGCCGGCACCCCAGCGGCGCGCCAGCCGGTCGGCGATGCGCATCATCAACCGCCGGTAAACGACGACGCGCATCGGAGAGGGAACCGACAGCACCACCTGCCGCTGAATCTCGCCGAATGCCACCATCGCCACGCGCGTCCGCTGCTGGTAGCGGGTGAGCAGGGCCGCGAGCTCGCGCACCTTCTCCTGGGAAGCACGCGTCAGGAACGGGTAGCTGTGAAAATGGATCAGCAGCACCCGACAGCCGCGCTTCATCATGCGCCAGGCGGCTACCGGCGAATCGATGCCGCCGGACATCAGGCACGCCACGCGGCCGCTCGTGCCCGTCGGCAGGCCGCCGGGACCACGGTCCTTGGCGAAGTAGTAGAAGACCTCGGCCGGCAGGAGCTCGACGTGGATGGTCAGCGCCGGTTGCTCGAGGTCCACGCGCCAGCCGCGCGCCTGCTTGATCCGCCCGCCGACCTCGCGCTCGATCTCGGGTGACTTGAGCGGAAAGCGCTTGTCGCTCCGCCGCGCGGACACGCGGAAGCTGGCGACCTCCCGCTCGCCGAGATCCCGCAGGATGGCCGCCGCAACCGCGTCGAGGTCCAGGGGTGCGGTGCCGGCGAGCGAGAAGTTCGCGATGCCGAAGACGTGCGCGAGCCGCTCGCGCAGCTGCTCGTAGGTCGCGCCCGGGCCCGGCACGACCTCGAGGCGGCCCATCAGCGCCCGCACGTCCTGCACGTCGAGGTCGGCGACCGCCGTCCGCACGTTGTGGACCAGGCGGCGTACGAAGTAGGGCCGGTTGCGCCCCTTCAGCGCGATTTCCTGGTAGTGGACGACGATCGAATTCATGGCTACGCCTGCCCGAGCGCCGCGCGGGCGGCCGCGTGCCCGCTCACCACGGCGCTTTCAATCGTACCCGGCAGCCCCGTGTCGATCCAGTCGCCGGCGAGCAGGAGGCCGTCAACCGGCGTCATCGTGCCGGGCCGCGGCGGCTCACCCGGCGCCAGCGAGAAGGTGGCGCGGCGCTCGCGGACCACGGTCCCACCGACGACACGCGCACCGCGCAGCTCAGGCAACGCGTCGAACAGCTCGCTGGTGGCCTGCTCGACCAGGTCGGCGTTCGACACCGTGACGGCCGGATCGGCCCCGCTCGACACGAGCGACAGGTGCGAGCCGGGCTCCGCCCAGAGCTGTCGCTTGTCGAACACCCATTGAAACGTGCGGCCGGGCAGGCCCACGAAGGGGACGTCGAGGACCGGGCCGTCGAGCCACAGGTTGACGGTGACGATCGGCGACGCGCCGGTCGCGCGCGCGGCCTGCAGCACCCTCTGAAGCGCGCCGAGGTCGCCGACCAGGACGTCGGGCAACGCGAACCACGGCACGGCCACGACGACCGCGCCCGCGCTCAGCCGCTGGCCCTGCACCTCGACCTCGGCGCCTCCACCTCGGAGCGAGACCCGGGCACGGGCGCCTGTGCGCACCTCCCCACCCCGTGCCTCGATGAACGCCCGCGCCGGCTCCGCGTACATCAGGCTCAGGGGCCGCGCCGGGAAGACGAGGGCGGAGTCGGACGGACGGTTGCCGAACATCTCGGCCAGCACGCGCACGAACGGCGGCGCCGCGGCGACCGAGGGTGACTGGTTGAGCGCCGCCAGGGCGAGCGGCCGCCACAGCATCTCGCGCAGGCGCTCGCTCTGGCCGTTCCTGATCAGCCAGTTCTCGACCGTTTCGCCGGGCGACGCCGAGACGGCGCAGGTCGCCCCGCGCGCGCGTTTCTGCTCGAGGCGGATGGGACGTCGGATGGCCAGCACCGAGAGGCAATCGCGGAAGCTGAGCGCCTCCCATTCGACCAGGCCGGCGATCAGGTGCCATGGGGGCGGCAGTGCCGGACAGTGGAGCGCACTTCGCCGGCCCCTCTCGTCGATGACTGTGACGTCCAACTCGTGCCCGGCGCGCACATGCTCGGAAGCCCCAATGCTCTCCAGGAACGCCAGCGTCTCACGATAGCAGCCCAACAGCAGGTGCTGACCGTTGTCGACCGGCTCGCCGGTCCGGGGATCGGAGAACGAGATCGCCCGGCCGCCGAGGGCCGGCCGCGCTTCGAGGACCAGGACGCGCGCGCCGGCCTTCGCGAGTGCCGCGGCCGCGCTCAGCCCGGCGAAGCCGCCACCGAGGACGATGGCATCGAACGTCCTACCCTCCGATCATCGTCTTCGCCCAGATCGACGCCGCAATCAGCGCCCGGCGAGGCCGCGCAACGCGAATCACCCGGGAGAAGACGTCGTAGCCCGATCGCTCGATCCGGCGCAGGATCGCGAAGTAGATGCCGGCCATGATCCGCGCCGCCACGAGGCGCCGCGCGTCCTGGCCGGGCAGCTCCGCCTCCGCCCTGTCGTAGAACGATCGGGCGCGGTCGCACTCGTACTTGAGCAGGGCGCGGACACGGTCCGTGACGACGCCGGCAGCGAGGTCACCAGTGGTGCAACCGAAGCGCGCCAGGTCCTCCTCGGGCAGGTAGATGCGGCCGCGCGCGAGGTCGCCGGCGACATCCCGGACGATGTTGGTGAGCTGCAGCGCGACACCGAGATCGACGGCGTAGACACGTGTGCCGGGGTCCCGGTACCCGAAGATCTCAACCGAGATGAGGCCGACCGCCGAGGCGACGTGCAGGCAGTACTGATGGAGCGCGTCGAACGTTTCGTACCGCCGCCCTTCGAGGTCCATCTCGACTCCCGCGATGACGTCCTCGAACGCCTTGCGTGGCAGGTCGAAGCGCGAGAGGTAGGGGCGCAGCGCGTTTGCCTGGCGGGTGCTGACCGGGCGCCCCTCGTAGCAGGCTGCGAGCTCGTCGCGCCATCGCGCGAGCTCGACCGCTGCCTGCGACAGCCCGGCCCCGGCGGTCACCTCGTCCACCGCGTCATCGACCGCGCGGCAGAAGTCCCAGACCGCGATGATCGCGTTGCGCTTGATCGCAGGCAGGACCAGGAACGAGTAGTAGAAGTTGGTGTCGCGGCCTTTCACGGTACGCAATCAGATTCTGCCGAAGAGACGATGAGTCACGAGTCCACGAGTCACGGGTGGCACTCGGCTCTTGGCTCTGCGCTCTAAGACCGGAGAGCCGAGACCCGAGAGCCCAGTCTCCTTACTCATCGCTCGTTACTCGTTACTACCGTTCGTGAGCGCCACCTGAACGCCTGCCAGAGGAGCAGCGGCGCATCACGAAGGCCCAGCGCGGGCCGGGACGCGAACACGTCGAACGCGACCTTCTCCAGCCGATCGAGAATCCGGTGGCCGCCGAGCCAGGTGAGCCGCAACTCCAGGCGCAAGCGGCCGCCCACCCCGTCGCACACCGCGCGGCCCTCCCTGAAGAGCGACCTGGTGCGGGCGGCGACGCAGCCGAGCGCACTGCGCCAGGCGGGCGTGAGCGCCCGGCCGTCGAGATCCCCCAACCTGGCGCCGGAGGCCTCGACGTCTGCGAGCGGCACGTACAGCCGGCCGCGCCGCCAGTCGCGCTTGAGGTCCTGCCAGAAATTGGTGAGCTGCAGCGCCGTGCACAGGCAATCCGACGCCTCGTCCAGGCCGGCAGCGTGGTAGCCGGCGATTCTGAGCACCAGACGTCCCACCGGGTTCGCGGAGCGCCGGCAGTAATCGAGCAGGTCCGCCCAGGTCGCGTACCGGCTGACCGTGACGTCCTGGCAAAACGCGCTCAGGAGATCGTCCAGCAGCGCGACGGGCAGCTGACAGTCGCCGACGGTGGCGCCAAGCGCCTGGAAGATCAGCGGCGCCTCCGCCGGCTCTCCGCCCTCGGGCGGCCACTGCCCTCCCCCCTCGTGAGCCGCACACGCGTGGAGGCGCTCGAGCCACCCGTCGAGCCGCGCCAGCCGATCCGCGGCGGCCCGATCTCCTTCGTCTGCGAAATCGTCGGCGACACGCGCGAACGCGTAGATTGCGGCGACGTGCGGGCGCATCGCCTCGGGCAGCAGCCGCGAGGCAACCGGGAAGTTCTCGTAGTGCCGGCGAGCGAGGCGCGCGCAGGCCGCGTAGGCGGCCTTCACTTCCATTCGATCTCTGGGACGCCGGCGCGATGGTTGACGGCGCGGGCCATCACGAACAGCAGATCGGACAGCCGGTTGATGAACACGTGGAGCTCGGGGTCGAGGGCGTCGCTGCCGAGCGCCACCATGCTTCGCTCGGCCCGCCGGCAGACCGTGCGCGCCACATGCAGCAGCGCGCCCGCCGGCGTGCCACCCGGCAGGATGAACCGGCGGAGCGGCGGCAGCTCCGTGTCGAACGCGTCGATCCACTGCTCCAGCCGGGCGACATCCGCCTCGCCGAGCACGGCCTTCGTCACGGGGTCGGCGATCCGCGCGGCGGGATCGGCCAGCCGTGCCCCCAGCGCGAACAGGTCGCGTTCGAGCGCGGCGATCTGCTCGTCGATCTGCCGATCGACGCCCATCGCCCGGACCAAGCCGAGCCACGCGCACAGCTCGTCCACGTCCCCGTACGCCGCGACGCGCGGATCCGATTTGCTGACCCGGGTGCCGTCGAACAGCCCCGTTTCGCCCCGGTCGCCGGTCCGCGTGTAGATCTTCACGCGCGCTCCTCCCACACCACGATAAGATTATACGGGCCGATTGCGCGATGCCATTGGATAAACGCAGACGGAGCCGCCGCGACGGGGGCGCCATCCCGCCGCCGAACGAGCGCCGGCGCTTTCGGAAGAGACTGCTGGACTGGTACGGCGCCAACGGCCGCGATCTCCCGTGGCGAAGGACGGACGACCCGTACCACATCCTCGTCTCGGAGATCATGCTCCAGCAGACACAGGTCGATCGCGTGCGGCCGAAGTACGGCGAGTGGCTGGCCAAGTACCCCTCGCTCGGGGCGCTGGCGGCCGCGCCCGAGGACGAGGTGGTGCGTACGTGGCACCCGCTCGGCTACAACATCCGGCCCCGGCGCCTGCACGCAATCGCCCGCGAGGCCGTCGAACGCTACGGGGGCGAGCTGCCGGGCGACGGCGAGACGCTGCGCTCCTTCAAGGGCATCGGCGCCTACACCGCCGGCGCGCTCCTCAGCTTCGCCTTCCGGCAGCGCGCCGCCATCCTCGACACGAACGTCGCGCGGGTGCTCTTCCGCGTCTTCGCCGGACGCGGCGACGGCCGGAGCCACGAGATGAAGCGCCGGCTCTGGGCGCTCTCGGAAGCGCTCGTCCCCAGGCGCCGCGTGTTCGACTTCAACCAGGCACTGATGGATCTCGGCGCCTTGGTCTGCACAGCTCGAAAGCCTCGCTGCCTCGTCTGCCCGATGGCCGCGATGTGCCGCGCGTTCCCGTTCAATCCAGAGAACGAGGCCGTGCCCGCGCGATCGGCCAGGCGCCCGGACGGCTCTGCATGAGGCAGGCAGCCGACTCCCGCGAAAGCCGAGCATGAGCGACCCGACGGAGCCTCGCCCCATCGTCGTCCTGGCTGCCGTCGTCGAGCGCGCGGGACGGTTCCTCGTGACGCGCCGGCTGCGCGGTACCCACCTGGAGGGATACTGGGAGTTCCCGGGCGGCAAGTGCGAGGTCAGAGAGAGCGCGGCCGAGTGCCTGGCTCGCGAGATCCGGGAAGAGCTCGATGTCGGCTTGATCGTCGGGCCGGAGATCTTCACGACGCGCCGCTCCTACCCGGAGCAGTCGGTCGAGCTCCACTTCTATTCGTGCCGGCTTCAGGGCGAGCCGAGGTCCGTGCTCGGCCAGGAGATGCGCTGGGTCCCTCGCGAGCAGCTCCGCGAGCTGCAGTTCCCGCCGGCCGACCAGGAACTGATCGACCGGCTGGCGAGATCCTTACAACGGTAGGGCAAGGCTTCAGCCTTGCCCGCAGGGTGATCATCGAGGGACGCGCCCTCTGCGCCGCTCACATCGCCCCACCGGCAGGCCTGAAGGCCCGCCCTACCGGACGGGCACGAACGGCGTCTCCACCACGACCGCGCGCAACCTGGTTGCGCCGTGCGCGATTGTCAGCTCGGTTCCCGGCGCCGCGAAGTCGCGATGGACGTAGCCGAGCGCAATCGAGCCGCGCGCCGGTGAGAGGGCAGCGCTCGTCACGCGACCCGCCTCCCGGTCCTCCGCAAACAGCAGGTCTTCGGGGTCCGCCACCGAGAGTCCCTCGATCGCCAGGCCGACCAGCCTGCGGACGACGCGCCCGTGACCCCGGTGCAGGATGCGGACGATGACCTCCTGGCCCGGGTAGCATCCTTTGGTGAAGCTGACGGCCCGCCCCTCGATGCCAGCCTCGAGCGGGATCGTCTCCGCGTCCATGTCGCGGCCGAAGGCCGGGCGTCCAACCTCGATCCGCAGGACTTCGGCGGTTGCACGGCTGATGTCGGCGGCGCCGTGCACGACGAGCGCTTCGTGCAGCCGGCCGGCAGCGCTGCGGTCGATGTAGAGATCGAGACCGTGCTCGCCGAGCTCGTCCGAGCCGGTCACAATCACCGCCTCGCCACCGAACGTCGCCCGCAGGTTCTGGAACGCACGGAGCGCGGCGAGCCGCTCGGCCGGCACGCCACCCTCGGCGCCAGCCGGACTCTCGGCCAGCGCCGCCGCCACCACGCGGCTCGCCTCCGGCCCGTGCACACCGAACTCGGCGAACTGCGCCGTGACGTCAGCCAGCCGGACATCCTCGCTGAAGATGAACTGATCCAGGCGGGCGAGCACAGCGTCCTTCACCTCGGGGGCGAGGTCGAGCAGGACGACGTCACCAAGCTCCAGGACTCGCAGGTCGGCAATCATGCGGCCCTGCGGCGTCAGGTACGCGGAGTAACACCCCGCGCCGGGGCCGATCGACGCGATGTCATTGGTGAACAAGGCGTGCAGGTAGAGGCGGCGGTCGTTGCCCGAGACGACGATCTTGCCCCGCTCGGAGCGATCGACGATGCCGGCGCGCTCGCGAACAGCGCGATATTCGTCCATGCTATCCTCTTGAAGCCATGCGTTCCTTCTATTCTAGCCTCGCTCTCGGATTCGCCTGTCTGGCGTGGGGCGGCCTGGCGGGGGCCCAGGAAACGAAGCCCGCATCGGCTGCCACGTCGAACTTCACCGTGTTCGTGCAAGGCCACCCGGTCGGCATCGAGCAGGTGGCGGTCGAACGCAGCGCGAGCGGCATCACCCTGAGCGGCTCCGGGCGGCTGGGCGCCCCGCTCAACCTGGTGGTGCGCAAGATCGAGATCCGCTACGACGCCAACTGGAGACCTCTCTCGCTCTGGCTCGAGTCCACCGTTCGGGAGCAGCTGAGCACCGTGAAGACGACATTCACCGCCGGGTCGGCCGTCAGCGAGGTCTTCATGGGCGGACGGCCGGCGACGAAGACCGACAACGTCTCGCCCGACGCCATCGTCCTCACCAATGCATGGTTCGGCGGGTACGAAGCGCTGACGGCCCGCTTGGCAACGCTCCAGCCGGGGGCGGAGCTCCGTGCGTACGTCGATCCGCAGGTCGAGATTGCGATCAAGTTCAACGGCGTCTCCGACGAGCGGATCCAGACTCCGGGCCAGATGGTGGCCGCGCGCCGCTATCAGCTCACGTTCATCAATCCTGGTGGTCCGCTCGATGTGGAGGTGTGGGCGGACCAGTCGGCGCGGCTCCTGCGCGTCGTGGTGCCGGCGCAGTCGGTCGAGATGTCGCGCGACGACGTGGCGACGGTCGCCGCACGGCAGGAGAGGCTGGCGCGCCCGGGCGACGAACCGGTGATGATCCCGGGCAACGGCTTCAACCTCGCCGGCACCATTTCCAGGCCTGCGGCTCCCGGATCGTCTCCCCTTCCCGCCGTCGTTCTCGTGGCGGGCTCGGGGCTGGTGGACCGCGACGAGATGGTGGCGGCCGTCCCGATCTTCGCGCAGATGGCGGGCGCGCTGGCCGATGCCGGCTTCCTGGTCGTCCGCTACGACAAACGCGGCGTGGGCCAGAGCGGCGGCCGGATCGAATCGGCGACGATGGCCGACTACGCCGAGGACGTGCGAAGCGTCGTGAAGTTCCTAACGAAGCGCAGGGACGTGGACAAACGTCGCATCGCGCTCGCCGGCCACAGCGAAGGCGGATGGGTGAGCCTGCTGGCGGCATCGAGGAACGATGACGTGGCGGCGCTCGCGCTCATCGCCACGCCCGGCGTGCCGGGCACCGAGCTCGTGCTCGAGCAGCAGCGGCACGCGCTGGACAGGATGAGGATCCCCGAGGCGGAGAAGCAGGCCAAGATCGAGCTGCAGAAGCGCATCCAGGCGGCGGTGGTCACCGGCGTCGGCTGGGAGAGCATCCCGGCGGAGCTGCGCCGTCAGGCCGACACGCCGCTGTTCCAGAGCATGCTCATCTTCGATCCAGCCAAGGCCGTGCCGCGGGTGCGGCAGCCGATCCTGATTCTGCAGGGCGATCTCGACACCCAGGTGCCGCCCGCAGAGGCCGACAAGCTGGCCGAGCTCGCGCGCGCGCGCAAGGCTCCGGCCGGCCAGGAGGTCGAGCTGGTGCACGTCCCGGGCCTGAATCACCTGCTGGTTCCCGCACAGACCGGCGAGGTGGACGAGTACGCCACGCTGACCGACAAGACCGTGAGCAAGGAGCTGCTGTCCCGCCTGACGAGCTGGCTCAGCGCGACGATGGCGCGCCGGGCGCAGAAGTGACGGGCGATGTGGATCCTCCAGGCGACCGATCCTGACAGTGCCGACGCGCTGAAGTTCCGGGTGATGCCGGGCGCCACCAAGACGCTCGGCCGCGCGACGCGCGCCGACTTCGTCGTCAATGCCGCGATGGTGTCCCGCTTTCACTGCCGGTTGAGCGCGTCGCAGGCGGGCACGCTCGAGGTGCAGGATCTGAAGAGCACCAACGGCACCTTCGTCAACGAACGCCGCGTCACCCACGCGGTGCTCTCCCCTGGAGATCGGCTGCGCGTGGGCCGGCTCGAGCTGGTCGTGAGGCGCTCGAGGTGAGAATCACCTGAGGGGTTCCTGCAGCAAAAACGGGTTGGTCCGCCGCTCCTGCCCGATCGTCGTCTTCGGGCCGTGGCCCGAATACACCTCCGCGCCGTCCCCGAACCTCAGCAGCACGTCCTCAATCGACCGAATGAGCGTCGCGTAATCGCCGCCCGGCAGGTCCGTGCGTCCGATCGACCCGGCGAAGAGCGTGTCACCCACGAAGAGCTGCTTCGCCGGCTCGCCCTTGCGCCCGACCGCCAGGCAGACGCCGCCCGGGCAATGGCCCGGCGTGTGATGCACCCGCGCCTCGTAGTTGCCGAACCGAATCCGTTCCTGCGGGCCGTAGAACCGGTCGATCGCGGGCAGCTTCTCGACGTGCAGGCCGAAGAACGCCGCCTGGTCCGCGGCCGCTTCGTAGAGGAAGAGGTCCGCGCGATGCAGCCAGACGGGCGCTCCAAGCGCGCGTCTGGCTCGCGGGACCCCGGTCACGTGGTCCACGTGCGCGTGCGTGAGGAGTATGGCGGTCATCGTCAGCCGGTGCGACGCGACGAGGTCGACGAGCTCGTCGACCTCGTCGCCGGGGTCGATGATCACGCCTTCGCGCGTCTCTTCGCATCCGAGCACGAACCCGTTCTTGAAGAACGGCGCGGCGGCACGGGTCTCGAGCACCATCCAGGTATGATAGCAACAGCTGCACCCTTGCTGGTTCTTGGTTCTTCGTGCTTGGTTCTTGGTGCGGTTCTTGGTTCGTGGTTCCTGGTCTCGTCAACCGTGGGCGGGGGATGCCACGAACCGAGCACCAAGCACCCGCCCAAGGACCAGGCACCAGGGACCGCACCAAGACGAAGTGCTGGCGCGTTCGGCGTTCGTCGCCCGGCTACCTGAGATCCTGCAGAGCACCAAAGCGGAAGACCGATGACTCTGGACGACGTCTTCGTCGCCCGGCGGAGGATCGCCGGCCTCGTGCGGCGCACGCCGCTCGTTCACTCCGCCTGGCTGTCGGCGATTTCGGGCGGCAGGGTCTACCTGAAGCTCGAGTCGCTGCAGGTGACCAACTCCTTCAAGGCGCGCGGCGCGGCCAACTATGCCCGGGCGCTGGTCGAGACGCTCCCGCCCGGCGCCTCGTCGCCGACGCTCGTGACCGCGTCGGCCGGCAATCACGGCCGCGCGTTCGCCTGGGCCTGCCGCGAGCTGGGCCTGAGGACGATCGTCTTCACGCCGCGCGACGCGGCGCGAACCAAGCTCGACGCCATCCGGCGCCTCGGCGCCGACCTGCGACCGGACGCCGACGGCTACGAGGACTCGGAGCGCCTCGCGAAGGAGTTCGCACGCGAGAATGGTCTTGCGTACGTCTCGCCCTACAGCCATCTGGACATCATCGCGGGCGCCGGCACGATCGCCGTCGAGATCCTGGAAGACCTGCCCGACGCCGACACGATCGTCGTCCCGGTCGGCGGCGGCGGCCTCATCAGCGGCATGGCCGTCGCCGGGCGCGCCATCCGGCCCGACATGGAGATCGTCGGGGCGGAAGTCGAAGCGTCCCCGGCGTTCTCGACGGCGCTCGCCAACGGCCGGATCACGGAGGTCGTCGTCCGGCCCACGCTCGCCGACGGCCTCGCGGGCAACATGGATCCGGACACCATCACGTTCGATCTGGTGCGGCGCCT
>Ga0315282_10010110_pt1 | contig 14867 bp, 19 predicted proteins | sample YL17G07_20_MG_FD_203693 | JGI IMG/M metagenome (GOLD analysis project Ga0315282, IMG submission 203693) | Sediment microbial communities from Yellowstone Lake, YNP, Wyoming, USA - YL17G07_20 | ecosystem: Environmental > Aquatic > Freshwater > Lake > Sediment | place: USA: Wyoming | collected... | reverse complement strand
GAACTCAGGCCTAAGACGTTCAGGAATGGGGTCTCCAGATTGGTCGGCGGCCGTTCGGATGGGCGATGGCTCTGAGGCTTCGCGGGGAACGATCGCGGCTGCAGTGGCGGAGGTGAGGCGAATACCCCTCGACCAGCGGACGTGAGACGCGGGAGGGTGGCAGCAGCTGGCTGCACGCGCGAGGGCGATCTGAAGGAGCGCGTCCAGGATGGGGTGGGGGGATGCGACAGGATCAGCATGGGAGAGCGTGTCGACTGGTGGCACGGTCAGTGGAGGCGTGTCTCCTCTGGGGCAGGGTGCTTGTCCTGGAGCGCGGAATCCAGAGGAAGGTCGTCGAGGAACTGGAATTGGTCCACGATGACGTCGAGGCACCCAGAGGCGGCCGGCGGCTGGGGCCGGTCCCGGCGTTCCTCGAGGTGGCCGTCGATGAAAATCCGGCCCCCGTGCTTGAGGTACTCGCCGATGGCCTCTGCGTGCTTATTGAAGGCGGTGACGGGGACATGGGTCCACTGTTCGAGGAAGCGCCCGGGCCGACCGGGGTGGGGACGGCGGCGGATGACGAGGACGGTGAAGGTGGCGACGATCGTGCCCAGGGAAGTGGTATGGACCTTTGGGTCGGTGGCGAGAGTGCCGAGTAGGGTGACGCTGCTGTGGCCGATCATGGGAGCGTCCTTTGTGCGGGGATCCCGGCTCCGTCGCCGAGATTGGCCGGTGAGGTGGCCCCGAGGTCGGGGCGGTGGGGGGTGGGCTCGACGGCGGTGAGCAGGGCGGCGTGGGCCAGGTCGTCTCCGGCCACCTCGCATAAGGCCGTGAGGAAGGCCGTGGCCGTGGCCGAGGCGGCTTCGGCAGGGGTGCTGCCCTGATCCTCTTCTTCGTAGTAGTACTCCCGGACATACTGCTGGAGGTGATCCTGGGCCTCGGCGAGCAGGGACGGGCGTGGTCGGCTCACGGGGTCTCTCCTTCAGGCTGGGACGCCCGGGGCAACCCGGTGCGACGGGCCAGCCTCAGGGGGAAGGGGGAGAAGAGTGACGGATGCCCGCGCCGCCTCAGCGGCGGCGCGCACCGCAGAAAAATTGGTAGGGAGACATCCCTACCGGGCGGTCTGGATCGTGGCGTCGGGGTCGTCATCCGGCCCGTCCATTCTGGAAGTACTGGGCCAGCCAGTGAAGCCAGCTCTGACGGCGGCCGGGGGTGGGTGTGGCGGTCGGGGTCGTGATCGGGGCGAGGAAGGGCGACGGGGCGCCGTGGCGACAGAACCAGAGAAGCTGCTTGGCCCTCGTGACGGCCACGTAGAGGAGTCGGAGTTCCTCGTGCTGTTCCCCGTTGTGGACGGCGCGACGGTGGGGCATGAGCCCTTCCTGCACCCCGGCCAGGAAGACGCAGGTGAACTCCATGCCCTTGCTCTGATGCATGGTGAGGATCCAGATGGCAGAGGGCGATGGGACGGGGGGCTCCTCCCCGTCTTCGAGTTGATCGTGCAGCGGGGGGGAGAAGACCGGGATCTTCCACCTGGCCGCTTCGGCTTCCAGCGGCACCGTCTGGGCGCGGGTGCGCACGAGGATGGCGATGGCGTTGGCGGGGACGTTGAGGGCGAGGAGGGTGCGGATCTCCTCGAAGATCCGCGTGGCCTCCCCCTCCGGGGTCGGGGCGATGATCCAGCGGATGGCGGGGTGGGCCTCCGGCCGGGTGGCGGCCAGGTGGTGACAGGGGGCCTGGGGGTCGGCGGAGGGGCCGAGGATCTGCCGGGCCGCCTCGACGATGACCTTGGCCGAGCGGTGATTCTCGGCCAGGATGGTGGTGTTGCAGGGCTCGGCGAACGTGGCCTCGGCCTTGAGGAGGTAGTCGGTGGACGCCTGGCGGAAGCCGTAGATGGCCTGGTCCGGATCGCCGACCAGCAGCAGCTCCGCGGCGCTCATGTGGTGGCGGAGGGCCTTGAGGAACTCGACCTGCGTGGCATCGAGGTCCTGGGCCTCGTCGACCGCGATGAACTGGACTAGGCGAAGCCAGGGGGGCACGGTGCCCGCCTGGAGGAGCCGGGTCGCCTGCGGGATCAGGGCATCGAGATCCAGGACGCTGGGGAGGGCGTGCGAGTCACTCAGGATGCGCCAGGCGAGGGCATGGAAGGTGCCGAGCCAGGGGCCCCGGCCTGCCGGGCGGCTCAGGCGGGCCTGCATCTCGCGGGCGGCGCGTCGGCTGAAGGTGAGGCCGAGCATGCTGGCGGGGGGCATGCCCGCGGCAAGGCGGTCGCGGAGCTGCTCGGTGAGCAGCTTGGTCTTTCCGGAGCCCGGGCCGGCAAGGACACGGCGGACGCGGGGCGTGGAGGGGGCGGGCGGCTGCGCCATGAGGGAGGATCCTCCGGGGTGGAGAGGAACGGCGCGGGGTACCCAGGACAGGGGGCGAGTCAACTCGGGAGCGAGGGCGAGTGGCGGTCGCGTCCGGTGGGAAGCCGGGCCTCGGGATAGCGGAGGCAGGTGACCCTGGGACCACGGGCTCCTTCGGGCCGCCGTGCGAGTGAGGACGATGAGGGATTGAAGCGGCGGGGAAGTGTAGAGCATCGATCAGTCCCCGCGAATCGGCATGACGATGTAGGTGTAGGTGTCGTCGCCCACGGGCAGGACGAGGACCGGATCGAGGGAGCCGGTGACGTAGAGGCGGAGGGTCTCCGCGGTCACGCGGTCCAGGTATTCCAGCAGGTACCTGGCCTGGAGGGAAAAGCTGGCCGGGGTGCCGAAGGGGGTGTAGTCGAGTTCCTCCCGTCCCTCGGCGAGGTCGGCGTTCCGGCCGGAGAGGATGAGGGCGGTTTCGGTCGGGGTGAACGTGACGCTCTGAATGTCGGTGAGAATGGGGGTGAGGCGGCGGAGGGTCGCGCGGAGCGACGCTCGGCTCACCTCGAGGCCCTGCTCTCGCTGGACGGGGATGACGGCGGTCACATCCGGGAAGCGGCCATCGATGAGCCGCGTGGCCACGGTAAAGCCGTCCTGCTGGACCACGAAGTGCCCCTGATCGGGAGGAAAACTCAAGCGCACGTCTCCCTGCCGTTCCGAGGCGAGGCGGGCGGCGACGACGAGGCCCTTTGGGGGGATGATGGCGTCGACGGGCTGGGGACCATTGCCCTGGGGCAGGGTGACGGTGGCCAGTCGGTGGCCGTTGGTCGCGCTGGCTCGGAGGGTATCTGTGGTCACCGACAGGGCGATCCCGCTGAGGTGGGGCCGGTCGGCCTTGGTGTCCACGGCGAATTCGGTCCTCTTGACGAGGTCGGCGAAGACGGGGGCCGGGAGGGTGAGCCAGTCCGAGTCGGGGGCCGCGGGGAACTGCGGGAACTCGGCTGGGGGAAGGCCCTTGATGCGGTAGTGGGCGCGCCCGCAGACGAGCTGGACGCTCGCCTCGTCGGTCTGGGCGAGGGTGAACGTGGCGTCCGCGGGGAGGGCGTGGGTGATCTCCGCGAGCTGGTGGGCGGGGAGTGCGAGGGCCCCGGGGGACCCCACCTCGGCGGGCACCGTGAGGCGAATCGATGTGCTGAGGTCCGTCCCGGTGATCCGGATCCGCTGGTCGCGGGCCTCGAGGAAGAGGTGGGAGAGGATGGGGAGGGACTTGGCATCGGTGGCGTGGCGGACGGTGGCGACGGCTTTGGCGAAATCGCGCTGGACCGTGACGTTCATGGGCGAACTCCATAGAGCCACGGGTGGGCGAGGCGTTCCCACCAGCGGGCGAGGGTGCGGGCGCGGAGACGGGGACAACCGAGGCGAGTGCAGAGCGCCATGACATGGAGGGCGTTCAGACGGTGCTGAAGCCAGGGTCGGATCACCGGTCCTCCGGGCTTCGCGGGATGGAGCTGACCCGCTGCGGGCACGGTATCAGCGCCGGGAATGAGCGAGAAGGGCAGGTTTCTGTCTCGACAGGGACTTGCGCGATGAGGGACGGAGCCTGAGAGAACGCGCTGCAATGTATCGCCGTTACGGGGAAGAGAGAGGAGGTGGACGGGGGCGCTGCCAGCCGCTCGCCGAGCCAGGTGCTGGTGCTGAGCCAGGTGGCTTGGCCGCCTCTCAGGACGACGGGGCCACCGCCGAATTCGTCAAGGGCGGGCTGGCCGCAGGAGACGCTCAACTCAAAGCCGACCGGGGGGAGGTGGATGGCTCATTGGACGTCGGCGAGCAGTGCGATGAGGGCATCCAGGTCGCCGTTCTCCTCGTGTAGAGCCAAATGCCCTCCGGTTGCTCGGCGAAGTCGAAGGGAATTGAGGCATGGTCCGCATCCTCGGAGCTGCAGTGCTTCTCGAGAAGCGCAACGCGCGGGGCTCCCTGCCAGGGGATGGACGTGGAAAACTGGGTGTGGCTATTTGGCCCTGGAGGGTTCTCCTGGGGGGCCTTGTTCGGTGACGAGGCGCTGAGGGCTCGGAGGTCAGGCAGCTGGTTCAGGCGGAATCGTGGAGGGCAGCGGGGCGTTCAGGGGCGCTCGCCGATGGCTGTGAGGGCCCGGAGAGGGGTGGCTGCGTGGCCAGGCGGAGGAGCGGGTGCCTCTGGGTATGCGGGGAGGACCTCGCGTGGGACTGGGAGGCCTTCGGCGAGCGCGCGAAACACGAGGACCCGATGATCGCGTCGGCGACTGTTCCAGTCCTCGGCTTCAGTGAGGGAAGCGGGGGACTGAATGTGGCCGATCTGCTTGGGCCGCTTGCTGACCACTCGGTACCGGCCGAAGGCGCCGATGCCTTGGTCCCCCTCACATGGGGGAGTGGCAGCAATGATGACTTCCTTGCCGCGCAAGGGTCCCGCCGGGTTGCCCTCATAGCGGACGCTGACCTCCCAGCAGGGGATGATCGTCTGCCGGGGTGGGGGCCCAGCGTACTCTGCCTGCGTCATTTCCCAGGGCGCACTCCCCGGGGTCGCGTTGGGCATGCGTGCGTCTCCCATGGGTGTGCAAGCGGGTGAAGGATGGAGGCGCTCGTTGTCCTCGAGGGCGCTGGCCAGCTTCTCAGGGAGTTCGACGGTTGGCATGGGATGACGGAGTGGCTGGAGGGGGAAAGAGGCGGGCAGGGCAGCCTTCCTTCTGACCCGTGAAGCACGCCTGCTGCTCATCCATCATCCTTCCTCCTGGCCTCCTCCTAGGGCTCCCATTTCTCTGGGTGCTCCATCCACACCCGCTCCCGCAAGCCGTCCAGGTAGGCGGCGCTGAAGCTATTGATCACGGGGCGCCCCTCCTCCCCGATGTCAACCGAGAACACTGCGTCGGCCCCGCTCTGCACGGCCAACTCACTGTTCTCCCGCATCAGGTCGAGGATGATTTCCTCCTGGTGGTCGGCATCCCGAACCGGCCCGATCACCTTCCCGAGCTCAATCGCCCCGTTGCCACATTCGTGCGTGCCACTGTCCGCCAACGGGCCGATGGTGTGCATATCCTCTCCTCGGGGAGCAATGGTTCAGCGGACGCTGCCCGATTCGATCCCTTGCATCCACGACGGTGGAGCTCTCGATTGCCCTTGCCGTCCGCCGCTTCCGGCAGGAGCCCTTCGAGCGCGCCTGCTGACCCGGTGTGCGCCGGTCAGTGGTGGTCTGCCGTGAGTGTAGCCAGCACTGCCTGCAGTCCGATGCTGACCTGCGGGACCAGGCGGGTTCGCTCTGGGTAGAGGGGGATGAATTCTGGGCTTCGATTACAGATGGTGTTCAGATGGGCCATGAGCTCGCTGATGGCATGGGCGATGTGCGCGCGCTCGGTGTGCCATCGGGCGGCGTCGAAGGTGAAGACCTCCGGTTCGTGGACGGCGATGGTCGCCTGGGCATCGACTTGGAGCGGCTCGTCCCGGGCCGACTGCAGCGCCGCGATCAGCGCTTCAACCTCCGGGCGCTGACAGGCGTTGAAGAAATGGCCGTGCCCGCGGAGCGCCCCGACGTGGTCGCGGAGGCCGAAGCTCTGGGCAGAGTATTCGGGGACCGGGCGGACTTCGAGGTCCAGGGCTGGGTACCGAAAGCTCGGGGTATAGCGCAGGAAGTAGCACGGCTCGGGAGTGCGCCGATAGACCTCCCGTCCGACGATGACGTACTGCGCTGCGTCGTTTTGGATCTTGACGCGCGCCGCGTCGAGGGACTGGAGCCCCTGGCCTGGAATCCGGGCGCGAGGGAGCGCCGTGGAGGCCGGCGGGGGAGCAAGGGAGGACGCGAGCGCGTTCGGTGCCATCGCTGTTGGTTCGAGAAAGCCCAGGGCGGGAGCATGGTACAGCTCGATGGTCTCGATCTCTCCCCCGTAGACCTGCGTCACCTCGGCGGCCAGTTGCAGGTGGTGGCTTTCGCATTCCGGGATGCGGCAGGGGACCTGGAGCAGGATCTCCGCATACCGGGGACTGCGGCACCGCGGTGGGACAATGTTGGGGATGCCGATCGAGGTGGTGACGGTGATGTCCATCGCTCATTCTCGGCTCAGGGAGGGCGGACGGGCAGGGTGATGCGGGCCTGGGCGGCTGGGGTGCTGTGCAGAGTGCGCTGCGTCCGGGTAGAGTCCCTAGGAGACGGTCCGTCCGAGACGGGCGGCCTGCCTGGAGCCGCAGGCTGTCGATCTTCTATGGAATGACGGTGACGGAAACGCCGTAGCTGGTCCTGTTCAGGAGGCTGGCGAGCGGGACTGGCTGGCCGTGGCGTAGGTAGCACGTGCCGTCGGCCACGACGCACTCCTCCGGGTCAAGGCCGCAGGCGACGGGTGTGCCCGTGAGGAGGAAGGCCCCATGGGGATCGCGGTCGGCGCCGACGGTGTTCAGGGTGTGGAGGAGTTCCGAGGTGAGACCGATCCATCCCACTGAGGGCCTCCGGGTGGATGAGGGAGATGCGGAAGGGCAGATACACTGGGGGCGGTTCATTAGGCGGTATGGCGTGGCTGGCGCGTAGACGAATAGTAGGAGGCACCGCGATGTGAGGGCGGATGGTGGTGCATGGTCCGGGGCTGCACGCGGCACCGCAGGAACTTCCGGAAGGATGGTGGAGCAAGTGTCCTACGGGCCGGAGCCGGCACGATCTGGTCCGTCGGGATCGCCAGCTTCAACGCGGCCAATACTCAACAGGATGAAGGTGGCCATGCGATCTTCACATGGCCAAGGTTCGAGGAGCGCACAGACCATCCGGCTGCCGGGCTGATCCCGGGGACCCCTCGAACGCGGTGCCCTACGGGCTAGCGGAGGAACACGGAGGGAGGGGACGGAGGTGCCCTCGAAGGGAATCCCCCCGATCCTGCCTCTCCGCGACGGCGGATTGTGCCGGCGTCACGCGGCGCGGCGCTCGAGGCGCTCCGCGAGCCAGACCTTGATGATGGACTGCCGGGTTACGCCCAGCCGCTTCGCCTCCCGGTCCAGGGACGCGATCATCCACTCCGGGAGGTCGACGTTCACCCGCCGGGGCTCCTCGCCGGGCCGGCGGGCCGTCTTCAGGTCGAGGTAGGGTGTGACATCCTCGCCGCGCTCGAAGCGCCGGTCAAATTCCTTCGCCGGGATCGTGCGGGGCCTCTTGGCCTTCATACAGCGCCACCTCCTTCTTTCGCGCGCGCCGGACCGAGATGAGCCGGATCCGCGCCCCCCGAGGCGTGATGACCGCGGCCCAGGGCTTCCCGGCGATCTGACCGATCACGAGCGCCCGCGGCTCCCCCGCGGTGCGGGCCGCGATCTCCACGCGGCGGGGATCCGTCCAGAGCGCCTGAGCCTCGACGAAGTCGATCCCGTGCCGGGCCTTGTTGGCCGCGCTCTTCCGGGGATCGCACTCGAACTCCGGCATGGAGCAAATGTATACCATTTCTACTCAGCACCAGCAAGCCGTTTTTCGACCCCCTGCCGCCCGGGGCGTCGGTTCCGGCCGCGCATCCGGCCGACGCGACTCGCAGCGGCCAGGCCCGCCCGGGTGCGCTCCACGAGGAGGTCGGACGCCACCCGAGCGAAGGCTGCCATCATGAGGAGAGGAAGAACCGGGTGGCCGGCGTGGTGGTATCGAGGCTCGTCGGGCAGTTCGCCGGTGAGGTCCTTGAGCGTTCAGGCCCAGCGGTGGCAGCTGATCACCGTGTTCCGTCGCAAGGAAGCCGGTAGAATCGAAGCTCGTGGGGAGGTGGTGATTGCGGGTCGGCTGACGGCCTCAGCACCCCGGTCGACCCAGTCGAGACCGGACATGAGGGAGCGGGACGAGGGCGGGGGGTGGGGCGGGTGTTGTGCGGCGCTTCGAACTGGCGGGTGGTCTGGAGCACGTTCGGTCTCCCTGGGCCGCCGGGGTGCTGACGGCGTCGGGGGCATTTTCGCGAACGCCCGGTTTTCGGCAATGACACATTTGTGCACGAGACCGAATAGTCGTGGGGGATGGGAGAAAGCCCTCCCCTCCATTGTCTTCGGTCGTGGGACAGGCCTCTCCGGGGGACCGCGGCATGGAATGTTGTCGGAGGAGCGACGATGTGCGGGGGTAGGCTCGGTCGGAAACGAGATGCGATACAGTGTATCGCATCTCCCTGCAGGCGCAGCGGGAACGACGCGATCAACAGGAGAAAGCGTCGAGTCTCCGACGGAGATTTCCCGGCACTTCCATCTGGAAAGATGCAGGGCCACTGCCACAGCGTTTCGTGGAGGGCACCGGGGCCGCGCTAGTCCGTGGCGGGGGCGACCATGTCGAGGACCCGCCTGCCGGGACGAAACTCCAGGTCGATGCAGGGGACGCGGGTGACGATCGCATGTGCAGTGGCAATGGCCTGGTGGGTGAGCTCGAGGTCCGGAAAGGGGAGGGTGCTGCGGGCAAGGAGGCGTGCCAGAGCCTGGGAATGGGGCAACGGGCGAAGGGAGGTTAGGGAGGCTGGGTAGAGAAAGTGGATCGCAGCGAGGAAAGGCGGATCCCACCCGGGGGAGCCGCCGGCCTCCTCCGCCGGGTCGGCGAAGGCCCGGAAGCGGCCGCCGGTGGGACGGACGATCATGCGGCGCTCGGAGAGCACCCGCGAGGAGGGACGGAAAGCCCGCCAGAGCGTGGCCAGGGTGTGCCGAGGTTCCGGGGAGAGGGCGGCGAAGAGGATCGCCTGGTCCCGGTGACAGACGCCGCACGCGTGCAGGGCGATCGCTCCCGCGGCAGGCAGGGGCGAGTGGAAGAAGCGGGCATCGAGAAGGGTGGACAGGCGAATACAGGATAGCGTCGGTGGCATCACGGAACTACCGGATGAGGTGGTCGGCGAAAGATCCATCACGGGGTCGATCCCTGGCCGGAGGTTGCCGGACATCCCAGGCCAGAAGAGCACCCGCACGGCGGTGCGTCAGTTGGTCCCCAAATAGGTATCGGCAGAAGACGGAAATGCAGCATGGGATGATCGGTGAACCGTGACTTGTAAATGGATTCGGGATGCTCTTATGGTACTTACGTGAGGGTTTGCTCGGAACTACTTGTTTCTAAGATACTCGTTGCAGCTTACAATCAGACGGCAAGGGAGGCCTCAGGGGAGAGGACCCGGCGCTGCCCTCAGTCCGCGAAGAGGGTAAGGGTGCGTTCGACGGGATCGAGGTTGCGTCCCCACCCAGGCGCGAGCCGTTTCATGTTCTGGAGAAGGCTGATGACATCGCCGGCGGCTCCGCCCCAGGCGGCCTTCGTGGCAATCCGCTTGGGGTGACGGCGGGTGAGGAAGGTCAGCACCGGATTCCCATCGAGAAAGACGTAGTCCGTGCCGTCCTTCCGGTCCTCGGTTTCGAGATCGACACCCGCCTGCTTGGCCAGCCAGTGCATGAGCTCGTCGGTTGTGGCCTCGTCCAGGAATCGGGAGGTGTGAGGCCCCCAGGCGGTGACGGCGGGTCTGAGATCATCACTCATCCCGGTGTCCTTTTGGCGCAGCGGGGCAGGGGCCTGTCGGCGTTCGTCGATGGGAGCGACAGGAGCCGATGGGAAGCGCCCGGGAATTCCTGAAGAGGTTTCGAAGAGCCCTTTCGCATGTAGGCGGCGGATGGGGGATGGGGGCGCAGGGGCCTGCGGGCTAGGTGGCCTTTGGCTGGCACGGGGCTCCGCACGCCGGGCAGTCTCCTGCGGGGGATGGTGTGGGGGTGGCCCCCGCCTGGTGTGCGGAGGGCGTGTGAAGGAGTTCGAAGGCAAACCATTCGGCGTGGCAGGTGCTGCAGAGGTATTCTGCACGCTTGTCCACCCAGGCCCAGGCCTGGACGTAGGCACCCCGGCCGCGCTCCTCCGGGCTGATGCTGACCGGAGCATCGTCGTCGATCTCGAGGACGCCTTCGTCGTGGAAGAGTGTCCGTGCCTGGGCGCGAAAGATCGCTTCGAGTTGCCGCGTGGAGGGCTCCGCGGTCTGCCGGATGATCGCGGCCAGACGGTCGGCGGCCTGGGGGGTGACGTACACGATGGCGATGTTTTCGGGGCCGGACTCGACGGCGAAGCACGTGAGGTCGGCGGCCGTGAGTGCGTGGAGGACGGTGCGGAGTACGGTGCGATTTGGTACCGGGTATCCGACCACGTCGAGGGAGAGGGTCTTGCGGTACGGTCGGCACGGCATCGGCGGGCTCCGGGTTGAGGCGAGGGGCAGTTGCCAGGTGCAGGAAGGGGTGCGGCAGGATCAAATGTGGAGAAGTTCGCCCAGGCGCTGCGCGATGCGCCAGGCGTGAGGCATCCCCCTGAATGTCTTGGCGAGGAACAGGAGCTGGGAGTGTCGATCGGGCCCGATGGTTTCGACGTGGATATAGGTCCCCTCCGAGGTTCCGGAAACGGGGAAGACGGCGATCCAGCGGTTGTCCAGGGGCCAGGGGGAGTCCGGACCGTTCGCCAGGGGCGGATCGGCCGAGATGCTGAAGTACTCGTCGATCAGATGCCCGAGGCCCGTGCGGAGGTAGGTATAGACCTGCCCGACGGTCTTCGAGCGGGTCTCCAGGATGCGGCCGTCGTCGGCGATAACGTGGATGCCGAACCACTCGTCGACCTCCAGGTGGACCGGGGCAACGCCTCCCATGGCGGCTGCCCTGTTCGCCTCGGCGAGCATGCGGTGCGCGAGCCCACGGAATCCGTGGGTGGTGTAGAGCTGAACGATCTGGTCTTTGCTGCCGACACCGTTGATGTCTGGGTGGTAGGCGTAGATGCGGCTGATGGCGGGCCACTCGGTGGGTGGTACGGGGTGGCCGATGCGGCGTTCGAACTCGCTCTGCATCATGCTGCACGACCCTCCATGGCGCGAGGACGAGCCGGTCGGCAGGGGTGTTGAAAGCAGCTGAGGGGTGCTGGCGAGAGGGCTCGAACCTCCATCGATCTGCTTAAAGGGCAGAGGCGCTACCGATTGCGCTACGCCAGCGGGGTGCTTCCGGGAGGACTCGAACCTCCACTCGCCTGATTAAGAGTCATAGCCGCTAAGTTAATTTGAGCATCTTACGACTGCCCCGCACGTGGGCCAGGGATTTCCAGTGGCGACGCGCCGCGCAGAACCGGCGTCTCCGGCGTGGTCCTTGGCGCACCTCGACCTGGATCGCGTCCAGCGCGACGCGGGCGAAGCGCCGCGCGTGCAGGGCGGGCTTCCGGAGGCGCCGCCGGGGATTCGCCCGCTGGGTCTGCCAGAACCACAGCTCGAAGAGGGCGTAGGCGTGACAGGCGGCCGCCATCTTCGGGAAGAACTTCGCGGGCGAGATCGCCTCGGGGGCCACCGCCGCGGCCTCGGCCACCTCCCCCTGGGCCACCCGGAGGGCGTTGTAGACCACCCCGGCCGCGTACACCTGCATGGCCACGGCGTTGGGGTTAGCGGGGTAGACCCGGTTGAGGTTCAGCACCTCCTTGAGATCGAAGTACATGCGCTCGATGGTCCAGCGCCCGGGGTAGAGGGCGAGGGCCTCCACTGCGGACAGCCGGGCGGGATCGAGGACGCTGGTGAGGAGCTCGTAGCGCCGCCGGCCCCGCCGCCAGCGGATGTAGCGGAGCGCCTGCACCGGGGCGGTGGCCCCCGACCCGGCCTGCACGAGCCAGTCCTCCAGGCGCCCACCCTGGTGGCGGCGTTTGCGGAGACGCCGCACCTTCCGGAGCCCGAGGCGCCGGTTGCGCCGGGTCAGGCCCCAGCAACCCCGGCGGCCGAGCGCCGCGAAGAAGGCGGCCGTGCAGTAGAGGCGATCGGCGACGAGCAGCGTGTCCCGCGCCAGGGCCTCCAGCGCGGTCTGGGCCCGGGTCAGTTCGCCGGCGGCCGCATCGGGAGAGAAGAGCAGCGTGCGGCACAGGCCCCGGCCGAGATCGTAGAGGACCAGGAGGCAGCCCGGCAGGACGACCGCCCGCTCGTCCCAGAGCAGCTTCAGCCGGTGGGCGATGGCGGCCAGGCGCGAGCCGTCCAGGACCAGGAGGTCGGCGAAGCGGGCGCGCACCGGGGCGAGCTCGGCCGCGAAGCGGGGTGGGACGTCTGGCACCAGGCCCGCCGTGAAGCGGCGGAAGATCTCCGCGAAGAAGGCGGGCCGGAGGCTCTGGCAGCGCTGGAAGAAGGCCTCGGGGGTCGCCTGGACGAGCGGGAACAGGGGCTCCCGGCCCTCCAAGGTCTCGTAGAGCGCCTGGCTCAGGGCGCGCGGGGCGCGGAGGATCACGGCGGTCCAGAACTGCACCAGGGCCTCCAGGGTCCAGACCCGTTGGCGTTCGGTGCGCCGGACCGTGGCGAAGACCGTCTGACAGAGGGCCTCCGTGATGTGCGCCTGGAGGAGTGCCAACACCCGGGCAAGATCGACCCGTACCACGCCTGCTTTGGCTGTGCCCATAGCACCTCCTTTGTGACAGGGGCCTATGGGCCTCTAGTATACACGTTCCTTGAGCTGTTGGTCGCAACTTATTGCTAGCCATGGAAAATTAACTTAGCGGCTATGTGATTAAGAGTCAGGTGCGCTCGCCATTGCGCCACCGAAGCGTGGTACCGGGGGGCGGTCTCGACCCGCCAGCGTCTCCCTGATAGGGGGGGCATTCTGCCGTTGAATTACCCCGGTCCGGGTGCTGACGCGAGGCCTCGAACCTCGAACCGCTCGCCTATCGAGCGAGTGCTCTGCCAGTTGAGCTACGCCAGCATGGGGTGTCTGCCGGGACTCGAACCCGGATCGTGCGGGTCACAGCCGCACTGCCTCGCCGTTAGCATACAGACACCGGAGCTGCCGGGGAGTCTTGAACTCCCTGCCTCCGCCCTACCATGGCGGTGCTCATCCCGTTGAGCGTCGGCAGCCAGTACCGTCACCGAAGCGACGGCACGTAGTTCCTCCACGTCGGCGGCACGTGCCGGCCGAACGTGAGCACGAGACTGTTGAGCCGGTCCGGCCGCGTGGGCTGCCGGCGCAGCGTCATGTGCGCCTGCGCCGGCGTCCGGTTGGCCTTCTTCACGTTGCACGGGACGCAGGCGGTGACCACGTTCTCCCAGGAGGTCGTGCCGCCCTGCGCTTTCGGCACGACGTGGTCGACGCTCAGCGCTCGGGCCTCGTGCTCCCGGCCGCAATACGCACAGCGGAAGTCGTCCCGGGCGTAGACGTTCGCCCGCGAGACCTTCGGCGGCGGCTGCCGATAGTGCACGTAGCGGAGCAGCCGCACGACCGAGGGGATCCGGAAGACCACGCTCAGGCTCCGGATCTCGCGGTCGGATTCCTCGACCACCTCGACCTTCCCGGCCGTGAGCAGCCGGACCACCCGCTTCCAGGATACGATGTGCAGGGGTTCGTACGTCGCATTCAGTAATAACACGCCCGCCGCGCTGGTCATGGGATCCTCCGTGGTCCCCTGCCGTTGGAGCCGGTCCCCGGCTACGATCCGGGCTCAGCGGAGTACAGGGCCGCTGCTCTTCCGAATGAGCTAGACCGGCGTTGGGGGGATCGGCGGGGATTGAACCCGCAGTCTCCTGCTCGAGGGGCAGGTGGCTTAAACCGATTCGCCTACGATCCCATGGTTGCGGGGCCGGGAGGTTAGCCCGGTACACTCCAGCGTGTGAGGCTGGCGAGCGTAACGTAGCTCCATCCCCGCGCTGGTTGCGAGCTGCAGTGACGATCTGCGCACGCCAGGCTTATGAGACCTGGCTGGGCTCCGGCCCGCTCGCAATGGGTCAGGGTGGCCGGCTTCGATCCGGCGACCTCCGCGTCCCGAACGCGGCGCTCTTCCCGACTGAGCTACACCCTGCGTGGTCAGGGATGACGGAGTTGAACCGTCGACCTTCGCGCCCCAGACGCGACGCTCTCCCGTACTGAGCTAATCCCTGTAAGCCCTGCGGGGTCGGGGTGGGAGATTCCGAGACTCCGTCCTCCGGCTCCCCGAGCCGGCGCTCTGCCGCTGAGCTACACCCCGATGGAGACGCCGGCGGGATTCTCACCCGCATGGACCCGCTCTGCAGGCGGGTGCCTCATGCTCGGCCACGGCGTCCTGGTGGAGTCGGTGGGACGTGACCCCACGACCTTCCGGCCGCCAGCCGGACGCTCTCCTGCTGCGCGACGACCCCAGGCAGCGGAGCCAGGTTTCGAACCTGGAACCCGGAGCTTCAAAGGCTCCCGCTCTGCCACTTGAGCTACTCCGCTTCGAAGTCCAACTTCCCCACGCGTTCGACGGTCACCTTCCAGAGGGTCAGGCCCCCGGTGGCATCGACGTGCGAGACCGGGATCTCGGTCCGCCCTCCCCCCGCATCCTGGATGAGGTGCTCGACGAGTTCCGTGGCCAGCCGGTCCCGCTCCACCAACCCGTCATCTACCGTGCTCATAGCCGTCCTCCTTTCCGGCGTGGCGGAGGGTGAGGGACTTGAACCCCCGCTGGATTCCTCCAGGCTCAGAACTCCGTGAAAACCTCTAGCCTGACTTTCGCAACTGGACCACAAGATCAGCTTTTTTCATGCTCGGCGACGGCGCAAGTCCTTGGCAGTTAAGAACCGTGTTCGTGAGAACGCCCATGGTACAGACCTACCCTCTTGTC
>Ga0315282_10010108_pt1 | contig 14868 bp, 10 predicted proteins | sample YL17G07_20_MG_FD_203693 | JGI IMG/M metagenome (GOLD analysis project Ga0315282, IMG submission 203693) | Sediment microbial communities from Yellowstone Lake, YNP, Wyoming, USA - YL17G07_20 | ecosystem: Environmental > Aquatic > Freshwater > Lake > Sediment | place: USA: Wyoming | collected... | reverse complement strand
CTGCGTGGGCCCAGGCGCCGAAGACCAAAATCATTTTGGACACCGACATCGGCGACGACATCGACGATGCCTGGGCGCTGGGGTTCGTCGTCTCCTATCCGGAGTTCAAGCCGCTGGGGATCACCGTGGCGCACGGCAACACGCCGGGGCGCGCGAAAATCGCCTGCAAGCTGTTGCACATCGCGGGGCGGGAAGCCATCCCGGTGCTGGTCGGCCGTCAGACGTCCAAGCAGGTTGCTCCCCAGTTTTCTTGGGCGGAAGACTACGAGAAAACCAAGCCCGCCGCCACGCTGGCTGCCGACTTCATTGTGGAGATGGCGCGGCGCTATCCGGGCGAAGTGGTGCTGATTGCCGTCGGGCCGCTGGAGAACGTGGCCGATGCCCTGCAAAAGGAACCGAACCTGGGAAAGCTGCTGAAGCGGGTGGTGCTGATGAGCGGGTGCATCTACGGGACAGCGACCAAGCCCGAGCCGGTCCCGGAATACAACGTGCATGCCTCGCTGGCCGACTCGCAGGCGGTGTATGGCGCCGCCCTGCCCCTCACCATCGTTCCCCTGGACTCGACCACCCGCGTGCAGTTGCGCGATGAGGAGCGGGCGCGGGTGCAGAAGAGCAGGGCGCCGCTGGCTTACGCGCTGGAATGCCTGTACCGCCTGTGGCTGTCGCGGCCCGCGGCCCGCATGACCCTGCACGACCAGTTGGCGGTGGCGGAAACGGCGCGGCCCGGGGAATTCTTCGAGCTGAAAGAGACCCTGCCGATCGTGGTGGATGACAAGGGATTCACGCGAGTCGACCGCGAGCACGGCAAGCCGGTGGCGGTGTGCCTGGAACCGCGCCGCGACCAGATCATGGAGTACTACCTGGCGGTCCTGCTCGGCCCGCCATCCAGTAAGTGAAGCTGCAGGCTGTAGGCCGCAGGCTGGCGCCACCCCAGGTCACGCGGCAGCCTCCAGCCTGCGGCCTACAGCCTAAAGCCCCCAGCCTACCACCGGCCGGTCTTCCGGGCGTCCGCCTTGGGCAGGGCTTCGAGCAGGCGCTGGTTGCGGGCCAGCTCTTCCTCGGGCAGGGCGTGGTCCTGCAACTCCCCGGCCAGGAACTTCTGATACCCGGTCAGATCCAGCAGCCCGTGCCCGGACCAGTTCATCAAAATCACGCGTTCCTTGCCCTCCTCGCGGGCCTGGTTGGCCACGTCGATGGTGGCGGCGATGGCGTGGCAGGTTTCCGGGGCCGGGATGAAGCCTTCGGTGCGCGCCCACAGCACCCCGGCTTCGTAGCAGCGGAGCTGCTGGTAGGCGCGCGGCGTGATCAGCCCTTCCACGATCCCCTGGCTGACCAGCGGCGACATGCCGTGATAGCGCAGGCCCCCGGCATGGATGGGCGCGGGCACGAAGGCGTGCCCCAGCGAGTGCATGGGCAACAGCGGCGTCATGCGCGCCGTGTCGCCGTGGTCGTAGACGAACGGAGCGCGCGTCATGGTGGGGCAACTGGCCGGTTCCACCGGGATGATCTGGATGTCGGCGCCGTGGATCTTGTCGAGCACGAAGGGGAAGGAGATGCCGGCGAAATTCGACCCGCCGCCGGCGCAGGCGATCACGGCGTCCACCTTTTTCTCTCCCGCCTTTTCCAACTGCTTCTTGGCTTCCAGCCCGATGATGGTCTGGTGAAGCATGACGTGGTTGAGCACGCTGCCCAGGCTGTAGCGCGTTTTGCCGGTGGGGTCGGTGACCGCCGCCTCGATGGCCTCGCTGATGGCGATGCCCAGCGAGCCGGGCGTGTCCGGATAGCGGGCCAGGATGTCGCGGCCCGCCTGGGTCTCTTGCGACGGGCTGGCCACGCAGGTGCCGCCCCAGGCCTCCATCATCAGCCGGCGGTACGGCTTCTGGTCGTAGCTGATGCGGACCATGAACACCTTGCATTCCAGCCCCAGCAGCGAGCAGGCAAAGGCCAGCGCCGATCCCCACTGCCCCGCGCCCGTTTCCGTGCTCAGCCGCTTGATGCCGAACTGCTTGTTGTACCAGGCCTGGGCGACGGCGGTGTTGGGCTTGTGGCTGCCGGCCGGTGAGACGCCTTCGTTCTTGTAATAGATGCGGGCCGGCGTTTTCAGCGCTGCCTCCAGCCGCCGGGCCCGGTAGAGCGGGCTGGGGCGCCACAGGCACAGCAGCTCCAGCACTTCTTCGGGAATGTCGATCCATCTCTGGGTGCTGACTTCTTGCTCGATCAGGTTGCCGGGAAAGACGGCCGCGAGCATATCGGGGCTGATCGGTTTCCCGTCCGGCCCCAACGGCGGCAACAGGGGTGTCGGCAGGTCCGCTGCCAGGTTGTACCACTGCCGGGGCATTTCCTGTTCCGTGAGGAAGATCTTTGTTGTCATTTTGTATTTCTCCGCTAGACGATCAAGGTTTTCGCAAAAATGAATCTCTGTTCATATCCCGATCCGGGCCGGATGGGAAGAGAATTTTGCATCCGCGGCCGACCGCTCTGAACCACCAAGACACAAAGACACCAAGGCCTTTGTGCCTTGGTGTCTTGGTGGTGGATTAACGTTTTCCAGCGGCCAGCGGAATCAGCTTGAAGCTGTAGCGGTACACCTGGCCGGCGGGCAGCATGTACTCGGGGTGGGTACGCTTTCCCCAACTGTCGTCCCCGCCCACCCCCATCTGCCGGTAGTCGAGGTTGACGGTGATGTCTTTGGAGCGGCGGATTTCAAACGGGTGCTTGACGCGCTCCAGTTCCTCCATCTTGTAAGGCCAGGCGCTGACGGACAGCAGCGGCGCACCTACGGCCTTCCATCCCGCTCCCTGAGCGTTGGTGAATGTGACCCAGCGGACATCGGTGCGGTTCCCGTTTTCCTGCGGCTCGATGTAAGGGGTCGGCAGATCGTCCACCGGCGCCGAATACAGGCCCACGGCCGCGCCCAGGTTGCGGTCCCAATAGTTCTCGTGCGGCCCGCGCCCATACCAGGTCACGTTGCGGAACTCGCCCGGGATGGCCATTTGCATGCCGATGCGCGGCACCTCCGGCAGGCTGGCCGAGGGCTGGACTTCGAACTCCACGCGGATTTCTCCGTTGCCCTGGATGGTGAAGACGCTGCGCTGGGTGGATTCTCCGGCCGCCAGCTTGGCCTCCGCGGTAATGCGGGCCGACGCGGGCGAGACCTGTTCCGCCTTCACGCCGGTTACCGTCCGCTTCTGGGCGGCTTCGCGCCACACGCCGTGACGGGCGGGCATCTTGTTGCCGCGGTCGTTGTCCGTGGGCGGTCGCCAGAAGTTGGGCGCCAGCGGCCCGGTGATCAATTCCTTCCCGCGGAAGGCGTAGGACTCCAGCGCGCCGCTCGACTTGCCAAAGCGGGCCGTGAAGTCCTGGCCCGTGATCGTGATCTGCTGCGCTGACTCCGCCAGCTTCAGCGGCGCCAGCGAGGCCGCCGGCGGTTCGGCCACGGCGCCCGCCTTGTACGGCATCTCCATCTGGTCCCAGGCCACCTCGTGGCCTTTCGGTGCCCAGGGCATGTCGGCGGCCAGCGCGAACGACACCTTCAGAAAGTACTCGGCGCCGGGCTGGAGCGCGGGCTTGCGCACCGGAACGGTCACCACCTCAGCAGAGCCGGGCGCCACATTGAGCTTTGGCAGCGCGCCGCTCTGAATCACCTTGCCATTCTCGGCCAGCTCCCATCGCCCGGCGACAAACGACAAATCGCGGAACAGGTGCTTATTGCGCACCCGCACCTTGCCCGCCGCCAGGTCCACCGCCTCCACCTTGATGTTCTGGTATGACTTTTTCACTTCGTAGAGGCCGGGGTGAACGGCGCGGTCGGGGAAAACCAGCCCGTTGGTGCAGAAGTTGTCGTCGTTGGGCTTGTCGCCGAAGTCCCCGCCATATAGCCAGAACGGCTTGCCGGGGGCATCCCTCTTGCGGATGCCCTGATCCACCCAGTCCCAGATGAAGCCGCCGTGCAGGTAGGGCGTCGATTCGAACAGGTCCCAATACTGCTGGAAATTGCCGGTGCTGTTGCCCATGGCGTGGGCATACTCGATCAGCAGCATGGGCCGGCCCTTGCCGAACTTCTCGTAATGCGCGGCGATATCTTGCGGCCTGGGGTACATGGGGCATAGAAAATCGCCGTGCGCGGCTTGGCCCGGCTCGTAGGAAATGATGAACTCCGGGTAGTTGGTCTTGGCCCAGTTGCGCGCGGCCTCGAAGTTGCGGCCGATGCCGGCCTCGTTGCCCATCGAGAAGGCCACAATCGAGGCGTGGTTCTTGTCGCGCTCGATCATCCGGCTCACGCGGTCCACGTGCGCCTCGGTGTAGTCCTCGCCGGTGGAAATGCGGTGGGGATTGTCCTTGCCGTAGCCGTGCGCTTCGATGTTGGCCTCGTCGAAGAGGTAAAGACCGTAGCGGTCGCACAACTCGTACCACTCGGGCACGTTGGGGTAGTGGCAGGTGCGGACGGCGTTGATGTTGTGCTGCTTCATCAGCTTGATGTCCTGCACCATGCGCTCGGTGGTCACCACCTGGCCCAGGTCGGGGTCGTGCTCATGCCGGTTCACTCCCTTGATGTACACGTGCTTGCCGTTGATCAGGAACTGGTCGCCCTTGATTTCGGAGGCTCGGAAACCGACCTGCCAGGGGATCGACTCGATGGTCTTACCCTGCGCGTCCTTCAGGATGAGCAGGAAGGGATACAGGTTCGGTTCCTCGGCCGACCACCGGCGCGGCTGCGGGACCGCCTGTTCCAACTCCACGGATGCCTCGCCGCGCGGCGGAGCGGTGACCTTGCCGGTCATGGTGATCCGGTTGGACGGCCGCGACTCGTCGAGCAGCCGCGCCTCCACGGTCGCCGGGGCCGGTTGCGAACCTGCATTGCGGACCTTCACGTTCAGTTTGAGGGTGGCATCGCGGTACTGGCCGTCGAGCCGCGGACGCACGTAATAGTCCCGGATATACAGCGGCGCGCGCGACACCAGGCTCACGTTGCGGAAGATGCCGCTCATCCGCCAGAAGTCCTGGTCCTCCATGTAGCTGCCGTCGCACCAGCGGTAGACCTCGACCGCCAGCAGGTTCTCGCCCGGCTGCAGGTAGCCGGTGATGTTGAATTCGGCGGGCAGCCGGCTGTCTTCGCTGTACCCAACCTTCTTGCCGTTCACCCACACGTAAAACGCGGAGTTCACGCCGTCGAACACCAGGAACGTGAGCCGGTCCTTCCAGGCGGCGGGTGTGGTGAAGGTGCGGCGATAAGAGCCCACCGGGTTGCGTTCGCGGTACGCCGTCCAGGTCTTGTCTTCCGGCTCGCCCATGATCCGCGGAGCGTCCCTTTTGAATGGATACACGACGTTCGTATAGATGGGCGTGCCGTAGCCCTGCATCTCCCAGTTCGAGGGCACGGGCATGGTCTTCCAGGCGCGGTCGTTGAAATCAGTCTGGTAAAAATCCACGGGACGTTCATCGGGCTGCTTCACCCAGTGGAATTTCCAGGTTCCGTTCAACGACACCACGAACGGCGAGCGGCCGGCCGCCAGCGCCGCCTTCTCGTCGGGATAGGGGGTGATGGTGGCGTGCGCCGGCTCCTTGTTGACGCCGAAGACGCGCGGGTTTTCCCAGTCGGGCGGCGCTTGCTGGCCGGCCAAGGACAGGCAGAAAAAAACAATTGTGGCAATGGCAACGCGTTTCATGGCATTCCCCCCGGCGGCCTCCGGAACCGCTGTTGCCGGCAGACCGCGCAACGGAGATTATACGCGCCCCTGGATATTTGCGGGATGAATCAGATGGGGTTGTCGCTGGCTGTTGCCTCGGCGGTGGCGTTGGCCCGCACGATGGCAGACTGGTCGCTGTAGTAGGAGCGGCGTCCCGTGCTGTTGCGCGTTTGCGGATCGCCATTGACCTGGTACTGGAAGATCCAGCCGAACGTAGTGCTGTTCCCGGTCGGCGTATAGAGGAACACGTAGCCCTTCCTCACGAAGCTGCTCGGCCCCGTCTTGCCGTCCGCGTTGGCGGACAGAATGGGGTCGAGCAGGTCGGCGGCAGCCACGGTGGCGGGGCCCGAGGCGGGCGCACCCAAGCGGCGCAGGTCCTCCGAGAATCCCGAGCTGTAGGTGATAACAAAGGTCGCTTCGGCGACGTTGATGGTGCGCAGGGCAACCGCCGCCGACGCCTCGTTGGCCGCGATGCGTGCTCGGCTCAGGCTAGGAATCGCGAAGGCCGCGATCACCAGAATGATGGCAACAACGACCAGCAGCTCAATCAGCGAAAAGCCGTCTTTGGCCCGCATATAAGACCCCCGCAGGCCCCGACCATTATCCGAACGTGTCTGGCAATAGTCAATGGAATTCGGTTACCGGTCAGATACCCCTTGGTCTTGTAAGCTTCCGGGGGCAGACTTACCCAACTTAGAAACCCGGCGAGTGAGGCGCCCAGGACGGGCAGGTGCTTGACTTAAACGTGCCGGGGTGGTATTTGAAGGCATCCGATTTGAGCAAGGAGGTGCTTGTCCCATGCGGCGCACCCGGTTCATGAGCCTTTTTTTCCTGGCGCTTTCCGCCGCCTTTTTCTGCGTGCAGGATTTTCGCTGGGCGCTTCAGTTCCCATTGCTTGAGTACTTCTTTCTGAGGGGGGGGAAAGTGGCTCTGGCGGCGCCCGGCCCGTCGGCCCGACAACTGGAAGCGCTGCGCCGGCGCGCCGAGAAGAACGGAGACGCGCAAGACCTCGCTTTTGCGGCCATCCACTGGCCTTCCGACCAGCGCGAGGAAAGCTTCCGCCTGGCCGAACAGGCCGTGGCCTGCGACCCCAGCCTCACCTGGATTTATTACCCGGTGGCCGGCCGCCATGTGGGTCAATGGCGCGAGGCGGCGGTGGCCGAGCGGCTGCGGCCCTGGATCGCCAAGCTGGAAGCCTTCGATCCGGACAACGCCCTGCCATCGTTGTTCCATGCCGAGCTGCTTCGCGCGGCGGCGAAGGACTGGCCGCAGCGGAGCCGCGTCGCGAACGCTGACAAGGCGGTGTGGTGGCCGTTTTTGCTGGCCCAGACCGAGTGGCGGGCGGCCATGGAGCGCGCCTTTCAGCAGCCGCGCTTCGACGAGTACTCGGTCCGGCGCTTCGATCTGGAGCGCACCGTGCTCCGCCAGCAGGGCTGGGAGAACCCCTCGACCATGCTGCGTTACGTGGCCGGCTACACCACCCCGGACCTTCTCAATATCCGCCAATTCGCGGAATTCCAGACCGAATACGTGGCCGCCCAAGCGGAGCGGGCCGGGCGCCACAACCAGGCCCTGGCCACGTGTTTTCGGACCGCGGCTTTCGGCCGCCGCCTGCGCGAAGGAGCATCCAACCTGATGGAAGGGCTCATCGGCAGTGTCGTGGAAGCCATGGGCACCAGGCCCTGGCCGGAGGCCTTGCGGAAAGCGGGCCGGCCGGAAGAAGCGACGCTGGCCGAATTGCAGTTGAGCTACCTGCGCCGGGGCGCCGGGGTCTACGCCCGCGAACTGCTGCTGCAAAGCAGCACCTCGTACTGGTCGGGGCTGCTGCTGCATATCTTCGAGTTCACCGTGATTCTGTTCGGCCTGCTCACGCTGGCGTCCATCCTCTATGTGAACGCCAAGCGCTGGGTGCGGCCGCGAGTGCGCGGGCGGCTCTACCAAGCGGTCACGGTAGCCGAGAACTATCTGCCGATCCTGCTGTTTTTCGGCTGCCTGGGTGTTTACCTTGTCTATTCCCCCTACGCTTACAACTTCCGCCAATACATGGCCACCAAAGCGGAGATCCACCAGATTGAGCCGTTTTTCTATAACATTTATCCGGGCGCCGGACTGGTTCCCGGATATTTGACCATGCCGGTGGAACGGCCGTTTGCAAATTACGGCTATTGGGCGCTTGCCGCGCTGGTCGCAGTGGCCCTGCTGGCGGCCTACGAGGAACGGCAGGTGCGGAAGCAGGCGGCGTCCGGGCCGGTGCGCGCGGCCGGCGCCGGCTCGTGAATAAAGGCGGGAACGGGAGCCGCGGATTTCTCCGATCCACTTAGTTGCGCAATCCGCGCGGCAACGATGAATCAGATGGGGTTGTCGCTGGCTGTGGCCGTGGCGCTGGCGTTGGCCCGCACCAGCGAGGACTGGTCCGTGTAAAAGGACTGGCGTCCCGTGCTGCCGCGCGCTTGCGGATCGGCATTGACCTGGTACCGGAAGACAGAGCCGAACGTGGTGCTGCCGCCGGTCGGCGTGTACACGAACACGTAGCCGCTCTTAGTGAAGTTATTCGGCCCGGTGCTGCCGGGCGCGTTGGCGGAGAGAATCGGATCGAGCAGGTCGGCGGCAGTCACGCTGGCGGAACCCGAGGCGGGCGCACCCAACCGGCGCAGGTCCTCCGAGTATCCGGAGTTGTAGGTGGAGGCAAACGTGGCTTCCCCGACGTTGATGGTGCGCAGCGCGGCCACCGCCGCCGACTCGTTGGCCGCGGACCGGGAGCGGGTCAGGCTTGGAATGGCGATGGCCGCGATGATCAGGATGATGGCCACCACCAGCAGCAGCTCGATCAGCGAAAAGCCTTGTTTAGCCCGCATGCCTCCTCCGAAAACCTAGCGGGCCGCCTCGGTCGAGAAGCGGAAGACCGTCGATGTCTGGTACACGGCGCCTTTCTTCAGAACCACCGACGGGAACGCGGGCTTGTTTGGCGAATCGGGGAAGTGCTGCGTCTCCACACAGAACCCGTAGCGATGGGCATACACCTTGCCCTGCTTGCCGCGGACGCTGCCGTCCAGGAAATTGCCGGTGTAGAGCTGCAGGCCCGGCTCGGTGGTCAGCACTTCCATCACGCGGCCCGAGGTCGGCTCGGAAATGCGGGCCGCCAGGGTGAGCGGGCCGCCGCCGCTGTTCAGTACGAAGTTGTGGTCGTAGCCGCGCCCCAGCTTCAACTGCTCGTCCGCGTTGTTGATGCGGGCGCCAATGACGGTTGGCTGCGTGAAATCGAGCGGCGTGCCCTTCACCGGCCGCAACTCGCCGGTGGGGATCAGCCCGGCATCGGCCGGCGTAAAGCGGTCGGCCGCGATCATCACCCGATGGTTGAGGATGTCGCCCTGTCCTTCGCCGGCCAGGTTGAAGTAGGAGTGGTTGGTCAGGTTCACGACCGTGTCCTTATCGGTCGTGGCCCGGTAATCGATCCGCAGCTCATTGCTGTCGTCGAGCGAGTAAGTGACGGCGACCGCCAGGTTGCCGGGGTAGCCCTCCTCGCCGTCGGGGCTGGTGTAGGTAAGCTCCAAGCGGCCTGTGCTGGCGTCCGAGGCGTCCCGGGCTTTCCACACCGCCTTGTCGAAGCCCTTCTTCCCGCCGTGCAGGTGGTTTTCGCCGTTGTTGGCGGCCAGCGTGTAGGTGACGCCGTTCAGCGTGAACCTGGCCTTGCCGATGCGGTTGCCGTAGCGGCCGATGATGGCGCCGAAATACGGCTGCTCCTTCAGATAGCCATCCAGGTTATCGAAGCCCAAAACCACGTCCCCGAGCTTCCCGGCGCGATCGGGCACGCGCAGCGACACCACGATGCCGCCGTAGTTGGTGATCGCCGCTTCCAGCCCTTTGGCGTTGGCTAGTGTGTACAAATCCACCGCTTCGCCGGCTGGCGTGCGGCCAAACAACTGCTTCCTCATTCTCGTCGTCCCTCCCTGCTGTTTGGCCGGCGTGCAGGCGCTCATCAGGGCCACACCGGCTCCCACCAGCAACAGAATCAAAATACGCACGGTCCTGCTCCTTCAACGTAGTGTGAGAAAGGGTACAGTATCACAACCCAGCCCGTTGTACCGCTGGCGTCCCGCCGGCCGGCCCTTGTAGCGCTGGCGTCCCGCCGGCCGGCCCTGCATGTCAAGCCGCTGCGCCGGGAGAATTGGTAGGGACCGGCCGGCGAGACGCCAGCGGTACATGCTTGCGGCGGGACGCCGCCGCTACGTGCAAGAAGCGGCCCGGCCTTTCGTTCTTAGGGCGAGGAGGACTCCCACGATGTTGCGATTGCTGTTCTCGCTATTCATTGCCGGCACCCTGCTGTTCAGCGTCAGGAGTGCCGATTCCAAAGACCTTACTTCCCGGCTCACGGTCCATGAGCCGATCCGGGTCGGCAACCTGACCGTTTTCCCCGTTTCGAACGGCGGCGCGGTGGATACTTCCCAGTACCTGACACTGGACGAAGGCCTGGCCAAGGGCTTGGTGAAGGTTGGAGAACTGGGGGCCTTGCGTGGCACCGGCGCCATGGTGCGGCCCAGCGAGCCGCCGGTGGCCGGCCGGCGCGGCCCCATCCCCCGCATGCCGACACCGCTGCCTCCGGAAGCCGCCCGGGTGAACGAGCTGGCTATTCAGAATCTGTCCGACCGGCCGCTGCTGTTGCTGGCCGGCGAAGTGGTCAGCGGCGGCAAGCAGGACCGCGTTGTGGCCCGCGAACGCATTGTTCCGCCACACAGTGAGCCGGTTCCGCTGGGCGTTTTCTGCGTGGAGCCTGGGCGCTGGCAGGGTGCGTCGCACGAGTTCTCGTCGGCACGAACCATGGCCCATCCGCAATTGCGGAAGCAGGTGACCGAAGCCCAGGACCAGCAGAAGGTCTGGAACGAAGTGGCGCAGGCCAATCAGCGGCTGGCCATCATGGCCGCCCCGGCTGCCGCCGCCACCGGCGGTTTCGCTCCGCCGTCGTCCTACGCCAGAACCATGGAGGCCAAGCCCGTGCAAGACAAGCTGGGCGAGCAGACGCGGAATTTCGCCGGCCGGCTGCCCCGCGGCACGGTCGGCGTTGTGGTGGCGTTGAACGGGCGAATCGTGTGGGCCGACCTGTTCGCCTCGCCGGCCCTGTTCGACCGCTACCGCGACAAGCTGCTTCAATCCTATGTCGTGGAGTCGGCGCGCATGGCCGGCGCCGAGGTTGCTCCCACGGCGGCCGAGGCCCGCGATTTCCTGCGCCCCCTCGCCGGCCGCGAAACCACCGAAGCCGAACCCGGACTGTATCGCCTGGTGCGCGTCGAAGCCTCGGGCCTGGTCACCTATGAGCTGCAGGCATTGCCGCAGCAGCTTACGCTGCACTTCTCGCGCATGGCGCAGTAGGTGTCAGGTGCCGGGGAAGTGCGGAGTGCGGAGCCGCAGGTCTCGCTGCCACACGGCCCGAACGGCGGCTCATTCCGCGCTCCGCACTCCGCATTCACAACTCGATGGTCTGGCCCGGTTGCATCTCGACCACTTCGATGCCGGTGCCCGCCAGCAGCTCACGCAACTGCGACGGGCGTCCGGCGAGCGGCGGGAAGGTGCCGTAGTGCATGCCGATCACCCGTTTGGGACCGAGCAGGCGGCAGGCATAGGCCGCTTCCTTGGGGCTCATGGTGAACAGGTCGCCGATGGGCAGCATGGCCAGCTCCGGCGAGTACAGCTCGCGGATGATCTTCATATCGCCGAACACGTTGGTGTCGCCGGCATGGTAGAAACGCCGGCCGCCGATCTCCACCACGTATCCGACTGCCTCACCGCCGTAGATGATCCTGCCGTCGTCCAGGATGCCGCAACTGTGGTCGGCGTGGACCATGGTTACACCCACCTCGCCCACCTGCTGCGAGCCGCCTTTATTCATGGGCATGGTGTTCTCGACGCCCTTGCTTTCCAGCCAGTGGCACAACTCGTAGATGCCGACTACCTGGGGCTTGTGCCGGCGCCCCAGCGCCACGGCGTCGGCGATGTGATCGAAGTGGCCGTGGGTGATCAGCATGGCGTCCACCCGGCCGGGCTTCTTCAGCTCCTCGGGGCACGCCGGGTTGCCTTCCACCCAGGGGTCGATCAGCACCACTTTGCCGCCCGGGGTCGTCACCAGAAAGGTTCCGTGGCCGAGCCACGTCAGTCTCGTGCTTGCCATGATGGCCTCCACTTCCGAGTTTAAAGTTTTAAGTTGAAAGTTTAAAGTTGATTGCGGTCCTGCGGGCTTGCGGTTTGGCTTTGAACTTTGAAGTTTAGACTTTAAACTCTGAACTCCGGTGGTGAGACGATGACCAAAGTGATGATTCCGCTGCAGGATTTCCGGGCGCAGTACGAATCGCTGCGCGATGAGGTGGCCATGGCACTGGCGAACGTGCTGGAGCGCCAGGACTTCGTGCTGGGCCGCGAAGTGAAAGAGCTGGAAGAGGAGCTGGCGCGGGTGTGCGGCACGCGGCACGCGGTTGGCTGCGGTTCCGGCTCCGACGCGCTGCTGCTGGCATTGATGGCGCTCGACATCGGGCCGAGCGACGAGGTGCTGGCGCCGGCCTTCACGTTTTTCGCCACCGCGGCCGCGCCGGCGCGCCTGGGCGCCCGCCCCGTATTCGCCGACATCGATCCTGCTTCGTTCAACGTGTCGCCCGGCTCGGCGGAGAAGGCGGCTGCGGGCCACGCCCGGCTTCGGGCCGCCATACCCGTGGACCTGTTCGGGCAGGTCGCGGACCTGGAGGGGATTCAAGCGGCGCTGGGGCCCGGCGTTGCTCTGGTCGAAGATGCGGCCCAGGCCATTCTGGCCACGCGCGGCGGCCGATTGGCCGGCAGCTTCGGCCGCGTCGGCGCTTTCAGTTTTTATCCCACCAAGAACCTGGGCGCCATGGGCGAAGCCGGCATGCTCACCACCGGCGATGATGAACTGGCCGGACGGCTGCGCCGGCTGCGGGTCCACGGCGAGAAGCAGCGCTACTACCACGAGGAGATTGGCATCAACAGCCGGCTGGACACCTTGCAGGCCGCGGTGCTGCTGGTGAAGCTGCGCAAGCTGGAGCAATGGACCGCGGCGCGGGAGCGTGCCGCCGAACGCTACAACCGGCTTTTCGTGCAGGCCGGGCTGGCCGAGCCAGGCGCCACATACCCCACACCGGAACGCCCGGTGGCTGTCCCCGCCAAAACGCCGGCGCCCGCCTCTCGTCACGTCTACCACCAGTACACCATCCGGGCGCATGAGCGGGACGGCCTGCGCGCCGCGCTGGATGGCGGGGGCATCCGCACCGGCCTCTACTACCCGGTGCCGCTGCACCTGCAGCGCTCGTTCGCGCAGTTCGGAGGCCGGCCGGGCGACTGCCCGGAGGCCGAGCGCGCCGCCGCCGAAGTCCTTTCCTTGCCAATGTTTGCCGAAATCACGCCGGAGCAGCAGCAGCGCGTGGTGGAATCCATCGCCGGCTTCTACGGAAAGTAGCCGCGGTTTGGCCAAACTCGGGAAGGGCAAGATGTGCTGCCACAACGCGGCATTGCTTTTGCGGTTCGGTTGGGCTATGATCGAGGCGGAGTGAAGTCCCGCAGGAGCGGGTCGGACCGTACAGTGGGCGCGAGCCCACTTTTTTGTTGGCAGGCGGTTGCAGGAAAGAATGGGCGAGGTTCCTCTCGGGCGCATTCGCGAAATTGCCGAACGGGTTGCCGCCTCCGAGGGTCTGGAGGTGGTGGACGTCGAGTTGCGGGGCAAGGGCCGCGGCGGCCTGCTTCGTGTCTTCATCGACAAGCCGGGCGGCGTTACCCATGGGGATTGCGAGCTGGTCAGCCGGCAGATGAGCGCCATCCTCGATGTGGAAGACCCCATCGAGGGCAGTTACGTCCTGGAGGTTTCCTCTCCGGGCCTGGAACGGCGGCTGCACACGCCGGCCGATTACGGCCGGTTCGCCGGCCACAAGGTGCGGCTCATCCTGAAGCAGCCGCAGGACGGCCGGCGCCAGATCGCCGGCCGGCTGGAAGGGCTGGAGAACGGCGTGGTGCGGGTCGGCGTCGAGGGCGGCAAGACCCTGGCCGTCCCCCACGAGAACATCGAGCGCGCCAACCTGGTCTTTGAGTGGAGATAGCGCAAACCGCAGGCGCCGAGTGCGGCGCGGGCGGCCGCCGGGGGGCCGCCGCCGCAGTTCGGCACTGGGGTGAATGTTATGGCATCGCAACTGTATCAGACGATCGATCAACTCAGCCGCGAGAAGAACATCGACCCGCAGATCATCGTGAGCGCCGTGGAGGACGCCATGCTCGTCGCCACGCGCAAGTTTTACAAATCCGGCGAGGACCTGAAGGCCGAGCTCAACAAGGAAAGCGGCGAAGTCGCGGTGTACGCGGTCAAGAAGGTGGTCGAAGAAGTCTTCAACTCCTCCAAGGAGATAAGCCTGCAAGAAGCGCAGGCGCTGGATCCCTCGGCACAACTGGAAGGCGAGGTGAAGATCCGCAAGGCCACCGACGTGCTGGGCCGCATCGCCGCGCAGACCGCCAAGCAGGTGATCTATCAGAAGGTGCGCGAGGCCGAGCGCGACACCGTCTACAACGAATACAGCGGACGCGTCGGGGATCTGGTCAATTGCAGCGTCAAGCGCCTGGAGGGGCCTGATCTCATTGTCGATATCGGGAAGGCCGAGGCGCGGCTGTCCCGCCGGGACCAATCCCGCCTGGAGCAGCACTCCGTGGGCGACCGCCTGCGGGCCGTGATCATCAAGGTGGAGAAGTCGGTCAAGGGGCCGCAGGTGATCGTTTCGCGGGCGGCGGCCGAGCTGGTGCTGCGGTTGTTCGAGCAGGAAGTGCCGGAAATCTACGACGGCACGGTGGTCATCAAGGCCTGCGCCCGCGAGGCCGGCGAGCGCACCAAGATCGCCGTGCTCAGCAACGACCGCGACGTGGACAGCGTGGGCGCCTGCGTGGGCATGAAGGGCATGCGGGTGGAGTCCATCCGCCGCGAGTTGCGCGGCGAGAAAATCGACATCGTCCAGTTCTCCGAAGACGCGGTGGTGTTCGCCCAGCACTCGCTTTCCCCGGCCAAGATCAGCCGGGTGTCCGTCGTCGACCAGGCCGAAAAACACCTGGAGGTCATCGTGGACGACAGCCAGCTTTCCCTGGCCATCGGCAAGAAGGGGCAGAACGTGCGGCTGGCCTCCAAGCTCCTGGGGTGGCGCATCGACATCAA
>Ga0315282_10010106_pt1 | contig 14871 bp, 11 predicted proteins | sample YL17G07_20_MG_FD_203693 | JGI IMG/M metagenome (GOLD analysis project Ga0315282, IMG submission 203693) | Sediment microbial communities from Yellowstone Lake, YNP, Wyoming, USA - YL17G07_20 | ecosystem: Environmental > Aquatic > Freshwater > Lake > Sediment | place: USA: Wyoming | collected... | reverse complement strand
CCATTCGCGAGGCCGTGAGCAGCCGGGGCCAGGAGCACGCGCTCTGCGCGGTCATCCTGGACGGCGAAAATCCCTGGGAGTATTTTCCGGATTCAGGACTCGGTTTTCTCCAGGGCGTGTACCGGGGCGTGCTCGGCGCCCCGGGGCTCAAGCTGACCACCCCCGCGGCCTACCTGCGCGAGCACCCGCCGGAGGAAACGATCACCCAGCTTCACACCGGCTCCTGGATCTCCCACAACTTCAATATCTGGATCGGCGAGCCCGAGGAAAACAAGGCCTGGGACTATGTCTCCTGGACCCGCAACGACCTCGAGCGGATGGCCGAAACCGCGGCGCCCGAGGCCCTGGAAAAAGCGCGCGACAGCCTTTATGCCGCCCAAGGCTCGGACTGGTTCTGGTGGTTCGGCGATGATTTCGCCTGCGACACCAAGAAAGAGTTCGACGAGATTTTCCGCAGCCACCTGAAAAACGTCTACCTCTTCCTGGGCCGGACTCCGCCCCTGTTCCTGGACCAGCCGGTCCGCTTCGAGCGCGCCTCCAAGCTGGCCGAGGAACCCCTGGGGTTCATCTCCCCGGTGCTGGACGGCAAGGTCACCTCTTTCTACGAATGGCAGGAGGCCGGCCACCTCTACCTGGAAAAAGTCCAGGGCGCCATGTACCAGGCCGAGAGCTTCTTCAGCCACATCTATTTCGGCTTCGACCTCCAGCAACTCTTCCTCCGCCTGGATCCCAAAGATACCGAAAACCACCAGGCCGGCCTCACCGTGCGGGTCAGGTTCCTCCAACCCGTGGAGCAGGTTCTCCATTTCCCCTTCCACCACCCCGCCCGCTTCCACCTCGACCGCGCCGGCCAGGATTTCAGCCTCCCCACCATCGCCGCGGACAAAATCATCGAGCTGGCCGTGCCCTTTGACCAGCTCCGCTGCAAACCCGGCGACGTGGTCTCCTTCGTGGTCGAGGTCTTTGACCAAGAGAAATTCCTCGACCGCTACCCCCGCGACGGCTTCATCAGCTTCACCGTGCCCGACGAATATTTCGAGAGCAAGATGTGGAGTGTATGAAGAAAAGTGCGCAGTGAGCCGAATTAGCCGGGGGGAAGTGGCTGGTTCCCGGGAAGCGGCAGACCCTTCAGCGCCGACTCCAGGAGATTCCTCTGGTGGTGGAGGAGATCGAGTTTGGCCGCAATCGCGGTTTCACCCTCTTGGCGTGATCGGAGGCCGGTCTCCACGGCGGCCAGGACTTCTTGACTCAATGCCTCCAACCGCTGATCCATGGCCGCGAAAAGCTGTCGGACCAGGCGGTCGGTCCAATCCAACAGGTGTTCGTCAATCAGATAGAGGTTCCGGGCGAGCCACTCCCGGGCCAAGTTCCCGGCCCTTCGCGCCGCCCGCCGGATGGTCAGCTGGCGCGGCGAAAAAAGGTCCAGCAAGGGAATCAGCCAGTCATTGATATCCAGCGCCAGTTTGGTCTCCACGAAATCAAAGGGAATTTTCTCATGCGGGACGAGCAGTCCTTTCAGTTCAAACCGCTCCACCTGGATCCCGAAGCAGCTCGCCGCGGCCTCCGAGACCCGACCGACCAGGCGATTGACTTCCGCGTCCACCCGGCCGGCTAGGGCGCCGGCCTGACCGGCAAAGTGCTCCCGAGTCAAGGCCAGCCAGCGCTCCACTGAATTCCGGGCTTGTTGGCGCGAGCACTCCCGGGCCGCTCGCCGGATTCTCCGGGCGCTTTCTCCGGCTTCCCCGCCGGCTGCTTCCACCGCGGGGAGAATCCGCTTAAGCTCGCTTTCGATGAAGCTCTCTTTCTTCGCCTGCCAGGCTTTCCAGTCCTCGGCGGGTTCGGACTTGACTCGGGTCTGGGCCGCCAGCCCCAGGTCGCGGATATCCTGCATCGCGGCTTGAAAACGGGAAATTTTCTCATCCAGTTCTGCAATCGGGGCCAGGAGACCGGCCTGTTCCAGTTCAATCTGCTGAAGCAGCCGACGGGCCAGGTGCGAAACAGTCCGGGCCGCAGATTGCCGGGCCAGAGCCTCGCGGGAGCGGCTGGCCAAGGTTTGCAAGAGGGCTTTGAGCTCCCGCACCCCAGGGTCATCGTGTCCAAGCAGAGCCTTTATAGCCGAGGTGAGGATGAACTCCCCGGGTTCTTGTCCCAAGTCTTCCCGGAGCACCCGGCGGGTGAAAGCCTCGGCTTTCCGGATCATTTCGGGATTAGCTTGATCCACCTTGTTCAGGATAAAACAAATCCTGGCGGCCCGATCGCGGACCGAGCGGATCAAGCTCAATTCTTCGCCGGTCATGGGCGGGTCGCATCCCAAAACGACCAGGGCCACGTCAATTTGGGGCAGGAAAGAACCGGTGACCTCGGAGTTGGCCGTGAAGACGCTGCCCAGACCGGGGGTGTCCACCAAACGCAGGCCGCCCTCCAGAAACGAATGCGGCAAATCAAGCACGACCGCCCGGACTCCCCGGGAATTCCGGGGGTTGCCTTCTTCCGAAGCGAATCGGGCAATCTCCTCGGTCGAGATCGTTTCGAGCCGGCCGTCCTCATAATGGACCGTAAAACGCTCCACCGGCCCGAATTGAACAATAGAAATCGCGCTGGTCAGCGGAGGCACATCTGCGGGCAACAACTCCCGGCCGAGCAACGCATTGATGAGCGTGCTCTTGCCGCGTTTGAATTGACCCACGAAGGCCGCGTTGAACCGCCTCGCGGCCAAAGTTTCCAGGGCCTCGCTCGCTTCGGCCATGACGCCGGAATCCCCCCGTTCGCGGGCGACTTGCGCCACTGCCTGCAAGCCGCGTTCGGCGGACCCGGTTCCGGTTTCGCTTTGATCAAAATCCATAGCAGCCTTGCTCTATCGCGGTAAAGACAATGGAACTTGCCTCGGCCGGTGCAGAATCCCTTGGCGGACGCGCCAAGGTCTCACTGATCCCCTATTTCACCACCAACACCGACATCTCATATTTTAACCGCTTTACCATATTTTATGATGAAGCAGAACAGGGCAAGGAAGCCGGCTCCGGTAAACCCCGCGGCCACACCGTAGGCCCAGACCGGCCCGCGCTGATCCAGCAACCATCCCGTGAGCACGCTGGAAACTAAATCTCCCACGCTGTTGGCGGTGGCCAGCATGCCCAGGGCGTAGGATCGAGCTCCTTCCGGGATCATTTTCGCGGCGGCGGCTTTTTCCACGGTTTCTTCGATGGCAATATAGACCCCGCTCAGCACAAACAGGGGCAATAAAGGGAGCGGCCCTCCCGGAAGAAAAGCCAATCCCAGGGTGAAAGCGAAACCCATCCCGTATCCCAGGAGGAGCGTTTTCGCATGAGACCAACGGTCGGTCAAAGCTCCGGCTGGAAACGTGGAGAGACCGCTGACCGCGTTGTGCAGAACATACAACAGAATCGGCGCGGTCAAGTAGATTCCGGTATGCGCTCCGGACAGTCTTCGGCCCGCTTCAAAAATCAGAAAGGTGCGGGAAAAGTCCCCCATCCCGAACAGCAGGACAGCCGCGAGGAAGGCCCAATAGGGAGCCGGCAAGGGGGGACGGAGGAGACGTTGTTTGATGGTTTCATCTTCGGATCTTTTTTCGCGCACGATCCAAAGCACCGCCAGGACGGCGCCCAGCCCTGGGAATAAAGTGAGGAGAAAGATGCGGTCCAACTTCATTCCCCAGGCCAGGAAGCCCGCGGCCAGGAGCGGACCCAGCACCGCTCCCGCCATATCCCCGGCCCGCTCCAGTCCATAAGCCTTTCCATATTGAGCCGGTTCCACTGAATCCGCGATCAGAGTGTCCCGGAGCGGCCCGCGAAAGCCCCGGGCCGTCCAGGCGATCACCCGGAGCAGGATAAAGGGCAAAGCGGTGGTGACAAAACTAAACGCGCCCACGCATCCCGTCACCACGGCATAGCTTAAGGCGGTGATGGGCTTTTTTCTCTGGATTTTCTGGCCAGCCGCCCCGGCGACCCACTTCGCGCCGGAGCCGCAGAGGTCCGACAGACCCTCGATCAGTCCCAGAACCGACGCGCCCAGGCCGAGGTGCTGAAGGTAGAGCGGCAACACCGCGGTCGCCATCTCATGGCTGGCGTCCGAGAGAAGACTGGCCAGAGAAAAACCGAAAACGGTCCGATTTTTCCATGAAGCTTGCTTTCCCATCCTTTCCCCCTTTCTCTCCTGGCGCTCAAAGGGCCTCGCCGGTCCTGGCGCCGGTTTATTTCACCACCCACACCGAACAAGGCGCCAGGCGGACCAGGTTTTGGCAGGTGCTGCCCATCACCCGGTCGTAGAGGGCCGAATGGCCCATTAAGCCGATGACCAGCAGATCAAAAGCTCTAGCACTGAAGCTCATCCGGGTGATCTCATCCTCTTTTAGCCGTTTTTCCGCCGCCTCGTTGCTCCGGTCCGGGGCAAAAAAAATCCACCTTGCGGCGGATTTTAGCTCAGCCTCGTCCCCACCGCAGCACACGACGCGGTAGGAGTCATCAGCCAAGCCGGCGGTTAAAGGGGGACTCCATCCCCCAATGATTGTTTCAGGTTACCACATCAGACTCGAAAAAGCAAGTCTTATAATCGGTGTGCCCCCGCGAGCAGAGTCAAGCCGCGCAAATGAGCCTCCCTCTCTCTGTCGGAAATCAAATCGCGCCGAAGGGCGTCGTGTTTGGCGACATACTGCCGCATTTCCTCAGCCACGCGCTTGAGCTCTTCCCCGTGCTGCTCCACGAGCAGGCGAACCTTCCCGAGGTCCGTGCACCTCGATGCCAGCGCGGTCAGGTGCGTTAAGCATAAGAGGGGCCTTGCATCGTTCCTCGCGGTGACGGCGATCAAACGGGTCAATGCGCCACCGAGCGCCTCTTCCTCCGCCTTCACGGCAACTTCACAGGCATTGCATAACGGCCAGGCGGTCCGAAACTTCTCCAGCTCGAAGACCAGCTCGTCAACCGCCGCAGCTTCGTCGGCGATGGCTAGCAGCCGTTCTCCGACCGACTGCAAGAACTCCGAATACCCGACGCACACACCCCGCGACGACGCCACTTGTTCGTACTGCCACGTGTGTAAGGCGCAGAAACCGCCACGCTGAGCATGCGCGTCGCGCTCGACTGAGTTGGTTACCAACTCGTATTGGTAGCGACACAGGAAATCGTAAACCCGTCGCTTGATAAAGTCGCAGACCAGGCATGCTCGACTCGTTCGGCTGCTCATCGCAGGGTGACCTCCTCGTCTGGATACACATTGTCTGTTCCGAATATCCTATTATACAAATCTTCGCCATAGCTAGTTTGCAATGGTTCGCCTTCGATTAATTTAAATGTTCGTCCTCCGTCAGCTTGCCTTTCCGCCCGCAGAAAAATGGCGTTTTCCTCTTTTCTCTCATAAAAACTATGCGCAAAGTCATATAAATGTGTAACGAAGAAAACCTTGATGCGTTTTTCCAATAATGCGCAAATTATCTGCCTAGAAATCTCCGAGCCTTCTCTTTCGTTGGTCGCGGCAAATGATTCATTCAACAGCAATATTGAATTTGATGTCATATTGTCCACGATGTCGCTCATTCTGCCGAGTTCCTCATCAAGTTTCCCGCTATTCATGGTAGCGTCTTCTTCACGTTTGAAGTGCGTGAAAAGGCTGTCGCAGACATTAGAACAGAAAGACTCAGCCGGCACGAACATTCCGCATTGCATCATCAACTGGGCTAAACCAATGCTCCGCAAAAAAGTCGATTTGCCGCCCTGGTTGGCGCCTGTGATTATCACGAGGTTCTTATTGTCAGCATTCACATCATTGCCCACAATTCTTTGTTCCAGGTGTAAAGCAAGACAGACATCGTATAATCCTTTAAAAGAATGTCGGCGTTCGTTGCGAGCTACAGGTAAAGCAAATGATATTGATTCCCCTTTGGGGGCAAGTTGCTCACGCAAATTCAAACAACCAATGTAAAAGCCCAATTCAATCCGCAAAATGTTAATAAAGTTCTGAATATGATCGACGGACTGGCCCAGAGCATTGGCGGCAAGGTGAATCCCTCGGTCATTTAATTCTGACAAGGCCCTGGCTCCGCTTTGATCACGATCACTGATATAAAAGGAGTAACTGGGCGGGCTTTGGGAGACGATCCGCTTCATCCAACCCCGTTTGTCTTCCTCCGATTTACGAAGTATGTAATTGGCGCCTTTATTTCCCTTTCCCAATTCCGCGCTTATTAAAACTCCCCCTCGAAATTTCAGCTCCATCAGGCGATCATTTACACTTTCGAAATACTCGTTACCAAGCTCCTGCTTAAGCCTCGTGAAAAACGACTCGAATCCTTCCGATTCAAATTTATCGGAATGTTCATCCGCGATATTCCTTAGCTTCCTTAGCATTCCCATGTACAGATGCATTACCTCGATCGAGCCGTGCAGTATTCCATTCGGATATTTGCTCCAAAAGCCCCACCAGGCTTTCTTCCTTCCTTCAATCGCCTCTACTACAATATCGTACATGTTCCTGATAATGAGAGGGTTTTTCAGGCAATCCCTAACAATATTTTGGCGATATATTATCGTGTTCGGGTCATTGTTTAAGCAGGATAAAACGACCTTGGACACCACTTCATAAAGGAATCTGTCGCCGAGCGCCATGGCTTTGAACAACGTGTCTAATTCCAGATCTTGTGTTAATGCCTGCTCATTCAACGGTAATCCCTGCTGCAGGTCAATATTCTGATCCTTATATAAAAGAAAAGCTTTCATGATATTATTCGCTCCTTTAAAAGATCGTATGTAAGTCGGTGCTTTTCGGCAATAGATAGCGCATATGAAAGTCCGTCAGCGGGCATCCTCAATATCTTGAATGTTCGCAACTCGGGATTTTCGGGATGCACCGTGCTGACCATACTCACGGTTTTCTCGCTTAAGGAAGCCAATTCCACAAGGAACGACACGTGAACGCACAATAAATCCTTTCGAAGAATATCCTCCATAATCTTTGAACTCAATAATATTGAATCCTTTAAAGTTGTGGAGGCAAATATTTCGTTCAAGATGATAATGCTTTCCGAGGTTGCCTGGTCGAGAATATGATGAATTCTAACCAGGTCGTCCTGCAGCTTTCCCCGGAGATTTTTTATGTTCTCCTCCTTTTCAAAATGGCAGAAAATAGCATCGGGAAGAAAGAGTTTCGCAACCCTGCCCGGCACCGGACAACCGATGGAGGCCAGGTAATGCAACTGCCCGAAAGCGCGGGCGAAGGTTGTCTTACCGCCCTGGTTCGGACCGGATACTACAAATATGCGCTCCTGGTCTTTCAGGTAAAAATCATTGCAGACAACAGCCAAGCGCTTGGTAATGAGTTTACTAGCCAGGGCTAAATCAAAGCCTTCATAATTATAAACCTCCTTGCTGTCTCTGGAAACTGCCGGATAACAGAATTTTAATCCCGGTCGTTTGATGATTGCTATATAGTCCAGATAAGCGATATAAAATTGTATCTCCCGATCAAAAACAGCGACCGTCTCATCCTGAAAAGTTGCGTTTATCGCGCAGTAATTGTCAAGATCTAGGAATATGTCGGGATACAATTTGGCTACCAAATCCAGTGCTCTTGCTTCAACATGGTTCATGCCAAAGTCCTCGCGAAATGTAAGCCTGTAATCATTCACTGCCCCTTGCTTAAATCTTTCAAAGGTTTTTTCCACTTCCAGGCTGTAATCAATTTCGCCTTCATATTTACGGACCTTGACGCGATTGCCCTTTATGAGCAGGCAATATTTTATAGAGGATAAATCCGATTTAAGCTTTGTCGTTTCCGCCTGAAGATTATTAAATCGATCCGATTGATAATAGTTCGTCATGTATTCGCGGAAGGCCAACATACCACACGATATTAATTCTGCAAGGGTTAAATCGTGAACCAGGCAATTGATCGCGTCGCAATAAATTTCAACCGCGTCCAAAAAGCATCCTTCCTTGTTGTATTTGTAGGAAAGCTTGTCTATTAGAGCAAGGCGGACGCGAATTGTGCGCATTTTATCCGCAAATGATTTTATGTTTTCAAGCAAAACTTGATTTTCAAAATCCCGCATTATTTCCTGGCGATACTTGATAGCTGCAATAGTTTTCAACGGAGTGTAAAAAAAGGGTTTTAAATTATATTCCTGCTTGTTGGCCGTGATGCCGTCTATAATCTGATCAAGATTTAAATCAACAAAAAATGAGGGCGCTTCAAATGGTTCTTGTTTTAAGCTGTCTTCAGCTCTTTCAAATAGTATGCTGTGGAAAACCATGGGACAAACACCTCCTGGGCCTTGGCGCAGGCATAAAAAAACCCGCTTTGCAGCGGGTTGCGTCTCGCACCGTGTCGCCCCTACCGCTGCAGTTGCCTGCTTGGTAGGAGTCATTAGCCCGGCCCGGGCGGTTATCAGGGGAACTCCATCCCCATTGCTCTTAAAATGTTAGCATAGCCGCCGCTGAAAGTCAAGAGTCATGCTCAGAAACCCGGCCGTTACCGGGCTCGATTCTCCCTTTTAGCTGCCTTCCGTGGAGAGCAAATACCTTTTATTGATCTTAATCATGATGTCGGCCTGCATGGATTCCACATGCACCCGTCCACAACTCCAATAATCGGCGCTTTGGAGAAGATCGCCGATCATGAGCATCCATCCGGGACGGCCATGCGCCGCTTTAAGAAGAGCGGAACGATCCGCATCCGTTAGAGGATAAGGGAGTGATTTTTCCGCCAGTAAATTCTCGAGAATGCGGCGCAGATATCGGCTCGGGAGGGGAGGAACCTCCATCTCCCGGTAGGCAAGATGCATGGATCGAAAGCGCACGTGATCGCGCGGGACCTCCACATCAGCGGCGAAAAGCACACCGAGACCTATTCCGCGCAATGAACGCAAGTACCCTTTGAACTGCGTCCCAGCTTCATGGATGTGGTCGAGCAACAGCACCGCTGGGTTATTCTCAACGGCCAGGCGCAAGGTGCTCCGGATTTGACGTTGGGTCCGGCCTTCAATACTCACGGCGGGATAGGCCTGAAGCAGAGCGGCGGTCAAATCGGATAATGATCGGGTTTGAGCGGAGAAGCCGCCTGGCCGATGTTCTTTTTCAACGGCTTGCCTCACTGCTTCGAGGATGGCGGTCTTGCCGATCCCCATCGGCCCGTACAATAAAACGGTCTGGCCGCGTAACATGAGAGCAGCCACATCATCCACGATGGCTTTTCTGCCATACAAAGCAACCACTCCATCACCGCAGGGGGTTTCCGAATACCGCCGCCTTGCCCAGGTTCAGTTCAATCTCCAGCAGTCGGTTATACTTGGCGATCCGCTCGCTTCGGCAGGCCGAGCCGGTCTTGATCTGACCGCCTCCCATCGCCACCGCGAAGTCGGCCATGAATGTATCCTCGGTTTCACCCGAGCGATGGGAGATGACGTATCCCCAGCCGGCCTTGCGGCAGAGATTGACGGCCTCGATGGTTTCCGTCACGGTGCCGATCTGATTGAGCTTGATGAGCACGGCATTGGTGGACTTCTCCTTTATGCCGCGCTCGATGAACCTGGTATTGGTCACGTAAATGTCGTCGCCGACGATCTGAATCTTGTCGCCAAGCGCGGCGGTATGCGCTCGGAAGCCCTCCCAATCGTTTTCCGCCAGTCCGTCCTCGATAGAAACAATGGGGTACCTGCCGACCCAATCGGCATAGAGACCGGTCATCTGATCGCTGGTCTTCTTGCCTTGTCCGGATTTCGCCAGATTATAGAAACCATTTTCGTAGAAGGAACTGGCAGCCGGGTCCAGAGCAATGGCCACCTCTTTGCCGGGTTTATAGCCGGCGGCCTCAATAGCCTCGACAATCACTTCGCACGCTTCGTCGTTACTCTTGAGGTTGGGGGCGAAACCGCCTTCGTCGCCGACGCTCGTGGAGTAGCCTTTCTTGGCCAGAATCTTCTTGAGGGCGTGGAACGTTTCCGCCCCATAGCGCAGGGCCTCGGCGAAGGTAGGCGCTCCTAGCGGCATGACCATGAACTCCTGGAAATCCACGCTGTTGTCGGCGTGTTTGCCGCCGTTTAAAATGTTCATCATCGGCGCCGGCAGTCTTACGGCCCCGGGACCGCCCAGGTAGGCGTAAAGCGGCAGACCGGCCGCTGCCGCGGCCGCGCGGGCCACCGCCATGGAGACACCGAGCATTGCGTTGGCCCCCAGCTTTCCCTTTTCGGATGTCCCGTCCAAATCGATCATCAGTTGGTCTATCTCGGCTTGGCGGGATAGGTCGAGACCAATGAGTTTGGGCGCGATGATCTCATTGACGTTCTTGACTGCTGCCAGAACGCCTTTGCCGTTGTAACGTTTCGAGTCTCCGTCGCGCAGTTCGACGGCCTCGTTCTCGCCGATCGAGGCGCCCGAAGGCACCGAAGCGGATACGCGGATACCGTTATCGAGGCCAATGAAGACCCGAATGGTGGGGTTGCCTCGGGAGTCGAGAATTTCCATCGCGGACAACAAACTTATTATTGGCGTCATTGTCGTCATCTCCTTTCTTTATCCATGTTGGTTCGTACTTGAAACCGAGTCGGCCCTTAATCTCGGAGCGTGGCCTTGATGCGGAGCAGTTTGAGCAACAAGTCCAGAGCTTCAAGAATATCGCGACTGACAACTTTGGCGACTGCAATCAACTCCCCGGCGCACCCCTCGGGTCCGATAACCGCAATACCCAGGGCGGCCATCCGAACCATTGCTACGTCGTTGCGCCCGTTTCCAATAGCCGCTGTTTCGGAACTTTTCAAGCCCGCGATGAATTCCGCTTTGTCGCGGCCGGTCTGAATATGATGCAGTGCAACGGGCAATCCTTGAAGCTGCTCGGCGGCGGTGCCAAAGGTATCCGCCGTCAAGACGGTGATGCTCAGCTTTCGCCCAAGTTCCTTCAGACGTTCAGCCACGCCCGGCAGCAGCACACCGTCACATGACAAGGTCCCGGTAAAATCCAGAACCAGTTGCGTCAGCGTCAATGGCTCGCCCCCGGTATATCCACGTGAACACCCGTGTGCATCGATTCCATCTGTATAGCCCGTTCGCTCCTGCTATTCTATGTTGATGAGCAGGCCATAAAAAACCCGCTTTGCAGCGGGTTGCTTCTCACACCGGATTGACCCTATCGCTGCAATAGAATGCGCGGTAGGAGTCATCAGCCAAGCGGGCGGTTATGGGGGGACTCCATCCCCATCAACGTAAATCAGTATAACGAGCGGGCCGTGAAAGTCAAGAACGAAGTGTCCGATAGACCGGGCTTGAAAGGCTTGGGACGCGCCTTGCAAACCCCTTATCAATCAGTTACACTATTCACAATTTCTCCGAGGGAGCAGGGTTGGAAAACTGGATCGCCCGGTTTGAAACATATCTCCGTCTTGAAAAGAACGCCGCCCCGGCCACGATCAAGGCTTATCTCTCTGACCTGGGCCGGTTCGAGAAATTCCTCGCCGAGCGCCAGGGGACCGGTCCAGAACCTCTCCTCGACCCGAAGCGGGTGGATCGAAAAATTTTACGGGCCTTTGTCAGCGAACTCCACCGGGACCATCAGGCCGCCAGCATCGAGCGGGCGCTCGCCGGCTTGCGCACCTTTTTCCGCTTCTGCCAGCGGGAGGGCGCGATTGCGGCGAATCCCGCCGCCCTGATTCCGACTCCCAAGAAGAAAATGCGCCTGCCGGTGGTGCTCTCCCCGGATGAGGTGAACGCGCTCATCGCCGAGCCGGCCAAAGAAAAAGAAAAAAGAAAGCTGGATAAGAAAAAAACTCGGAAAACCGATCCGATCATGATGCGCCGCGACACCGCGATTTTGGAGCTGTTCTATGCCAGCGGGCTGCGCTTGTCCGAGCTGACCGGGCTGAACCTGGCGGACGTGGACTTGGAGGAGCGCCTGGTCCGGGTCATGGGCAAGGGCAGCAAAGAGCGGGTGGTTCCTTTTCACGACCGGGCCAAGCAGACGCTGCTCGAATATCTGCCGGACCGGGCGACCCTGCTCAAGGGCCGCGGCGATCCGAAGACCGCGCCGGCTTTATTCCTGAGCCAGCAGGGCCGGCGGATCAGCCCGCGGCAGGTCCAGAAGCTGCTCGACCGCTACGTCTTGACCGGAAAGTTCGGCCGCAAGCTCTCTCCGCACAAGCTCAGGCACACCTTCGCGACCCATCTGCTCGAGTCGGACATGGACATCCGCAGCATCCAGGAGCTGCTCGGCCACGAGAGCTTGAGCACCACCCAGCGCTACACTCAGGTGAACTTGAAAGACCTGATGGAGGTTTACGATCGTGCCCACCCCCGCGCCCATAAAACAAAACCCGATTAGGGGAACCACCATCCTCATGGTCCGGCGCGACGCCAAGGTCGTCATCGCCGGCGACGGCCAGGTCACGGTCGGCAATACCATCTTGAAACACAGCGCGAAAAAAGTGCGCCGGATCTTCCGCGACCAGGTCCTGGCCGGGTTCGCCGGCGCGACCGCGGACGCCTTCACCCTGTTCGAGAAGTTCGAGGGCAAGCTGGAAAAGCACGGCGGCAACCTGCGCCGGGCCGCGGTCGAGCTGGCCAAGGACTGGCGCACCGACCGCGTGCTCCGCCGGCTGGAGGCCCTCATGATCGTGGCCGATAAGGACGACGCCTTCCTCATCTCCGGCTCCGGCGACGTGGTCGAGCCGGACGAAGGCGCGCTCGCCATCGGCTCGGGCGGGCCTATGGCCGAAGCCGCGGCCAAGGCGCTCTTGCGCCAGACCTCGCTCGGCGCCCGCGAGATCGTGCAGGCCGCCATGAAAATCGCGGCGGAGATGTGCATCTATACGAATGACCAGATCACCATCGAGGAGTTATGAAGCGTGTCAGGTGTCAGGTCTCCAACTAACTTGACACCCGACACTTGACACTTGGCACTTTCAAAAAGGAGGGAAGCCAGATGAAGACCAAGACCATTGCGGCAGGGATCGTGTTGGCGGTATTGGCAATCCTGATTGCGATGATCGCCACCGGTCAATCGGTGCCCCAACTCATCAACTACCAGGGCCGGCTCACCAGTGCGACCGGCCAGCCGGTCAACGCGGTCGTTCCTATGCACTTTGCCATACTGGATGGAGACAGCATGACCGCCACCGTGCTCTGGGGCGAGACCCAAAACCTGGTCAACGTCAACCAGGGCATCTACAACGTGATGCTGGGATCGGTGCGCCCGGTCCCGCCTTCGGCCCTCTCCGGCGGCACGGTCTTCCTGGAGGTGAAGGTCTCGGGCGAGACGCTCAAGCCCCGCCAGCGGGTCGCTTCGGTGGCCTATGCCATCCGCGCGAGCGATGCCATCAACGCCCAAAACCTGGGCGGCCAGCCCTCGGGCGACTATTATTCCAAGGCCCAGGTGGAAGCTCTGATCGCCGGCCTGCAAGCCCAGATCACCGCCAATCAGACCCAGCACAATACGGATATTGCGGCGGTGCAGTCCCAGCACGCGGCCGACATTGCTAGTCTTGACACCCGCACCACGACCAACGAGGCCCAAATCGGGACTCTCCAAACCCAGGCAACCGATCACGAAGCCCGCATCTCCACCACCGAAACCAAGCTCACCTCCGTCAGCGTGGCCGGCACGGACTTCATCTTCACCGGGGTCAATGTTAACATCCGGAGCGGAAGCGGCACGACCGACGGCGCCATCAACGGCAAGGGCAACCTGATCGTGGGTTACAACGAATTGCTCGGGAGCGGAGATGTCCGCACCGGCTCGCATAACCTAATTATCGGGAAACTGCAGAATTTCTCCTCGTATGGTGGCCTGGTGGCTGGATATTACAACGCCGTTTCTGGCCCGTATGCCAGCATCAGCGGCGGTATCGGCAATACCGCCAGCTACTATTATTCCAGCGTCAGTGGTGGAGCCGACAACACCGCCAGTGGTAATTATTCCAGCGTCAGCGGCGGTTATGGCAACACCGCCAGCGGCAATGCTGCCAGCGTCAGCGGCGGGTGGTACAACAAAGCCAGCGGCGATATCTCCAGCGTCAGCGGCGGCGCCGACAACACCGCCAGCGCTAATGATTCCAGCATCAGCGGCGGGTTCCAGAACACCGCCAGCGGCTCCTATTCCATCGTCAGCGGAGGTATGCACAACATCGCCAGCGGCGATTATTCCTCGGTGGCCGGCGGCGGCGGCGCGACCGCGGCCGAGGGCAATGAAGCCTATTCGCATTACTCGGCAATTCTGGGCGGCAGATACAACAAGACAGGAGATGGCACAACCCGCACGGTTGGACAATACTCCACAGTGGGCGGAGGAGAAACCAACCGCGCTAGCGGACAAAGCGCCAGCGTGAGCGGTGGCTACATAAATACCGCGAGCGGGACGATAGCCAGCATAAGTGGTGGACAATCCAACACCGCCACCGGTACGAGTTCTAGCGTCAGCGGCGGCATTTACAACACCGCTAGCGGCGACGCGTGCAGCGTCAGTGGCGGCTATCACAACACCGCCAGCGGCGGCGACTCTAGCGTCAGCGGGGGCGGCAACAACAAAGCTAGCGGCAATTATTCCTCCGTGGCTGGCGGCGGCGGCGCGACCGCGGCGGAGGGCAATGAGGCCTATTCACATTATTCGGCCATCCTGGGTGGCCGTTACAATAAAACGGGTGACGGTGTTACAAGGACCAATGGGCAATATTCGACCGCGATCGGTGGCGAAACGAACCGCGCAAGCGGTCAATCTTCCGCGGTGCTGGGTGGCTCCGCTAATACCGCCTCCGCGAGCCTTTCCACCATCATAGGCAACTTTGACATGGCCGGCCTTGAAACCCGTCTGAGCACGGATGAAACGAATATCATCAACCTCCAAGGACGCGTGAGCACAGCCGAGACCAACATCACCAACAAC
>Ga0315282_10010105_pt1 | contig 14871 bp, 7 predicted proteins | sample YL17G07_20_MG_FD_203693 | JGI IMG/M metagenome (GOLD analysis project Ga0315282, IMG submission 203693) | Sediment microbial communities from Yellowstone Lake, YNP, Wyoming, USA - YL17G07_20 | ecosystem: Environmental > Aquatic > Freshwater > Lake > Sediment | place: USA: Wyoming | collected... | reverse complement strand
TCACTTGGGGAGAACTGACATTCTCCGCGAGTGCTATTTCTGAGTTCAGCGGAGCCTGAGCCGTCATGATAGTGTGGGCGAGGCGGTATCTATGATGTATGCCTCCAAAAAGTGGCGGGCCCGGCGGTTTCCGCACCCAAATGGGTTCGAGTCCATGACCCAGAATGGCGAATCTGCACTTTTCGTGTGGTTCATTGACTGAGTAGTAGGGTTTCGTGTCTAACGGATTAGTGGATTACACCGGCGTGAGGGAATCGGAGTCCAGATGCGTTCGGTTATCCGAGAACTAGAAGGAGGATTACAATGGGTGCCCGAAGGTAAAATGGCTTGCAGACAGCTTCGTGGCGGGCCCTCAGGTTGGGCGTAAAGAAAAGGAGATTTTGCAGTTGATGGTGTGGCTAGTTATAGTCGGTTAACACTGGGTCATCGGTGGCTTTCCTAGAGGGAATATGGGGATACTGATCTACCAAAGAGATATGAATTCAGGATAGTGAACCTAGGCGAAATGCTGGGTGTAAGCAGGGCGGGTGGTTCGGCTAGAGTGGTCTTGGTGTTGTTGTTGCTGTCTAGTGCGATGCTGCCGTTTATTCAACCTGTCTTTGCCGCGACCTACAACGTCACTGTGGTGATGGATTCAGGTGACCACAATGCAGGGTGCAGAGCAGTAATTGACGGCGTTCCGTATGGCAATAACGCGGTTGCCTCATTGACTGCAGGAGTGCACACGCTGGTGGCGTACACTCCCTCCAATTGGGGGTTCTTGATGTGGGGAGACACAGTGAACGCCGATGTGGCCGATCTGAACAATCCATCGACAACGCTGACTGTTATCGGGAACGGCGTCATCATGGGTGATTGGGGGCCCGTGGTGACATTCTACTCTTCTCCTGCTGGAGGCGGAACAATCTCTGTGTATTACTATGGAGCAGGAACTCCCTTTACGGAAACCTACTCGAATGGTCAGAGTGGGGTGATTAAGGGGTGGTCTTCAGAGCTGCGGGCGAATCCCTCCTCCGGCTATGGGTTCAGCAGTTGGCAGACTACCGGGTCAGTTAGTGTCAATACTCCGAGCAGCACCCCAACCTATTGGAACCACAATGGGCCAGGGACAGTAACCGCCAACTTCCAAGTACAGCCATCGATTGCGTTAACGAGCGATGGAACTGACGGCACTCACAACACGGGCACCATAACTTTCGCCGGCGTACCATGTAGCTTGCCAGCCTCAGTCTCTAAGACGGCGGGTTCCTATCCCATCACGGGGAATCCGCCCAGTGGATACAGGTTTCAGGGTTGGCGATCTGGCCAAGGAGTGAGTGTAACTGACTCCGGTGCTCAGTCAACGACCACGATCGTCAGCGGGAACGGGTGGCTTGAAGCCGTGTGGTATCCACTTGGTAGGTATCCTATCCTACTGGTAACTGCCACCACAGATGGACAGACAAATGTAGGATCAATAACTGTCAACGGAACGGGTCGTAGCCCTGAAACGATCGTCTGGATGGGGCCGGGTCCATCCTCTATCACTGGTAATCCTCCCTCTGGTTACGTGTTTGACCACTGGGAGACTTCTGGCTACGTAGGCGTAGTCAATCCCAACTCCCAATCTTCGACGGCTTCTGCTACTGGTAGCGGAACTCTGAAGGCGTGGTTCAAACTTCCCTCCTCAACTCTCTCAGTTGTGGTCACGGCCAACCCGAGTAGCATCACGACCTCGCAGTCCTCCACCATCACGGTGACTGTGACATCTGGAGGGAGCGCGGTCTCTGGAGCGTCGGTCAGCTTGAGTAGCAACGGCGGAACCTTGAACCCCACGTCTGGAACGACAAATGCCAACGGCCAATTCACCTCTTCGTTCTCCTCCAGTTCGACGGGCACATTCACGATAGACGCTTCTGCCTCGAAATCTCCTTACACCCCTGGTTCTGGAAACTGTCAGGTGACCGTCACAACTCAACCTATCGATACGGGTAACCTTCAAGTCTATGTGAAGGAGCAAGGGACCAACAACCCCATAGCTGGGGCGAGCGTCGGTTCTACCTCTCAACCCAATGGTCAAAGTTCGCTTAGTGGCACTACCGACTCAATTGGCTCTGTGACCTTCAACGGGATCAGGACTGGTTCCTACACTATTCAGACTGGCAAGACAGGTTATCAGAGCGGTAGTTCCCCTGCCACTGTGAATAAGGATCAGACCACTATCATAACGATTTACCTCGCCTCAGTGTCTCAGACCGGGACTCTGTCTGTTGATACTACTCCTGTTAAGGGAGAGGTTTTCGTCAGTGGGCTCTCTTGGGGTATTGCTCCACAGAGCAGAACCGTTCAGATTGGCACATATACTGTCTCGTTCGGTTCTATGACTGGATACAGCATCCCTGCCGCTCAAAGTGCGACTGTGTACCAAGACCAAGTCACAAGTATTGTTGGAACATATGTTGCCATATCACAGTTCGACTTCAAAGTCGAAGTATCTCCATCCTCAAAAAGCGTGACTGGGGGCGAGACAGCGATCTACACGGTGACGGTATCACTGACCGGAGGATCCACACAGTCGGTTTCGCTCGAGCTGTCAGGCTTACCTCAGTCGATTTCCTATGGTTTCGTCAATCCTTCGGGCAGCCCCTCGTTCACTACGGAACTCAGAGTGTACACAGACCAAGAGGACCCGTCTGCCACGTATACTCTCACAATAACGGCCAGAGGAGGAGGGATATCCCGATATGCCACAACAACGCTGGAGATAAAGTCGGCCTGGAAAGGATCGTACGTAGAGACTTACTATGTAAGCAGAACATACAGCATCTGGGGACTCTCACTCAACGTGGGGGCAAAAATCGCAGAATTGCATATTTCCAGGGAGGACGCAGTAGCTTCTGGAACAGCTCTATATGTCTTGTGCGTGCAGACTTTGGCTGGCGTAGGCGAAGAGGTATCGGGCTATCTCCCACGGTTCGGTGACCTATTCAACCTTGTGTTTAAGGCGATCGGAGAAGCTGTCGGTGGAAATCCAGACGGGAGCTATGATTTCACCTGCATTGAAGTGTACTCCGGATGGGGCTGGTTATATGCAGGAAGCATCTCGGCAGGCACTGGGTTTCCGATAGCTCTAACACTGGGCATACCTATTCCGATAGCCTTCTTCGGTCTTCCCACACCAAGCTCCCGAAGACTCTACTTCACTTCGTCAATACCAGCAACCCAGATTCTTTCAGCAGCAGGCAGCATAGCTAGGACAGTGGTTGCATTGACTGATCCGCAAGGTAGACTGTACCTTCATGTGTATGATGCGGCCGGGCACCATGTAGGAATAGAGTACAATACCAACCAATCGGAGACGAATATACCTGATTCGGTCTATGTGGAGTGGAACATGATAACCGTTGTCTTCTTACCTTCGACAGTCAGAGAGTTTCGTTGTGTCGTCGATGCGTGCCGTGCTCACTTGCCAATAGAGAACTATCTTCTCGGAGTTGCTGACTACAGGAACAACACTACGACGACAGCATTCACGAAGAACTCTACGATTGCCCAAGGACAGACACATGACTATGGGATCAGCTTGGTTTCAGGACTCGTGCCCAATGTGAACCGGCTCCCGAACATTGACTGGGTAGACATCCCCAGAACGGTGGTGCTTGGCAGTACGCTAACCGCTAGGGTCAATGTCACCGATGATATTGGCGTCGCAAAGGTTACCTTGATGGTTTTGACAAGCGGTGGTGGTCGCAACTATACTATGCTTGGGAGTCGAGGAACCTATTCTCTCAACTTAGCAGCTTCAGACTTGGGGATTGGACAGTACAGAGTCCTAATTGAGGCCGCGGACACTAATGGAGGAATGACTAGATCACCGGAATCGCCTCTCACGGTATTGGGAAGGTTGTACTTCAGTGGAAAGACCGATGTTCTTGAGGTCGTTCAGGGCGGAATGGCCACAATATCAATTGATCTGAAGGATCAAGCTGGCGAGATCATCGAATTCGCGGCAGTGAGCGTTCGCCTGGGGGTGGGAACTTACAATGCATCGTATAGAGGAGCAGGAAACTATCAGGTGAGCATTGACACTCGCGGACTTGCTGAGGGCAACTATAATATGACCATTTCCGCAGAGAAGGAACTCCATCAACCGGAGACTACACAGATGGTCCTTGTCGTAAGGTCATGGTGGTGGCCATATCTACCTTACATGGTGGCTGTGGTCCCGATTGCGGGATACAGCGTCTATAGAATGACGAGAAAGAAAAAGAAGGAAGTGATCGTAGTTCCCCCTGAACCTATAGGTTTGTTGGCTGAAGCTGTGAGGATGATGGAACAAGAAGACTACGGGGAGGCAACCAAGTATACGGCCCATACATTGAGGAGTAACTTGACAAGAGCCCTCAATCTGAGCGAGTCTTTGACTGCGGACGAGCTGATCAAGAAAGTGCAGGACACCAGAAAGGACCTAGATCCAGAGAGACTCAGGTATGTTCTGCAGTTGGGCGAGAGGAGCACGTTTGCCAGGTACAGGCCGAGAAAAGATGAGGCCGAGAAGGCTCTGAGATACTCCCAGGAGCTGCTTGAGCTTTTGAAGAAATAGCTTATCTTCCATGATGACGAAAGGTAACGAGGGATGGACGAAGTGTCTGTGGCACGGAAGATCGAGGCGTTAAAGAAAGAGGTCCATAAGGCAGTCGTGGGGTACGACGAGGTCATAGAGGGCCTTCTGATAGCTTTGGTGTCTGGCGGGCATGTGCTGCTGGAGGGAGTGCCTGGAATAGCCAAGACGTTACTGGCCAAGAGCTTCGCGCAAGCTCTTTCGTGCAAGTTCTCTAGGGTTCAGTTCACCCCCGACCTAGTTCCTTCGGACATAACCGGGACGAGCGTCTTCGACGCCAAGACGGGAGACTTCCAGTTCAGGGAGGGGCCTGTTTTCACCAATGTCCTCTTGGCCGACGAAATAAACAGATCCCCTCCCAAAGTCCAGAGCGCGCTCCTAGAATGTATGCAAGAAAGGCGGGTCACAGTGGACGGGAAACCATATCCTGTTCCTGAACCGTTCTTCGTCATAGCGACACAAAATCCGATAGAGATGGAAGGAGTCTACCCGTTGCCTGAGGCCCAAGTCGACAGGTTCATGTTCAAGTTGGTAATGAAATACCCCAGCAGGGATGAAGAGAAGGGCGTGCTATCAACGTACGTTTCCGCCAATCTTCCAACGGTAAAGCCGGTTCTCACAGCAGAGGACCTTCAGAAGGTCGCAGGTTTGGCAGGAGCAGCGACTATTGAGACGAAGGTGTTCGACTACATACTTGACATAGTGGAGGTCACAAGGAACGACGAACGGGTAATGCTCGGAGCAAGCCCTAGAGCGTCGCTCCAAATAGCGGTTGCTTCTAGGGCAAGGGCATTGGTCAAGGGAAGGGACTACGTTTCACCCGCCGATGTCAAGACGGTCGCTCCGCACGCCCTGAGGCACCGAGTCGTGCTCAAGCCGGAAGCGGAGCTCGAGGGGCTGACAGTAGACAACTTCATCTCGGAGTTGCTTGGCAAGGTGCCGATTCCCAAGCTGGTTTAGTATGCCCATAGAGCTTGAGAAAATAAGAGCCCTTGAGAAGATAGTGAAACTGAACCTATTTCAGTTGAGCAGGCAAAGGCTTGCGAGTATCAAGGGAGTGAGCACAGAGTTCGCTGACCTTAGGGAATATGTCCTAGGCGACGACCTCCGATTCATGGACTGGAAGGCAACCGCGAGGAAAGGTAAGCTGATGCTCAGGGAAAGGATGGAGGAGAGGGAGCAGAACGTCCTGATTATGCTTGACACGAGTGGCTCGATGGGCCTTGGCTCGGGTGCGACCAAGCTCCAGCACGCCGTCTTTGCATCAGCGACATTGGCATACCTCGCCGTCAGGGACAAGAACAAGGTAGCGCTGGCAACCTTCTCGGACTTCGTGAACGATTTCGTGGGCCTAGGCGCGGGCAGGAAGCACCTTTACGCCGTCTTCGATGTCTTAGCCAATGTGACGGCGCAAGGGAGAACAGGCTTAGAATACTCAGTGTGGCGAGTTCTGCCGCACATCAAGTCAAGGTCACTCGTCATGATCATAACGGACATGTCCGACGAGCCCGAATCGATGAGGCGCGCCTTCGAGATCCTGACCCTAAATGGCCATAAGGTCATAGTCTTCAACGTGTACGACCCTAACGCGTACAAGTTGCCTGAGGGAGTTGACGCAGTCACCTTCAAGGATCCCAATACTGGCAGGGAAGTAACTCTCAACATCAAGGACCCGCTGTTCAGGGCCACGTACGACGCGTTGGTTCACGCTGATGAAGAAAGGAGAAGGGAGTTCGTGAGAAGATGTCGCGGAGCTGGTATAGACATCGTGTCCATCAAGACCACAGAGTTAGTTGAACACGCTCTGGTCAGGTACCTCAAGGCCAAGAAGAGGGGAATCGTAGCAAGGTAGAGTATCGACAAAGAGAACCAGCAGAGTCCAGTGCGAGCTGAAGCTTGGAAGTTGTGGAGGATCACGTAGAGAGTTCCGAATAGAGCTCTATAGAATACTCAAGGGCTTTTCCTGCTTCCTCTTCAGTTGGCTGATATTTCGCAAACGCGCATCTCTCACCGAGGTTCAACACGTAGCTCAACATCTCCAGATTCACACCTAGCCCAAGTTCAGATAGCCTAGCCACAATTTCATCGTTTGTCGAAGATTCGACCAGACCAAGCCTATCCAACGTCTTTCTCCTTATGACGGTAGCCAATTGCATAGCCACAGTGTTGTACTTCCGTTCGTCAAGCCATAGCACGGCATCCTTGAGGTCGCTTGGCACTTGTCTCACGAGCTTGTCAGGTACCTCTTCCGCAACAGATTCTTCAGGGGATCCCTTCTCTTCGCTTTTCGCAATGTGACTCTTGCCCGCCGTAAAGATCGGGTCGGTCCCGAGGTGTCTGTTCAAGCTCTCGGAGGTCAATGTGTAGAACAGGTTAACCGAACCGAGAACAAATGAAAGGAGCGGGGACAAGTACAAGAGAATCACCGAGCCTACCACGCCTGGGTCGAGCCTAGAAGTGTTCGACAACATCCACCACAGGAACGGCAGCAGACCGGTGACAAAATGAATTGTGCCAAACACAGCGTATATCGCGGAGACTATGAATGCGGATAGCCAGCCCAGAATTCCTCCGACTCTCTCAACCATTATGACTAGCGGAATCGAAAGTACTGCGAAGGCCAGTTGGTCCACCTGTCCTCCGCGCCCAGGTAACACCACACCTAGTAGCCAGGAAAGGAGGAAAGACCCTCCTATGATCCAAATGTTCCTAATCATTTGCTGGAGGTCATCGGACTCCGTGTCGAGCAATTATCGGTTGCAGGTCTCCGGCAATCAAAATAAACCTTTGAGGGGGCCTAGAAGCGTCCAAGTGAATATTGCCGCATGAAAAACGCTCGCTTCGTGTTTGCTAGGTGGGAGCTCAGAAGCCATCTGCCGTTAGTCCCCGAGTTAGCGCGCCCGATCTTCCGTGCCACAGACACTTCGTCCATCCCTCGTTACCTTTCGTCATCATGGAAGATAAGCTATTTCTTCAAAAGCTCAAGCAGCTCCTGGGAGTATCTCAGAGCCTTCTCGGCCTCATCTTTTCTCGGCCTGTACCTGGCAAACGTGCTCCTCTCACCAAGGGCGAGCAAGTAGTCGAGCTTCTGGGGGTCTAGGTCCTTCCTAGCCTCAGCAACCTTGCCCACCAACTGCTCACGTGTCAGGGGTTTGCTCAGATCCAACTTTTCTGTCAGTTCGGTTGTCACGACCTGCGCGGAGCGCTTGATTGCTCCACTGTAGTCCCCTTTTTCTAGGAGTTCATGCGCGTCCTGTAAGACCCTGGCAAGTTCAGAGGGAGCTACGACCACCCTAACCTTCTTCCTTCGGGTCACTACATAGGCACCGATTGTTGCCGTCGCAAGTACAGCGGTTGCTGCGTAAGGTAGATAGGGCCACCACCATGGCCTAATGATTAGAGATGTGTTGTACTCAGCAAGCAAGTACATTGGCTTCGTAGCGTTCGCTTTGATTATTTTTGTGCCCTCGAGTCCTCTCGTACTTAATTCAGCCTCGTATTCACCTTCGCCAATGTATTTTACCCGATATGTCTTACCTGCGAACGTGACATTGACCACAGCGAAACCGACGGGCTTTTCATCCTGATCCCTTAATGTCAATACCACCGTTATGTTTTCCCCGCTGATGGGCTCAGTCTTCGAGGCCGTCCCGCTAAGCGCAAGTCTACCCAAGACTCGAAGGTTGTAAACCTGTGTCGACACAAACCCTTCACGGTCCAGGATAGATATATACACCTCGTAACCACCTATCAGAAAGCCCTGAGCATCGAACCTCGCTTGGTAAAGTCCGCCGTCGTAATCGGCCGTCTTGTTGTGCCACCCGTTGACGGGATCGAGAAGAGCTACATCGACCCGGCCTATGCCTTCGGGGTCGCTGGCATTCAAGCCTACCGATAACTGATCCCCGTAACCGATGCTCTCTGGCAATAGTATGGAGTGAATTATTGGCATGAAATTGAAGTGCTTACCGGTTTTCAAGGGATATATTTGAATGCAATATTCCTTAGTCATACCTAGATCGGCTTTTTCATAGAAAGATCGTACCTTGCTATAGTTTCCTTGCATGTAGGAAATTGTTAAGTTATAGTTTCCTCCCTCAAAAGCGTAGACTATGACTCTATACGTGCCGCTTCCGTTAAAAAGTATTATTGTCTCGGGGTGAGATTCCTTTCCCGTGTATATAGCATATCTCCCGACCAGAGTCTCATTCTCAAGTCTCCCATCGGCATACAAGGCCCCGACTACTAGATTTCCATTCTCATCCAGTACTGATATGTGTGCGGGGCTTTCTAGCTGAAAGGTGATAATATCTGATAATGCCCTTATTAGGAGCTCGCCGACTCTAGCTTGCAGGGACGGATTGTCCTGCAAAATCCGTAGAGCATCGCCTATGGTGGGAATTCTCCCTACAGACCTCTCTCTGGGAAAAATTAGTTCTCTATCCCCAAACTTAAGTGCGACGCCCATCAGGTAGGCGTCCTCCCTTGTTACCGTATTGATATACCCTAGCAGTTTACTGCACACGTCTAGAAATTGGATTTCAGAAGCAAGGAAACCCAGAGTTGGGTCTAACTTTGCTGCCCATCTTCCTACGTAGAAGCCAAGATCCTTCGCGGTAGCCCAAGACAAGAGCTTACTGGCTGACACCCTGAAGACATAGTGATCTTCAGATTCCTTTCGTGATAATAGAGGGTCCACGGTGACACCTTCACCTTGGAGAATCAGGTCAACCTTGTCCGGCACAGCATTGTAGATAAAGACATGGACCTCTACATCTACGCTACGCATAAGCGGAATCAAACCCATCCGTGCCCATATGAATCCTGCCATCTTTGCTGGTTCCTCGTATAAATTAAGGATTTCAACTTCTATCGTGACGATGCGGATAGTGATCGATGGGCTCCAATCGCTCTCGATTCCATGGTTGTCCCTAACTTTTACCCTAGCCTGAAACAGTCCCATTTCCTTAATATACCTGTGTTCTACCCTTGAACTCGAAATCCATCCACTATTGGACCCGTCACCATAATCGAAGAAATAAGATACTACACTTCCATCAGGGTCATAACTCCCAGACGCATCAAAATCGACAGTCTGACCAGTTTTCAACACCGTTGGACTAGCTGAAAGTTTAGCTACAGGTAGCGCGCGCGCTGCTTGAACTATTAGAGTCACTTGTTGTTGTCTTGTTACTCCCCCGCCTGTTCCAGTTACGTTCAACGTGTAAGTATTAGTTGGCGTCGAGCTTGCGGTCGATACAGTTAGAGTCGATGTGAAAGTTGGCGAACCTGAGGCAGGATTGAAATTGTAGCTCATTGAGCTATGTTGACCCGACAGGCTTAGGGACACTGTCTGGGTCGTTCCACTCAGTAAAGAGACCGTAACGGAGTATGTCGCAGACTGTCCAGCTGTGACGGTCCCCGACGACGGCAAAACTGAAATGCTGAAATCAAATTGTGCACTATATGTGAAACTCCAAGTAGAGCATGTTCCAGAGTTATAGCCACTTTTCTCAGCAGTGGCATACCAATTATGAGAGCCATGCGACGGTGGATAGCTAATGGAAGCATACCCATTAGAGTCGGAAGAAGCTGAACCTACGTAGGTTCCATCAACATAGAACTTAACAGTGGCTCCTTGAACTGCATTACCTCCAGATGTAGCTCTTGCTTTGAGGGTTACAGGCGAAGATGTCAGAGTGGCACCGTCGAACGGCTCCATCAACTGTACCTCCAGGTTCGGCAGAGGACCAGATTGCGTAGTGGCGCTAGCCTCGTTCGACCAATCTGAGTACATGTTGTCAGAATGCCTGTGATCGCGAACCCTGTAGTAGTATGTAGTTGATGGGTCGAGCCCTGTATCTGAGTAAGACTGAGTGTTGGCAGACACGGTAGCGATCTCGGTCCAAGAACCTCCTGATGTCCTCCTTTCTATGTGGAAGTCGCTCTCGTCAGCGCTATTGTCGGTCCACGCGAGGTTGATCTGCGAAGAGGAAACCGCGGTAGCAGATAGTCCACTGGGAGCTGATAATGATGGAGGCGGCACGGCTGAAACAACGACTTGAGTGCTCCCTGAGCCAGAATTGTAGCCGGACTTAGAAGCAGAGGCTGTTACCGTGAAAGTGCCAGTAGCACCCGAGGAGAATGTAGAGGTGAATCGGCCATTAGAGTCCGTAGTTCCGGAGGTTTGGGTCAAAGCTCCACCGGTGATACTCAGGCTTACCGATGCACCTTGAATAGTGCTTCCGCCCGATGTCACTGTAACCGTGATCGCGGAAGACTGTGATGTGGTAATGCTAGATGGATTCGCCGTGACTTGAACCGATAATGTGGGCAGCGCCGGTACTTGGAAGTTAGCAGTTATGGAGCCCGCACTGCTGACCGTGGCTGTGGATCCAGTTATCGAAACTCCTCCGGTTGTGCTCCAGCTACTGAATTGGTATCCTTGTGGGGCATTGGCGGTGACAGAGTACTGGCCTGCTTGGTATTGTCCTGACTGGCCATTTGTGTAGGTAGTGCCACTGAAGGTTATTGAGCCAATGTTGTTTGGATTTGTGTAGAAGGTAATAGCGTACTGAGTTGTCACAATCACGAAGTTGGCGGTTATGGAACCAGCACTACTGACTGTGGCGATTGTGGATGCGCTTGAGGGGCTAGTCACGGAGACCCCCCCAGAAGTGCTCCAGCTGCTGAAGGTGTATCCAGATGGGACGTTGGCTGTCACGGTGTAGGTGTTGACTTGGTATTGCGCGGATTGGCCGTTCGTGTACGTATTGCTGCTAAAAGTGATAGAGCCGACATTCGATGGGCTAGTATAGAAAGTCACCGTGTATGTTGCTGTAAACTCCCTTGATAGCTCATTGTTATTTTCGTTAGATTCAGAAATGATATTACTTGGGTCAACTACCACTTTGATTATATGCCGATTAGTATCTGAAGGCCATGCGTAAGACCATTGAAAGGTATATGTATACCCGGGGCCTAAACCCTCCACGGCATCCTCATGGATGAAATTACTATCAAAATAGGCCTTTATGCCTAGTCCCTGATCGCTTACAGCTTCTGCTTGGCCTATGTTTTTGATCCGTGTGTATACTGTAACGGTACTGCTAGGAGTAAATGTACTAGGTTGGATCCATATATCTTCAACTATAAGGTCGGGCAGAGGTGTTTGGAAATAGAGCGTATTGGAAACAGCACTCAAGCCGCCACTACTATGAGCTTGAAGGTTCCAGCGGTATTTCTTTCCAAGTTGTAGTCTGCCAGTGGGTACGATGTGCGAGGTTCCATATATTACCTGAGGGTTATAAATGATGTTACTTGAGCCGTAAGGGTACTCGCTTATGGCCAGAGCATAGTAATCTGCGCCAAAAGATCCTTGCCATTGAAGTGTCGGCGTGAGAGTGTCAATCACAGGTCCGGGCCCAGAATCAGAGCCTGGTGATGTTGCCGTAGGTGGATTTGGTGGCACTTTTTTGATGTAGTATACACCTCCGGGATAACCTTCTGCCGACCAACCTACGAGTCCATCTTCCCATTGGATTTTCCACCAGGTGTAAGTAGTTCCACTTAGGCTGGCAGTTTGCGGGCCATCACGAATTATGCCATGAGCTCCATAACTTTCTGTTCCGAGGATTTTATCGCCAGCAGGAGCATCACGAACTTTCAGACCTGCACTGTCACAGCCCTCTACAAGGTCACCTACGTTAAAATTAGAAGCCAAAACCCCGCCCTCAAATGTTGATGAAATCTCCAGAACCACTAACAGAATAACACAAACTAAACCCAATGACCGGGGAGGCATCGTTCCTCACTCACTGTCTATTTTGAACCAAGGAGGCTTAAGCTTTTCTCCCTTGTTTCAATCCCTTATAGGTACTCTATCAACTTCCACCTACGTCCAGAAGCGTGGTAGCGCGCGCTACAACACATGGATCTTGAGCCCATCTGAGCGCGCGCGTAGGCGATCTCCTTCTGGCGCGCGCTCGAAAGAGGGTATTGAAGGAGTGTTTGTCCATTGGACTTTTCTCCGTCGAACCCAAGAAAATCGCCGGAATATGGTCTCAAGGCTTATGGGCGCGCGCTATCAACGTTTAAGACTCTGAACACGTTGCACTCCTCTCTTCATTGAAACTCGGTATTTTGAGTTAAGCTAGCGCGCGCTACTTCGCTGCAAGTCTTAAATATGGTATCTCTTAATTTTCTGCGGATGCCCAAAGAGATTATATTAAGGGAATTTGCCTACTTCGACAGACAGAAGGTCGAGGATTTTCTGTCAGGAATAGAAAATGGACTAGCTAGAGAAACAACAGAGACCAGGACTCAGATTGCGGCAGAAGCCAAAGGAAGAATAGGTGTCCCCCACATCGCTGAATTAGAGGGGGGCATAGGTCGGAAGGGCATTGAATTGCAAGAATTGAAGGCAAGCACAGATAGCTCGTTGTTTCAACGGTTATACTCCCATCTAAAGGAGCGACAGCTCATCAAAGTCTTTGAGAAAGTGGATGAAGGAAGTTGGAACCAAATTGGAGTGGGTGATGTGCTTGAGCTTATCGGGAAAATTGAACTGTCAGCCATGGAAAACCTAATAGACTTGCTTGGCTCGTATCTGCCAGTCGTCAAATCTGCCGAAATGGATGAAAAGACTAGGCAGACTGTTCTTATTATAGAAATGATGAAGTCAGCTCAAACAGGAGTGAACATTAAGGTCATACTTCGAGATGGAAATTATGGCTTTGTTGCCACGTTATCAAAGTCAAATCTCAAAACAGCGAAACAAGACCTGAACTCGGAGTATAATGTTCTTTGTAGAGTTCAAAGGAAGCTGAAATCAGGTGAGGCGTTCGACCTATTCTCTTTCATTCCAGGATTGCGACTCCCGAGAGACCAGATTCGAACAATGATTAGGACCTTTCCTCCAAACCTGACTACTTTTTTGGGGAAACCACTCAATATCAAGAATTTCCGAATCAGCTATCCGGCTACGATAGTAACTCCAATTGCAATCTACAGATGAGACAGAGCGCCGAACTGATCGAGGAGAACTATAATAGGATAGCAATAGTGTTCAGTGGGATGAGGAGCGCGCACTAACGAGAAGGGTTACTGGGTAATCGGCCAGTGCCCGAGTTGCGGGGGATGCACTCTGATTTGGTTAACACTTGACAAGAAAAGGAGGCTAGGCACTAGAAGCTGCTTATCAGAAGAGCTACGGGCCCCCTTGAACCTCGTTTGGAGCTAAATCGAACTCATCGTTTATAGTGTCTGCAAAAATTGGCCCGCTTGATAAGCATTGGATGTTCCGCTATTCTGAACACGACCGGAGGGCTAGGCCAAGATCCTAGTGGTTTGGGAAGTTTCCGATAACTTGGTGATAGGTTGGCCAAGAGGGAGTTTGGGATCAGCGTAGGTTCATAGAGGGGTTGCTCGACTATGACCTGCAGCGCGGTGAACACAATAAGTATGTGAGGTGGTGAAACTGTGCTTACGGATTTCCAACGCAACCTAAAGGGTTCGATTCATATGAGTGCGCTGCTTAGAAGGCGATCGGAATGAGGGCCCCAAAGATCCTTACCATAATTGGATTATTGATTATTATTCTAGGCGTGGCCTTCGCCGTCTTCCCTCTCACTACAGAGGTGTGGACTCCTAAAAGCAGTCCTTTGGTCGAAGAGGTCTCCACCGTTTATGCACAATCGAGTTACTACCCGCTAGCACTCTCACCTTACATTCCTAAAGAGTCAAGGAGGTTAGTGATTAATGGTACCGTTGAGAGTCTTAAGGGGCACACGTTCGATTTATGCATCTTAAATAAGGTTAACTATGAAAAATGGAAGGCAAATGCCCCCTACGAGGTCTACCTCCAAGCGAAGAATGTCAGTTCACGCTCATTCTCATTTACAGCCACCAAAGAAGACTTAGACGACGGCCTACGTTTCGTCGTCTTGAACATCTATGCGAAGGAACCGGCTCAAGAGTCGTGGATTGACAGCGTGTTTCTGGCGCGATGATAGCGCGCGCTGGCAAACACCTTTCATGCATTCATAAGAAGTGATTTATTTGTGCGGCGCTCAAGCCATATTATGAGCGCGTTTGTTGGATTGGATGTGCATTAGAAGCATATGTTTGCTACGCTTCTCGACTAGGCCCGGCGGTATCCGAGCCCAAATGGGTTCGAGTCTACGACTAAAATGGTAAATCTGGACTTTTCTTGCGGCTCTTTGACCCAATCGCGCGTTTTCGGATTTAGTGGATCAGCGCATCATGGCGGC
>Ga0315282_10010104_pt1 | contig 14872 bp, 14 predicted proteins | sample YL17G07_20_MG_FD_203693 | JGI IMG/M metagenome (GOLD analysis project Ga0315282, IMG submission 203693) | Sediment microbial communities from Yellowstone Lake, YNP, Wyoming, USA - YL17G07_20 | ecosystem: Environmental > Aquatic > Freshwater > Lake > Sediment | place: USA: Wyoming | collected... | reverse complement strand
TTTGCCGGAGTCTTTTTTCAGGCCGCGGGCCCGGTTGAAAGAAGGAAGGCTTCTCGCCGGATTCGCTTCCTGCTGCATGGACACGAGCGACGGCCTGATTCACACCGCGGATACACTGATGCGGCTCAACCGGTGCCGGTTCGCCATCCGGAACGACTGGGAAAAAATTCTCCATCCCCTGGCCCTGCAGGTTTGCCGGGCCGGGAGCATTCCGCCGTGGCTGGTCCTGGCCGCGGTTCACGGCGAGTTCGAGCTCTGTTTTACGGTCGGACCGGAAAAGGAAAAAGACTTCGCCGCAGAAGCGAAGCGCGCCGGCTGGTCTCCCATCGAAATCGGAGAGGTCGTCCAAGGCGAAGGGGTGAGCATCGGCAGCGGGGCGGATCTTACCCCCCTGGATACGGCGCGGATTCGGAACATCGCCCAATCGGCGGGATCGGATCCCGGAGCTTACATGGGGAAGCTGTTCGAGATCGCCCGGGAAGCGGGAATTCCATGATTCAAGGCAAGGTCGTGATCATCACCGGCGCGGCCGGCGGAATCGGCCGATCGCTGGCGGCTCTCCTCGCCGGCAAAGGGGCGAGGCTGGTCCTTGCGGATATCCGGCCGGGCGCGCTCGAGGACGCGCTCGGGTCCGTGCGGGAATCAGGATCGGACGCTATCGCAATAATACACGATGTCACTCGCTCCGATTCCTGGAAGGCCCTCGTCGACGCCGCTCTCCAGAAATTCGGAAGAATCGACATTCTCGTCAACAACGCCGGGGTCGTCCGGCCTGGGGCCGCGTGGAAGGATTCGGAGGAAGCCGTCGTCCGTCAGGTTTCGGTCAACCTGATGGGAACAATCTTCGGATGCCAATCGGTCCTTCCGGTCATGAGAAAACAGGGCTTCGGCAAAATCATCAACATCGCCTCTTTGGGAGGCCTCGTTCCCATGCCCGGAGAGGCCGTCTACAGCGCGACCAAGTTCGGCATCAGGGGGTATTCTCTCTCGCTGGCGGCCGAGCTTCGGGGATCGCCTCTCGAGATTACGGTCATAGCTCCCGATTCCGTCGATACGCCCCAGCTCGCTTATGAACTCGAACACGACGAAGCCGTGATGTCGTTCCTCGGGACGCCCCTCCCCGCCGAAAAGGTCGCTCGCCGAATCGTCAAAGCGATCACGAAGAACAAACGGGAAGTCCTGATCCCCGCCGGAACGGGAGTCCTTTGCCGAGCCGCCACGGCGTTTCCGGGGCTATTTTTCGCCCTTCTCCCCTTCATCAAGAGAATCGGCGGCCGGAACATCGCCCGGCGGCGAAGGGAAATGGATAGGCGCGGTGACAGCGCTCGGGCGGCCCATTTCGAAGCGAAAAGGTGAGCTCATGCGTTCTCTCTCGCGAAGATCGGCGACCTGGATGGCCGTTCTGGAATTGACGATCGCGGCCGGGATCGTCGCCTTCTGGGCCGCGTTCTTTTCGTTCGACCTCGTCCGGTCCGGCGATCCGCGCTTCAACGAGATCTATCTGGCCTTCGAATCCGCCTTTCCCCCGGCGGACCTTTTTCTGACGATTCTCCTCATCTTCGGCGGCCTCGGATTGCTGAAAGACAGGCCGCGCGGGTACTTCTTCACTCTCATGGCCGGGTCGGTCCTTCTCTTTCTGGCTCTGCTGGACATCTCCTTCAATATCAGGCATGGCGTTTATCTTCTCGGGGCCGGAGAGGCAATCCTCAACCTCGGCATCAACGGTCTTTGTCTCGCCGCAGGCTCGTTTTTCGTTTTCGGCATCTTGAGGTCGGGATGCGAGAGCCCGGACCGAGAGAAAGGACGACGGCCAACGACGGCCGCCGGCCCGTCCTCGGTCCCCGCGTCGTCTTCGTCCAAGCTCGGGAGATTTATCGATGCTTAAGACGACGGGAAAAAGGGTGCTGATTACGGGAGCGTCCTCGGGAATCGGCTTTGCCCTGGCTGCAGAATTCGCCCGGAAAAAAGCGCGCGTGGTCATGACCTCCCGCGACCTGGTGCGGCTCGAGAATGCGGCCCGGGAATTATCCCACGCCTTCCCCCGTTCGCCGGCCCCCGTGACCGTTCAGAGCGATGTGACCGATCAGGACAGCGCCAGGCGATTGATTCGAACGTGTGTGGATGATTTGGGGGGGGTGGATATCCTGGTCAACAACGCGGGCATCGGAGTCTACGGAGACGCGGTCCGGACCTCCCTCGAAGATTTCCGCGAGGTGATGGAGGTCAATTTTTTCGGCGGCCTTCGGTGCGTTCTTGAAGCCCTCCCCGTCATGAGAAAAGCGGGCCGCGGACACATCATCAACATCGCCTCGGTTGCGGCCAAGCATGGCGTTCCGTATCTCGCCGCTTACAGCGCCAGCAAGGCGGCGGTGGTAGCCCTCAGCCAGAGTCTCCGCGCCGAGCTCGCCCGGGATGGGATCTCCGTGATGATCGTCTATCCCGGATACACGGAAACGGAGTTCTTCCGGAAAGAAAAAAAAGTCGGCGGGGGCCGCAGGCCCGAAAAACCCTATGCCCCCGCGGAAAAGGTCGCCCGGGCGATTGTCCGTGCCTTCCAAAAAGAAAAGCGGGATCTGGTCCTCTCCTTCGAAGGGAAGGCGTTGGGACCACTCCAAAATTTTTTCCCACGGCTGGTTGAGGCGGCGATGAAAAGGGTCGCGGCCAGGCTGCGGGAACCCGAGGAGGAGGCCTATGGCCAAACCGAGACTTCAAATCATTGTTCTCTTCCAAAACCTGGGTGAGGAGCGGGCCTATTACGCCCAGTCTCCGGCGCCGCCGCTCTCGGGCGCCCTGGTCGCCGGCTTGACGCCGCCCATCGTCGACTTGGAACTCCTCCACGAGATGATCCGGCCCATCGACTACGAGACCGAGGCCGAATTCATCGCCCTGAGCTTCATGGATTTTTGCGCGCCCCATGCCTATGAGGTCGCGAAGAGGTTCCGAAAACGGGGAAAGGTGGTCGTCGCGGGCGGCCGATATCCGTCGACTTTCCCCCGCGACGTCATGCCGCACATGGACTCCACCGTCATCGGGGAGGCCGAGCGGATCTGGCCCCGGGTCGTCGAAGACATGGTCGCCGGGAAGCTCAAGCGGTTTTACGAGGCGCCGCCCGCCCCGCCGCTGGATCACATCCCGCCTCCGCGCTACGATCTCATCGAGCCCCAGTTTTCCGTCCCCGTCGTCACGGAGGCCACGCGAGGATGCAAGTACAGGTGCAGTTTTTGTCAGCTGACCGTCCAGAACGCTCCTTACCGGGTCCGGCCGATCGAAGACGTCATCCGCGATTTAACGGCGACGTCCGGCCTCCCCTTCATGAAGCGCAAGATGGCCATGCTTCTCGATAACAACCTCGGCGGGGACATTGTTTATGCCAAGGAACTCCTGAGGGAAATCGCCAAGCTCAAGCTCTGGGGGCTGGGAGCCCAGTTCAGCTTCGACTGTCTTCATGACGATGAGTTCGTGGACCTCCTGGTCCGGGCCCGCTGCGGGATGGCGTTCCTAGGGCTCGAGTCCATGAACGAGCCCAGCCTGTCCTCGGTCCACAAACGACAGAACAAGGTTCATGAATACAAGGAGCTGTTCGAGAAACTCCGGAGGCGCGGCGTCCTGACCTTCACCGGGATGATGCTGGGCCTGGACGAGGACACCCCGGAATACTTCGACAGCGTGCCCGGGAAACTGGACGAGGTCGATCCCAGCTCCGTGCTTCTCTCGATCTCGATTCCCATCCCCGGGACCCCTTTTCACCAGGCCGTCGAGTCCGAGGGCCGGATCACCGACCGCGATCTCTCCCATTATGAAGGAGACCATCTCGTCTTCAGGCCCCGGCACGTCACGCCCGCCCAGGTCGTCGAGGCGTTCCGCAGGATCAACGAACACTTTTATTCCTGGAAGAATATCCTGAAGCGCTGGGGGCGGCTCATCGCCAAGCAATCGCTCAAAGGAAATTTGCTCAGCCGGTTGTTTCACTCGGCGGTAATCTCCGTCATCTTTTTCAAGCTGTCCGTCTTTCAGCGCGATCACGCCCGGAGGCGGGTCTATCCTATGCGGGCCGCGCACGAGGAATTCCCGGCGCCCCAGTGTTCTCGGGTTCCGGCTCCGCAGGAGCTCAGGCGGAATGGAAGATGTATCTCGCGGCGCTGAAGACGAAATAGAAAGAAAGGAGCAGGAGGATGACCCCGAGACCGTAGTAAATCTTCGCCAGGGCGCGCGCGGGAAAAAAGTGTTTGATTCGATGCATGACGAAGGCGAGCGAGCTCAAATATCCGCCGAGTCCCAGGGCGCCTCCAGCGATAAATACCAGCTTCAGTCCGACGGGGAACGGGGTGGCCAGTCCGAGGTGCTTGGCCAGGGCGACGCCCCACAGCCAGGAGAGAATCATGGGAGGATTCGTAGCGGCCAGCGAGAACCCGGTCACATAACCCCAGCGGAAGCTCTTCAGGGTCGGGCTTTCCAGGCGGACCTCGTGCGGCTTTCGGCTTTCCTTGAAGGTCCGGTAGGATAGATACCAGAGGAAAACGGCTCCCACGGCCATGAATGCGGCCATCACCCAGTGAACCTCAAGCAGGGGAGCGATCCCGAAGAGAGCGATGACGCCGTACATGATGTCGGAGGAAACCGATCCGAGGACGACGGCCCAGGCGGCGTAGAGATGCCCGTGAATCGCCCGTTTCGCGACTTCGATTTGAGAGGCTCCCACGGGAATCGCCGCCAGGAACCCCAGGCATCCCGCGAGGAGGAAGAGAAAGACGCCGCTCATCAGGAGGTCGCCGGACCCCTTTGAGCGGGCGATTGTCGAGAGAGAAAATCGAGGTGGGAAGCGATGCGCCGGACAATGCTTTCGACACCGGCTTCCTCGAAACAGCGGACGGCGCGACACGTCTTGTACATTTTGTTCAGGCAGGTAATGTTACGGCAAGGGCTCTCGGAAGTAAAGGTCCAGGACGGCGCGTCCTGGTTGGCCGGGAGGTAGCCGGTCTGGAACGAATCATACCCCGACATCCGGGCCGGAGTCGCGCCGAAGACGCAGAGGACCGCCGTCCTGTTGCGGAACTTGTAGCGGCCCGTCCGGGAATGCCTCCGCACCGCCGCGAGATGCATGGGCCCCGTGTCCCCCGAAATGAAAACATCGCTGAAGTCGATGAGGGCGGAATAGGCCTCGAGGGAGAGATCGGCCGGGATGATCTTGATCCTGGACCTGAATCGTGGCGATACTCTGTCTTTGAGGCGGGCCCCGATGCCGGCTTCGGTATGCCCCTCTCCGAGAAGGATCGCGACGTCGAGCTCCGCCAGTCTGGTCAGGAGAGCGGCCATGGGCTCAAAGGGCATCCGGGTAAAAGGCGACCCGGCATCCGGGTTCAGAAATATGGTCGGGCGCTCCGGTGCGAGATTCGCTTCGTCCGCCAATCTCGCGGCCTCCTCCACGGCCTCATCGGAAAACGTCAGCCGGACACCCTTGAAGGGCTCGCGGCGAACGGGCCGGGCGACAAGCGCGAGGAGGTCCCGGGTGAACTTGTAGTGCTGATAAATGAAGTGGTTGATCTGGGCGGGATACATCTCGTTAAGGATGATGTTCGGGGCCCGACTCATGAAATTGAGGACGGCGTTTCCGTTTGAGGCGATATTTTTATCCCGAAGGTACGGACAGAAATTCAGGCAGAGATCGTATTCCCCGTCGACCGTCAGGTCGTGAATGGCCCGCAGGTCGGAGGCCGAGGGGAACGTGCCCGAATTGAACAGGGGGAAAACATGGCTCGCCTCGGGATTGCCGTCGATTAGAGGGTAGGCGGCCTTGTTGACCACGTAGTCGACCTCTGCCTCGGGAAAGAAGTCGCGGACTCCGGTCAGGGCGGCCTGGGTCATCACCGAATCGCCGATGTGAATATCCGGGACGACAAGGAAGCGGCGGAAAGACTTGATCCGCTTCATCATCCGCTGATTATAGGTTTGGAAAAGAACGGAGAGGACATGGTTGCCGACGAGCGGCCGCACGGTGAAGTCCAGGACCCGCGCGCCGGCGCCGGGGAACGACCGGGTGAGGCGGCTGGTGCCGTCAAAAAAGATTTTCTGGAACCAGCCCCCGGGCGGGAGAATCTCCCGGCACTCTCCGCCACGTTGACCTTGGTTCATCGCTGTCCGTGGAGCCATCCTCAATCCCTTATTCTAAATTAACAAAAAGAATCCGACGGAGTCAAATTCTTCAAACAAAATAAGTCTTTTCGCCGCGCGACGGGGCGAATCCGCAAAGAATTGAAAGAAACAGCGGGGATCATTCGTCCAAATTTCGTGATCTCATAAAAAAAGGAGCTCGAATGAAGAAAAATGTCATCTTTGCGCTTCTGATCTTCCTCGCGATCTTCTCTCTCCAGGCTCAGGTTCCTCCGCAGACTCAGCTCAAGCTCGAGGATCTCGAGAAGAACCTCAGTCTCGTCGAGAAGCCCCAACCCGCCCCCGAGAAGGTCAAGCCGGGCCTGGAATCGATCACCGCCAGGAATTCGATCGCCATGCTCTCTTACATTTCCTCCGATCTGCTGGAGGGCCGCGAAACGGCCACCCGCGGCTTCCAGCTCGCGGCGGAATATGCGGCTTCCCTCTTCTCCCTCTGGGGAATCAGGCCGGCCGGCGACGCGCCCACTTCCGGCGGAGGTCGCGGCGGGATGATGGCGTTCATGGGGGGAGGCCAGGGTCCGGCCGCAAGGCCCGCACCCGAGAAGACCTACTTTCAAGAATTCGCCCTGCGGGAGGTCTCGGATGTCTCGAGCCGGCTGAGCCTCGAAGTCCGCAAGGGCGACCTGGTTAAGGTCCGGAACCTCCAGCCGGGCTATGACTTTATGAACATCAGAGCTTCGGCCTCGGGGTCTGCGTCCGCTCCCGTGGTCTTCGCCGGCTACGGAATTACGGAGAGCTCGATCGGTTGGGACGAGTTCAAGAACCTCAACGTCAAGGGCAAGATCGTCGTGATCCTGACCGAGGCGCCCGGGAAGGATAATCCGAGTTCACCCTTCCAGCAGAAAAAGGAGCTCAAAGACAAATATTTTCCCGCCGCTCCCGGCGGACCCTTGGCGATGATGCGCATGGGCGGGGGACGGTTCAATAAGACCGACGAGATCGCGAAGCTCGGCCCCGCGGCGATCCTCCAGGTCCAGAATTCGGAGACGGACGCCGATCTCTATAAAACCATGTCTGCGGTCAGGCGCCCGAACGACGAGCGGCCCATCATCAACAAGCCGCGCCGGATGCTGTCCGTTCCCGGCGGAGGCGATATCATGGCCCCGCCCGCGGTTCCCACCATAACGATCACGAGAGACGCGGCCAACGCTATCCTCGAAGCCTCCGGCCAGACGATCGATGATCTCAAGAAGAAGATCGAATCGACGAACAAGCCCGCCTCCATGGATCTTCCCGGGACGAAGCTGACGATCGACACGACGGCGAAGACATCGCTCGTCCGCGCCGCGAACATTATCGGCTATATCGAGGGCTCGGACCCCAAGTTGAAGGATGAATTTTTTGTGATCGGGGCTCACTACGACCATCTCGGCAAATGGGAAGACTACGTCTACAACGGCGCCGATGACAACGGCTCCGGCTCGGTCGGCGTCTTGAACGTCGCCAAGGCGATCGCCGCCAACCCGGTGAAGCCCAAGCGGACGGTGGTCTTTGCCCTTTGGACCGGAGAGGAAGAGGGGCTGCTCGGCTCGCGGTATTACGTGCTGAATCCCCTGTTCCCCATCGCCAAAACCGTCGGCTACCTGAATATGGATATGATCAGCCGGCCCTACGACGAGCAGACGTTCGGCCGCGTGGCCCGGATGTTCGGAGTTCCGGGAGGCCAGGACCTGCTCAAGAAAATCAGACCCGCGGAGTTCATCACCGCCAACTTCACGACGGGAACCGGCTTCGATGATATCGAGAAGAGCCTCAATCAGTACGTCGGGCTCGATATCATGCTCCGGCCGGCGTCGACGCAGGAGCGCGGCGGCGGAGGCAGCGATCACTCTTCATTCGCGATGGTCAAGGTCCCTTACGTTTACTATATGGCGGCGATGACGCCGGATTATCACCAGACGAGCGACACCGTGGACAAGGTCAGTGGGGACCTGATCGCGAAGGTCAGCCGGATGGCTTATCTGACGACGTTCACGATCGCCGATAAATAACCGGGGCGGCGGGTCGCCGGGCGGGACGGAGATTCCCGCTCTTTGGGCCTGAAACTCTCGGGCTATTCGTTCTCGCGGCCGGCGCGGACGATCTTCGCCCACGTGTCGCGGAGCGTCACCGTCCGGTTGAAGACGAGCTTCCCGGGGGCCCAGTCCTTCGGGTCCAGGAAGTAATATCCGAGCCTTTCGAACTGAAAGCGGCTTCCCGGAGGCGCCGCTTTCAGGCCGGGTTCGACTCGACAGTCTCGGAGAATCTCCAACGATTTGGGGTTGAGGTTGGACTTCCAATCGACCCCGTCCGGCGCCTCGCAGGCGTCCCGAACCGAAAAAAGCGAGTCGTAGAGGCGCACCTCGGCCGGGATCGCGTGGGCCGCGGAAACCCAGTGAAGCGTGGCTTTTGGACTCCGGCCGTCGGGGGCGTCTCCTCCGCGAGTCGCCGGATCGTACGTGCAACGGAGTTCCTCGACCCCTCCCGTCACGGGGTCCTTTTTGGCCTCGACGCAGGTCATGAAATACGCCGACCGCAGGCGAACCTCCCGTCCGGGTGAGAGACGAAAGAACTTCCGGGGAGGATTCTCGAGAAAATCGTCGCGCTCAATGAAGAGCTCCCTGGAAAACGGGACCTTCCGAGTCCCCGCGGCCGGGTCTTCAGGGTTGTTCATCGCGTCGAGCTCTTCGACCCGGCCCTCCGGGTAATTCAGGAGGACGACTTTGAGCGGACGCTGGACGGCCATGACCCTCGGGACCGTCTTGTTGAGCTCTTCGCGGAGCGAATTCTCGAGGACGGCCATGTCGACGATGCTGTTCATCTTGGCCACGCCGATCTCGTCGCAGAAGCTCCGAATGGACGACGGCGTATATCCCCGGCGTCGCAGGCCGGAGATCGTCGGCATTCGGGGGTCGTCCCAGCCGCTGACATGGCCCATCCTGACGAGCTCGAGAAGCCGCCTCTTGCTGAGGACCGTATGGCTGAGGTTGAGGCGGGCGAACTCGATCTGCCGGGGGTGATGGATCTCCAGGGCGTCGAGCATCCAGTCGTAGAGCGGCCGGTGGACCTCGAACTCCAGGGTGCAGATCGAATGGGTGATCCCCTCGATCGAATCCGACTGGCCGTGGGCCCAGTCGTACGTCGGATAGATGCACCACGCGTCGCCCGTCCGGTAGTGATGGGCCCGGCGAATCCGGTACAGCACGGGGTCGCGCATCAGGAGGTTCGGGTGGGCCATGTCGATCTTCGCCCTGAGCGTCCTGGATCCGTCGGGGAACGCGCCGTCCCGCATCCCGCGAAAGAGGTCCAGGTTCTCCTCGATCGTCCGGTTTCGGAACGGGCTCTCCTTCCCCGGCCTGGTCAGCGTCCCGCGAGTTTCCGTGACCTCATCGGCGCTCAGGTCGCATACGAACGCCTTGCCCTTCCTGATGAGGTCGACGGCGAAGTCGTAGAGCCGGCCGAAGTAATCCGACGCGTAAAACTCCCGGTCCTCCCAATCGAACCCCAGCCAGCGGACGTCTTCCTTGATGGAGGTCACGTAATCGACTTCCTCGGTCTCGGGGTTCGTGTCGTCAAACCGGAGGTTGCACCGGCCGCGGTAATCGGCGGCCAGGCCGAAGTTGAGACAGATCGATTTGGCGTGGCCGATGTGGAGATAGCCGTTCGGCTCGGGCGGGAACCGGGTCCACACGCGGCCTCCGTTCTTTCCCGTCTCGAGGTCCCGGTCGATGATGTCCCGGATGAAATTGTCCTTGGATTTCGATGGGTTCATGTCGCTGCGTCCTTCAGCCGCCGGATGACTCTGTCCTTGCCCAGAATCTCCATCGTCTCGAAAAGCCCCGCGCCCTTGGTTTTCCCGGAAATCGCGACGCGCGCCGGATGAATGTAGTCTGCGGCCTTGACCCCTCTTTGGGCGGCGAGATCGCGAACCACGGCTTCGATGGCGTCGGGCCGGAAGTCCGCGATCGTCTCGAGGCGCTCGGCCAGCTCGCGAAGCCTCGCCCGGCCGTCTCCGGATTCGAGGTGTTTTTTTTGGCCTTCCGCGTCGCGGGCGAAATCGTCTCTGAAGAAAAAGTCGGCGAGCTCGCCGAACTCCCGAAGAGTTTTGATCCTGACCTTATACAGTTCGAGGACTCTCAGGACATAATCATCCGGCGCGCCCGCGGGCTCAAAGCCCGCCCTCACCATTTGGTTCTTGATCAGGGGAAGCAGGTCCGCCCCGCTCTTCTTCATGATGTACTCGCCGTTCATCCATTTGAGCTTTTGCGGGTCGAATTTCGCCTGGACGTCGTTCATGGCCGAGATTTCGAAGATTTTCGCCGCCTCCCCGAGGCCGAGGATCTCGGTCGGAACGGGCGGTGTCCAGCCGAGGAGAATCAGCGTGTTGGCCAGGGCGTCGGGCAAAAAACCTTCGTCCTTGTATTCCCGGACGGAAACGCAGCCGTGTCTCTTGGACAGCTTGGCCCCGTCGGGCCCGAGGATCAAGGGCATGTGTCCGAAGAGGGGCGGCTCCAGGCCGAGCGCTTCGTAGAAAAGAATCTGCTTCGGGGTATTGGAGATGTGGTCGTCGCCTCGAAGGATGTGGGTGATTCCCTGACTCGCGTCGTCCACGACGCACGAGAAATTATAGGCCGGTGAGCCGTCGGATTTGATCATCACCTGGCTCTTGATGTTCTCCGTGGCGAACGTGATCCGGCCGTGGATCATATCCGTCACGTCGATCGTCCGCCCCGGCTCGACGGGAAAAATGACCGCCTGGCCGTCGCGATTCGCCCGTCCGGCGGAGATCAGCTCTTCGGCCTTCTGACGGTAGACATCGAAGCGGCGGCTCTGAAAGATCGGTTCGCCGTCCCAATCCAGCCCCAGCCAGCGGAGGTCTTCCAGGATCTCTTCGAGGTACCGAACATCCGAGCGGACTCTGTCGGTGTCTTCGACCCGCAGCAGGAATCGGCCCCGGGCGTGGCGGGCGAAGAGCCAATTGAACAGAGCCGTCCGGGCGCTTCCGAGGTGGAGGAAGCCCGTCGGGCTGGGCGCAAACCGAACCCTCACCATCGTCGTATCTTTGAATACTCCATTGGAGGGCTTTCATTTTATCAAAAATCGGCGACCGGAGACACCCGAAAAATTCCCGTTCGCTCTTTCTCCGCCAGCCGTGCGGGTCCCCGCTTCTCCGGACGGCGTCCGGGATGGTATAATGAGCCTGGATGAAAATACGGCCGGCGAAGGAAGGCGATTTCCCGCGGATCACAAGGCTTGCCGAGGAACTCGGGCTCGACTATCCCGGGATGGAAAACGATCGAGTCTGGATCGCCGAAGAGACCGATCGGGTCGTGGGGATCGTGGCCCTCAAGAAGCATGCCGATTCTCTCGAGTTGGTTTCCCTCGGCGTCGATCCCGCGTTTAGGAACAGGGGGCTGGGAGGGAAGTTGATTCGAGCTTTAACGGAAAGCGCGACGGACGATGTTTACCTCGCGACGATTATCCCCGACTTTTTCGCCCGGAGCGGGTTCGCAAGAGCCGGCTCCGTTCCGGCCGGGATGAAGAAGGATACGGCCTGGTGTGAAGGCTGCCCCAGGGAAAGGTGCACGGTCATGGTAAGGGCGGGCCGATGAACGTTCCCCGGTTTCCCGAATTCAAGAGCGTCGGCCTCGAGGACAGGGACGTCATCCAGCCGTACATCGACCTATACGCGCCCGAGGTGTGCGAGATGAACTTCGCCAACACGTTCATCTGGCGGCAATTCGATTACCCTCGCTTCACGTTTATCAACGACAACCTCTGCCTCCTCTTCGATCCTCCGAACGAGTCGGACTATTTTCTTCAGCCGATGGGCTGCACCGACCTACCCGGAACGATCCTGACCTGCCTCTCGCTCGCCCCGAGACTCTCGCGGATCCCGGCGTCCTTTGCGTCGCGGTATTGCTCCGGCCTCCGGTGCGCGCCCGACCGGGATAATTTTGATTACGTCTACGCGACGTCGGACCTCATCGAGCTCAAGGGGAAGAAGTTCGATGGGAAGCGCAACCGCATCAACAAGTTCGAGCGGTGCTACGCCTACAAATATTTTTGCTTAACCCCCGACCATCTTCAGGACTGCCGAAGGCTCTTTGAAGAGTGGCTGATCGGGAAGGACCAGGCGAACTGCACGATTCAGGCCCAGAAAGACGCGATCGGGGAGGGGCTGACGCATTTCGAAGCGCTCCGGCTGGCCGGCGGGGCGATCGAAGTCGAGGGGAAGATCGCCGCTTTTTCGATCGGGGGGAGGCTCTCCGCGGAGACGGCCGTGATCCACATCGAAATCGTCAACCCGAAGTACGAAGGCCTGGCTCAGCTCATGAACCGCGAGTTCGTCAGGAACGAGTTGGCGGCGTACGCGCTCATCAACCGGGAGCAGGACCTGGGCCTGCCGGGGTTGCGGAGGGCCAAGCTCTCTTACCACCCCCACCACCTGGTCGAAAAATACGGCATCTCGAAATAAGCGAGATGGGGATCTCGTTGCTGCGTCAAGCGCCCTAAGAGAGCCCGGGAGTTCGAGTCCGCAGCTGGCGAAGGCGGGCGAACAGCCGGACGAACGGCGGCGGAAACAGAATCAGGTTGCCGTTCTCGCCGATCCGTCACGCCGGCCCGGACCGAACATCGTCAGCGGGACATTCCTGGGCACCCTGAGCTTTCCCTGATCGGTGACAAGATATCGGGCTCGGCCGCGCTCGACGACCCGCGTCTCCTTGATTTCCGACCAGGGGAAAAACTCCATTCGCCGGATGATTCCGCTCGTTCCGAGATAGACAAACCGGCGCGGGGCGAGGCTCAAGAAAATGCCCAGCAGCAGCAAGCTCATGTATCCACTGCGCCCCCCGGGGTTCGTCGCGATCTGAACGACGCACCAGGCCAGATAAGCCGCCACCGCCGCCCAGCGCGGCAGACTGGACGGCAGCCAGAAGTTGAAGTATTCCGACCATTTCGCCACGGGCGCCCCGATTTTCTTCTTGAGTTCCGCGAGCCTTCGGAGATGAGACGACAGACTCCAGACGATGATCGCCACGCTCACCCCATAAGCCAAACCGTCGAACAGGTTCATGTCCGTCCCTCCGTTATCGTCATTGAAGAAGCGCGTCCAACAGCTCCTCCAGCTGTCGGGAGCTGAGCGGGAGGATGTATTTTTTCATAAGCCGGCGGTCCCGGTCAAAGAGAACCGCGGCCGAGCCCCGGCCCGTGAGGTCCCCGAACACCCGAAAGCGGTCGACGAGGACGGGGAACCTCAAGTCATTCGCCTGCATCAGACCCGAGAGTTTTTTTTCGATGATGCGGATGTGGGGACTGTCTTCGGAGCCCTGAGCTGGGCCTCTCGGCACGAGCACACCCAGGACGCGCTCCTCCTGAACGAGGACCGGAAGGGCCCGACAGAGGCGGAGCAGAGGATCCAGGCACGGCGAACACACGAGGCTCTCCGAATCCATGACCAGCAAGCAGAAGGTATCTCCGCAAGCGGCCGAGGGGAGAACTCCGAGAATAAGAAGCAGCAAAGAGAAAGCGGCGACGCACATGGGACTTCTCTTTTCTAGACTAAAGACGCTCGAAGCGCGGGGAATTCTCACGGGAAGTCCCCGCGAAGCCCTCGTAGATTATTCGATATTTTTTCAGGGTGACGCCCTCGTTGGCTCGGACGTAGAGACAGTTCCGCCCGTCGATGTACAGGCAGTGCGAGCTCTCGGAAAGAGGGAACGTCGCCAGAAGCTCCCCGTCTTCGTTCATGACATAAACGTCGCGCCCGCGGTTTTTCGAGTAGCTTCCGCCGAGGACAAAAAGGTTCCCTCGGGCGTCGAGGGCGACATCCTTGAAGGCGATGTCGGCCGGAACCTCGAAGGTCGAGACCTTTTCCATCCTGGCCTTCTTGACGCCGAAGAGGCTCTTCGTCCAGAGAAGGCGCCCTTCGCCGCTCAACTTCTCGACCCGGTCGAGATGGGAATAAGCTATATAGAAGCTCCCGTCCGGGGCGGGGACGAAATCGACGAGGTCCGTCATGATCGGCATGTCGCGTTCTCCGTAGGAGATCGTCGAAACCGTCCGGCCGTCGCCGTCGACGATCAGGATCTGCGGCCTCGGCTGGAGTTCGAAGGTTTTGCACGCGAGACGGTCATCGGAGAGAGCGGCGATCTCGGTCACCAGGAGGTTGAGGGGAATCCTCTTGAGAAACCGGAGCTCCTTGTCGAAGACCTGGACGCCGGGGATGTTCTGGTCCGTCACGAAGAGGCGGTTGGCGGAGCAGGCGAGAGCCCGGGGAGCCATGAATTCCCCGGGCCCTTGCCCCTTGCCTCCTGTTTTCTTGAGGAGCCTTCCCCGGCCGTCAAACTTCTTGAGAGTATAGTCCATGGCGTCTGTGACATAGATGAATCCCTCGGCATCGACTCCGATCCCCACCCACTGATAAAGAAGATCGTCGTCGAGGCTGCCGATGGAGAGGACCTCTTCGAGGACGACCCTGCGTGCCCCCGGCCCTCTCCGCGGGAATCCCAAAATGGCGAGCCCCAGGACGGCCAGGACCGTCGGAATGATCACCCTTCGCAACGCCATGATCGGGCCTCCCGAAAAAGAGTTTCAGTTCAGGATCGGCTCGACGTACCTTTCGCAGAAATAGTACCCGTTTCCGCAGAAGGCGAGCCGAGCGATTTCCCAGGCATAGACCGGCTGGGGATCGAACAGGCAATAGATGAAGGCTTCTTCGCAG
>Ga0315282_10010103_pt1 | contig 14873 bp, 11 predicted proteins | sample YL17G07_20_MG_FD_203693 | JGI IMG/M metagenome (GOLD analysis project Ga0315282, IMG submission 203693) | Sediment microbial communities from Yellowstone Lake, YNP, Wyoming, USA - YL17G07_20 | ecosystem: Environmental > Aquatic > Freshwater > Lake > Sediment | place: USA: Wyoming | collected... | reverse complement strand
CGGGAAGAAAAAAGAAAGGAAGGGGAAATCCCGCGAGAGAGAGCCCGAAGCGCAGACTTGACCTACCGTGGGCTCTCATCGATTCTCTTAGGATTTCTTCTTGCCCCTTGATCTGAGAGCAAAGACCGCGGCTGGAATAACTACCACGATCACGGCCATACGCTCCATCATGGGTATGCCGGCAACTCGATAGGCTGGAGGTGGCGACCGGGCGCTGTCTCCTGTCTGTCACTTGAAGACTTTGTCTTTCGCGAAGACTTCGACCCCGTTCTGACCAATCAGGTATGGGCGCAGCTGGGTATCGTGCGCGATGCCTCTCATCTTCTCCACTTGGACTGCCCTTACGACATTGCCTTCGTGGATGCCTGTGCGCATGAGCACAACGCCCTGCGACAGATATTCCTCAAGCTGGAACCTTCGAGTCAGCATGGAAGTCCTCAGTTCGCTTGTCACGAGGCATGTCGCCCCACTGGACGAGAGAGCATCAAAGAGCATCAGCATCCCCCGCCTTCTTTTGATTGGCGACTGATACCGAACCGAAAGAGAAGTGATCGGATCGACGACGAGCCTCGTCACATCTTCCTCTTCGGCGAGACGCCTAACAGTCTCAACGAGCGCACGCAGTGTGATCTCAGGTAGGGTGTCCGAAACGAACAGACCTGCTCGTCCTTCGTGCCCGCTCGTCGCGGCCGTCTTCATCCTTCTAAACGGAGTTGCGTCAACGAACATTATCTTGCCTTCCGCCTCCAGCCGGTCCAAGTCCCAGTTGAAAGCAGACATGTTCTCTTTGACCTGCTCTGGCCTCTCGTCGAATGTGACGTAGATCGAACGTTCATCCTTCAGGGCCCCGGCCCGTAGGAACTGGATTGCGAGAATCGTCTTACCTGAGCCCGGACTTCCTACGATGAGGATCGTCCTTGCCTTGGGGAACCCGCCCTCTAGGATGTCGTCCAATCCCTTGACTCCGGATGAAACGCGCTCCATTGCTATCCGCAACGACCGTGAACGCTAGCTGCCTCGCTCGTAATAAGAATTTGAGTCGGGACAGCGTATGTTCACAATGCTAGCGTTATATGTGGATAACCCATGACAATGCTAGTGGCGGATTGGAGCATGCGTTCCAGTGCTGTCCTTCTAGTGTTGATTCTCGCTTTGACGACATGGCAGCCCCAGCTCCACGTCGCGAACGCGGACGCCGCAACTATCGAAATCACTCTGTACGCTCACACAGATCCCTCAGCAGTTTCTGTGCAAGGTAGAGTGCTCAGCTTAATCGGCAACACCACCTCACAACACAGCGGAGACGTGCGCGATGGGCTAGATTTCACACTCGTTCCTGCACTCTCGGCCCCGCTGCACCTGCTCGGTGGCATCGACGTATACGTCTGGCTTAAGTCCCAAAATAGCGTTCGAGGAGAACTTCGTGTCGCCATGTCGGAAGCGAGGGCTAATGGGACTTCGTCTGTGATCAGGTCAGCATCCGTAAACATCGTGGTACCCGCCTCTCCCTATCTTGTCATATTCGGCCTTGGGCCAGCGGACTACCAAGTCTCATCAGGCTCGACCCTCAAGTTGGAAATCCGATTCCTGCCAAATGCGGCAGTGCCAGTATTGCTGCTTTGGGATAACCCCTTCACCTCCACGCGGGTTCTGCTTGATGTGGAGACGACCCCGATAATAGATCTAGAGGTCACTGATGCTTCAGGAAGAGCCTCGACGATTTTTCCCGAGAACGACACGAACATGGTCAGACTCATCGCAAGGGTATCAATCGAGGATCCCTTCCGCGGAACTAACATACGAACTGCGTCACTCACGGTCACGAACTCATCTGGATTCCAATTTGTCAAGAACGTACCAATGAATTTGACATCTCAGACGGAGATACCATCTCGTCTCAAGTATGCCCTCCCGATAGTGATTCCACCTGGGCACTTCAACTTCACCGTTGATGTGGGGGACGCAGCAAACAGGATCTTCAGGGTTTCAAAAACCATCACGATTACAGGCTTTCACACACTCACAATCATGTTGCTAGACTCCAAGAGAAGACCACTGTCCGGAGTCGATATTTCGCTTTCCGTGGGCGACCAGCTGATTGATGAGGTCGAAACCGACTCATCAGGAACGGCGACTTCTCAAGTGCCCTCAAGCCTCTCCGTGGGTCCGCTCAACCTGCAAGCAAAGAAGAACGGGCTAGTGGTCCTCTCACGTGTGGTCGACGTGCAATCCAACTTAGTGCTGCAACTTGAGGTCCCCCTGTATGATTGGGACGTTGCCGTGAGACTACAGGTATTGAACAGTCCAATCATGGGGGCACGGGTGAGCCTGTACCTGAATGGAACTTCGGTCGCCTCAGGTGACACTGACAAGAATGGAATAGTGCACTTTGCGTCCGTTCCGTTGGGAAGCTACGAAATCAAAGTCGCCTCGCTTATTGGAGTGAGGGACTTCGCAAACGTAACTCATTCAGCCGAACAGAACACAACTGCTCTAGAGATTCCGATTCTGTCCGAGATTCCAACAAGCATGTTGCTCGCTGTCGCTGGCGCCGCGATAGTTGCCGTCTTCGGAGTGGTGGCGGTAAGCCGCCGCAGGATGCGAACGCGAAGCTACAAGCAAGTGGCTGAGCTACTCGGAGGAACTATCCCGGAACGTGCTGTCATTATGGTCGTCGGCCCGTCGGGAAGCGGAAAGAGCCTACTTATGCTGAACATCCTAGCCGATTCGCTCCAGCTTGGAAGACGTTGCGTCTACGTATCAAACTCGGAGCTCCCATCAAAGATCCGGGACCAACTGACGAAGATGGGCGTTAACGCCCGTGATGGCGAGCACGAGAACAAGTTGAGATTCATCGACGCCTATTCCGGGGAAGCCGGAACACGATCATCCGAAATGCATGCCGTGTCATCACCTAGGGACCTAACTGGACTCGGGATCCAAATCACGAGCTGCATTGAAGAGCTCGCAGGAACAGCCGACGTCTTCTTCGACTCACTCGCGCCCATTGTAGAATCCGGAGGTCCCGCACGCAGTCTCGAGTTCGTCCAGTACTACGGAGCCCGCACCACAAAATCCGGTGGCACTTTCACGTATGCGACAACCGCAGCGATCGGACAGGAACTGTTAGACAGACTTGAGGAATCATCCGACTGCGTAGTGCAGGTCGAGAAAATGTCAGGCAAAGGCAGGATCAGGGGACGCCTGCTCGTCAAGAAGGCTCGAGGCTTGGTGCACGAGCAGGACTGGGTTGGCTTCAAGATCAGGTCCCGGGGGCGAATGGAATTCTCTTCGCTGCCGAATACGCGATCTTAGACTCAGCGCTACAATGGTGAACTAGCGGCGACACTAGCACCCCTCGTCAATTGCACGGCTGTACACGTGTTTTTCAGTTACGTCCCGAGCGAACAGGATCACGTCGGCGGACGAGAACTGCCGCTGCAAGCGCAGCGATCAGCAACATGACTGGTTGGGCCACTGACGGATACTCTGGGATCGGTTTGCCAGAGGGTTGAAGCTCGAAGTCAGCCGTCGCTACGCCCCCTTCAGTCACTGTGACCGTCTTGCTCGCGGGCGCATACCCAGGGTCAAGTGAGACGGTCAGGTTGTACGACCCTGGCGCCACCCACATCATGTAGGTACCGTCAGTAGTCGTAGAAACAGTGGATTCTCCCGAATTGCCTTCAGCGACGACTTGCGCCCATGGGAGCGGGTGGAGATCTCCGTACATGTCATACCAGTACACAGTACCCCGGATCATAGACATCGAAGCATGTGATGGCGTAACCATCGAGGACAACGCGACCAAACACAGAACTAGGAGAATGACGACTGCGATTCGCTTCATTGCAGACTCCTGTTCTCCTTTTTCGTTTGAGACCGATAAGTCTTATCTTCACGCATTCAGTGGCTTCCTCGCGGCAGGGTGGAACATCCCTCAACTATGAAAACAACCACTACTAGAACTACCATAACTAACATGAACGTGCGACCGGGGAACTGGCGCCGCGACATGAGGGCCTGACCGCACAGGTGGACGCCACCCACGCCGCTGAGAAGCCGGACCACACAAGCTCAGTTCATGCTTGAAGAAGCAATGATAGGCGACCCGCTCTCCCCAACTGCGACGACCTGGGATCACAAGGAGGCGAAGCTAGCCGTACTGATCATATCGGTACGAGTTGCCCTTGGTTACGGAGATCGGCCGTTCGACGCCTAGACAGCCAAGCCGATTGTGAGAGCGACGAGCAGGACGAGACGTACGTCGACTCGAAGATTCATTCTGCTCGCATCCATGAGAACTGAGGCGTCCGACAAAACTCTTTCAAACGTCCAGTTTGACCTGCAATCGTTGCTTCCTCACTGTAGCATAGATGACGGCCGTTGCCAACAACGCAATACAAGCCGCGACCACAACGGTCGCTTGCAGAACGTCTGTGGTGGCTCTGCTCGGATTTGAATTGGGCTCCTCGTTGAACAGGTAGATCTTGCCGGAGTCTGCTGCGGCTGCAATCACTTTCCCGTCATCAGAAATCGAAACGGAGTGCACGATTGAGCTTGTCACGTATGTCCACCTCTCGTTTGCTAGGGATTCGCCGTATGCGTGTATCGTTCCGTCCATCTCTGCAATGCATATCGTCTCACCATTCTCAGAAATTGCTCCTGTCGCCACAGGCTTGTTGAGAGTCAGGGAACCCAGTTCTTCCAGTGCTTCACCAAAAGACAATAGCATGACGTTGCCACTTGTGCTCCCGACAACGACGCGGCCTCTGAAACTTGAGAGTGACAGAGAACTTATCGCTCCTCGCAAATCATGCTCATCCAGTAGCTTGCCTGACTCACTAAGGAGAGAGACACGACCGTCGCTTGCCCCAACAACGATGCGATGTGCGTCCTTAGAAGTCGCCACAAACGGAAAAGTCATGAAATCCCTGAATGTCCAAGCCGGAGTGGACTTGGATGTCTCAAAAGAGTACAGGCCTCCTCGAACAGATGTGGCCGCGAGCATGGTAGAATCGATAGAGAGCGCCAGCACTCCGCCCTGCAGATATGTAGCCCACACAGGATCTAGACCGTCGCTCATTCTGAACAAGTATATGGCTCCATTCTTGTGGCCTGAAGCGACGTACTGCCCATCTCGGTTCATGACAAGCGCATCAACCGAAGAATTCGACCGAAAGACCGAGGTGGCTTGGCCGAAACGGTCATGTTGCAGAAGGAAGACGTTTCCGCTCATGTCCGCAGCTGCCGCAAGAACAGCGTTCCCTGATATCGCGACATGCCTGACATAGCCCTGCGCCTCAATTACCCATAGGGGTTTACCTGTGGTGTTATTCGTCTCGAAGAAGTACGCCCGTCCGTCATCGCTACCGGCGATCACATACCGGCCGTTCTGGGAGACCGCCACTGCCCAAGCGTAGTTGCCGGTTATGCAAGTCCAAGAGAGCGGCGCGGCACTCGTGGACGCAGCCAGTGCCACGAACAAAGCTACGCATGGGACTCTGAAATCCAACGAAGTCATCCTTATCAATTCACACGTTCCGCCTGCCGAATGGAAACAAGGCATATAAGCCCGAGGTTCTGGCACGCGTGTCTTGCGGTGGTCAAGGGGTTCTGGTAAGTTAGCGGGGGGTCAGCCCGACTTTTTCTCGTTGTTAACTTGAGGGGGGTGACTTGAGGTACGCGATGAGTGACCTTACGCTGTCAAGCGCAGTGTCGATGTGCGCCTCCCCTTCGTCAACCCTACCTTTCCGCAAGGTGGATGAACCACGCTCCAATTCAGCGTAAATCACTTTGATTCTGTTCTGTAGGGTAAGATCCCAAGTTTTCCCGTAGTAGACACTCAACTTGAGAAGCTCGTGGTAGTGGTAGTCCGCTTCCCGCTCCACAATCGAGATCTGCGCTTCCTGCGCATTGTCCGTGATGAGGCTTCCCCACTGCTGACCCTTAGTCCCAACAGTCTCAAGCTCTCTTAGCAACTCATCTGCACCATAAACGGTGTGAAATCTCTGCGAAGACTGAGGAACGGTCAAACATCCATGTCCTGCCTCAGATTTGAGTTCTCTTATGAGGGACTTCGCGTTCTGAACTGCGCCGTCAATATGCGCTTTCACGTGCTCAATATCTACGGTCTTCTCGCTTAGGACGGAGCTAGCCTCGCCTAGTTGGTCAGCGACCATCGTTACCCTATTGTCTAAGGTGAAGAGCCATTGCCCCGTATACTTGCCCGCCAGTTGGACAAGTGTAAAACGCAGATGATTCAACTCAATGATCAACGGGTTAATATCGTGTCCAGACACCCCGAGACTCTGCACTATTCGACCACAACTGGCCTCCACACGCTCAAGTTCCCTGAGAAGTTCATCTCCACCGGGAACCAACTGAAGGGGACGAGTAGTTTCGGGCTTGGCTTCAGAAACCTTGACACCGACTTGGATAGGGCCTACTTCCTGAGCAGCTTCTCTGGTTAGATAGAAATAGACCACAGAGAATATGGCCAATGTTGCTGTTACGATTATCCCAATCTGCAAGTTCAAAGGCCAAACGATCTGTGGGATAAAGAATGGGACGGTGAACAGGACTGCCCAAGCGACCACTATTGCTAGAACTGCGTCAAGCGTCTGACGATGCACCATTCTCGATTTCAACAGCAGCCATGCTAGGACACCAGTGCACCATAGCGGGATAAAAAAACGATGTCAAATGCACGACTTGGTAAGGGACTCTTTACGAGGCGCTATGACTCAGACTACAACTTACGTGCGGCCCAAGCGGCAGGACTTGAGTTGGAGTCCGATGGGAACAAGTGGCTTAGACTGATACAAAACGCCAAGTCAGAGAAAAGACGGATCATCTAACTCGAACGCTAGACTTGATGATCGCTCGCAGTTTGGAGTTGTTCACGCCGGTATAGAGGATCTTCTTGTCATTGAACACGATTCTGCCCGATGCCTCTAGGTAGTCAAGTATGTGCTTGAAGGTTTGGTACTGGATCTTGGTAGGAAGGCTCTTCCAAAGCTCAGTTCTAGTCGGGTACTCCTCTGATTCTAGAATGGTCTTCTCCACCATTAGAACAGTATCTAGCCTAGGCTGATGAACGACCGTCATCCACGACCACCGAGAATAGGTACCCTTGGGGAGTTATATAAGTTTGTATGATTATGATGATGAGCGTTCTGGCGACGAATCATTTATGCCGAAAAATCCTAGCGTGTTCTTTGTGGTCTTTGAGGTCCAATATCAACGGGCACACACCAAGCCCCTCAAAATCGACAAGCGCATAACAGGATCGAAAACCTTCGGGATGATTATAGTGATATAGGTTGTTTACCCCATATCGCCTTCTGTAGTGATCTGGAATCTTACTTTTCTTGACATAGTACCCCGCAAACATGTTTCCCTTTAGAACCAACTCCATATCGGTAATCCATTTGTTGAACTTGTGAGCGGAACCAAGACTCTTCAGAAAGTTCACAAGTTCCTCTGTTCGAACTACGGCAGGAGAAGCTCTAGAAACCATGCCAAGATGAGGACTTTAGTACTTTAAATGCCCGTTGGATCCACTTCAATGCGCCGACCTGCCCCCCTCTAGTTACCACCGACGATTTTCCGCTCTGACTCCCCACTAACTTACCAGAACCAATCGACGGGACCCTTGACATGACTATGTGAATTCCCCGAGCCAACGACGTTCCCTACTGGCGTGGATCCGATTTGCTCGAGTAGTCAATTCTGGTTCTCACTAACAGGAACCAACCGGAGTCGCAGTTGCGTCCGCCGTGCGATTTGCAGCGTACTTGTCAACGCTCTTCCACCGATGCAACTGTCCGTTGGGATCGGGGAACCCGATCTGCTCTCTGATTGAGCTCGTTTTGTGTAGGCCGGCTTATTCGCCTCGCACCCATACTGTCCCAAAGTGATGCGTGATGAAGAGAGACTTGCTGTTCGTCGTAGCTTTATGCCTGATGGGGCTTCTTGCATTTACGAACGTCGCATATTCGGCGCCGCTTCTTTCCAGTTCAAGCAAGGAGGCCTTGTTCCTTTCTCCATTGGAACGTTGGGAGCCCACTTGGCATCGAGAGGACTACGTCTCGTTGCTCGAGAACGCCGGATATCACGTTGATGTTGTCTTGGACGAAGAAGCATCCATCTCCTTCCTGAAGACCGGGCTTGCGAGCTATGATGTCATTATCCTGCGAACGGACTCTTTCCAGTACGAGGGATACAGCTACTACTGTGCAGGAGACGCTGTCACGGCACAAACCCGTGCTGAGCACGCCGCTGAGATTTCGCAGCACGAAATCCAAGTCGGTGCCTGCGTCGGATTCAGCAGCGCGTTCATTCGAGACAACTACCCCGCCAACAGTCTACGGAAAGGACTCGTCTTTGTCGTAGACGGATACTCCGCAGATCTGTCCTCATCCTTCCTCAAAGCTGGTTCTGCTGTCTATGTGGGTTACTATGATGCGAATACTCTATCCTGGGGCAGAACGGATTGCCTGTCAATCAAATGGCTGAGTTACATGTCACACGGCGACACAGTGAAGGAAGCTACAGTGGATCTCTACGTGTATGTGAATCGCGGGCACGGACAGACCGCTTACTGGCCGTCGATGTTCAGCTATGGCGACGTAACGTACAAGCTCTGAGCGGTCGTCAAGATTACACAAGGAAAAGAGGCCCAGACGAAAGTCAGGCGCAGGTGACAACCGGGCTCGACTAGTTGCGAGCCGCAACTTGACCCCTCATGGCTCGGCTGGATCGTCTCGAATCTCCGCCATATGTGCCATTATCCTCAAGTGACTTCCCCGCTTGCAGTTCAGCGACTAGCGACTCGACGGCCGGTGTGTGCGCTCAACTGGTTGGTTGATTCTCTCCACGACCAGAAGTCGGGAGCTTGCGCTCGCCCAGTTATGGTCATTTCTCGGGTTCGTCTTCAGTCTTCTCGTCGCAGTGAAAGACCGAATTCGCGACCTGAAGACCACGGCGAAACCAATGAACGTCGCGGCAGCGATGAGGAGAAGGTTGAGATTGAGAGATGACCAATCGTCTTGCCAGGTGGCTTCGATTGTTGTTGGCTCCTTGACTATGAGGGACCCGGTAGAGTCGACTTGAAGCCCTCGGAAGTTGTCCGACCCGATCCATCCAGTGAATGAATGCTTCAGTCCAAGCAGACCTAGCGGCCCTTCTATGGGGACTGCGCTCCTGTCAACCGAGAAGAATGCGACGCTGTCTGCCGGATACCATCCGGAACCCTCGACCTTCCCGTACTTGCTCGTAACGTTCACGTAGTCCTCAGTCCTGTACCGTCCCTGAATTTTGAGTGGCTCACTGACGACCACCTCTATCGGCTTCAAATCAAGACATGAGGTACAATTGAGCTTCTCGGAGTTCACGTACCATCCATCAAAGACTAGACGTATCGATGGAGCCGACGTGATGATGTCGGGCCCCAAACGTTTCAACGTTACAACTGCGCTTTCTCTGTACCACCCATTTTCCGGTTTCTCGAATAGTCTGTCTGGGTCACCTGAGAAAGTGACGTAGAACTCGACTCCGTAGTTGAAGACAAGCGATGCAGGTCCCGAAACTTGGATTCGGTTGTCGTCACACTTGTATCTCGTTCCCTCAACTGCCGGAATCGTCTCCGTGACCGTTATGTTGTGGGCTCCGTTGTCCACACGCATCTGCCCCCCGGTGCCGGAGCCTACGGTGACGTATGGCTCCCCGTCCACCGCTACAGTAGAGTTGTTCGCAACGGGAAGGCCTTTCACGTTGACTGTCACTAGGTAGCCATAATCCGGTGCCATCTCCAGTAGGACTACGAGCCTGGGGACCCATTTCTCCACCGGGTACTCTCTCGACCAGAACCCTGAGGAGGCACCTGCGACATGTCCTTCCTCTGCGACCTTTATCATCGTACCGTAGTTAGGCGTTTCACCTGCGTACCAGGCTTTCGCATCGTTTGTGATGTCCCATTCTACGGGCACCTCGGTGCGCGCAGGCGCGACTGTCACGGAGGTTTTTGCCGGATCCCACGGTGGTTGATTCTTCCAATTCATCGTCTGTTCGTTCCACTCGCCACTAACGCGGTGCGCCTCGTACACTTGATCGGAGTCGGGAGCGAAGAACTGCCAAAGAATCAGAGTCGCCTTCGTTATCAGTCGGTGCTTCGGAAGTTGAGTGAGATCGAATCGGATGTAGATCCTCTCGGACCCCCAGATGTTCTGCCCACGGTCGTAGCTGTTTCCCACATACAGGATTGGTCGCTTCCCATACGCGGAGTTTTGGTATTTGCTATCCGGATAGCTGTCCGCCACTGCATAGAGCGTACTTGTGGTCTGCGCAAATGCAACTGCGGGCACTTGCACTAGCACGCTCGCAACTAAGATGACCATCATCAGTAGGTTTCTCGTCATCGCAAGTGCGCCGCGCCGAGCATTTCGTAGCCGACGCAATAAACATTCTCAACTGCGGGCAGCACGGCTTCAGAAGCTACGCTAGTTCGTAGTTGGGTAAAGAAAAGGAGGAAAGGGATCTACGTGCGATCCCTTTACTTCATCAACAGTGGTGTGTTTAGGTTTCTCTTCCGAAGCACCCAGACTGACGCTGCTAGTGCAGCGAACAGTGCCAAGGGCGCTACGTAGCCTGGGACTTCTGGTACTGGTGTTCCGCTTGTCGAGAGTTGACTGTCGCCGCCTCCCATCCATCCGGGTGAGACAACGACGCTGAACTCGGCATTGCTTGTTGGAGCGCCTGAGCTCCAGACTCCTGGTGCTTCACTTGTGCTGATGCTGACGCTGTGGGTTCCTGCCGGAAGCCACATGATGTAGCTGCCAGACGGGTCGCTTGAACCGGTGCCCACTGAACCTAGTCCGCTTGAGTACGCTGGGATGCTGTCAGTTGCTGGGCCTGGTGATGCTGAGATCTGTGCCCACGGGAGCGCTTTCAGGTTGCCGAACATGTCGAACCACCTGACCGTTCCACGTAGGGTAGCCATGTTGTTCATTGAGGTGTATACGGTGATTGAGCCGCCCCATGGAACTTCGATGCCTTGGAGTGGCACGCCCATCTCGTACATGCGCCAGTCGTCGGTGACTCCAGAGGCTTCGTATGCGTCGTTAGGTCCGCGTGGGTCGAATGCCCACACCTTGACGGTGTAGGTTCCGCCTCCGCTGCCTGGCCAGCCAGGTATGTCAACAGATCCTTTGAGTCCATAGTCCCACTGTCCTCCAGTCCAGCCGCTCGGTCCTTCTGGGAATCCAGGGACCGTTGGCCAACCGCCAGCCCATGTGCGGGCGGGGTTGCTGAAGTACCAGTAGAAGCCGTAGACATCGAAGGCCTGTGCCATTCCTGCTGGAACCCCAAGCCTGGTGGCGTCGCCTGGATTCATCAAGACCCATCCATCGCCAACGCCTGAAGCCCAAGTGGCGTTTGGTACTCCGTAGAAGAGCATCATGCCATAGGCTCGCTGCGCCATGCTGCTAGACGGGTAGACCGAAGTATTGTTGTCGAAACCGGTGGCCTGCGCGGCTTGGTTGTGTCCAGCCAATTTGCCAACCTCCCAGCTAAAGCCAGGAGCGAAGTCGAGGTAGCCAGAGCCTGCGGATCTAGTGTTGATGTTTGGTTGTGCTTGTCCGTAGATCGAGGCGCCGACTAGGTTGTTGTTGGAGTCGAATACCTCAACACGTACGAAGCCGTTGAATATGGTTGAGATACCCTCGTGGTAGAAGTCCATGAGGACGCGTATCTGGCCGCCTTGTATCAGGTCTGCTTCGATGTCGCCTGCCCCTGCACCCGGAATCTGCACTGGGAACATTCGGCGCATTACGTATCCGTGCGTGTATGCGTTGAAGTAGTACTCGCCTGCGGGTAGACGCGTAGACCTACCGTCGAACAAGGCGCGATAGATCGATAAGCCATAGTTGATTGTAGGCCGGCAATAGTCGCTTCCATAGTACCACACGCCTAAGTGCTCGTGATATCCTGCGAGGTTCTCTTTGTCAACGTCGAATGGGGTGACACCCAATGAACGGTTAGTGATGCTGGGGTGATAGTTGGGTATGTCGAAGCCGACATATGGCGATACTTTCGGGGTGCCTGTCAACTGAGACGCGTTGTACATTCCTGGGTCCTGGAAGAAGCCGTAGAGTGAAGGTACTAACCAGTCGACGGCCGTGTCGGTGGATTTGTCCACGAACTCTACCCACACCTCTGAACCTGGGAAGGTCCAGGGTCGCGAGTGAGCTGGGACCTCAAAGTCTGTTGATCGTAGGCTTATCCACACGTATGCGTTGACTATCTTGAAGCTGAGCGCTACTCGAGTGTTGCATAGGAATACTGAGACGTGCGGGTCGCCGCCGACAATGTTGTACCAGCCAGTGCCAACGTTGCCAACTGTCTTCACAGTGCCAACGTAGTGGCCCAAGTAGGGCTGGTTCATGTCCGCCATGTAGAGGCTTATTGTGTAGTCGTTGCCTTCGAGCGCTACTGCTCCTTGGGAGTGTGTAGACGCGGTCGGGTTAAGGCCATAGTCCTTCTTGTTGATGTCATTCGCACCTGATCGTCCGCCAACGTATGGGAATATCGAGTTGTACCCTTCGATCACTATCCCACCATTGTAGCTTCCCTCGGCAGTTCCTGATCCCACTTTGACGGCAGCATGATGCTCGTAGACGCCGGATGCGTCTGCTCCATCGATGTCGCCGTCAGTTGTCATCCAGTTGCTGACTGGGTGGCCATCTTGGTCTGCGAAGAAAGCCACGGCGGCTCTCTCGTTGCTTCCCACATCAGTGCCGGTCAAGGTGACCGTGGTCATGTTGGTCAGCATCAATCCTGCTGGCATGTGCATGGTGACTTCGACCCAGTTACTTCTGCGTAGGTCGAACTGCAGTTCCATGTGTGTGCCGAGCAAGGATGTGATGGTGAAGGTGCGCTGGTATGCGTCTGCTTCGTCCATTATGTATCCTGTCACGAATCCTTCCACAGTGTATTGGCCTCTGTCCATGCCTGCAATGTAGTCAGCGGTGTTCCACGGGACGTGACCGTCCCAGTGAGTCGACGGGTACTGTCTCGTCTGGTTAAGCAAGTCGTAGTTGTCAACGAGGTTCGCCCAGAAACTGGTCGCAGTGGGGTGAGGTGCTTGGTCGTCGTGTAGGCCGATGAGCTCGTTGGATGTTCCGATAGACTTGGTTGCCTGGCCTGCATATACGCCTGACAGAGTGGTGTACGGGCTAGTGGCCAAGTGTGACGTACCGAACACGTTCGAAGCCCAGAAGCCTATCAGGGTCTTCTGTGAATCGTAGAGCTCTAGCAGAATATCTCTCCATGGACCTGCATTAGTGGGGTTTGCGTCGGGGTTGTTGGTGCCGTAAGGTAGCTGCCACAGGTTATGCCATGGTATTGCGCCCGTTCCGTGTTTCGACCACACGGTGACGCTGACCGATGGAGATGTGAATATGTCTATCCAGATGTGGTAGGATTGGCCTGCATTAATGGTGATGCGGTCCGTTGTGGTTGGGTTGTATCCCGAAGCCACGGCAGTCAGTGTGTAGGTGCCCGCGGCGAGACCGAAGAGATACGAGCGGTAGACGCCTCCAGTCTGACCTGGCAGCGCGTCCTGGAAGTGATCGAGCTCCATTGGTCCCCAATATGCGACGCCCTTAACGGCGCGTCCTTCTGGGGTTGTTCCTTCGGCTGTTACTTGGCCGGAAACTACCGTCGGCGAGAAGTTGAAGTCGGCACGGACGCTAACTTCAACCCATGCCGGGTTCAGCTCATTCTTCACGATGACGAACGGATAGTTGCCGACACCGATGCTGTTGAGGTTGTAAGATGAGTCCTCCCAGTAGATCTTGAAGTGGTATAGACCTGCCACTTCCGGTGCTCTGAGGTTGAAGAGGCGTACGTGGTAGGTGTTGCCCGGGGCCATCTGAGTGTATCCGACACCATAGTCGCTCAAGTCCGCCCCGATCCAGACGCGTGTCCAGTCAGGCGCGATTGTGTCGTAGAGCGTTCTATGGCTGATGTAGACGTATTGGTAGTCGTTCGTTATGTCGGTCCAAACAGATTCGGTCTTCGTTGGGCCAAGCCACGTGAACTCGGGTGGCACGTAGATCGCAATACCGTAGATCGTTTGGCCTCCTAAGTTTGCAGTGGGAATGGTAAAGTCGAACTGGAAGTCTCCGATGCTGTCGGAGCCGCTCGCTAGAATCGCATAGTCAAGATACTTGTCGAAGACTTGGCGGGTCTGGTCATTGTTGTCTGGCTTTCCTGGGAACAGATCGTTAGTCGCGGCAGTATCAGGCTTGCCTTCAGGCTGATTTGCGTACTGGGTTCCATAGAGGGTGTCGAGTGTTTGGCTCCATCCTGACTTGTAAGTATCCGCGGCGCCAGGGTGAAGGAAGACACAGAATGGGTCAGTTGTTCCCTTTGAGTTAGATCCTGCGGCTGCGGCGTTCCAGAGACTGCATGTGCCCGTTCCTTGTGCCTGTGCAACAGGAATAGTGGCAAGTGCTGGTAACATTCCTATGATCATTATTGCTGCAAGTGCTAGTGCTAAAAATTTCTTATTCAATTTTCAATTTCACCTATTTTCTAACTAGGTACACACACTCGCGTATGCGTCGTGTGCGTACCATGAAAAGAACAACACCTCCCCAACCATATATAAGGCGAACACTCGACCCCGGACATATCCAAGCCGAGAAGCTCCGTTGACTTGGCGACGCATGGCTGATGTGCTTAACTGCCTCGCGATGACTTTGCGGATTACCGTGTGCCCCGAACCTCAGGGTTCTCGAAGCCACATCACGGTCGACATTCCCGGGTGCGCTCTCATCACGACCTAGCATATATCCATAACTCGGACATCG
>Ga0315282_10010101_pt1 | contig 14875 bp, 12 predicted proteins | sample YL17G07_20_MG_FD_203693 | JGI IMG/M metagenome (GOLD analysis project Ga0315282, IMG submission 203693) | Sediment microbial communities from Yellowstone Lake, YNP, Wyoming, USA - YL17G07_20 | ecosystem: Environmental > Aquatic > Freshwater > Lake > Sediment | place: USA: Wyoming | collected... | reverse complement strand
CGCGAGACGCTCGACGGGGACGATTTGGACCGCCTGATCGCGGGCGAAACGCTTCCTCCGCTGTTCAAGGATAACCACGATAGACCCCCGAGAACGGTTCCCGAAGTGACCCGGCGCGCACGGGAAAGAGCGGCCACCCCCGCCCTGCGTGATCCGACGGTTCAGCCGTCTTGAGAGGCTTGAGACTTGAGGCTTGAGACTGGAGACCGCCGGAAGAGATTGCGGATTGGGGATTTCGGATTGCGGATTGAAGAAATGGGAGGTTGGAGACTGGCCGACTGGCGGCGTGGCAAACTGGCGGACTGGCAGACTGGCGGACAGGTGGAGTAAGGATAAGCATGAAACAGCACTCTTTGATCACACGCGGCATTGTCTTTACGTTCCTTTTTCTTCTCACGATTCTGCTGGGCGGGTGCAGCGAACTCTATTCACTTCGGGAGATCACGGCGGACCAGGATCTGAGAATCAGGAGCCTGGAGCAGAAGGTGAAGGAGAAGGACGATGCCCTCACGCGCCAGAGCATGAAGAACGAAGCCGACATCAACACGCTCAGTAAACAGCTGCGGCAGGCCCAGGATGAACGTCAGAAGGCCCTCACCGAAGGCAGTGAACGCGAGGAGCGCGTCTCGGCGGCCTACGCGAAGGCCCAGAAGGACATCGAGGCCCTGCAGTATGACCGGGAAGGTTACAAGAACCTTGCGGAGAAGCTGCAGGCCGGCGTGGATCAGCTGACCAAGGACCTCGAGACGCGGAAGACCGAGGTGGACGCGGCCCGCAAGGAAACGGCTGGGCTCAAGGAGAGATTGCAGAAGAAAACCGAGGAGGCCGCCGCGCTCGAGTCGCAGCTGAAGACCGCGACCGCCGAGTCCGCCCAGCGAGGGGAGGGCATCTCCAGGGCCCAGAAAGACCTGAGCGACGCCCAAGGCAAGGCGAAGAAGCTCGAGGCGGAAAACCAGGCGCTTCTGAGCACGGTGTCCGATCAGAAGAAGCAGTTGGAGGCCGCCAAGTCCGAAAGCGCAAAGGGTTCAAGCGCGCCGAGGATTGTGTCCGGCGCCGGCGGGGACCTCAAGGCGGCTTTCCTGCTTCTGGAACCTTCTTTCAGGGCGCTTCCGGACGAACAGGCCAAGTACGCGTCCGTGACGCAGGACGAACGCGGCGTGGTGGTTCGCCTGTCCGTGGATTACCTCTTCAAGCCGAAGTCGGTCCAGCTGAGCTCGTCCGCTTATCCCATGCTCGACCACATTGCCGACATTTTCAGGAAGTACCCGAAGCAGTACATTGACGTGGAGGGCCACACCGACAATCAGAACGTGATCGAACTGCCCTTTGAGGACAACTGGGGCCTGGCCTCCGAACGCGCCAACAAGGTGCTGCGCTACCTGACGGAGAACGGGCAGATAGACCCCGGGCGCATCCGAAGCTCCTCCTACGCGTCTTCCCGCCCGCTTCCCAAGGAGGAGGGGACCGCCACGTTGGAACGCCGGGTCGAGATCATCCTGACGCCGAATCCGTGATTGGGCCTGCGCTAGTGTCAGGAGATGGGAATTGGGATTCCGGTTCTCTTGGCAATCTCGCACGCCAGTGTTCTGAAGTGACCATAGGCATCCTGGACAGTTTGAGCGTGCGCTCCCACCACTCCATCCGCAGCTTTAAGGCGGAATATCGGTTTTCTGGCCTCCTGCGCTAGCGGCATGAGCGATCTGTAGTGTTTCAGCATGGCTAGGCAGTTCTCATCTCCTTCCATCTCGATTCCTTCGGGCGGTGTTCTTTCGCCGAGCACCTCGCTTCTGTAGAGGGAAGGTATTCTCGCCGCCCATTTTTCATAAGCTTTTGTGGGACGGCTGAGACGCTCGGAATGCCGCATAACGATGTAACCTATGGGTTTGATCGGGCCGGGGGGAAGGGAAAGACCCGGCACTGGGTTCTTGGTCGTGCGGTCTGCCCATTGGCTGTTCCACTGATTCAAGGCAGGCCCCAGGTTCCTTAGTCCCTGCAGGGAGAAGAGATCCGGAGCTACCGGCACCACCACATAGTCAGCGGAGATGAGAGCGGCGCGGTTGATGGCCCCAAGATTGGGTCCCAGATCCATGAGCACAACGTCCGCCTCGGCAATCTGGGCCGCCCGCTGCATAATCCGCCAGAACGCGGAAGTCACGCGAAAAGCCCGCGGGTTTTTATCCAGGCAGATGGACCAAGTCTCGGAAAGCTGGTCCTCAAAACGAGACAGGTAGAGACTGCCCACGACAAGCCAAAGAAAGTCCCAAAGAGAGTCGTCCATGCGCTCAGGACAAGGATCGGCCACATCACCAGTGCCTTCGATCAGTGGTCGGACGCAACCGAATATGGTTCTCTCGGTGCTTTCATCCGACCACAGGTTCTCCAAGTGGTCATCGTCCAGAAAGGCGGAGGTTAGGTTCGCCTGCGGATCGAGATCCACCGCCACCACGCGGACGCCTAGTTCCGCGAACATCCACGCGGTGTGGTAAACAAGAGACGTTTTCCCTACTCCACCCTTGTTGTTGAAAAACGCGATGGTGGTGGTGGGAGTGGTCATTGTTTTCTCCGCAACACGGCAAGCACGGTGTTCTCTTCGACGATAAACTCAATCCGCGGATTGCCGTTCTTCTCCATTTCCTTCTGTGCCAACTGGATGCCTATGCCGAACCGCTGAACATAACCCAAGTTCTTCATCGCCTCGGCGAGGTTGGGATTCCTGTAATCCGTCACGCCAGGCTGGCCGAAATTCTCCCTCGTCACCCGGCCATAGGGCCCACCGGGGTTTTGGATCTCAATGCGGTCCTTGAACCACGTTATCCGCACGGGGGCATTTGTGCCTTCATACATGCGGTGAAGGACAGCGTTTCGCGCGATTTGCTGAAGAGCCACCATCGGATAGTCTGGCGACCGGATTTCCCGCGACTTGGATACTATATCCGTGGCCACGGAGATATGCGCCCGGAATATGTCGTCGAGAAGCCTCATGGATTCCGGCAACGGCAACGAGAGTTCCTTTTGATCCTTAATGGGATCGGTGAATTCGGTCCCGTCAATCCTCAGAAACTGAATATAGGCTCCAGGCACAAACGCCGTGGGCGTCTTCCCCACAACCAGGATCCCGACATTCGTGGGAGTGGGCGGCAAGGTTGCCGTTGCGAACCTCAGAGAAGCAAGCTGCTGTTCCGTGGAGCGCCGATTCTCGTCGAGCAGGTCCGGGCTGACGGAAGAAGGCAGGTAGGTCCGCTTGAACAGGTCGAGGTCCAGATCGTCCAGGGTCGCGGACTCGTTGGGCCGCAGATCGAAAGGCAGATCTTTTCCTCGGCGCTTTTCGGTCAACCTGACTTCCTCTTCAGCGGTGGCTGTGGCACGCCTGGGGCCCACGCGTATCCACATGCGGCCATTGAATCTCACGGGCGGGAAATAGGATGGCTGAACCGCAACCACTGCCAGAGTGCAACCCGCGAGAACGCGCTTTTCAGCGGTCATGACCGGAAAAGGAAGGATGTTGCCATCCGAACGCATATCAGCAAGGGAGCACAACAGTTCCTCGGTGATAGGCAAGTTCGCGCAACGACCATCGTCGTGCGCGCCGATAAAAACGACGCCAGACTTCCGATGATTGGGCATGTCATTGGCAAAAGCGCATATTGCCTGCCGGATCTTGTTGGGGTCCGACATGGAGGATTTCCGTTCCACGCGGTCAGACTCGATATCGTGGAGAAGACCCAGGAGTTCCTCATCCGTCAGCTGGGTTGTCATGATTGGTTCCTTTTCATCGCAGTTTGAGAGAAACCGCCAGATCTCCCCAACCACTCTTCCATTTTCGCGATTCCGGACAGGCAGTCAATTCCTTTGTTTTTCACCGCCGGGCGCGTTTCCAATCAGCTCCATCGCCTTCTGGTTCAAGGGGTCCGCGGGATTGAGTTCGAAGGCCTTCTGGAGGTGGGTGCGCGCCGCGTCCTTCTCCCCCGACATCCACTCCGCCGTTCCCAGCGCGCGCCAGGCATCGGAGCGCTCCGGTTCCTCCTGAACGGCTTGCGTCAGGTTCCGGCGGGCTTCTCTCAACAGCCGCGCTCTTTCTTCGGCCCCTTCCCCGGTCCTTGTTCCGCCTGGACCGGTCTGCGCTTTCCGAGCCGCCGTCGTCTCGAGAGCGCCCAGCCTCACCCGCCCTTCGGTGTTGTCCCAGAGTTCGTAGGCGCGGACGTTGAGGGTGAGGTCATCCCGCCAGTCCTGGTTCCGCATGAGGGTGAGAGCCGCGTACGCCCCCAAGAGAACAAGCGAAATCAGGCGGCGGGCTCGTGTCTCGCGGCGCAGGATCAGCGACGCGATCAGCAGGGCGACCCCGGCGTGAGCGGCGTAGAGGTAGCGCTCGGCGAGCCATTCCGGCGCGGGGAGAATCTGTGCGACGGGCGCAAGGCAGATGCACGCCCACAGCCCGCCCACCCCAGCCGGGTTTCCCTTTTTCCAGGCCCACAATGACAGAAGGAGGAGGCCGGCGAGCGCCGCCGCGCCCGCCCACGGCCGCCAATCGGCGAACGAGACCGATGGCTCGAAATAATGATTCACCGAGAGACCCACCGGTACGAGCCAAAGCTTCGCATAGATCAGGAAGGCCTTGCAGAAGTTCAGGAATCCAAGCGCGGGTCCCAAGGAATCCGGCGTCACCTCCGAGATGGGCTTGGTAAGAGCAAACGGGGAGTAATTCAGAGTCATGTGCGGCCGCAGACACAGATAGAGCGTGACCCACGCGGCAAACGCGCAGGCAAAGGCGAGGGCCACCGGAGCGAGAAATCGCGCTCCGCGCGGGCGGCGCGCATCCTCCTCCCCTCCATGCGCTGTATCACGCTTAAAGAAGAGCAGCAGCGCCGCGAGGACCGGCGCCAGAATCGCGGGCTCCTTGGCCAGAAGGCCCGCGAACCAGACCGCCGCGGCCGCAATGCCCGCGCGGACGGAGCCTTCGCGCCCGCAACGCCACAAGAGCCAAACGGTCCACACGGTTAGGAGCATGCATAGAACATCCTTCCGGAAACCGGGACAGTTGACTACCTCGGTCGTGACAGGGTGACAAAGGAAAATGGCGGCGGCGAGGGTGGCCAGCATCTCACGCTTGAAGACCCGGCGCCACAGGCCGAGCAAAGCCAAACCAGCCGCCAAATGGAGCCCGACGTTTATGAGGCGGGAAAAGAAGGGCTTCTTGCCAAAGAGAATCGCATCGGCAAAATGCGTGAATGGGGCTAGCGGCCGGTAATGCAGATCCCCAAACGCCGGGCCGAAATCCCGCGAGACGAGCTTTGCCATGCCCGACCAGCGCTCGATCGTCTTGCGGTCGCGGATCAGGGAGATATCGTCATAGCAATACTCGCCCCAGGGCGCGTTTGCGAAGGCCAGCAGGGTCACCGCGGCCAGGAGGAAAGGAATTCGCAAGTGGGAAAAAGAGGGCATCGTTGCGCGAACCGCCCGGAACAGTGTTGCGACAGGATACATCGCGCGCCCGCGCCTTTCAACCACCTTCGCCTGTCAATACAGGGACCAGATCTCGGAAGGGACCTTCGCGGGCGGGTACTTCATGGCCTGCAAATGCTTGTACACCGCCTCGTAGATGGCGGAATGCCCGGCGGTGACGGGATGCCCGTTGTGCCGGGTGGCCAAAGGCATTGCCACGTAAATGGGCGGCGTGGCGAGGGGGTCGGCGAAGAAGAGGTCGTGTCCGTAGGTGTGGTGGAGGAAAACGCTGTACAGGTCCACGACCGGAAACTCCATCTGCTGCGCAATGGGCAGCAGCATCCCATTGCCCTCGAGGACCGACTCGGACGCGAAATGGGTCTCGCTGGTCGCGGGGAGTTTCCAACTCAAGCCGTCGTACGCGTCGAAGTAGCCCAGAAAAAGGATGTCCGGGCGCGGGGCGTTGGCCTGCAAGCGCCCAATGAGAGTCCGCAGATTGCGGCGGAAGTTCTCTTTTTCCCACTCGTAGAACGTGAAATCTCCGGTATGCCCGAAATCCATGTAACCCGCCGTGATGTCAATCCCGCCGATCTGTATCAGGACAAGGTCGGGATGATGGTTGAGAACGTTTTGTGTGTAGGTGGACGCCGAATCCCCCCATTGCCATAGCTGCGCCCCCTGATAGCTGCCATTGCGGACTTCGATCCCGGGCCAGAGGGTGTAAAGCGTTTTGTCCTTGGCCGGGGGGAAATCGCCTCCCCCCTGGCCAAGGAGCATTTCCACCCAGCCATAGTTCTTCTGGATCGCGAAATAGTCCGGGTTGGTACCGATCGTGAGGCTGTCCCCGATGATGTCGAGGACCTTGTACTCCCTTGCGGAGACGAGGACGCCCCCCGGCAACAGGAACGCGAGAAGGAGAAGGAAACCGCCGGCAGCCTTTGTTGCGCGCTTCATAGTCTCATCCGATTCGCTGGGGTTCATCGAAGCGCCGCAAGACCGCACCGCGCCGCTTCCCACAAGTGCAGTATACCCAACCCGGCACTCCGGGTCACGGAAAAAGGAACGGGGGATTAGTAACCCTGCACTTTTTCATTCCGGCGGCTGCATCCCCATGGCGGCCCACTCCTCGCGCGAGGGGCCGTAGACCCCGGGAACCTTGAGGCCGGCCTGGCGCATCAGAATCGTCATCTGGGCCCGGTGGTGGATCTCGTGGCGCAGCAGGATCCGGAGCGTGAGCGCGCGCGGCCACTGCATCCCATACATGTCGTCCACGACCCCAAGCGTCTCGTCGGTCCATCGCGATTTGATGCGGCGGGCGAGTTGCTGGGCGCCCTTCTTGTAGGTCTCCGCGATCCTGGACGCGCTCGCCGGCGCCTTCGCATCCACCAGATCCATTCCCAGGCCGGTGCGGTTCACCATTTCCGGCAACGCCCCGACGATGTGCCAGGCCATCCTCCCCAGGGTGCGGCCATCCCTGGTCTCCTTCTGCTTGAGGGATGCGTTGGTCAACGCGCCGAGGATCTTGGCCGTGTTCTTGGATTCTTCTTTCCAGTCCTCCAGAAACTCCGCAATGGTGTGGTACATGGCGTTGCTCCTTTCCGAGTAGCGATGGGCCAGAATAGCGCACACGCGCCGCGATTGCATCCAAAACCTCTCTCAGTAGAGCGGCCAACTCCCGTCAGGCTCTCTTCTTGCCTCTGCGCAGCACGAAACGAAGGGCGTCGCGCAGGTCGGGAACGTGGATCAGGAAGGCCACGACGAAGTAGAGCGCGACGCTCGCGCACAAGACCGCCGCAAGAAGCATTGCCGGGACAAGGCCATGCCGTCCCGCCGCAAGCGGATGCGCCGCGCGCCACATCGCCCACGCCGCCGCGCCCATCACCCCTCCGGCCAGCAGGGTCTTCAGCGCGGTCGAGGTGAGCGTCCGGTCCCACAGGGGCAGCCCCCGGCGCATCAGAACGATTTGCAGGAGCGTGGTGTTGAGGATGACGCCGAGCGTGTTGGCCAGGGCGAGGCCGCCGTGCCCCAGACTCTCGCGCAGGGGCCGCACCATCACCAGCAGGACGTTGAGGGCCACGTTGAACAGCATGGCCGCCGCGCCCACGATGACCGGGGTGCGGACGTCGCGCTGCGCGTAGAAAACCGGCACGAGGATTTGCAGAATTCCCCAGAACACCAGGGCCGGCGCGTAGAACAGAAGAGCCCAATAGGCGTTCTGGGTGCCCAGGGCGGTCCACTTGCCGCGCTGAAACAGGATTTCGATGATGGGGTGGCCCAGCACCATCAGCCCGATGGTGGCGGGCACAAAGACAATCAGGATCAGCCGGAACGCGAAGACCGCGAGATTGTGCAGGTCCTGCATCCGCTTCTCGATCAGGTACTGCGAGAGCTGGGGGAGGATGGCCGTGCCCAGGGCCGACGCCACGATCGCCAAAGGCATCTGAACCAGGTGGTTGCTGAATGTGAGGCAGGGGAGATAGCCTTCGCCGAGCGAGGTGGCGAACGGGCGGCTGATGGTGATGTTGAGCTGCACCACGGCCATGCCGAACACAGCGGGGACCATCATGGTATAGAGTTCGCGCATCCGGGGCGAGTCGGGCCTGAGCTGGAAGGTATAGTGGAACCCGCGGGCGGACAACGGCGGCAGCATGATCACCAGCCGCAGGATCACCCCGGCGAGCACCGCCAAGGCCATGTAGAGTGCGAAGCGGTTCTGGTCGGGCATCTTGTGGAACACGAGACCCGTGACGATCATCGTCACGTTGAGCATGATCGAGCCCATCGAGGGGGTGCTGAAGTGGCGCAGGCTGTGGCAGAGGCCCATGAGGATGGCGCTCAGGGCCAGGAACACCTGGAACGGAAACATGACCCGCGTGAGAAACACACCCAACCGGATGGCTTCGGCGTCGCCGCGCGCCGCATATCCGTAGCCCAGGAGCCAGAAAAGCCACGGGGCCAGCCCGATGCCCAGAAGCATGAGAACAAAAGTGAAGAGGCCGATGGTGGTGAGGGCGTTGCTCGCGAACTGCCATCCCCGCTTCTCGCCTTCTTCGGCGCGCACCCGCGAGAAGATGGGCACGATGAAGGCGGAGAGGCTCCCCTCGCCCAGAACGCGGCGGGTCATGTTGGGCAGTTCGAAGGCGATCTGGAAGATGTCGCCGATTCGGGACGCGCCGAACACCGACGCCAGCACCATGTCCCGGAGAAGGCCGAGAAAGCGGCTGATGATGGTGATGAAGCTCACCACACCCGCCGCGCGGAGAAATGGCCGTTTTTCGCTCATGGTTTATCTACATCCTCATGGCGATAGCATTGCGTTGGGGCTCTGCCGGTAAACCCTCGTCTCTTTTCGCGCGCCGAATTCTCGATATATCGCCCGATATACCATCGGACATATCCCCTGATATAGCACTTGACTAATCACATGCCAAGGAGGATACTAAGGGCGAATCTGAAAGCTGGCTTGTCCGGGGAGTAGGATTCACCCGGGGGCGGCAACGCCCCCCTCTCTTTTAGAGATTCACAATCCCCAAGGGATCAGTCGCCGATGCGTGCTTGCACAAGATCGGATCAAGCCGTCTCAGATAGAGACGGGCACCCATCCGACGGATATACGCATTAGGCAAAAAGTACTGGTAGAGCAAAAAGGCGGCTAAGTCAGCCGCTTGGATAAAATAGGAATGATCTGATCGGCGGAAACTCGGGTCTTCGATAATCCGGGTTAACGGTTTGTTCCGGAATCCGCTGCCGTAGTCTGGACGATGGGGAATAGGGTTGTATTTTCTCATTCGCCGAGCCAGCAGTGTTATACGTAGCGTCATAAATAATGCAGCATAAATGAGTCGAGAAGCCGCGCTGAAGCGCGCTCAAAAGAATATGTTGTCCCTGATCCCACCGGCTGAAGCCGGGGGCAAGGAGGAGCCGGCTAAAAGCCGGCTAAACGGAATACACCCTGCATGATTAATGACGCCATGTATAGTTTCTTGTCATCTGTATGGTCTGGGAATATCATACCACACTCATCTGGATTGGCAGGACCACGGAAATTCCGGAAAGAAAGCGTGTTCTCAAACCGCTGTATCAATGCTAACCACGCTCTCTCGAACACGTCGTAATTCGGCGGCTTCTTATCCTTGTCCACAACAACGTTAATGATGTTCAAGTCAGAAAGGGACGCAAGGAGATCGGCAAGACGCCTAAGAATCGTCAGCCGGTCATTGCGGGGAATTCTCACAAGATTGCCCGGTCTGGTTATCATACCCGCCGCATGGATTTCTTCTCTCAACTTCAGGCCAAACCTTTCCCGCATCTCCTTTCGAAAAGCGATCATCTCATCGAGATAGGATCGCCAGCGCAGTTCATGGACTACAAGACCGGTTAGAGCGAAATACCGGGACGGAGAATTCACCAAACCGCAATCCCCGCTTTCGTCCACATACATCAAGAACATGATCGCGCCCCTTCAAAAAGAGAACTTGGATCGCCAAGTCACCTTTTACATCCCACCTCTCTTGAGCCTCTTGGCCGCCTCCTCGCAATGGGCCGTCGGGCACGTGAGCGAGAAGCGCAGGTGCCCCTCGCCGTGCTTGAGCCCCAGCCCCACCCCAGGCGTGGCCAGAATCCCGTATTCCCTGAGCAGGGCGGCGGAGGTCTCCATGGACTTCTTGCCGCGCGGGCACTCCGCCCATAGATAGATGGTCCCCTTGGGCCGGTTGACCCGAAAGCCGGCCTCGGTGAGCGCGTCCACCATCAGGTCGCGGCGCAGCGTGTAGGTCTTGACCATCTTCGAGATGAACTTGTCATGGTTGCGCAAGGCCACCACGGCGGCGTCCTGAACCGCTCCGAACTGGCCGGAATCGAGGTTCCCCTTGATCTTGCGAAGTCCGGCCACCAGGTCTGTGTTGCCCGCGCAGACGCCGATCCGCCACCCCGTCATGTTGAAGGGCTTCGAGAGCGAGTAGAGTTCGCAGCCCACTTCCTTGGCGCCGGGCACAGAGAGAAAACTCGGGGCTTGGTAGCCGTCGTAGGTGAGGTCAATGTAGGCGGCGTCGTGGCAGACCGCGAACTTATACTTCCTGGCGTGCCACACCACCATCCGGAAGAACTCCTTGGTGACGCAGGTTCCGGTGGGGCTGTGGGGGAAGTTGATCCAGAGGAGTTTGGCGCGGCGGAGCACCTGTTTGGGCACCGAATCCAGATCCATCTCGTAGTTCGTCTTCCGGGTCATGGGGATGAAGTAGGGCACGCCGCCCGCGAAGACCGTTCCATTGTAATAGACAGGATAAGCGGGATCGGGCATCAGAACGGTGTCGCCGGGGTTGACGAACGCCAGCGCCATGTGGGCCACGCCTTCCTTGGCGCCGATCAGGGTGGTGACTTCGTCCGCCGGATCGAGTTTCACCCCGAACTTTTCCGCGTAGAAATCCGTGAACGCTTGGCGAAGGGCGGCCTTTCCGGGTCCCAGCGGGTAGCGGTGATTCTCGGGGCGGGCGACGGCACGCTTCATCTCGGCCACGATGGGCCGGGGGGTTTCGACGTCGGGGTCGCCTACGCCGAAATCCAGGACCTTGATCCCCCTGGCGAGTGTTTCTTTTTTCAGCCGGTCTATCTCGAGAAAAATGTAAGGCGGCAGTTTCTGCAAACGTTTGGCTGCGGCGAATGGCATGACGATCTCCTTGTGCCTGATCTTGGCGGGAAGGGCCACGCGAGGCGCGCGGCGTCCGATCCCGATGCGCTTTCAGCCCGAAACCTATACCACCTTTCGACCGCGGACACAACTGAAACCCAGGGTGAATGACGAATGATGAATGATGAATGATGAATCACAGATAGAGACACATCACCTTCGCCGGGAAGTTCATCCTATAGGGTGCTCCATCATTCGCCATTCGCCATTCGTCATTCGTCATTCGTCATTCTACATTCATCATTCATCCTTTACTTCGGCGAATCGTCCGTGCCGCCGATCTTGAGCTCCACTCCGCCGCCCGCGTAGATCGCGAGCTCCAGCCGGTTCCGGTCATCACCCTCGCCCCAGGGAAACTTGTAGTCCGCCGGATAATCCGGATAACTCGCCGCGTGCCAGCCCTTGTCCGGCCCTACCCACAGGTCGCGCACCATCCAGACTGTGCCGCTCATGATGTTGCCCGCGCCCCCCGCCGCCCCCCCGCTCGACATGGCCGAGCTGTTGTAGGCGTAGCGGAAGTTGTGATAGCGGGGATATCCGCCGCGCAGGGTTTGCCCGCCCTGGTACAGCTTGAGATACTTGGGGCAGAACATCGTCTTCCAGTCGCTGATGTACCTGTACTCGTACAGGAGCCAGGGCAGCCCGTCCCAGGACCCCCCCGCGGCGGGCCCGTTGCCGACGGCGGTGAAGTCCGGCGTGTGGGACATGAATGGTCCGGCTTCGCGGTCGGCGGGAGGCAGCTTGACGTAGTCCACGAGATAGCTTTGGAGGGCGATGGCCACCACGTGCAGGTTGGAGGCGTCGGAGGACTTGAGGGCACGCTCGGAGGCGAGCTGGAAGTTGACCACCGCTACCGCCGCCAGGATGGCGATGATGGCGACCACGATCAGGAGTTCAATCAAGGTGAAGGCTTCGCGGAATGACGAATGATGAATGATGAATGATGAATGACGAGTAGAGAATGACGAATGATGAATGATGAATGATGAATGACGAGTAGAGAATGACGAATGATGAATGATGAATGATGAATGACGGTGGAAGTGATCTAGAGAGGGGTTCGGCGGTGTTCCCCTGTTCGTGAATTGCCCGCTCTCGCTTTTCATCGTTTCTCTCTCATTCGTCATTCATCACTCGCCATTCTGGTTCATCATTCGTCCTTCATCGTTCATCTTTCGTCTTTCATCCTTCATTCTTCATCCTTCATCCTTCCGCCTTCATCCTTCATCATTGAAAGAGGTTCCAGAGGCCCGAGTCCGCCGCCGTAACCCTGGGCTTGGGCAGGGAACTGGCAAACCAGATGTCCCCCTCAAAAAGCGAAGTGTTCTCCTCGAAGAGCGCCACGGCCGCCCCGTCGGCGCGCAGGACGAGCGATGGCCTCTCCCACTTGGCGGGGGCGGGCGACAGCACCGCCTCGTCGCTGATCGTGCCCGCCACGGGATCATAAACCGCGTACACCACGTCACGGTCCGCCGTGCCGCGTCGCCGGATCCACACCACGTGCGCGTTGCCGTCGCCGTCCACTTCCAGGTCGGGTTGGCTGTTCGCAACCGTCGGGTCGGAGGCGATCGTGACCGGCGCGTCGAAATCCGCTTGCCCCACGCGCTTGCGGCGGATCATGACTTTCTCCACGTCCCCAGCGTCCGCATAAGCGATCCACACGTCCCCATTGGGCGCGGCGTCAATGTGGGGCGGGTCGAAGTAGGAGCGGACGTTTGCCCCCAGTTGTCTCTCGTTCGCCGTTGTGGCCCCGGCGGGGATCGCCGCATAGTACAGGTTCGAGGTGTAGCCCGTGCCCGCCACCCAGATGAGATGGCAGGTGCCCGAGGTATCCACGTCCAGATCCGGCATAGTGTAGGAGGGCGTGTCGGCCTTGAGTCCGCCTCGATCCTCGAAACGCGTGAGCCGCATGCTCTCCATCGTCTGGCCGGGGTCAAACGCGCCGCTCGTGTCCGAAGTCTTCAGGAAGATATCCGAGATGTTCATCTGCGTATCGGAGCTGCGGCTGAAGTGGAAATCGTACCAGGCCACGCGCACCCGCCCCGCGCTGTCCACCACCACTCTAGGGCAAAAGCCGTTGTCGCCCGCGAAATCGGGCGAGACCGGCGTGGTCGTGAGCCGGAGGTCCGTCGAGGTGAATTGCCCGCCCTTGGGTTTGAAGTCGGCGTAGATCTCGGTGTTGTCCATCCAGTTGCCCGGCGTGCAATTGCGGTAGTCATGCCACACGGTCCAGACCGTGCCGTTGGGCGCGACGGCGAGCGAGGGATGGCGTCCCCCGATGTGGCCGTCGGTGTTGAAGGAGTCGTCCACCTGGGTCTGCGCACTCCAGCCCGCGGCGGGCGACCAGGATCGGTAAAGGACGTAGGTGGGAGAATCCGGGCTGGTGGACTGGGTTTCCGATCCCGACCAGTAGGTGACGTGCAGAGTTCCACTCGTGTCGAAGGCCGCGATGCCGTTCGAGAGGCGGGAGAACTGGTGTTTCGCGCCGCCGACGGTGACCTTCTCGGCGGGGGCGAAATCGCGGGCGGGGGCGAAATCGCAGGCGGGGGCGAAGGACTGAGCCACCGCATCGGTTCCCCCGGCGAATGGGAGCAAGAGGGCAAAATGGCACAGGCCAAGGATCGCGCGTTGCGCATCGGTTCCCCCGGCGAATGGGAGCAAGAGGGCAACCCACAGCACCGCCGTTTTCCCCCCCGGAAAACCCGTGCGCCATGAGGGGTGGCGTGGCGATGAGGGGTGGCATGGCGATGAGGGGTGGCATGGCGATGAGGGGTGGCATGGCGATGAGGGGTGGCATGGCGATGAGGGGTGGCGTGGCGATGAGGGGTGGCATGGCGATGAGGGGTGGCATGGCGATGAGGGCTGGCATGGCGATGATGGGTGGCATGGCGATGAGGGGTGGCATGGCGATGAGGGGCCAAGGCCCATCCTACGTGAAGAAACGTAGTGTATATTGCTGTGCATACGCTTTGTCTTTCCGTATACTGTTCATTCGCCTTGTTTTTCCGTAGGATGGGCCTTGGCCCATCACTCGTCTTTGGTTACGGATAGGCGGGTTGGCCTTGGCCCATCACTTGGAATGTCCCGTCTTGTGAAAACAAAACCCCCGGATTCTTCCAGATGGAAAAACCCGGGGATGCCGTTTTTCATCCCTGACAGGGTTCGCCGTCCCCGTTCCTCGCGGGTGGGGCGATGACTCGTCCATGGGCCGGTCTTCTGGCTTCCGGGTCGTCCTACTCTGCCGTGCCTTCCCATCCCATTGGGACAGTGGCGTTATCGGCTTTCGTCACCGGTTACAGCGGCGGGTCCGCGACGGATTCGCACCGTCTTCCCTGAGTTCCGAAGCGGGAGAAACCCTCCCGGCCGGAACTCCGCCCATGTGCCTTCCAACATAAGACCGCCCGGAGGGATTGTCAATGGCAAACGGGACCCCTGCCGAACCGCCAAACCGGACCTCTGGCTCCCTGCCAAACCGGACCTGCCCGCGCTTCCACTTCTCTGTTTCTTGCAGGGAAAGGAATTCCGGCCCCCGCCGACTTTACGTCATTCCGGCCCCCACCGACTTTACGTCACTCCGGCCCCCGCCGACTTTACGTCGGTGGCACCGTGATTCTGCTCCAGGGACGGTCTTTCTGGTTCTTGCGCCCCCGCCGACTTTACGTCATTCCGGCCCCCACCGACTTTACGTCGGTGGCGCCGTGATTCTGCTCCAGGGACGGTCTTTCTGGTTCTTGCGCCCCCGCCGACTTT
>Ga0315282_10010100_pt1 | contig 14876 bp, 13 predicted proteins | sample YL17G07_20_MG_FD_203693 | JGI IMG/M metagenome (GOLD analysis project Ga0315282, IMG submission 203693) | Sediment microbial communities from Yellowstone Lake, YNP, Wyoming, USA - YL17G07_20 | ecosystem: Environmental > Aquatic > Freshwater > Lake > Sediment | place: USA: Wyoming | collected... | reverse complement strand
GTAACTTGTCACATAGGCATAGTTCCCGGAAACGTACACGCCGTAAGGACTGCTCAGCTGTGCGCCGCCGTCCCCCTCCGAAATACTACCTTTGTGGGAGGGAAGGGCCGGGTTGCTGATGTCGACGATCTCGAGAGCGTTGCTGTTGTAACTTGCCACATAGGCATAGTTCCCGGAAACGAAGACCCTGTAGGGACTGCTCAGTTTTGCGCCGCCGGTTCCGTCCAGAATTTTACCTTTGTGGGAGGGACTGGCCGGGTTGCTGATATCCACGATCTCCAGTGCATTGCCCCCGTTGGAGGCCACATAAGCATAGTTCCCGGAGACGTACACGCCGTAAGGACTGTTCAGTTTTGCTCCGCCGTCCCCATCCGCAATACTAGCCTTGTGGGAGGGACTGGCCGGGTTGCTGATATCCACGATCTCGAGGGCGTTGTAGCCAACACTCGCCACATAGGCATAGTTCCCGGAAACGGAGACACCGTAGGGACCGCTCAGTTTTGCGCCGCCGGTTCCGTCCAGAATTTTACCTTTGTGGGAGGGACTGGCCGGGTTGCTGATGTCGACGATCTCGAGGGCGTTGTTGACGTAACTCGTCACGTACGCATAGTTCCCGGAGACGCAGACACTCATAGGGGTGTCCAGCGCTGCGCCGCCGGCTCCGTCCAGAATTTTGCCTTTGTGGGAGGGACTGGCCGGGTTGCTGATGTCGACGATCTCCAGTGCATTGCCCCCGTTGGAGGCCACATAGGCATAGTTCCCGGAAACGTACACGCTCTTGGGACTTATCAGGTTTGCACCACCAGTCCCGTCCGTAATACTGCCTTTGTGGGAGGGACTGGCCGGGTTGCTGATATCCACGATCTCGAGCGCATTGCTGCCGGAACTTGCCACATACGCATAGTTCCCGGAGACGTACACGCCGTAAGGACTGCTCAGCTGTGCGCCGCCGGTCCCATCTGTAATGCTGCCTTTGTGGGAGGGACTGGCCGGGTTGCTGATATCCACGATCTCGAGGGCGTTGCTGCCGGAGCTTGCCACATACGCATAGTTCCCGGAAACGGAGACACCGTAGGGATTGCTCAGCTTTGCACCACCCATCCCGTCCGTAATATTGCCCTTCTGGGTTGGGTTTGCCGGGTCGCTGATATTCACGATCTCGAGGGCGTTGCTGCCAGAACTTGCCACATACGCATAGTTCCCGGCAACGTGGACACTGTAGGGAGTGATCAGCTTTGCACCACCGATTCCATCTGCAATACTTGCCTTATGCACGGGCGTGACATTCACCGGCGTTAAGGTGATATTTGCACCGGACTGGAAACCGGTCCCGGCAAGGTCCGTGATGCTGACGGATGTCGTGTTCTGGCCGGAGGATGGGGCGATGGAGGCAACGGTTGGCGCCGCTGCAGAGGCAACCGGCACTATGCACAGGACAAGAATGGAGAAAAACACGAAAAAGAGGGCACAGACAGGGTACGGACGGCAGCACATGGATCAAACACCCGGGTCTTGTGAGGTCAGATAAATACTGCACAATACTGTCGGGGTGGTAGCGCAGTAAATCCTTAATGTTTTCTTTTCGCGAAGAGAGACTATAAATCCCTCGTTTTTTTATTCAGATTTCCGCAAGGGTTTTTCCCAAAAGATTCCGTATCCGGATACCGGGAAGTGAGTACAATTTCCAGAAGGGCAGAATGCAGATTGCCCGGACAAATGCCTCTACACAAAGCACAGGAATATTTAAAAAAAGATGCCGTCTGAAGTGAAAATAGCGCAGAAAAACGGAGACCAAATTGAGCCTTAAAATACATAGTTACTCCCATAAAAAATATATGGGGTAACTTTCATCATCAGCCGCACCCTGCTCCCGGTTTGTTTCGTCTGCCGGAAGGATATATTTTTGTCATCACAGGTTCGGTGCTACTCAATTACTCACCGAATACATGTGAACAAAAAAATGGGATGCCCAATCCTTGTGCCAGAAGAATCCATGTAAAAAACAGTGTGCCGGGCTTCCCATGATGCGGTGCAGATGCTGTTATTACGGATCGAGTAGAGAGGAGTATTGGAATGAAGAAGAACCTGCTGATGTGGGATGAATCGCTCTTCCGGGACCCGGAGGTCTTTGAGATTGACTATATCCCGGATCAGTTCGAGTTCCGCGATACCCAGATGCGCGAACTCGCGTTCCAGATCCGCCCTGGCCTGAGAGGTGGCAGACCATTGAATACTATCTGCAAGGGATTGCCCGGCACCGGTAAGACCACTAGTGTACGAAAACTTTTTTCTGAGATTGAAGACTCCACAAAAAAACTCCTGCCTGTCCACATCAACTGCCAGATCGACAATACAAAGTTTGCCATCCTCTCCCAGATCTACCGGAAACTCTCCGGGCACCTCCCGCCGGCTTCCGGCACATCGTTCAAACAGGTCTTCGACGCAGTCGCCCGCATGCTCATAAAAGATGAGATTGTACTTCTCGTCGCGCTCGACGATGCAAACTACCTGCTCTACGAGGGGGAGATCAACCGGGTGCTCTACACACTCCTCAGATCCCACGAAACCTACGAAGGAACCCGCATCGGGGTGATCGTGATCATAAGCGATATGGATGTTGACATTTCCCGTGCCGTGGACGCCCGGGTCTCTTCGGTATTCCGTCCCACGGAACTGTATTTCCCTCCCTACGGGGAGGCTGAGGTGCACGAGATCTTAAAGGCGCGGGTGCTGCAGGGGTTCTTCCCGGGCGTGCTCAGTGATGAGCTGCTCGACATTGTGGTTCTTCAGACGCTAAAAGCCGGGGACCTTCGCGTCGGCATCGACATCCTCAAGCGTGCGGCACTCAACGCGGAGCGTGACGCCCGGCGTCAGATCACCCCCGATGACATCAACCGGGCATATGAAGTGTCCCGGTTCCTGCACCTCACCCACACGATACGAATGCTCAACAATGAAGAGCGGCAGGTCCTCCGGGCATGTGCAGAGATCAATCTGGAAGGAAAAGAGATGCATGCGGGCGGGGTATACAAGTCCGTTCACGACACGATCGGGATCGGGTACACCCGTTTCTATGAGATTGTAAAGAAGATTGAGGCGGTGCGCTTAATCGACCTCCGTTACCGCGAAGGGAGAGGAAGAACAACAGTGATTACCCTCCGCTATGAGCCGGTAAAGGTACTTGAGCACCTCGGCTGAGTTCCGATCAGTTTGAAAAATATTATCTGTCCGGGAACCCTCTTTTATGATGCAGGGGTTTTCTATGTTAAGTGTTAACGAACTGGCACTTGAGATTTTTGATAATTTAGCCGAACTCGCAGAGGAATTTAACGCAGCCTATCATGAACTTGACAATGGCGCACGTATCGTTGATTGTGGTGTGAGCACCCGCGGGGGTTACGCGGCAGGGCGGGCATTTACCGAGATCTGCATGGGGGGACTGGGGGAGGTCAACTTCCGGATGGGGCACATCAGGGAGTTCCCCATGCCCTTTATCGATGTGAACACGGATTTCCCGTCGATCTCCTGTCTTGGTGCACAGAAAGCCGGGTGGACCGTCAAGGTGGGGAACTTCTTTGCGATGGGGAGTGGTCCTGCACGGGCACTCTCCCTCAAGCCGAAGCACACCTATGAAGTGATCGATTACGAGGATGATTACGATTGTGCCGTGATGTGTCTTGAGAGCGACCATCTCCCGAACGGTGAGGTCATGGAGAAGATTGCAGAGGAGTGCCACATCGATGTGGCAAATGTCTGTGCGGTGGTCGCCCCCACATCGTCGATTGTCGGCTCAGTCCAGGTCTCTGGGCGCTGTGTCGAGACTGCTGTCTACAAACTGAACGAACTCGGCTTTGACACGCGAAAGATTATCTCCGCGATGGGAACTGCGCCAGTGCCACCGGTCCGGGGACCGAAGCTTGCGATGGGTGTCACAAACGATGCCACCATCTACCACGGGCAGATAACCCTCACGATGAAAGCCCCGGAGATCAAGGATTATCTCGAAAAGATCCCAAGCAACAAGTCGAAGGGTTACGGCAAGCCATTCAACGACATATTCAAGGAAGCAGGCTACGACTTCTACAAGATCGACACCTCGCTCTTCTCACCGGCAGAGGTTACCATCAACGAACTTGCTGACGGGGCGGTGTATCACGTTGGTGCGGTCAATGCTGACGTCACGCTCAAGTCATTCGGGTTGATGAAGTAATCCTTTTTTGAGTAATTCCCTTTTTTACGCATCAAATCCCGGAGAATTGGAGCGGAACAATACCCGGCCTTTGATGGCAGTGGTATCAGGAGACGCAGGATTCGGGTATATCCCCCGGCATAGAACTGTTATAAACATGCAGTCCCATATTCTGTTATTTCGGATGCCATCACGATGGTGTCCGGGCTGGTCATGCCTGACCGGCAAAAAGGAGGCACCATACGATGAAAATGAAAGGCAGCCAGACGGAAAAGAATCTCCTTGCGGCATTTGCCGGGGAGTCGCAGGCACGGACGCGGTACAGCTTCTTTGCGAGCGCAGCAAAGAAAGAAGGCTACGAGCAGATATCTGCACTCTTCCAGGAGACTTCGGATAACGAAAAAGAGCATGCAAAGCTCTTCTTCAAATATTTACAGGGCGGGACAGCGGAGATCACCGCAACCTACCCGGCAGGTGTTATCGGGACGACGGCGGACAACCTGAAGGAAGCAGCCGATGGCGAGAAGATGGAGTGGGGCACCCTCTATCCCCAGTTTGAAAAGATTGCGCAAAAGGAGGGCTTTTCTGACATCGGAAAGACATTCCGCGAGGTTGCAGAGGTGGAAGCACACCACGAGCGCCGGTACCGGAGACTGCTGGAAAGCCTGGAGAGCGGGACTACGTTCAAGAAGAATACCACTGTCCTCTGGAAGTGCCGGAACTGCGGCTACGTGCACAAAGGGAAGGTGGCTCCGCTGGAGTGCCCGGCATGCAGTCACCCGAGGGCATATTTTGAAGTGTTTATCGAGAATTATTAATCCTTTTTTACGATTCGTTGTAAATCTCTTTATTGTTGTCAGGGATGGCATGATGGTGATCAGGTACACCTGAGCGTGTTCGTTTCCGGGAATGGTGCATTTAAAAAACAGCCGGAATTGATGGTTTCTCATTCCTCTTACTGCCGCACCCATACAAACAGCCATATACCTGTGAGAAAGATGAACAGTATCTGAAGGTGAAAACTCATGCCTATGGGTATGATGATGACAGCCATATTTCCAGATTTATTCACGAGCACGAGGACTGAATTGCGATGAAGATCTGTGTGATCAACGGGAGCCCGAAAGGACAAGACAGTGTGACGATGCAGTACGTCCGGTTCCTCAGGGAGGCTTTTTCGGGGCACACGTTCACTATCGAAAATGTCGGGCAGGAAATCGGCCGGATCGGAACAAAAGAAGATGCGTGGATGCGGCTGACAAGAGAGATCGCTGCATCTGATGCCATTCTGTGGGCAACACCGGTCTATTTCATGCTGGTGCCTTCCCAGCTTAAGCATTTTATCGAGCTGGTCTTTGCCCGGAATGCGAAGGATTCATTCTCCGGAAAATACGCTGCTTCGCTGACCACATCTGTTCACTTCTTTGACCACACGGCGCATGCCTACCTCCACGCGGTCTCCGAGGATCTCGGCATGCACTGGGCAGGGCTCTTTTCGGCAAAGATGGATGATCTCCTTTCCGTGCAACACCAGGAGAACCTGGTAGGGTTTTGCAGCGATTTTCTCGACACCGCGTCCCGCCGCCCGCCAGTACAACGCTGGTATCTGCCGGTTGCCGGCAACAATTTCATCTACAGGCCCGGCGTGGCACCGGAAGCATTTGAAACCCGGGGAAAACATGTGGTTATTCTCACCGATGGAGCGCCCGGCTCCAACCTTGAACGGATGGTCACCCGTGCAGCGGCATGTTTCGGGAAAGCAGCGACGGTGCTGTCCCTGTCAGAAGCGGGAATGAAAGGCGGTTGTCTGGGCTGCTGCCGGTGCGCCTTTGATAACACCTGTGTATACACGGACGGCTTTAGTTCCTTCTGGAAAGAGACCGTCCGTAAAGCTGACATCCTGATCCTTGCCGGGACCGTCCGGGACCGTTACCTCTCTGCGGCATGGAAGCAGTGCTTCGACCGGAGCTTCTTTATGGGGCACACACCGAACTTTCCGGGAAAGCAAGTCGGCATCCTGATCGAGGGGCCCTTTTCTCAGCTCGCCACCCTCCGCGAGGTGCTGACCGCGTACGTACCCATGCAGGGAGCCAATCTTTCTGGTATCGTTACGGACGAAGACGAGAACGACCCGGCCGCGATCGACGCCCGGATCGATGCGCTCGCGGATCGGTGCATCCGGCTCGCGGAATCCGGCTATGTCGCCCCAATGACCTTCCCGGCCGTTGCAGGTCACAAGATCTTCCGGGATGAGATCTGGAGTGAGTTGCGGGTGGTCTTCAAAGCCGATCACCGGTATTATAAAAAGCACGGGTTCTATGACTTCCCGCAAAAGCAATACGGGCGACGGGTAAAAACAACACTTCTTTCGTGTTTATTAGATCTTCCCCCAATCAGGAAAGACGTGGTAAGAACCATGAAACAGCACATGATTAAACCGTTCGAAACGGTTTTTACTACAAGCCCGGTGCTCAAAAGGATGAAGGGACGGTGATGCAGTTACCTGCACACATTGTGTGATCTTAGCCAATCTTGTGACATCCTTAAAATTCTATTCCGAATTGGGAGAAGTTCTTAAAAAAGTTCATTTTGCCTTCTTTCTCATCATAAAGAACGGCAATAGCAGCACAATCGCGATGATGATCATAAAATTCCCGAATGTGTAGAGGAGCGATTCCCTGCCCTGATCGTAAAACCGGAGATCGAAGGCTGCGGTTTTGTTCCAGGTCACCTGCGTAGTGTTGTCCGCATGACGGATGACATTCGCTCCAACACTGATACCGGCAAGCAGCGGGTTTCGCACGTCAAACTCCGCCGGGATTGTGACGTTGACCTGGTACGCTCTGCCATAATTTGCCTGCAGGTGGTTGTCCCGCAGCGGTGCCATGAATGACACGGTGTAGTTGCCGCGCGGGAACGTGATGAACGGGGGGCTGCCCCACTGCCGGCTCCAGTTGAAATCGCATGGCGAACAGTTGCCGGACAACTGCACGTTGTCTACGGTAACCGGAACATTCTCCCCCAGTATCCCGACATCAGAAAATTCATAGCGTGAAACATCGGTAACCTGCACCGACGCAAGGTACGCAGTACCATTGGGATACACCCAATAATCCGCCGTAAGTGCCCCCACGGGGGGGATCACCGCGAGCGCGATTATAAGTGCAGCGCAGACAAAAGCGAGGGAAGATCTGCGTCGATCTCGGTCGGGGGTTCGCATTGTTTGATCACCGTATCCGGGTCCTTCAACAGGTGGCCGGTCACAACACAGACGATTCGTTCGTCGCGGTCGATTGCACCCATCTCTACAAGTTTCCGTATACCTGCAACTGATGCTGCGGATGCCGGTTCCACGCCGATCCCTTCCTTTCTTGCTAGGTCACGCTGCATCCGCAGGATCTCTTCGTCGGTCACCGATTCGGCACACCCGCCGGTCGTCCGGATGGCGGTGAGTGCTTTCTCTGCATTGACGGGCGCACCGATACGGATCGCGGTGGCGACGGTCTCGGGATGATCTTCGGGGATCACTGAAGGAAGGTTCTCGCGGATCGCCCGGACGACCGGTGCTGAGCCAGCCGCCTGGATGCCGGTCATCATCGGCAGGCGATCGATCAGGCCAAGGTCGCGGAGTTCCAAGAGCCCTTTGTGGACGGCGGAGATGTTTCCTGCATTGCCCACCGGCAGGACAAACCGGTCGGGAACACACCCGAGCTGGTCAAGCGCTTCAAACCCGATGGTCTTCTGCCCTTCGAGACGATAGGGGTTCATGGAGTTTAAGAGGTACAGGCCATGGGTGAGGCAGAGCTCGTGGACCATCTCAAGGGCACGGTCAAAATTGCCCCGGATCGATATGACCTTGGCACCATGCATCAGTGCCTGTGCGATCTTCCCCACCGCCACCTTGCCGGCGGGCAGCAGCACTATCGCGGGGATACCTGCTTTTGCCGCATAGACCGCAAGACTTGCCGAGGTGTTCCCGGTACTCGCGCAGGCGACACTCTTCCTGCCGAGCTGGAGCGCCATGGAAACACCGATTGTCATGCCCCGGTCCTTGAATGAACCGGAGGGGTTCATCCCCTCGTGTTTTGCGTAGAGATTACGAAGCCCCATTTCGTCACCGAGGCGCTTGAGGTGATAGAGCGGCGTGCCGCCTTCCTGGAGCGTGACAGGTTCGATGTGTACCGGGAGCAGTTCGCGGTAGCGCCAGACCGAGAGGGGTCGCTTGTCCCATGCTGCCTTATTGACCGTTATCTCGTCAAGCGGGTATTTCACGGCAAGAAGATGCCCGCACTTTTTGCAATTATAGATGATCTCGTCAGCGGGATACACGGTTCCGCAATGAACGCACACGAGATGGTACATGGGAACGTATTGGTTTTCCGGGTACATATAGGCGTGCGTCTGAATAACCGGGGACGAGTCCGTACAGTCAAAAACCCCGGCAATCTTTACACGTGCACCCTTACTTTTAGATCCGCTCCGTGAGCAGCGCGTGGTAGAGCGCATCTTTTCGGTCGTTCTCCACCGGGAAATCGTTTCGTAACGTATCCACGAGAGAGGGATCCAGTTCGGAGAAGAGCAGTTCTTCCCGGCTGCCGGCGCGGCTCACGATGGTGCCATACGGATCTGCGGTCATGGATGCACCGGAATACCGGTCAACGGGATTTGCCCCGACCGTATTGATGCCGATGACGTACATCTGGTTTTCTGCCGCCCGTGCAGACAGGAAGAGTTCCCAGTGCCGGATACGGCATTCTGGCCATGCAGAAGGGACAAAGACTGCCTGTACACCCTGCCGTGCGTAAATCCGGAAGAGGGCGGGGAACCGGAGGTCATAACATATCGCCATACCGCATTTCACTCCCTCAATGGAGAACGTGGGCAGGGCGATCCCCGGGGTGTATGCGGTATCTTCGCGTGCCGGGGAAAAGAGGTGCATCTTTGGATACATGGCAAGGATTCCCCCGTCTTTTCCGATCGCCACCGCCGTGTTTCTCGGCGAGGGGACACAGCGCTCACGAAATGATCCAATGATAGCGATAGAGTACCTTCTGGCAAGATTTTGTAAACTGCTGACAATCCTGCCCGTGCACTCCTCGACATTGTGACAGGATAATGGATCCCAGCCGGTAGCAAACTGTTCGGGAAAGGCGATCAGGGATGCACCTGCACACGATGCATTCATGATGAGCGGTTCTGCCTTTCTCAGGGTCTTTTCCGGGTCTTCCCAGACACTTGCCACCTGTGCACTGCAACAGATCATAGAGGAACATTCTCCGGTAAAAGTTCGATGCAGGAGTTATTTCTGTGCTTCGGCATGCCGCGAGCGGTGTACCGGCTATGCCAGTACCATGCAATGCCGTTTGAATGATGAGCGGAATGTTGTCCCGCCAGAAAAGCAAAAAACGTACCTGATTCCCCGGGGTATACATGCATACAGCACATGAAAACAACGGGAGCCGTTTTCATATTATCCGTCGATGAGCCGACGAATTCACAGGCATACGTGATGAAAATACCGCATGGCATTTTCATATTAAAAAAGGGGCTCTTCGACAAAGAGTGTGGGTTGAATTGAACGATTAATTCTCACATTTGATTACATGAAATTGCTACACCCAGATGCTATCGGCATGGTGTCTCGACGATGCATGATACGAGAATTCAAGGCGTTGCAAATATTTGGGAGGGCTCCCCGCCTCAGGGCCCCTCCGGGGCACGGCGGGGCAAGAAAATTTTTTGCAATGATAGAAATCTAAGCGATTGGCACTCTGGAAAAAGTAAAAGAGTTGTATCTCCAAGCAACAGACGGCAAAAACTCCTTGCCCAGGCGCGACCCGAGAGGCGTCGCGCCGACCCGCATCAGCGGGAGGGAACTATCCCTCGCAGGGATATGGGGGCAGCAGCCCCCACGTATCAATTATCCGAAACTTACCCACACAAAATGACGAAGAGCCAAAAAAGGATTAATATTCGTATAACACGGATTCGTCAATCCGCGTGTACGTGAACAATTCAGCGGGTTTGAAATGAATCGCGATCTCGCGGCTCGCGCTCTCCGGTGAATCGGAGGCGTGGATGACATTTCTCCCGATATCGATCCCGAGATCTCCCCGGATGGTACCGGGCGCCGCTTCCTGCGGGTTCGTTGCACCGATCACCTTCCTCACAATCGCGACAACATTCCTTCCTTCCCACACCATGAGGAAACAGGGTCCTCCCATGATGTACTTTTTGAGGGACGGGAAGAACGGTTTTGAGAGATGTTCCCGGTACTGCTCGGTCACCCGGGCTTCCGGGAGCACCTCAAAGCGGGCAGCGACGAGTTTCAAACCTTTGGATTCGAGCCGGGAGACGATCTCCCCTACGCGCCCGCGCTGTACCCCGTCAGGTTTGACCATCACAAAGGTGCGGTCCACGAACGACTCACTCCTTCTTTGCAGCTTTCTTTTGAGCTGCCTTTCCGGCAGCCGTCCACTCTACCCGGCGGGGGACCCTGCCAAGTTTGTGGTTATTCTGGCACTTCGTGCTGCAGAAATAGTAGATCGTGCCGTCTTTGCGGACAAACATCTTGCCGGTGCCCGGCTCAAGCTGTGACCCGCAAAAACTACAGTTATGCTGTTCGACCATCGGGCTCACCGCCTCGACATCTTCTTGGCTTCGCGTTCGGTCTCAAGGAGCATGACAATATCGCCTTCGCGGATCGGTCCGACCGTGTTCCTCGTGATGATGCGCCCCTTGTTGTTGCCATCGAGGATCCGGCATTTGACCTGCATCGCTTCACCATGCATGCCGGTGGAGCCGACGACCTCAATAACTTCAGCGGGCGTTGCTTCGTCTGCCATGATTGCACCTTCACGCCTTTAAGGCGACCAGCTGCTTTGCAAGATCATCGATAACTTCTTTTGCCTTGCCGGGCTTTACGATCGCTGCCGCGGCAGAACCGACATCAAGTCCGCTTGCGGCTCCGATATCATTTTGTTTGTTGATGAAAATGTACGGGATCTTCTTCTCATCGCACAGGGGTGCCAGGTGCATAACGATCTCTTCGGGTTCCACATCCGCACCGATTAAAACAAGTGATGCAATACTCCGTTCGATGGCTTTTGTTGCCTCGTTCGAACCCTTCTTGATCTTTCCGGTATCCCGTGCAACTTCAAGGGCTTCAAGCGCCTTGTTCTGGAGCTCCTCTGGAGCCTGGGTCTTAACGTAACTTTTTGCCATAACTCACCTCATTCAGGAGTCTTATGCTCCTTCATTACTCATCAGTCAGCAATAAGCAGTGATGCAGCCATATCATTTCATCAGGAGGAGAAATAAAGGTTTGTGAACACCCCGGTGTGCATGCCTGTCCTGACCGTTATCCGGTCAGGGTATCAAGCGGCAGCCTCACCCGGGGAGCCGGTAAACATCCGTTCCCTTGTCAGAATATACCTGAAGAAGACCAGTTGTTGAAATATTTACCCGGTAACGTGTCCTCTCCATGTCCCCCACGTAGAGCAGGGTCGCGTTGTACTTTTTCATCAGCGCGAGGGTCTGGTCCGGTTGTTCATACATGGCCCTGATATCCTCTTTTCGGGTGCTATACCAGCCATTCTCATCGCCCCGCCACATGAACTCATGGAACGGCATGCCGATGATCGCGGGAATACCGGTGAACGACGAGACCCGGGAATAGTAGGTATAATCGCCGCCTTCTGCCTCAACGATGCGTTCATCCCCGGACAACGTCCGCAGCCAGGCAACGGCACCGGCATCAGCAGGATGTGCCGTGTCGAGATATGCCAGCCCGTCAAGTGATCGGCTCCCATAATTAAGATCGAGCGGTACGATGAACGGGACGACAAAGAGTATGCCGATGAGGATCGCCGCGAAAATAGCGACTTTTTGGGGGGGGACTACCGGTACCCTGCCGGGACGGGCAAGCCACTGTGCAGCCATCGCGAATGCGGCGGTGCCGAGGATGATCCATGCGGGAAGATAACACTTGAAGACAGTATTCATCCGGAAATACGTCTCGCCCATACTATCCTTGAGATAGAAAAATTCCACAAGGATCAGGATCAAAAGACCGATGATGGCGAGTATGTCAGGAATGTCCCGGTGTTTTTTTACGATAAAATATACAAGAGGGATGACCGCGATCGCCGCGGCACTGTAACCAGCGATGGCAAAGGGAATAGCAACGAGCAGGAGATAGGGACGCTTCACAATTTCGCGTGCAAGAATAAGAACGAAGATCGCGAGAAAGATCCCGTTCACGAGCAGGAACTGGATGGGATCTGATGGCGCGTACACAATCGCGAGGCTCCCGGTGTTTGCTTTCAGTGTGAGGTAAAAGGGTACATAGCACAGGACCGCAAGGAATGGAACCGTGATCAGGAACTGCCAGGAAAAGAACTCTTGTATCGTTGCCCGGTTCCGCCACGCAATAAGGGCACCGAAGATGAGAGATATCGGGGCATAGATGAGAACATCCCACGTGTTGATGAGGGGCATGGAACCGAGACTTACGGCAGCGAGGATGCAGATGAGCCATCGCCCCCGTGTTTCCAGTGTTTCCCAGCGTTTGTATGCAAAGATCAGGATGAAAAGCAGGAAAATCTGGTTGAATATTGACACAACATGGGCATGAAGATCGCCCCAGATAAACGAAAACAGCGGGTATTCGTTTATCGTGTTTGTGATTGTGCGGGTACTGTCCCAGAGGACGGAATTCAACCCCTTTCCCTGGAGTGCCAGGTAAAAAAACGACAGGTTCGGGATGAAGAAGACCAGGAGGAGCAGCCAGCGGAACCGTTCAAGGATGAGAGTGCCAAGGGCATAAAGTGTCACCGCCGCAACACCAAACACCGTGGGCAATGCAAGGTTGAACGCGATAGTGGAGGGAACTCCGGAGACGAGCCCCAGACACCCGAAGATCCAGTACCCGAGATAATAATACACGTTGAGGGTTCCCCCGGCAAACCAGGGATCGAGCGGGGGCACAACGGGCGCTCTCATCACTGACGCGAGAAACGCGTGATCCATGAACTTCTCGGCATAGGAAATCGTCGGGTTGACGAACCGGACGTCAAGCATGAGGAGGAAGAAGAGCAAAAAGACGAGTGCCCACCGCCATTCTTTCCTGAGCTCGTGGAGGGAATACTCGCGCCTGTACAGGTGGAAGACCAACAGGGCGATGAAGGGGAGGAGCGCAAACTGTACAGGGATGTGGAGAAGCCCGCAGTACCAGGAGAAGAGTGAGAAGAGCAAAAGCGAAGCGGCAAAAGCAGCAGGAAATGCAAAACTCTTAAAGGTCTTTTTGAGGGCAGGATAGAGCGATAGCTGCAGGATAAAGAGAACAACAAGCCAGCTGATAACCGATAGAACCTGTGACTCAGGGCTCAGGGTTCTTCCCTCCTTCCAGTTTTGAATGGATCGCTTTTCGTATGGTGGGGATCACCCAGTCACCGAGGTAGTAGATGGAAATGACCCCCCCGGCAACGGTGATCAGGTTCTTGATGAGATGGTCGATCACGGCGATTAAAAATGCAATTGCCGGGGATACACCGGCAATCTGCTCGAAGGTAAGCGCAACGGAAAGCTCATAGGTGCCGACCCCCCCGGGGGTGATTGGCACCGCCTTTACAAGGTTGCCAATAACAATGGCAAGGACGACAACCGCAAACGGGATCTGCTGCTGGAACATCATCACTACGGATATGCAGACCAACACATCCAAAAGCCAGATCACGATCGATGACGCACTCAGGATGATGATTGACTGGAGCGAGAGAGATGCCCGCCGGATCTCATCCAATAGTTGCAGGATGATCCCGATGTACCGGTTCTTTGTCGTCAGTTTCCCCACAAATAATAGAAAAATAAAGAAGATAACTACAGCAACGAGGGGGATGACAATGACCGTGTAGAACCATGGAGGGACGTTCAGGACAAACAGGAGAGCAACAACCCCGAGAATGGCAACGGTCAGAATATCAAAAACACGTTCGACGACGATCGAGGAGATGCCTTCAGAGTACGTTGTATTGTATTCGTGTTTCAAGATAAAGATCCTGACAAAATCCCCAAGCCGTGCCGGGACAACGAGATTGACGGTCTGGCTGACAAAGATACAGGCAGTGGCAACGATAACAGGCACCCGGTAATTGAGACTCAGGAGGATACGGTGATATCGCCAGCCCCGTAACCACCATGCGACAAGGCAGATGACGACACCGATTAAAAAAAAGACCGGCACGATATTCTGGAGGGCGATGAGCAGATCCCCCCAGACCCGGTAGAGCATATACGCGATGATCCCGACAGCGATCAACGTCGGAACAAGGATAGCGCTAATCTTTTTGTACATGAATCTGCCACCACAGGCGCAGGATAGATGAGCCCATTTCGAATACGTCTTTTACCCGGACTGTCGTGCCTTTTCCCGCACGCCAGCGGACCGCAAATTCCGTTACCGTGTATCCCTGCCGCTGGGCCCGGACAAGCATCTCGGTATCCCAGAACCAGTGATCCGATCGTATGTGCGGAAGAATGGGAAGAATTCGTCCTTTGTTGAATGCTTTAAAGCCGCACTGGTGATCGTACACCCGGCTGCCAAGAAGGCAGCGGACAAGAAAATTATAGGTCCGGCTCGCCACCTCACGCCCCCCGGTGCGCCGGATATCGCTGTCCCTGAGGAGCC
>Ga0315282_10010098_pt1 | contig 14879 bp, 10 predicted proteins | sample YL17G07_20_MG_FD_203693 | JGI IMG/M metagenome (GOLD analysis project Ga0315282, IMG submission 203693) | Sediment microbial communities from Yellowstone Lake, YNP, Wyoming, USA - YL17G07_20 | ecosystem: Environmental > Aquatic > Freshwater > Lake > Sediment | place: USA: Wyoming | collected... | reverse complement strand
GTGAGGTTCCACAGCGCCTGGTTGAAGCAAAGAAGCGCGGCGCTCAAATTGTAGTGATCGACCCGCGCCGTTCAGCCACGGTTAAACAAACCTCCACCTGGTGGATACCCTGCCGTCCTGGCAGTGATGCTGCCCTGATGCTGGCTGTTTTAAATGTCTTGATCTCTGAGAACTTGATCGATCGATCTTTCATTGCTTCGCATAGCATAGGTTTTGGCCAGTTAGAACGATACGTCCTGGGAAAGGATGGACACGAGGCACACACGCCGCAGTGGGCTGCGGATATTTGCGGTGTTGCCGCATCCGAAATCACGCGTTTTGCGCGTGCCTATGCAGCCGCTAAACCCGCGATGCTGCTGCCGGGATATTCCATCCAGCGGGTATATGCCGGCGAAGAAACTTGCCGCCTGGCAGTTGCTCTGCAAATCGCTACTGGCAATTTTGGTAAACGCGGCGGGTCAACCGGTTCGCTCAACAACCGCCTGCCAACACCCAGGGTGGGGACATTGCCAGTCCCCACAGTTCCTGACCAACCCGTTATTCCTGTTCTGCGTTGGCCGGATGCCATCTTGCAAGGACGGAGCGGAGGTTATCCTACGGATATCCATGCGGTCTACGTCCTGGGTTCCAATTGCCTCAACCAGGGCAGTGATATTCGAAAGAATATTGCCGCATTTAAGCAGTTGGATTTTGCCGTTAGCCACGAAATATTCATGACCCCTACCGCTCGTTATTGTGATGTGGTCTTCCCGGCAGCCAGTTCCCTTGAAAAGGAAGACATAGGCATTCCCTGGTTGGGTAACTACCTGTTGTATAAACCGCAGGTTCTCTCACCCATAGGACAGGCGCGCTGTGATTACGATATCCTCTGTGACCTGGCAGACCGGCTGGGTTTCTTACCTGAATTTTCAAAGGGACGCAATACCGCCGAATGGGTTAAGGATTTCATAGACCAATCTGAAATTCCGGATGCAGAAGAGTTCCGCCGGACCGGCATTTACCTGGCGCCCGACCAGGAAAGGGTAGGGTTGGCTGATTTCGCTGGCGACCCCCAACGATATCCTTTGAGCACGCCATCAGGCAAAGTGGAAATCGCCAGTGAAAAATACCAGCGGGCGATGGGTTTCCCAGCCATCCCGACCTGGCAGCGGCCTCCAGAAGATCCTCGTTTCCCATTACGGCTGATCACTCCTAAATCACCCCACCGCACGCATTCGCAAGGGAGTAATATTCCAGCCATTCGTGAAAAGGCAGCTCACGCTCTGATAATGAACCCCCAGGATGCCATGCAGCGTAGCATCTGCAATGGCGACTCGGTACGACTAACGAATGCACAGGGCGCCATACGACTATCTGTCCAGCTTTCGAATGACCTTATCCCGGGCGTGGTATGCCTGCCTGAAGGAATGTGGGTAGAACTGGATGACGCCGGCCTGGATACGGCTGGTGCAGCTAATATGTTAACCGCAACCGTAGGTACTCAACCTGCAACAGCCTGTATCATGCATGGTGTGGCCGTGGAGGTAGAAAAAGCGTTGGATTGATGCCATCTTGACACTTTCTTGATGCTTCATGCGGTTTTATTGTCGTTAATTTTACATAGCTGTGGTTATAAATAGCATGGGATTTGGGCTCGAGCCCAAGTCCCATGCTATTTGGCTTTTTAAGGAGATACCGGTTCATGCACTCACATAATACGGCAACCCCGAACGTTTTTGAAGTAACCACCGACCATATTCCTGATACGACCTGGGTTACGCGGTTGATTGGCCGTCCATTAGCCACGGTTGACGCTCCACACCAGGCGATTGGGAAATTGATCGGCCTGGCGGTCTTTTCTTCGGACGCACTTTCCTCGGTGGCGTATGGCCCGCAGGAAATAATGTTGATATTGGCTCTAACGGGTTTAGCTAACCTGCATTTTATCCTACCTATCGCGGTTGGGATTGCGGCTTTATTGGCTGTACTCACTTTCTCTTACCGGCAAACCATCCATGCCTATCCGGGTGGCGGTGGGGCTTATATTGTGGCTCGCGATAACCTGGGTGAATTGCCTGCCCAAACAGCCGGGGCAGCTTTGCTGACTGATTATATTCTCACGGTAGCGGTCTCCATCTCTTCTGGCGTAGCCCAGCTTGTTTCAGCTTATCCGGTCCTCTTTCCTTACCGGGTGTGGATCGCGGTAGTCATGATCCTATTTATCATGGTGATCAACCTGCGCGGTGTAAAAGAATCGGGCATGACATTCGCCATCCCCACTTATTTCTTTATCGTCATGATGAGCATCACCATTCTAATTGGTTTATTCCGCTGGTTTACCGGAACATTGGGAACGTTGGTCGATCCCCCAACCATGGAAATTACCATCGTCCAACCACTTACTGCTTTCATTATTCTGCGCGCTTTTGCGAATGGTACCAGTTCATTAACCGGCGTCGAAGCCATCTCAAATGGCGTCACTGCTTTTAAAACCCCGCGCAGTAAAAATGCCGGCCTTACCCTGTTATGGATGGCTGGTATCCTGGGCTCAATGCTGCTGACGATCAGTTTTCTGGCGGTCAAGATCAATGCAATCCCGGTAGAGAGTGAAACGATCATTTCTCAACTGGTGCGAACAGTATATGAAGGGCGCGGCTTGTTATATCTGGCTACAATTTCTGCCACAACGGTGATCCTGATCATGGCTGCCAACACGGCCTTTGCAGATTTTCCCCGCCTGGGCGCGCTGCATGCCGGGGATGGTTTTCTCCCGCGCCAGCTTACCAACCGTGGCAGCCGTCTAGTCTTTTCACGTGGCATTATTACGCTGGCAATCATCTCTTCAGGTTTGGTGATCGCTTTCAAGGCCAGCGTTACGAATTTGATCCCGTTATATGCCATTGGTGTTTTTCTTTCATTTACCCTCTCACAGGCGGGAATGGCACGCCGTTGGTGGAAATCTGGCCACCTGAGGCCAGGCGTGGAAATCAAGGAACCGGGCTCTATTCTGACTTACGAAAAGGGCTGGCAGTATAAGATGGTAATCAACGGAGTTGGTTCCCTTTGTTCATTTGTGGTCATGGTTATTTTCGCCGTGACTAAGTTCAGAGATGGGGCCTGGATTGTCGTTCTGCTCACGCCTACATTGGTAAGTATATTTTTTACGATCCACCATCATTACAAAAAGTTGGCCAAACAGTTATCTTTAGATAAGTATCAGGAGTTCAGCCGGGTTGGACATAACCGGGTAATCGTGCCGATTGGCGGTGTCCATCGCGGCACATTGGCTGCGGAGCGTTATGCACGCACGCTTTCGGATGACATCACCTTTGTACACGTTTCGATTGATCCTTTAGAAACTGCCAAGATCGAGGCGAAGTGGAGCACATGGGGAGAAGGACATCGCCTGGTTATCTTGCACTCACCTTACCGCATTCTTCTTGAACCGTTGTTGAGTTATATCGATGAGCTGGACAAGGTACGCCGGAAAGACGACCTGATTACAATCGTTGTACCTCAGTTTATCCCGAAGAGCTGGCTGACGAGTTTCTTGCACACCCGCACAGCTGAAACATTGCGGAAAGCGCTCTTGCACCGCAATAATATCGTAATTACAGAAGTGCCTTACCAGGTGTGAATAACCAGTTTTTTAAAAAAATCCAGGGGAGAGAATGGCAAATTAAGGATCATCCTTAATTTGCCATTTACCTTTATTGTATTCAAAGGTTATCAAACGATTCGGATAACGAGTTATAATTTTAACCTATGGAAGGAAAGACTGCCCGGCGGGGTAAGCTCAAGATTTTCCTGGGTTACGCTGATGGCGTTGGAAAAACCTATGCCATGCTGGAAGCTGCTCAACAGCGCAAGCAAGAAGGCGTTGATGTCGTCATTGGCTGGGTAGATACTTATCACCAGCTTGAAAGTGAGATGCTCCTTTCAACCCTGCAAATTATCCCGCCCATTTATTTGACACAGGGAGATGAAGTCCGAGGAGAAATGGATCTGGATACGATTCTGAAACGTCGTCCAGATCTGGTTTTGGTAGACGAGCTGGCTCATACCAATGCACCCGGCGCCCGCCATGCGATGCGATACCAGGATGTTGAAGAACTGCTGGATGGCGGCAGTGATGTTTACACCACGCTTAACATCCAGAATTTGGAAAGCCTGCACGATATCGTTTTTCAGATCACCGGGATCAGCATAAACGAGACTATTCCAGACATTGTTTTCGACAGAGCCAGCATTATCGAGCTGGTAGATTTACCGCCTGATGAGCTGCTCCAACGTTTTCGGGATGGCAAGGTTCATATTCCTGAGCCGCTGGCGGGTCAGGTAAACCAGTTTTTCCGTACAGGAAATCTGATCGCATTGCGCGAATTAAGTATGCGCCGGGTCGCCGGTCAGCTTGATACTCAAATGCAGGCGTACATGACTGACCGGGCCATCCCGGGTCCTTGGGCTGCCAGCGAACGACTGATGGTGTGCATCAGTTCTCACCCCATCAGCGAGCGTCTGGTGCGCGCCGGCCAACGTCTGGCTGGTGAACTCAATGCAGAATGGTACGCCGTCTACATCGAAACCCCTGACCGCCTGCGTTACTCCCAGGAGCATCACGATCGCTTGATGCAAACCCTGAATCTGGCTGAAGATTTAGGCGCCCACATTATTAAAACCTCGGGACGCACGGTGCCTGAAACCGTCATTGAGTTTGCCCGCCGGCAAAATATTACCAAGATCATCGTCGGAAAACCAGTGCGCCCGCGCTGGTTAGAATTAATCAGCGGTTCAGTCGTAGATGAAATTATTCGACGCAGTGGTCAAATCGATGTGTATGTAGTCAGCGATGAAAGCGGGCCGCTGCCAGCTAAGATTCTAGAGGCCTGGAAACCGCATGGTCGTTGGATCCGGTACCTGTACGGCATCCTTTTAGTGGCAGGAGCAACCTTGTTAGGGAGACTGGTCCAGGGATATTTTCATCCGGTAAACCTGGTCATGCTTTACCTGATGGCTGTTATCCTATCGGCAGCTTATTTCGGGCGAGGCTCATCGATGTTGGCTTCTTTTCTGAGTGTGTTGGCTTTTGATTTCTTTTTTGTCCACCCGCAGTTCAGCCTGGATGTCTCCGATACACAGTATCTTTTGACATTTGTTGTTCTGCTGGCGTCGGGGCTGATCATCAGTAATCTTTCCGGCCTGGTACGCGACCAGGTAGAAGCTTCGCAGGAGCGTGAGGTTCAGGCTAACATGCTCTATAACCTGAGCCGTGAGCTGACCGTGTTGGTCGATCCTCCCGCAATTCTTAATACGGTAATCCAACAAATCGCCCAAACCTTCAGCCGTGAGAGCAGTATCCTGCTCCCAGAAGATGGCCAGCTTGAAGTGCGTGCGGTCAGTACCGGCTTGGTGCTAGATGAACCAGAGAAAGCGGCAGCAGCATGGGCGTTTGAACACGGCCAACCTGCCGGAAGCGGAACCAGTACCCTTCCTCAGGTGTGGCTGCGCTACCAACCGTTGCGCACCCCCCATGGAATGATTGGGGTTTTAGGCTTCAGGCCAAATGCTCCCAATGGGTATCTTTCCCCCGACCAACGCCAGTTCCTGGATGCTTATGCCAGCCTGGCAGCCCTCGCAATCGAGCGCGCATACCTGGCTGAACAGGCTAATCGCGCCCAACTGATCAGCGCGACTGAAAAACTCCAAAGTGCTTTACTTAACTCGATCTCACATGACTTGCGTACTCCATTAGCGACTATTACCGGTGTTTTTAGCAGTCTGCACGAGGCTGAACGATCTGTTAATAGCAGGGTACAGCTCAGCCAGGCTGACCGGTTGGACCTGGTCGAGGCAGGTTGGGAAGAAGCCCGGCGTCTCAACCGGTTAGTGGGAAATTTATTGGAGATGACGCGCCTGGAATCAGGTGCGCTTAAATTACGCTGCCAGGTGGGCGACGTTCAGGATGTGATTGGTTCTACCTTGCGTCGTCTGGGAGACCGGCTATATAATAATCCAATCCTTACTAAAGTACCGGAGAACCTGCCCCCAGTTTCAGCCGATTTTGTGTTGATCGAGCTGGTACTTATCAATCTACTGGATAATGCAATAAAATATTCACCGCCAGGCAGCTCAATTGAAATCGAAGCAGGGGCATTGGAAAACGAGGTTGAAATCACAGTGTCAGATCGCGGCATAGGAATACCTGCTGAGGTTTTGACCAGGGTGTTTGATAAATTCTTCCGCGTGCAGCGTAAAGATAATACCGGGGGTACCGGCCTGGGTCTGTCGATCTGTAAAGGGATTGTCGAAACACATGGCGGGCGCATTCAGGCTGCAAATCGCCCTGGGGGTGGAACAACCATTCGTTTTACACTGCCAATCGAGGTAAATACAGTATGACTACCGGACTCCGCATCCTGGTTGTTGATGACGAGCGCCCGATCCGCCGTTTTTTACGTACTTCCCTTTCTGCTTATGGCTATGAAGTTTTCGAAGCCGTAAATGGTATGGAAGCGCTGCAGATGGCCGCCAATGAACGGCCCGACCTGATTATTCTAGACCTGGGATTACCGGATATGGATGGGATTGAGGTGACTCGAAACTTGCGAGAATGGACCGAGACTCCCGTTATTATCCTTACAGTGCGTGATCATGAGAATGATAAAATCAGCGCCCTGGACGCCGGTGCTGATGATTACCTGACCAAGCCTTTCGGAGTTGGTGAATTGACTGCACGTATTCGTGTGGCATTACGGCATGCTGCACCGGTGGGAAAAGAGCCGGTTTTCCAGAGTGAAGGATTGATGATCGATTTTACCCGCCGGGTAGTTATATTGAATGACAACGAAATATCCTTAACGCCTACTGAATATGATCTGCTCAGGCTGCTCGTCCAGCACGCAGGCAAGGTGATTACACGTCGCCAACTGCTGCGGCAGGTATGGGGAGCAGGTTACGAGGAGGAAGACCACCTGCTGCGGGTGAATATCAGCAATTTACGCCACAAAATTGAAACGGATCCCACCCAACCGAATTTCATTCTGACCGACCAGGGTGTAGGATATCGTTTCCGGGTCAACGACCAGTGACAGGAAATTATTCTGGTTCTTTTTCCATGACGATAATTTCAGATTTGACCGGTTGTTTTGGAATTCGGATTTGCAGCGCGGCTGCCAGGTTCACCAAGGCGATCAAGACTCCCAATAAAAATACATATTGGAAGCCAAAATAATTCCAGATCAATCCACCAATCAGGGCAATCGCGATCGAAAAAGCATGGTCGATGGTTACCGAGACGGTCAACGCTGGTTGAATATCATCTGGCTGGAGGGCAATCTTTTTCATATAGGTAGCGCGTGCCATATTAACCGACATCAACATCTGGTCCAGCAAGTAGCAGATACATGCAATCAGGAATGCGGTATTTTCTTGAAACAGCGTTTTTGAAAACCCATAGCCAAAGCAAACCACTACCAACAAGATCGCTTCAGAGGCCAGGACGAAGCGTTCGCCCAGGTGATCAATTATCCAGCCCAGTAAGGGCTGGAAAAGAATGCCAATTACCCCACCGATCGTCATGAGTGTGGCCATGGTCTGGGTTGGCTGGTTGAAAACTGTGACTAAAACCCAAGGGGCAAAGGTGATGAATAATTGTTTGCGCGAACCGTAGAGAATTGACAGGAGATAGTACAGGCGGTATTCTTTATGAAGCTTAAAATAGGTTTTGGGCAGATGGGTTCTATCTGGCTTCATCGCAAACATGAGGACAGCAGCAATCGCAAATACCAGAGCGGTCAGGATAAAGGTATATTTAAAAGTAAATCCCAGGAATCTGAATCCCAATAACACCACAAAGCTGCCCAGAATGGCTGCCAGGTTGCGGATTGCATTTAATTGTCCCAGGCGTTGGCCGGTTTTTCCTTCAGCGGCAAGCTCCATCCCAATGGTGGATGCCACAGGCATAAAAACGTGCTGGCCCATACTGTAGATAAACAACCAGATTACCAGTAAGGCATAGGTTGGTGATAAAAAACCGATCAAAAGTGTGCCTACCAATCCCAGGATAATCGACACGGCCCCAAGCCGGCGGCTGCATAAAAACCACAAAGACGCAGATATAAAAACGACGAGAAAACCAGGCAATTCTCGGGGAAATTCAAGAAAGGACCTTTGGAATCCGGTCAGCGCAAAACGTGAGTTTAGATAATTGTTAAAGGTAGAATCATAAATACTATAACCCATACCCAACGCTAAAGAAGCCACTGCGAACAGTTTCAATTCGCGTGGCATCCTGACTAAACGTTCGGTTAATTTATTCATGAATAACGGCCCGCATAGGTTTCGAATTTCGCTCTGAAGCTGTTATTCTATCACAACAAGTTTCCAGCCTGGAAAACCGAAAATTTTTCTCCCATGATCATTGCCCCGGCGCTGCACCCTGCCAGCAGGCCGCCCTTTGCCAGGACAGATAGGATGGCTTGCCAGGCCAGGCTGCCTGCCAGCGTCTGGTAAAGATAAGGGGGTTTACCGCCAGATAAATAAAATTCATTTTAGAAATAGCCGCAGCATATTCCGGGTTGTTGGCGCTGGCCTGGTCGATTACAGACACCGCCTCAACCTGGACGCCCAGTCCTTCAAAATGATGGAGGCCCAGTTTTGACCAGTAAGCAATCCGTGCAGGACTTTCCTGTCCAGCGGCAGTTGGCAGGCAGACTGCTCGCACTGGTTGAGAGAGCCGGCTGATGAGCTCACGATCGACTGGGTCCATTGCTGTTAAATATTCACCGCTCCGATAAGTGCAAGCATGGCTTAGAGAACTCCTGTGAACGTTACCCCATCTGTATGCTGTGAGCCAGGTTGTTGATCCACTTACGGGTTCTGAAACGGTATATACCACCGATGAACTTGGTCAATTCATCCGCCATGACCATCGTTACCACCCAATAAACCGCCAGATGAAAAACAAAGGTTCCCAACAGCGCCATCGGGATGCCAACCAACCAGACGGTGCAGATATCTAAAAACATGGCGAAACGAGTGTCTCCACCGCTGCGCAGGATGCCGGCAATGATGGTCATGTTGGTAACCCGGATCCATAATCCACACGCCAGCACGGTCAGAATGCCACGTGCATTAGCGGCTGCGGTTTCCGATACCTTGTAATAAGCCAGGATCGTTCCTGAAAACAGGAGCACCAGTGCGCCCATCACCAGGGCAAGCGCGATTCCTAGAATCAGGGCGCGCCGGGCATATTGTATGGCTTTTTCTTCTTCGCCAGCTCCAATGCGGTTGCCGATCATGATGGCACTGGCATTGGAGATGCCGATAAAGACCACGAAAGCCATTGAATCGATCGTGCTGGTGATATTGATGGCCGCAATGGCTTCTGTGCCAATGCGGGCATAGATCATGTTATAGATCGTGATCCCCAATGCCCAGATGGTTTCATTGGCAGCCACTGGAAGCACTATCACCGAATAATGCTGGAAAAATTTCCGGCTCAACCCTGTAAAATCGGCCAGGCGCGCTGCGGTGGGGAATCGACCCAGATACGTTACTGCCAGCATGGCAGCGCATTCAACCAGGCGGGCCAGGCAGGTCCCCAGGGCGGCTCCCCGCACACCCATCACAGGCAAACCGAACTTTCCGAAAATCAATGTATAGTTGACCAATGTTCCCAGACCTAGAGCCACCACACTGACCAACATCGGCGGACGGACGCTGCCCGTAGAGCGCATCTGGGACGCCAAAGTGAAGCTGACGGCAGTTGCCAGGTAGCTGATGCCAATAATTTGCAAGTAATCGCTGCCCAGTTTGATGACGGCCGGGTCCCGGGTATAAAGACCCATGGCCACCTGAGGAAACCCGATAGCGATGGCAGTAAAAAAAATTCCGGGTGGCAGGGTAAGACTCAGGCAAAGCAATACAATTTTACGGATGCCGTGCAGATCTCCGCTGCCCCAGTATTGGGCAGTAAAGATGGCAGAACCGCTGGTGATGCCGAAAAGCATCAGGCTGAATAGAAAAAAAACCTGGTTCGCCAGGCCAACCGCCGCCACCGAAGTATCACCAAGCTGTCCAATCAGCAGCACGCCCACCGCGTTCAACGATGAAGAAATGAAGTTTTGGATGACGATCGGCAGGGCGATTTTTACAAGGGTCGTGAAATATTCCTGGTCATGAAACATAGTTGGGAAATGTTACCATAAAGTTGTGTTATTACGGCTTTCCTTCGAGCTGAAAGGTGCCCAATAAATTTAAATTAAGGTTCGGACAAAAGATCGGGCACTTTTTAAAAGCCTCATCCATTGTCTTTGCGAGGAGCGTTTTTTGCGACGATATCCTCTTTTAGACGAATGTCCGATCTTTTATCCGAAGGTCAGTATAATCTCTTGAAATTGTCCAAATTAAGTTATAAAATGATATTAAATGTTAAATAATTTATAATAATAAAAGTAATTTCACCACATGATTAGAGAACAACGCCACAACCGCATCCTCGAATTGATAAGTCAGGAAAAATTGGTCAGCATCCATGAGCTTGCCGGCCGCCTGGATGTTTCTTATATGACTATCTCAAGGGACCTGGAAGAACTCGAGGCTAAGGGTTCTTTGCGAAGGATCCGCGGCGGGGCTATGTTGATCAAGAATGAAGTTGATCTGGCTTCACCACCTTTTCTACTTTTCAATCCTCAACTCGATCCCCATCATCTTCAAAAAGCGGCGATCGGGCGATATGCTGCCAGGCACCTGGTGCAAGATGGCGACTACATCACACTTGAAGCCGGCTCGACTGCCAGCAGTATGATGCAGTTCCTGCATCAAAGCAATCTCACAATCCTTACGAATGGGCTGCTGGCTTCCATCCTGGCAGCACCCAATGTGCACAATCTCACATTAATGTGTAGTGGGGGTATTTTGATCGATACGGGAGCTTTCATTGGGCCCCAGGCCGAAGATTTCTTCTCTAAGTTCCGGGTGAAAAAGGCATTCTTCGGCGCCCGGGGTTTGACGGAAAAGGATGGCTTCACCGACCCGACCCCTCTCTACACTCGATTAAAGAACGCCATGCGCCAGAACACCGAAAATGCGATCATGCTGCTGGATTCCAGTAAGTTCGGCATCCGTTCATTGGTCCAGGTCATGACACTGAATGAGGTGGATATAATCGTGACCGACGCTGGTGCTCCACCCGACATCGTGACAGCTTTGAAGGGCAGGGGCATTGATATCCGCATTGTGGATGAATAAGGTAAGCTAACCGTTTCGATAGCTGGCCCACATCGCTACGCCAATGATGCCGGCGTTGTTGCCCAATTTTGCCTGTACCAGTTCAACCTGTTCGACTGGCATCATTTTCACCCGCGTGTCGATTGTCTGGCGGACGGTGTTGAAGAGCAGCTCTCCTGCCCTGGCAACACCTCCCCCGAAGACCACGCGCTTGGGTCCTACCGTGACCAATACGTTGGCGACAGCGACCCCCAGAGCGACGCCAGCCTGGTGATAAATATCCTGGGCAAGCGGGTCACCTTCCTGGGCAGCCTGGGCAATCAGTTCTGGGGTAATCTTGTTCAGGTCATAATTCGCCATTCTGCCGATGGATGTGGTCAGCCCCTGGGTGACGGCTTTAATCCCGGCCGCCGTGATGGCCGGACCGGAAGCATACGTTTCCACGCAGCCGTGGTTACCACAGCCGCATAATTGCCCATTTAGATCGACGGTAATATGGCCCAGTTCACCTGCCGTGCCGCCGATGCCCAGGATGAGCTGGTCGTTGACAACCAGACCGCCACCGATACCCGTCCCGATAGCAAAGCAAGCCATATTCGAAGCGCCCTGGCCGGCGCCAAATTTCCATTCACCGAAGGTAATGGCGCGCACATCATTCAAAAGATGCACAGGCAGGCCGGTCATATCCTGAATGGTGGCTGCCAATGGAACATCTGGCCAGTTGCCAGGCAGGTTTGGTAGGAACCTGGTGATGCCTTGATCCAGGTCCATCACACCGGGGACGCCGATGCCGATACCGCCAATCGTATTTTTAGGGATTGAGCTGTTGACCAGGATACTATTGACCAACTCAGCCATGCGCTGCATCACACTCATCGGGCCTTCATGGGGCATGGTGGGGGTAGAAGTGATCTGGCTAACTTTGCCATCCTCGCGGCAAACCAACCCGGCTTTAAGATTTGTACCACCAAAATCGAGCCCGATGTAGTAGGTGTTCATGGTTTCTAAATCAATTATTTTATATATGGTCTCAGCACATCGCGCGCCAGCAGGAAACCACGTTTTACCAAATCCAAGGTCTTTTCGAAGTTGTGGTCCTCATGCTCTATGCTGACCACATAATCGTAGCCGGCCGCGTAGAGAGCAGAGAAGAAGCGGTCCCATTGGATATCACCCAACCCGGGCAGGACCGGTATCTGCCAGCCCATGCCCTGCGAGAGGATACCATGCTGGTAAAGTCCTTCGCGATCGATGTGTAAATCCTTGGCATGTACGTGGAAGATGCGATCTTTGAACTCGTTTACGACACGTTCGTAATCGATCATTTGCAAAATCAGGTGGGACGGGTCAAGGTTGAGGCCGAAGTTATCATCCGGGATGATTTCCCACATCTTACGCCAGATAAATGGGGTAGTTGCCAGGTTATTCCCCCCCGGCCACTCATCGTAAGAGAAGATCATCGGGCAGTTCTCGATAGCGATTTTTACCCCATGTTCTTTAGCGAACCTGACAATCGGCGGCCAGACTTTAGCATATTCATCCAGGTTAGCCGGTACTGCCTTATCTTTATCTTTGCCGATGAAAGTGCCTACGATGGGCACATTCAGCAGCTCAGCCGCAGTAATAACCTTTTTAAGATGATCGATCACCACTTTACGGTGCTCGAGGTTGGGATGCAGCGGGTTCGGGTAATAACCGAGAGATGAGATGCTCAAGTTATTTCTCGCCAGCATGGCATTGATCGCTTTAGCTTTAGCCGGGGTTAATTCATCAACCTGGATGTGGGATACGCCGGCATAACGACGGGCGGCCTTCTCGACCGGCCAGCAGGCGATTTCGAGTGTCTCAAAGCCATTCTGAGATGCCCAGGAAGCAGTTTCTTCCAATGTAAGCGAAGGAAAAGCAGCGGTAAAAATACCCAGTTTCATATCATCCTCCGTAAGGATTAACCGACTTAAACCCTCCCAGTTCAGAGGGTGACCCAGCGGTTTTCATGGGCGCTGGCTTCAATTGCTTCGCAAAGCTGTAGTTCGTAATGCCCATCGGCGAAAGTTGGAAAATCAGGCGCAGCGTTGAAATCACCTTTGCGGATGTAGGCATACACCTTGGCGCTGAACTGTTTGAAAGTATCCGGAAAGCCTTCATTATGCCCGCCCGGATAGGAGGTCACAGAGCGTGCTTCAGGGGATAGCAAGGATGGATCTTTGAGCAGCGTTTCATTGGGCCGGTCGCGGTGCCCAATCCACAGCTCGTTGTTACGCTCCGAGTCAAAGCTAATGGCTGCTTTGGAACCATCGATCTCGTAATACAGGCGGTTCTTGCGCCCGGCGCTGACCTGTGACACGGTTAAAACGCCATGCGCTCCACTGGCATAACGCAGCAAGATCGAGGCATAATCTTCGGTCTTGATCGGCTGGTCGATGTAATCCGCAGGGGTGAGCAGCTTACCGGTGAACGTTTCGACTGGTTTGGCAGGCTTTTTTCGAATTGGGTGGAAGGTCTTGAAATCGGCCATGACAGACTCAACCCGCAAACCGGTGATGAAAGTGGTCAGGTCCAACCAATGCGAGCCGATATCAGCCACCACCCGCAGCGTGCCCCCTAAACCGGGTTCCAAACGCCAGTTCCAATCGGTGGGCAGGTGCAGCCAGTCCTGCAGGTAAGAGCCCTGCAGGATGAAAATTTCACCCAGTTCACCGGACTGCACCATGGAACGGGCATGCTGTGAGATGGGGTAAAAGCGCAGGTTAAAATTTATCGCATTAACCAGGTGCAGCTCGGCAGCCAGTTTAACCAGCTCGGCTGACTCGGTGGTGTTCATTGCCAGGGGTTTTTCGCAGATTACATGCTTTCCGGCCAGGAGGGCGGCTTTAGCATGCGGGTAATGCAGGTGGTTGGGGGTAGCCAGATGGACGGCATTGATCTCCGGGTCTGCCAACATGGCTTCTACCGATGGATACGCTTTTTCGAAACCCAGCTCAGCCGCTTTTTTCTGTGCCAGTTCGGGGGTGGCTTCTGCCAACCCAACCACTTTGATATTATTACGCCTGAGACCTTCCAGGTGGGCTGGGCCGATGAAACCCGTCCCAACAATTCCTACTTTGATCTCTCTCATAGTACCCTCCAGTTTTAGTTGTTTTTCAAGGCGTGGTTAAGAAAACACCAAGGACCTATAAGCGATTCAATCTATGTTTTATTGTTTGATCCTAAAAGGTTACTCGTAGATCGTCAAAGCTCAACCTTTACTTTTATCTTTTACAGCCTACTAGAATTTTACTTCGCTTCTTGTTGTTTGGCAAATTCGCCCAGGATGGTGGCGGTAGCGGTGGCGCCCATGCGAGTGACGCCGGCATCGATCATCTGTAAAGCGGCTTCTAATGTACGCACACCCCCGGCAGCTTTCACCTGGATGTGCGGACTGACATTCTGCCGCATCAGGCGCACGTCATCCAGGGTGGCGCCGCTGGGAGCAAAACCGGTCGAGGTTTTGACAAAATCGCCGCCGGCTTCTTCTACCAGGTGGCAGGCAGTGACTTTCTGTTCATCCGTCAGGTAAGCATTTTCCAGGATTACTTTTACAATCGCCCCGGCCGGGTGAGCTATATCCACCACCGCCTTAATGTCGTCGCGGACATAGTCGTAATTGCCTGAGCGCAACTCACCAATATTGA
>Ga0315282_10010097_pt1 | contig 14880 bp, 13 predicted proteins | sample YL17G07_20_MG_FD_203693 | JGI IMG/M metagenome (GOLD analysis project Ga0315282, IMG submission 203693) | Sediment microbial communities from Yellowstone Lake, YNP, Wyoming, USA - YL17G07_20 | ecosystem: Environmental > Aquatic > Freshwater > Lake > Sediment | place: USA: Wyoming | collected... | reverse complement strand
TCCCAGGCGACCGCTGAGTATTTTGGCATCCTGCCTCCGAACTACAGAATGCTTCAACTCCCGCCGCCTCGAGCGGACAGATCACGTGCTAATTGAACCGGACAGATGACATGCTAACGACAAGGCGCAAATCTCTCTTGACAACTTCCTCATGATAGGCTATAATTCGTGGGTGATCAATGGCGCCGGTTCAGCTAGCCTGCGGACCGGCCCCAGGACGTGTTCAGCGCTGTTGGGGCGCGGCGGTCGTCCGGAGGCCGCCGAAAGGTCATTCAAACCCGCCCGTCAGCGCCCAGCGTGCGGAGCAATACAGAGCGACTTAAATTGTAGCGGCGCTCTATGAGCGCCGACCGGCGGTCATAGACCGCCGCTACAGCGGAATGCGCAAACACTTATGTCGCTCTGTAAAGAAGGGATGGATGGTGCGATTCTCTGAGGCTTGCGAACCACAAAATTCATGCCGACATTATGTCGTTCCCGTGTGCAAACTCCCAAAGCTGAGAACATCTTGAAAACAAAGGGTCGGAAGAGGCATTTTTGCCCCGCCAAAGCTGATAAGATACTGAAAAGAAAGCAACTTACAAGAATTACCAGGAACAAGAAAATTGCATGACAAAATGTCTAGCGGAACACCCGCCCAATCGGTGGTGGCGGGTGGTTCTAGTGGCCTCTCAGTGTACCCCAATGACCCCCATAACGCGAGCGGCCTTGCCCACTTGGAGCATCTCAAAACGTTACGTCTTCTCCAGGTCTCGCAAGGCCGCGCTCATGGCTTCAATGAGACGGGGAGTATGATTATCCCACTTCCGGAAAAAGTCCTGGAGGCGGTCAAAGGGGGTGTTGCCTGTGGCTGTTAAGCTTATCCTGGTCCAGTCTGCTTCCGCCAACAGATGGTCGATCGCCGGCGACTTCAGTTTTCTCAAGGTCGCCTCCAAGCCGGGCCAGCCCGAAACCATCCATACGGTTTGGTAGCCATGGACTCCTTGCCAAGCCTTTGTAGCCGCGAGGAACGCACGAAACTTTTCCCGATCCACCTTTTCCTTGGATGCGGCGACAAGGTCAAGATAAGCGGCTTTCATGCGCAGTTGGTAAATCAGATCGGTGAGGAATCGCTGCGGGTTTCCGAACAATAGTCCGCGCAGGGGGCCAAGCGTCAGGTTCTCAAGGCGCATCCCCTCAAGCTTCCCGGCAATATCACGCATAAGATTTGAGTCTCGACCTGCCAGCGCTTGCCACGCCTTGACGAGCAACGGCCCCTGCCCTGCAATCAGTTTATCGGCAAACTGGACGTAGTCGGATTCCGCAACGGGTCGCCTTTGCGCGCCTCGGGCAAAGGCGAAGGTGTTGGGCAACTGCGCACAATGCGTTTGCGCATTGCCCACCACTCCGCGGGGCGCGCCGGCTCCGCCCGCCTTGAAAGCCGCGTCTCCCCCGAAGTTCGTCATCGGAAAGGAAGGCTCCCCCTCAATCGCGCCGTAGTTGAACGCCAGAGCTGTAGACGCTAATCCGTGCCTCTGCGCCAAATTTAAGTCTGTCCCATTCGGCGGCGGGTCCATGGTGTGAATCGTAATCCCCCAGGGGCTGAGATTAACTTTCTTGAGCTTGGTGAGAATATCTTCGGATGCGGTGGGTGTTCCCCAAGAGAAATCCCCCGTCGCGTAATAGTGAGAATAGGCCTCCCACCCCACGTGCATCCAATAGTACAACTCAATTCCTGGCCGCAATCGATCCAGCATTTTCCGGTGCTCGACCAGGAGATTCACAAAGTCGTCGTTGGCGGAGCCGGGATACCCGCCCGGATCGCTGTCAATGATGGCAATCCCGTCCATCATCGCCAGAGGACGAAGCAACTTCTCCCGCCACGCGATCATTCGCTGCAAGGCCAGGTGATCCGCGGGATTCATGAAGGCCGTGCTGGTGTAGTAGTACCTCTCCTCGAACGAAGAGCGCGCTGCCACATCGTTCCGTGCCACCACGTTTGGGCAGAGCGTGAGGAAGGCCAGCATGTCAAACTCCCGGTGCAGGAGGTCGATAACCTTCGACGTCCGCTCCAGGCAGGCTTGGTCGCTCCGCGTCAGGGGCGCGGGCATCGTTTCCAGGGCCGGCCAGATCACGATCAGGTTGTAACCCAGCCTCTTGAGGCCGTCGGCGTATCCCCGCCAGTCGTCAACCGTCCAAGTGCGCGCGGCGTACGGATGCCTGTAAGGCCAGCCTTCGTGAACATACATCCCCAAGATGTCGCTGGCCCGCTCGCGCTCTTTCCCCTCGGCGAACAGAGCAGTAGCGATGCTAACCTGCGCTGCAACCCCAGCCGAACGAGCCATCGCATGGATGAATTTTCGGCGGTTCATGTGGTACTCCTCAGGATCGATCTGGATTATAGACAAGCCGCCGGAGAGTATACTCTCGACAATCCCGCACCAGAAGAGAGTCTTGGCGAGTTCACAATCACGCTGGCCAGTTCGAAAAACCTGATGGACTGGGAGGCCGCCACTACACCGGCGCAACATTTTCCGTCGATACACAGAATTCATCGAGGCGACTCTATGTCCATGTGTCGTGCAACTATGGGCATATTACTTTTGGTCCATTGAAAGTTCCGCAGGAAGAGTGGACAATGCTGCCCGATTGGTCCCCGACCGGACCAGTCTCTGCCGGGTGGGAAAGTTTCAGGTTTCGTCTCGCGACCGCCGATGGTCTATAGGGGAGATGAAATCGCCAGTGCCCGGGGTAGATCATGGCGGAGGTTGATGCCGGATGAGCCTTGGAGATCGAGGGAGGAGCCGCGCGGCTCTTGTCCTCTTCGTCATGCTTGCGGGAGTTGCGGGCGCGGCAGCGCAAAAGGCTGCCAGGCAAAGCGGCAAACCCGAGTCCAGCTCGAATGACAACGCCCGTCCGCAACTCTTGAATGCTGATACCAACCCCACCCTCCGCTTCCCCATCGCCCGAATGGGGCATATGAACGGTACTATCTCTTTTGGCTGGCTGGATATCTCCCGCAGCTCGATTCAGTATCATGTGGAGCAGCCTCCGAGTAGATCGCAGGATTCCTTTGAGGTATCCCGAGGGCAGGTTCGCGTTATTGGTTTTCAAGGCCTTTTCCTGGAATTCTCGAATCCCAAGTACAACAGGATTTTCTATCTCCCCCCCAGCGAGTGGGAATCGCTTCATAGCGGTATCGGTATCGTCTCTGCGGCCGAAGGCGGGATGGGCGCGACACAGTCGATTGTGCAGGCGCTGCAAAACTTTGACTTTGCTCTCTCGCTAGCCAGGCCCCCGGCGCCCGCGCCTCCCGTGGTGGTGGAGCGCCCCGTCACGCCTCCCGCGCCGCCGCCCAAGCCCGCCGCCCCGGCGGCTGCACCCAACATCGTGTTAGTGGCTCCTGCGGGCGCGGGCGACAAACAAGCCGTCGAGCGCGATGAGTCTCCGCTCGTCATTCGCGGCGCGGTGATGGATGCCAGCGGCATCCCCGTGGTAACGATCAATGGATCGCCTGCTAACATACGGCCGCAAAGCACCCAAGCGGCTGAGTTCTGGTCGGACCCCCTGCCCCTTCAGCCGGGGGAGAACCGCTTCCAAATCTCCGCCGCCAATGCCGCTGGCGTTGAAACTCATTTCATGGTTCTGGTCCACTACACGCCCAAAGCGGCGCCCCCGAATCCCCGCGCCTTGGATAAACAGGAAATCCTCGGCTTGCTCCATGGCGGAGTCCCCGCCACGCGCGTGATGGAGCTCATCAAAGAGCGGGGTATCAAATTCCGGCCTACGGCGGATGATCTCAACGTCATTCGCGCCGAGGGAGGAAGCGATGAGCTGATCCAGGCAATCCAGCAGGCTGCGGCGCCCGCCCCGTGAGCGCTGCCCGTTATGTGCGCAACCTGGAAGTGAGTTGAAACTCTTATCCCGAAAGTGGAATCCGGCGGTGCAGTTGATCCGATCCGGGATGAGATTTGGGGCGGGCAAGGAAATTAAGATTTTCAGCTCCCGGCAACGGTAAACCGTCAGAGGGCTTCCGAATCGCCGGCGTCCGAAATCGAGAGAAGTGGAGGTTGATCACCGATGAGTCATATGCTTAATTTCAGCCGGATGGAACGCATCGTTCTCTTATCAATTTTGATCATTGCCGTGCCTGTCTTTGCGAGCGCACAAGCGAAGGCCAGGAAGAAATCCCGACTCGGCGAGCCCGCCATGTCGAACACTGCCATCCAGCCGCAACTCCTGAATGCTGACACCAACCCCACCCTCCGTTTTCCCATCGGGCGGGCATCCCTTTCTGTATCCAGTGTCTCCTACGGGTGGCTCGATATCACCCGGACGGGGATCCACTACACGGTAGAGCAACCGCCCAAAAAGCTGGCCGATGGATTCAGCGCCTCGGCGGCGGAAATCCGCGACCTCAAACTGCAAGACCGCAACAACACGGTCGCTTTTCGGGATGGGAACAAGAGGGAGACGATCTTTTATGTTCCCCAGGAGAACTGGGGAAGCGCCCGTGGCGGCCGCGAGTTTTTTGCTCTGACCGCCGAGGGGGCGTCTGGGACCCAATCGATTTATAAGGCGATGTTGGATTTTGAGGCGATGCTGGCGTTGGTGAAGTCAACGGCTCCTCCCCCTGCGCCGGTCATCGTGGCACCCGTTGTGACCCCTCCCCCGGAGCCCAAACCCGCCGCGCCGCCTGCTCCCCCGGTGATCATGGTGGCGTCCCCCTCCGGCGCAGGGGAGAACCAAACTGTCGAACTGAGTGAATCCCCTTTGGTCATCCGGGGAGTAGCGATGGACAGCACCGGCATCCCGGTGGTCAGCATTAATGGGTCGCCCGCCAACATGCGGCTGCAAAACACCCAAGCCGCCGAGTTTTGGTCAGACCCGCTGCCGCTCAAGTCTGGGAACAATCCCATTCAAATTAGTGCCTCCAACCCGGCACGTGTGGGAACCAGCCTCGCCTTCACCATTCATTACACGCCCAAGGCCGCGCCTGTGAACCCCAAGGCCTTGGACAAAGCGGCGATTATCTCCTTGCTGCAAGGCGCAGTCCCTGCCTCGCGTGTCCTCGAGATCGTCAAGGAGAATGGCGTCAAATTCGTTCCCACAACCGACGACCTGAACGATATCCGCGCCGCGGGTGGAAGTGACGAACTGATCCAAGCTGTCCAGGAGGCCGCGACGCCTAAGTGAGTGTTGACTGCGGGCACCGAGTGAGTGGGCGGACAGTGTAGCCCGGATTTCTTGCCTTGGTTCATCGTAGCGGCCGGCTTCCCGACCCTAACCGTCGGGACAGGCCAGAGGGGCAGCCTGTGAAGAGAAAAACTGCCACCCTGAAGGGGACCTCTACGAAAACCACCGCAGCCTCCCCGAAGGGGAGGAACATCAATAGCCGTAAGTGAAACTTACGGTCGTCGAGCAGGCAAGATAGAACCTTCGACCCGGCAGGGGTCGAACACCATACACGCATCCACGGCTCCTGCTCGCCAATCGGGGGAAGGGGCGTGGCTGCGCGGAGGCAATAGTGAACGGAACGGGCAAGCGCGGGCGGGCGAGAAAAGCCGCGGACGTCGCATCGCGGAGGTCCGCGCTGCGCTGGATCAACAGGGCTGGATCAACAGGGCTGGCTTTGTGTTGGCAAGGAGGTTAAAATTCAGCCCCGGGGCAACGAGAATTCTTCCGGGAGCTCCTGCATCGCATGCTCCCAAGACGGCGCATAGTGGAGGGTAGTTTCTGATGAGTTCGAATCCAACGGGTTGGTGCAGATGGCGTGCGGGGCTGCTCCTGTTCCTATTCCTCAGCGTATCTTCAGTGGGGCTGGCGAAGACCAAGGGTTCGAGGCGGAGTGGTGACTCTGACATCGCCAACATCATTCGCCCCGAACTTGTGAACGCCCAGACGGATCCCACGCTGCGCTTCCCCGTCATGAGTATGCCGGGCTCGGTTTTCAGCATTACTTACGGCTGGCTGGACATCGGCAACAGCACGATTCGTTACACCGTGGTGCAGCCCACCAGCAAAGCCGACCACGCATTCGAAGTGTCCAGGTTTGCGGTCGGCGACCTCCGGTTCAACCGGACCGTGCTCATGTTCAAAAGCCCCAAAAAGCGCCAGATGCTTATCTATCTATCGCCAGACCGCTGGGGATCAGTCCACACGGGTCCCGGCATGTCCGCGGCCGCCAGCCGCGAAAGATTGGGGACGTCGTCAATTTACAAGACGCTGATGAATTTCGATGGAGTGCTGGCGCTGGTAAAGCCGCCCGCCCCTCCGCCCGCACCCGTCATTGTGCAACCCGTGGCGCCTGTGCCGCCGCCCAAGGCCCTTGCGCCTCCTTCTCCGCCGGCGATTGTGCTGTCATCCCCTCCCGGCGCAGGGGAGAACCAGACCGTCGAGTGGGAGGAATCTACGGTGGTCATTCGGGGCGTGGCCATGGATAGCACCGGCATCCCGGTGGTGAAGATCAACGGATCGCCTGCTAACATGCGGCCGCAGACTACGCAAGCGGCGGAATTCTGGTCGGACCCGCTGCCGTTACGGGCGGGAGATAACCGCATTCAGGTTGTCGCCTCCAACTCGGCCCATGTGGAGTCCAAACTCGCGCTCACCGTTGATTACAAGCCCAAGCCGGCCCCGGTGAATCCAAAGGCGCTTGGCCGGTTGGAGATCATTGGTTTGCTCCAGGGTGGAGTTCCGCCGGAACGCGTTGCGGACCTTATCAAAGAACGGGGCATCAAGTTTTCACCCAGTGCGGACGATCTGAATGCCATTCGTGCCGCAGGTGGGACGGACGACTTGATCGAAGCAATCCAGCAAGCTGCTCCGCACCCCTAGTGGCCTATCTGGTCGAGTCTCGGATCGAGAGCAACTCGACCTCGGGCAACTGCGTCGCGTCCCGCGACGGTGAGATAGGCTGGCGGCGCGTAGCGGCGCATCCAAAGAACCCGAAGGTTTGAGAACTCTGCAAAATGGTCTGGAAAAAACAATCAAGGTTTGTTCCCCCTCTGGCAGTCCTTTTAATTGGGATAGGATTTGTCGGCAGTGATTGGGCCCGAGCGACGGACCCGCAGGAGGCACGTGCGCGGGCGCTGCAAGCGCGGCAGCTTTACGTTCCCTCCACAAATATTCCCGATGACGTGCAACTGGTCAACGTGGATGTGAACCCTACCATACGCATTCCAGTCGGCCATTCCAGCTTGAACTGGACTCTTATCAAGCCGCGGGTCAGGGCATCGTACGGCTGGCTCGATATCGATCGAAGCACCGCCCGGTATACCATGTCCCGCCCATCGCGGATTACCAAAGAAGCGGACCAAGGATTCGAGTTCAACCGGACAGAAATCACCGACCTGAAAATAGAATACAACGCGACCGCCTTCCGTGCTCGCGGGCTGAGGCACTGGTTCGGCTATTCGCCGCAAAACCACTGGGACGCGGCGGATTCACCGGATTCCTCGGTAAATAGCATCAACAAGACGGATTCCCTTCACTCGTCACTGATCCTGCGGGCGCTACAAAGCTTTGACAGCGTTGTGGCGGACTTCAAACTGAAGCAGCAAGCCGCGGCGCCACCACCTGTTGTGGTGCAGCCCACCGTGGCCCCTCCACCCAAACCTGCTCCCGCACCCTCTCCGCCGACGCTTGTGGTCATGGCTCCTTCCGGAGCGGGCGAGAACCAGACGATCGAGGTCAACGAGACCTCACTCACCATTCGCGGCGCGGCCATGGATAACTCCGGTCTGCCGACTATCACGATCAACGGTGCGCCGGCGGCGCTGCGGCCCAAGGGTGAGAACGCGGCCGAGTTCTGGTCCGATCCCATCATTCTAAAGTCCGGCGATAACCCCATTGACATCGTGGCAACAAGCCCTACGAAGGCGACATCCCACTTCCAGTTTGTTGCCCACTTCACGCCCAAGCCGGCCCCCGTGAATCCGCGGGCTTTGGGCAAAGACGAAATTGTCTCCCTCCTCCAGGGCGGGGTGCCCGTCGAGCACGTGACCGAACTCGTCAGGGATCGCGGAATCAAGTTCACGCCGACTCCCGCGGATTTGAACGATATCCGTGCGGCCGGCGGCAGCGAAGAGTTGGTCCAAGCCATCCAACAGGCCGCAGCGTCCGGCAAGTAAGCCGGGACCGCGCACTTCATCCCCTTGCGCAATTTGGGTTGCTGCCTTGTGCGCGGATCAAAGGGACGACGTAGCGGCGAGTTTACCTCGTCACATGGCGGCCTTAAGCCGCCTCGACCTCCCAACGACCCACGATCAATCTCTCCCGGCATTTGACAGCTTGCAAGAGTGAGATAGAATAAAGCCTCCAATTTCCTAACCACGATGCCAGATCTACGCCTGTCGGTTGTCCAGTATCTCAACACGGTTCCCCTGATTTGGGGCATGCTCCGCGGCGAGCAACGCGGCAAATTTGAATTGCAGTTGACCGTCCCCAGCGGTTGTGCTGACGCCATCGGCCAGCGCCAGGCGGACGTGGGCATTGTCCCTTCCATCGAATACCAGCGGCTCGATGGTGTCGAGATTCTCCCCGGCATGTCCATCGCTTCCAAGCGGGAAGTGAAGAGCGTGCTGTTGCTCAGCAAAATGCCCCTCGCCAGAGTCCGAACCGTGGCGCTGGACGAATCCTCGCGCACCTCGGCGGCGCTGGTGCGAATCCTTATGCACAAGTTCTATTCGCGGCGCGTCAACTTTTCCCCGGCAGCGCCTGAACCCGGCGCGATGCTGAGGCAGGCGGACGCCGCGCTGCTGATCGGTGACCCGGCGCTGACCTACAGCGGAGCGGCGGAGGTTTATGACCTCGCTCACGAGTGGAGAAAGTTCACCGGCCTGCCCTTCGTCTTCGCGCTGTGGATGGGCCACTCCGGCGCCAATCTCTCCCGGCATCTCGCGGACTTCGCCGCTTCGCTCGATTTCGGGCTTGCCCACATTGATGACATCGCTGCTGAATATGCGCCCAAACTCGGCATGACGGCCTCCGCCGTGAAGGTTTACTTGACCCAGAATATCGATTATTCTTTGGATGAGGAGAATCGGCAGGGGCTGAAGCTCTTTTACAAGCTCGCGCATGAGGTGGGCATCATTTCCGCCGAGAAGGAAATGCGCTTTACGTGAGGCGGCGTGCCGGCCCGCCCGCCGCTTTCCAGCGAGCAAGAACCCCGGCAGCGAAAGTATCTCGTATGGCCTTGACCAACGCCCAGGCTCTTGACATGTTGCGCTCCGATGACCTTCTGGGCATCGGCATGGAGGCGGACGCCGTTCGCAAGCGCCTTCATCCCGGCAACGTGGTCACTTATCAGATCGACCGCAACATCAACTACACCAACATCTGCACCGAATACTGTTCCTTCTGCGCCTTCTATCGGCCCGTGGGCTCGCCGGAAGGTTATATCCAGCCGCTCGAATCCATGTTTCAGAAAATCGAGGAGACCATTGCCTTGGGCGGTACGGGCGTGCTGATGCAGGGCGGCCTGCATCCCGACCTCAAGATCGATTATTACGAAGATCTCCTCCGCAACATCAAACGGCGCTTTCCGCAGATTTACCTGCACTGCTTTTCCGCGCCGGAGGTTTTGAACATCGCGGAAATCTCCGGCCTCACGCTGCGCGACACCATCGTGCGCCTGATGGATGCAGGACTTGATTCCATTCCCGGCGGCGGCGCGGAAATTCTCGACGACGAGGTTCGCCGCCGCATCGCGCGCCTGAAGTGCACCACCGACGAATGGCTGCTCATGCACCGCACCGCGCACTCGCTCGGCATGCGCACCACCGCCACCATGATGTTTGGCTGCGGTGAGACACTCGAGCACCGCATCAACCACTTCCAGCGCGTCCGCCAGTTGCAGGAAGAAACGGGCGGCTTCACGGCTTTCATCCCCTGGTTTTTTCAGCGCGCCTACACTTCGCTCGGCAACTTCATCAAGGAAGAAGTGACGGCGGTGGATTACCTCAAGACGCTCGCCGTCGCTCGGATCTATCTGGATAACGTCGAGAACGTTCAAGCGTCGTGGCTGACGCCTGGCCACAAGATCTGCCAGATCGCCCTGCGCTTTGGCGGCAACGATGTGGGTTCGATCCTTATCGAGGAAAACGTGGTGCGCGCCGCGGGTGTTACCCGCACCTCCAGCGAAGACCAACTCCGCCGCATGATTGAGGACGCCGGCTTCCGCCCTATCAAACGCGACACGCTTTACCGCAATTATTTCTTGAATTAAGACCGCCGTTTTTGGCTGGCTGCATTTTCCCGCTTGCCGGGAAACCTGCATGTGTGAGATTTCCGAGCAAAGGTCACCCACTATGCTATCTAATTCACCGAAGACCCTATTTCTTCTCATGGCCGTAAACCTCCTGATTGCCGTTTCTGGCCATGGCGCCGCTGGCAACAAGGCGCCGGCGATTATCCCCAAGCCCGCGCACATGCAAGTGAAGCACGGTACTTTCCCACTGACTCCCGGGACGAAGATTTTGGTGTTATCGGATGACGGCGGGGCGCGTTGGGTCGGTGAGTACCTTTCCAAATTCGTTTCCGGCGCACTGGGAAGTCCCGTCCCCGCGCACATTCACCCGAACGCCATCAGGGACCACGGCGCCGTCTTCCTATCACTTCAAGCCACGCACACGCTGGGTCCCGAAGGCTATGAGTTGACGGTAACGCCGTACAACGTCAGCATCGATGCGGCAAAAGCCGCGGGGCTGTTTTATGGCGTCCAAACGCTGCGCCAGATGTTGCCGCCGGAAATCGAGTCCCACGCTGCCGTGAAGATACCCATAGAAATTCCCTGCCTGCGCATTCAGGATCAGCCGCGCTATTCCTGGCGAGGCCTGATGCTTGATTGCAGCCGCACCTTTCTTCCCATCCCTTACCTGCGCAGCACGATTGACCGGATGGCGCTTTACAAGCTGAACGTGCTTCACCTTCACCTGACGGATGATCAGGGCTGGCGGCTGGAAATCAGGAAGTACCCGGAACTCACCACCGTGGGCGCTCACGATGCCGCACGTTACGGAGGAGGCGGAGGTTTCTATACGCAGGAGGAAATGCGCGATCTCATCGCCTACGCCAGCGAGCGCAACATCACGATTGTCCCGGAGATCGAGATGCCCGGCCACTCGACAGAAGTCCTGGCGACCTACCCCGAACTCGCCTGCGATCTGCCCGCGCCGCGCACTTTTGAGGTGCGTCCCTTCTGGGAAGGCCCGCGCGGGCTTACACAGCCGCTGTGTGCAGGTAACGACACAGTTTACGCGATGTACCAGGACATCCTCGGCGAAGTCTTGGACCTCTTTCCGTCGCCATTCATACACGTGGGCGGTGACGAGGTTCCGAAAGATGCCTGGAAGAAGTGCCCGCGCTGCCAGGCCCACATAAAGGCGGAGGGATTGAAAGATGAAGAGGATCTGCAAAGTTATTTCATGCGGCGCATGGAGAAGATCATTGAAGCGAAAGGGCGGCGGATGATCGGGTGGGATGAGATCCTGGAAGGTGGCCTCGCGCCCGGCGCCACAGTGATGTGCTGGCGAGGCACAAAGGGCGGCATGGCGGCGGCCCAGATGGGCCACGACGTGGTGATGACGCCCAATCCCTATACCTACTTTGATTACACCTATCACACCACGCCCACGGAAAAGGTTTACTCATACGACCCGGCGGCGACGGAGTTCACCCCCGACTTGGCCCAGCACATCCTGGGGGTGCAGGCGAGCATGTGGACGCACATCGCGGTCACGGAAGAAGCCATTGATTACCAACTCTACCCGCGGCTGCTGGCGCTGGCCGAGGTGGCGTGGACGCCGCAGCGCATCCGTGATTGGAGCGATTTCAGTTCCCGGGCCAACAGGCACTATTCGCGCCTCGAGCCACTCGACATCAAATACTGTGATGTCGCGGCCCCAGGCAAGAAGCTGGGCGCGTGGCAGGCCTCTGACCTGGCGGGCGAGACGCCGCATCAGTTTACCTGGGAGGCCACCCCTTTCCTTCCGAGTTCCGGCAAAGTTCAAGTGCAAGTGCGGCGCGACGATGGCGAGAAGCTGACTTACGTCCGGTCGGTCGAGCTTCTCGAAGATGGCAAGGTGATCAGCCAAGTTGCCCTCCCCGCGCCTCTGAACAACTTCAACGACGTCAATGTCGGCTGGCTTTCGGTCGGTCAGCGCCAGGCGGGCGCTCGCTACACGGTGCGCATTACGCTCCAGGGCTCGAAGGATGGCGCCGTTTCAGGCAGTGTGTGGATGATGGAACCGCGCTCTAACCAGGACAGAGTTCACCACTGACCAAATCAGAGATCCGGATTCCGTCATTCACCCGAATTGCCGGATCATCCGATCACACGATCGAAAAGTTCTGCTTGACAATAGTCGTTATAACGACTATCATGGGGCCATGTCACTCAAGCTCAAGGACGAGATCAAGCAGGGCAAGCCTGTTGAGAGCCTGGAAGCGGAGGTGTTCCTGAACTTAATGCGCACGGCGGATGCGCTGGCCCGCGGCACTGAGGAGATCCTAAAGCTGGCGGGGCTTTCGCACACCCAGTACAACGTTTTGCGCATTTTGCGTGGCGCTGGGGAGCAGGGCCTCTGCTGCCGCGAGGTGGCGGAACGCATGATCACACGCGACCCTGATATTACACGCCTTGTCGACCGACTGGAGCGCCGCGGCCTCCTCACGCGCATCCGCGACAGCAGGGACCGCCGCGTCATCACGGTGCGCATTACAATCGCGGGAATGAAGGTATTGAAGGATCTGGATGGGCCCATGGCTGAGCACAACCGGAACCTATTGAGCCACATGGGCAAAGCCGACCTGCGCAAGCTCTTAGAACTGCTGGAAGCGGCCCGCGAACCTTAAGAGCTTTTTGTGCATCCAATGGTTGTTATAACGAATATCGTAGAACAGAGTAGTTTGGTGGGAGCCAGGGAATAGAGGTCCTGGCCGACGGGAGGAAAACCGGAGGGATCATGCGCGCAACGAAATCAGCAACCCATAGGCAGGAAGCGAGCGCCGGCATCCACGAGCTTTTGGCTCGGCGTTGGAGCCCGCGGGCTTTTTCTCCACGCCCTGTCGAGTCGGCGAAACTCGCGCACCTTTTCGAAGCCGCACGCTGGGCACCGTCGAGTTATAACGCCCAGCCCTGGGCTTTCATCGTAGCGACGCGCAAAGATGCGGAAGGTTACAACCGCATGCTGAGTACCTTGGTTGATGTTAATCGCCAGTGGGCTCAGAAGGCGCCGGTCCTGATCCTGGCGGTGGCCAAGCTCGACTTTGATCACGTCGCCCGCCCCAATCGCCACGCTCTCTATGATCTGGGCCAGGCGGTGGCGAACCTGACCGTCCAGGCGACGGCTCTCGATTTGCATATTCACCAGATGGGCGGATTCGACCTGCACTCGGCACGTGAGCTGTTCGCCATCCCCACGGGGTATGAACCTGCCGCGGTGCTGGCACTGGGTTACCAGGAAGGGTTGCTGGAAGGCCAGGCGGCGCGCACTCGCAAGCCGCTGACGGATTTTGTTTTTAGCGGAAGTTGGGGCAGGGCCGCGACCGTGGTTGCGGAAAACCAAAATCGAGGAGCGTGACATGCTTGAAAGATTATTCCAAACCCCGGATGACAAGGTTTTGACCGTCATGCGACTGGTGCTCGGCGTAGTATTCCTCGCGCACGGCTCGCAAAAAATGCTGGGCTGGTTCGGCGGGTACGGCTTCAATGGGACGATGGGGTTCTTTACCCAGACCGCACATATCCCGGCGGTCTTCGCCTTTCTGGCGATTGCCGCGGAGTTTTTCGGCGGACTGGGACTGCTTCTCGGCCTGCTGACCCGCATCGCCGTCTTTGGGATCACCGTCAATATGCTCGTGGCGATTTTCATGGTGCACTTGCCGAATGGCTTCTTCATGAACTGGACGGGCCAGCAGAAGGGTGAGGGTTTTGAGTTCCACCTGCTGGTGCTGGCAATGACCGTAGCGCTGATGATTCGAGGCGCCGGAGCCTTTTCAGTCGACCGCGCCATCAGCGGCCTGCAAGGCGGCAAGTGAACCGGTGCGGGCGCTGCTGAAGGTGAAAATACGCAAAGCGCTCCCGACCGGGGGTAGGGAGTTCTACAAGAGGGAAGTCCGATCTCGCGCCCGTGCCTCAGGCAGGCACTAAATCACAAAAGCAATAGTGATCTCTCCGCACGACCTCACCCACCGTGTGATTGATCTTGTGTTTGAAGATCGGGCCGTCGAAGGCAAAGGAATGGAACTCTCCGTTCTCGCCGCAGGGATCGACGTTGGGCGGAAGGTCGCGGAGCAAATTCTGATCGTAAGGTCTTCCGGCGAAGGTGGGCGCAAGAATGGCGGTATCTACGCAAACCACAACCGCTTTGAATCCCAGATTGATGAATGTGTGCGCCAATTCCGTTGAGTCCCGCTTCCAGATGGGGAACAGGCCCTTCATTCCGAGTTGCGCCAGGTTTTTTTCCCGGTAGAGCTTGAGGTCTTCCAGAAAGATGTCTCCGAACGCGACGGTGTTAACTCCCTCCCGCAACCCCTCTTCCAGCAGCGCGCGCATACGGGCTTCATAAATGGCATTGGTTGAATCTTTGGGAATCAAGATTTTCTTCAGAGGCAATCCCAAGGCCTCGGCTTGCTGTTCCAGCAGAGCCCGGCGCACTCCGTGCATGCTGATGCGGTCGTAGTCTTCCGTGATGGTGGTTAGCAACGCCGCCACGCTATGGCTGTTTGCTTGGTGAATTTCGTAGAGTGCCAAGGCACTGTCTTTCCCACCACTCCAAGAGAGGAAAATGTCTTTTGACACCGCTGGACCTCCACCGATGTGTTTAGTCTGGGTTTCTCACCTTGCTTGGACTTAGGGGCTGCCGCAAGTGCGGGGCTGAATAGGTTGCGGAAGAACTC
>Ga0315282_10010096_pt1 | contig 14882 bp, 10 predicted proteins | sample YL17G07_20_MG_FD_203693 | JGI IMG/M metagenome (GOLD analysis project Ga0315282, IMG submission 203693) | Sediment microbial communities from Yellowstone Lake, YNP, Wyoming, USA - YL17G07_20 | ecosystem: Environmental > Aquatic > Freshwater > Lake > Sediment | place: USA: Wyoming | collected... | reverse complement strand
TGGGCAGCGGCCGGAAACTGGGCCCGCTGATCTGCTACGAGGAGATATTCCCCGACCTGGTGCGCCGGTTCACCACCGCCGGCGCGCAGGTGCTGGTGAACATCTCCAACGACGCCTGGTATGGGGATTCGGCGGCCCGCGACCAGTTGTTGCTGATGGCGCGGATGCGGGCGGTCGAGAACGGCCGCTGGCTGTTGCGCGCCACCAACACCGGCGTCACGGCGGTGATCGACCCTTACGGGAGGGTGAAGGAGTTCGCGCCCGATCAGCGCGCCGTCTTCCCGGTGAAATTCGACTACCTATCCGGGGAGACGCCGTATGTAGCTTTCGGCCACTGGTTTCCGGCGGTTGCCGCCGCGGCCGCCGCCGGCCTGGTCCTTGCCGGCTGGAGGAAGGTGTCAAGACAATGATTGAAGAACTGCAACGCGAGTTTGACAGCCTGAAGGAAAAAGTCCACGACCTGCGGAGTTTTCTTTGACGCAGCAGCCCGCCAAAAAGAGCTGGACGAGATCGAGCGGCAGATAGCTCAGCCGGAATTCTGGCAGAACCCCGATCAATCGCAGAAGGTGATGCAGGAGCGCAAGCGCCTGGCCGACGTCGTGGAGACGGACCGGGAGCTGGGGCGGCGCCTGTCGGACCTGGAGACCTTCTTCGAGCTGGCCGGCGAAGGCGAGGACGTGGCCGGCGAAGTGCGCAACGAGCTGGCCCGGCTAAAGGAACAGGTGGAGCGGCTGGAGACGCGGACGATGCTGGGGGGCGAGAACGACGCGCGCAACTCCATCGTCACCATCCATCCCGGCGCCGGCGGCACCGAGTCGCAGGACTGGGCCCAGATGCTGCTGCGTATGTACCTGCGATGGGCGGAACGCCAGGGCTTCGGGACCGCCGTCAACGACGTGCAGGCCGGGGAAGAAGCCGGCATCAAGTCGGCCACCTTCACCGTCACCGGCGACTATGCTTACGGCCTGATGCAATCCGAGATCGGCGTGCACCGCCTGGTGCGCATCTCGCCGTTCGACGCCGCCGGCCGGCGCCACACCTCGTTCGCATCCGTGTTCGTCTCCCCGGAAATCGACGAGGACATCAAGGTGGACGTGCGCGACGACGACCTGCGCGTTGATACCTTCTGCTCGTCTGGGCCCGGCGGCCAGAGCGTGAACACCACCTACTCCGCCGTCCGCATCACGCACCTGCCCACCGGCACCGTGGTCCAGTGCCAGAACGAGCGGAGCCAGCACAAGAACCGCGAGATGGCCATGAAGATCCTGCGCTCGCGCCTCTACGAAGTCGAGCTGGAAAAGAAACGCGCGGAGGCGCGCAAGACCGAAGAGGCAAAACTGGACATCGACTTCGGCAGCCAGATCCGCTCCTACGTGCTCGCGCCCTACCGGCTGGTGAAGGACCACCGCACCAAGATGGAGATTGGCGACGTCGATCGGGTGCTGGACGGCGACCTGAGCCCGCTGATGCGGGCCTATTTGCTGGCCCGCCGGAATCGACCTGAGACCTGAGACCTGGGACCTGAGGCGGGAAGCAGTTGGACTACGCGAAATCCGTAATCCGAGATTCCTCCAGTCTCCGGTCTCAAGTCTCAGGTCCCCGGTCCGCTATGCGCATCGCCGTCTGCCAGATCGAGATTGTCGATTCGGACTCGCCCGGCAACCTGGCGCGAATCGAGGCGGCAGCCGAGCAGGCCCGCCATCACCGGGCCGACATCGCCTGCTTCCCGGAAGCGGCGCTGCTGGGCTGGGGCAACCCCCGCGCAGCCGAATTGGCGCCGGCGATCCCGGGCGCCCACAGCGAAGCGTTGTGCGCGCTGGCCCGGCGTTGCGGCCTCATGGTCTGCGCCGGGCTCCACGAGCGCTCGGGCGACCGCCTTTTCAACACCGCCCTGTTGATTGACCGCGATGGCCAAGTGTTGCACCGGCACCGCAAGATCAACCTGATCGAGGGCGTTGAATCGCCGCCGACGGCGGCGGGCAGCCCCGGCGGCCTGCGCGTGGTCGATACCCGGCTGGGCCGCATCGGCCTGATGATTTGCGCCGACAGCTTCATCGCCGCCCACCGGACGGCATTGGCCGCCCAAAAACCGGATCTTGTCCTGATCCCTTACGCCTGGGCCGCGCCGGCCGCCGAGTGGCCGGCGCACGGCGAGAAGCTCCGCGCCGTGATTGCCGACAACGCCCGCGACATGGGATGTCCTGTGGTCGGCACCGACGGGGTGGGTGTCATGACCGCCGGGCCGTGGAAGGATTACGTGGTGGGCGGCGCCAGCGCGGTCTACTGGCCGGGGCCGCTCCCTCATCTGGATTTTCCCTGCGGAATTGCGGGCGTCTGGGTCGCAGAAGTATAGGCTGGAGACCGGAAGCCGGAGCCTCCAGCAGCCCCCAGTCTCCAGCCTCCGAGATACTCACGCGTGAGCCAGGGCCGGTTGTTCGCTGGCCGGCGGGGCGGCCGGGCTCAACTGCTCCATCAGGCGCTGGTAGGCGGCGCGCTCCTTCGGCAACAGGTCGTTCGGGACCCGCCGTTCTCTCAAAAACTCGAACAACCGGGCGAGTTTCCGCCCATACAGGGCGCGCTGGAACTCAATCCGCGGCTCGCGGCTGTACTCGCCGTGGATGCGGTTCATTTCGCGCATCGTGCGCGCTGTCATCTCGCTGGCCGGCAAACTGGCCAGCGTCTGGACGAAATCTTCGAAATCGAACGAATGTGAGATCATGTGCCTGCCTCCCGCGCCCGACCGGGCTGGCGTGGCGTCTCCCGATCCTGGCTGCAAATCAAGGTGGCCACCCCTGAAGGAGCAATTCGCATTCCGGAAGTTAAGTGCTTGTAGCGCAGTGAGTTATGATTTAACGGTTACCACGTGGCTGATTGGCTTGTTACATTCTGAACCACAATTCCCCCGCCTCCCGCGGCCCACGGCCTACAGCCTACCTACGGCAGGATCAACTCTCCGTGCAGCACGGTGACCGCCCGGCCACCCACGCGCACCTTGCACACCGCCCCATCCGCCTGGCGCTCGACTTCCACCCGCAAATGGCCGGGCCGCCCGAGGAAATGTCCTTGCTCGGCGGTGAAGCGGTCGGGCGCCTTCCCTGCCCCGGTGACGTAAACGGCGAGCGAGGCGTGCACCGAGCCGGTCACCGGGTCTTCCAGAACCCCGCTCTGCGGGGCGAAGAAGCGCGAATGGAGCGACGAGCCCGGGTCGAAAGTCTCCAGCGTGGTCAGGCAGAAAGCGCGCCAGCCGCACTGCCTGCCGATAGCGGTCAGGCGGTGGACATCGGGTTGTGCGCGGCGAAGGGCATCGAGGCCGCGGCAAGGCAGCAGCACGTCGCGCTCGCCGCCCAGCATCGGCGGCGCCCACCCGGCCAGGTCGCCGGCGCCGAGCCCAAAGGCTTCCAGCAGCGGGCCAACATCAGCGCCCACCGGCTCGAGCTTTGGCAGCGGAGGTTGCAGCCAAACCCAGCCCTCTTCCAGCGTCGCGGTGATCAAGCCGATGCGGGCCTGGAAGATCACCCGCCCTCCCTTGAGCAGCCCCGCTTCGTGCATGGCGTGCACGGTGGCCACCGTGGCGTGGCCGCAGAAGTTCACTTCCGTGGCCGGTGTCATCCAGCGCAGCCGGTAATCGGCCTCCGGCACTTCGGCGGGCAGCAGGTAAGCGGTTTCCGACAGGTTCATCTCGCGGGCGATGGCGTGCATCTGCTCGTCGGTCAGCCCCGATGCTTCCAGCACCACGGCCGCGGGGTTGCCGGCAAACGGGCGCTCGGTGAACGCGTCGATTTGTGCGATCCGAACTGTTCGTGACATATGCCGGAAATAGTTTACGGCATTAGCAAGGCCGGTGTCAGGTACCAGGTGTCCCTCCATGCTACAATCGAAAATTCAAGATATGGGCACCCGGTTTCCTGCTTTTCTCGGCTCCCTGCTGCTGGTTTCTCTGCTCACCGGACCCGCAACCGTGCTGGGCCGCGGCCCGGCCGACTCCTCCGGTCACTACCACAATAAATGGGATGCGCTGAACGCGCTGGGCCGCCAGGCGCGGATGGAAATGCAATTGCGGCGCGAGGGACGCATCCGGCTTTTCGCCGAGGGGCAGCCGGCACTAGCCCACGACGCCGGCAACATCGCCATCATCGATGACGACGGCACGATCCTGGTGCCCGCCAACGCCTTCGATCTGGCGTACCGCAGCCTGCGCTTCACTCCGGACGGCGCAGGCTACCGCGTCGCGGCCGGAGCCACGGCGCTGGACACTGCCGCGGCCGGCGCCGCCGTCACATTAAACCTGGACGATGACGATTCCCGCGAGGTCCCCATCGGCTTCAATTTCCCCTTCAACGGGCGGAGCTATCCGACCGTGTTCGTGAATTCCGACGGCAACCTGACGTTCGGCAGCGGCGACTCCGCCTCGCTGGCGCGGGACCTGTCGCGCCTGCTCTCCGGCGCTCCGCGGGTTGCGCCCTTCTTCTCGGATCTGAACCCGGCCGACGGCGGGCGGCTCAGCTACCTGGCGGAGCCGGGGCGGTTCGTGGTCACCTGGCAGGAGGTGCCGGAATGTTGCGCCCCGCCCGGGCAGCCTTTCTCCACCATTCAAGTCACGCTGTTGCCGGACGGCGGCATCCTGTTCGCCTACGGCATGGTGCTGACCGAGACGGCCGTGGTCGGCATTTCGCCCGGCGCCTACACCGCCGACAGCGGCCGCATGGTGGACCTGTCGCGGTCGTCCGGCAACGAAGTCGTCAGCGCACCCCTGGCGGAAGTGTTCCAGCCTTCGGCCGAGTTCAGCGAAGCAGCGGCGGCGCAAAGGTTTTACGCGGCGCATGACGACGCCTACGACTACCTGGTCTTCTGGACCAACTTCGCGTTCAGCCTGGGCGGATCGGCCTTCGCCTATGAAATGGGCATTGCGAACCAAGTCACCGGCATCGGAGATGCAACTTACGATTACTCGTCCTGGTTCGGCAGCGGCGGGCGCATGTCCAGCTTCGTGCTGATGGGCGACATGAGGCGCTATCCCGCCGATCCCAGCTCGGCGGTGCCCGGCATTCAGCCCAAGACGACGCTGAGCGCGCTGGGGGAAGAAACGGGCCACCGCTGGCTGGCGCATCTCCGCTATCCGTACGGGGGGGACCCGAAGAGCACCATCCTTCTGGGCCGCGACAACGACCACTGGAGCTTCTTCTTCAACTCCGACGCCTCGCTGATGGAGGGCAACCGCATCCACGACAACGGCGATGGGAGCTTCACCACGGTCGCCGTGGTCGAGCACTACAACCATTTCGATCAGTACGCCATGGGGCTGCGCGCGCCCGAGGAGGTGGCGCCGAGCTTCGTGGTGACCAACACCGATATTTCCAACCCCGCGCGCGCGCCGCTGGCCGGCATCCGGTTCCGGGGGACGCGGATGGAAGTGGCCATCGACGGCATCGTTCAGGCCAACGGGCCGCGCCTGCCCCGCGCCGCCGTGGCCCAGAAAAACTTCCGCATGGCGTTCGTGCTGGTCAACGGGAAAGGCTCTACCGCCACCGCGGCGCAGATTCAGCAGTTGGACAACATCCGGCAGCAATACGAAGCGTTCTGGGCGCAGGCCAGCGACGGGCGCTCGCAGGCCGATACGCGCCTGCTGCGGTCACTGGCGCTGCGGGGGCTGCCGGTGTCCGCCGTGGCCGGGGCGGCGGTGGCCGTGCGGCTGCAATGCGCCGGCGCCGCCGACACTCCCCGGTCGTTCCGCATCGGAGCGGCGGCCGGCAACGTCCAGGCCCCCGGGGCTGTCGTGGTGCCGGCGGGCGCGCGGGAAGCCGAGTTCCGCGTTACCACCACGGCGCCCGGCGTCGCCCGCCTGACCGCCTCCGCCGACGGTTTTGAAACAGCCGAAGGCACGCTGGCCGTGCTTGCCGCCACCGAGGCGCTGGCGGTGGAAGCCGTCTCGGGAGGCGGGCAGGTGGGCGCGCCGTCGGCGACGCTGGCCGATCCGTTGATGGTGCAGGTGCGCGACGCCAATGGACTGGCGGTGACCGGCGCCACCGTGCTCTTCTCCGCCGCCAATGCCACCTTCAACCCCGCCAGCGCCGTGACCGATGCCACGGGGCGCGCGCAGACGCGCGTGACGCTGGGGCCGGCGGCCGGCGAGGTCACCGTAAGTGCGGCGGTTCCCGGCGGCGCCGCGGCGGCCTTCAAGCTGACCGCCTTGGCAGCCGCCATCGTGCCGCCCGGCTCCGCGGTCAACGGAGCGAGCTTCGCGCCGGCTCCGGCGATGGTCAGCCCCGGCTCCATCGTTGCGATTTTCGGCAGCAACCTGGCGGCGGAGACGCGGGTGGCATTGTCGGCGCCGCTGCCCACGCGCCTCAGCGCCACGCGAGTGGAGATCAACGGCATCGCGGCGCCGCTCTTCATGGTCTCGCCGGGACAGGTCAACGCCCAGGTGCCTTTCGAAATCTCCAGCAACACGGCGGCGCTGACGGTGGATAACGGCGCCGCGCGGTCGGCGCCCATTTCACTGGCGCTGGCGCCGTCGGCCCCGGGCATCTTCACCCTGCAGTCCGGGACCGGGCCGGCCGCCGCCCTCCATAACAGCGGTTATTCCCTTGTCACGGCCGGCTCACCCGCCACGGCGGGCGAGGTGGTGGCGATTTACTGCACGGGCCTGGGCGCCGTATCGCCGGCCGTGCAGACGGGCCGCGCGGCTCCCAGCGGCCCTCCGGCAACAGCGCTGCAGACGCCGCAGGTGCTGATCGGCGGAACCTCAGCCCAAGTGTTGTTTGCCGGCCTGGCGCCGGGCTTTGTCGGCCTGTATCAGGTGAATGTCCGCGTTCCCGGCGGCTTGCCCGCCGGCGCCGCTTCGCTGGTCCTGCAGGCGGGACTCACCAGCAACACCGCCACCCTCGCGATCCGATAAGTCGGCGCAATAGGACGCAGATAAACCGGACCATCCGAGCCGGAACCCATCCGCAGATTACGCAGATTTCGCAGATTCCAGAACTGGATCTCAGTCTGCGTAATCTGCGAAATCTGCGGATCGGTTGTTTGGTCCATTATCTGCGTTCATCTGCGTCCCATTCCTTCGCCTGATCGTTTCGGTTTACGATAGCCGTATGGCGTGCCTGCTGGCTGTCACTGCGCACCCCGATGACGAAAGCGCGTCGTTCGGGGGCACCCTGGCGCTCTATGCGAGGCGGGGCGCCAGCGTGGAGGTGGTGTGCGCCACGCGTGGCGAAGCCGGGCGACATCGCGGCCAGGCCCGCACCAGCGAGGAACTGGCGCAAACGCGCGTGCTCGAATTCCAGGATGCCTGCCGGTTACTGGGCGTGACCTGGAACCAGATCTGGGAGTACCCGGACCGGGGACTGGAGCGCATCAGCCTGCCGGACCTGGGCGTGCGCCTGTGCCGGGTGATTCGTGAGCGGCGCCCCGAGGTGGTGTTGAGCTTGGGGCTGGAAGGGGGCCTCAGCGGCCACCCCGATCACGCCGCCATTTCCCATTTCGCGGCCTTCGCCTTTCACGCCGCAGGCCGCCGTGATCTGTACCCGGAGTGCGGCCCGCCGCACCAGGCCCGCAAACTGTATTTCGCCACCGCGCCCGCGCCCTCCCCGGCGCATCCCGAGATCTGCCTGTCCCCGGTTCACGCCGAGATAGACGTCAGCGAGACGTTCGACCTGAAGGTGGCGGCCTTCCAGTGCCACCGCACCCAGTCGCCGCTGTTGGCGCGTTTGCGCCGCGCGCTCGATCACCTGGGCCGCCGCGAGTATTTCCACCTGGCCGCCTGCGCCACAACGCCGCCCACGGGCCTGGAGCGAGACCTGCTCGCCGGATTGTGAATGGTGTTAGTTCGCCTTACCCAACATCCCGCAGACGAGCTGCCCGTTGGCCCCGCGCATTTGGGCGCCGGCCGCCTATTCCCGGCCGTTAACTGGCTGGTTTAATGGATTATAGGACGGTTGCGTCAATTTCTACTTCGTTTGTTTTGTTATAGTTACATCACCGTAGCCTGTATTTTACAGGTTATATACAGGCGGGAGCCGAAACATCGCTGGAATCATCATTCTGTTTCCCTAATTTCAATATAGCATACGCTGTCAAGTTTTTCGCCCCTTCCGCCTCGCTTGCGATTGAAAACAAACCAAATAAAGTTCGGACGGGATTTTTCAGGTTTTCGGCTGTGAGCCACGTGCCGGCGCGGCGGGCAATCAGTCCGGCGGCTAACTCGCTGTCCCTGCGCGCGTTAGCGGGCTGCCATCGCACCCTCGCGGCGTGCTGCTCAAAATAAGCCCGAACGGCATGCGGCGGTCCCTGAAAAAGTGCGCAGTTCAGGAGCCTGTCGGAGAGAAAATTGCCACGACGAAGACTCAATCAGTTGCGGCGCATTTAAGAGTCCGAAATAAACCGCATCTCGTTGATTCTCCGTTCCACGAATTCTATTTCCGACAGACTCTCAGGCTGTCCCCCATTTCCTTCATCGCTTCCGGCTGTTTGCCGTAAGCGGCTTCCGGTTCGATGTGCCGTCGGGATACTCGTTGACCAGTACCGGCACAGCCTGCTCACGCACGAACGCGCGGCACAGGCTGGCCGGCATCACCGTCGCCGGTGCGGCGTTTTGAACGGAACCCGGCATCTGCGTTTGTCCGGAAAAGGGGTTGGCAGCAAACAATCAACTGCGACGGCGCTTGATTTCATTTTCAGAACCGTTTACTGTGCCCGTATCGAATAGACGCTGGCATGGCGTCTCCCCAGAATTGCTGTTCTGGGAACTCGCAACACATAGAGGCGACGAATATGAGCTACGTCGATCAGAATCTTGAGACTGGAGAGGTAGTGCGCTATCGCACGAAGTTGCATTGGGCAATACTCATCGGTCCGATCGTTGCGCTCGTTATCGTGGGAATCCCTGGGCTCGTCATGATGATTATGGCCATGACGTCGAACGATATGGAAAACGCGTCGGCGCTCGGTGTCAGCGGCGCCCTCCTGTTAGCGATTCCCGTCATTGCGTTGGTCGTCGTCATTCTCAAGCGTGCCACATCGGAATTCGCCGTGACCTCGAAACGGGTAATAATCAAGGTCGGAGCGATAAGCACGAAGACCTTCGAACTCTTCCTAAACAAGATCGAAAGCGTAGGTGTTAACCAGGATCTCCTGGGAAGATTGGTCGGCTACGGAACGATCATCGTGCGCGGAACCGGCGGAGGACTAGAGCCGTTCAAGTGCATTGTGGACCCGTTGGAGTTTCGAAGACAGGTGCAATTAGAGATAGGTCAAAGCGCCGCCGCGGCTCCCCAGCGCTGAACGCGCTGCGGGAACACGGTTCCTCTCGGTCTTCCTGAGAGTCGCGGAAACGTTCCGCGAGCGCCCGTTGAACGGGACAACAAGGACAACAAGGGGATAGCCTGAACTGCGCGATTTTTATTCCGCGAAGCTGGGGAGCCGGTCGACGCCAGGCCGGATGATAATGGCAAGCGATCCGGGCGGGACACATGGCTTCCCCTCGCGGCGTGCTGCTCAAAATAAGCCCGAACGGCATGCGGCGGTCCCTGAAAAAGTGCGCAGTTCAGGAGTGTGTCGGAAATAGAATTCGTGCAACGGAGAATCAACGAGATGCGGTTTATTTCGGACTCTTAAATGCGCCGCAACTGATTGATTCTTCGTCGTGGCGATTTTCTCTCCGACAGGCTCTCAGGCTCTCCCCCATTTCCATTTCCGCCCTGGCGCCGGCGACTTCGAGCGGTTTATGCGCGGGCTGTACAAGGGCGATGGCGAGAAGGGGCGGTAGGATGTGGCTCCCTGCTCGCGGAAGCCCGAAATCTCTCACTGGATAGCAATCAGTGAGGTTTGGCTCAGCACCCCATCGGCAGCGATATCCAGGGTTACTACTGCAGCGCCCGTGGACGCCTGTTCCGGAATCACTACATTAATCTGGTACAGACCCATAAAGCCGGGAGCGTAGCCACTGAACAGCACCTGAGCGGGTACGCCGCCAACACGGACGACGGGCTGAAGGAGCGTCACCGCGGGAGGGTTGCCTGGCCCCAACTGGCCAGTTTGTAGCGCGGGGACGGTCGTTCCCATGCCGGTAAGGAAAATGGACACCGCGTCGCGTCGCGAGACGCGATTGGTCGGTCCAACGACGGAGTAGTCGGTCTTAAGCACCGCCGCATAACGGGCGCTGCTGCCCTGTGGGACGTATTCGAAGATTCCCGGCTGTGCACGGGAGACAGCGACGTTATCCAGAAAAGAGGTAGACCCGTTGTTGTTTATCTCCACACGCGCAAGGGAGGGCGCGGTCAGTTCAAACGGGACCTGGAAGTTTATCTGTTCCTGGCCGCCGACATTCGCGACGGCAAGCAACGGCGCGCGCCGCCCTTGAATTGTTACCGTAACCCCTTTGTACACGCTTGCTCCGCCTGGCAACTCGATCCCGGTTACCGGCGAAAGGTTCTTGCCAAAGGCCGTGGCGAGACCGCCGGGCACGATCCCCGGCAGAAAACTGGCCGCGTTCACTGTACTGGCAACGATTGGCAATGGCACCGCAACGCGAAGCGTAACTGCGATTGTCAGCGAAGCGACTCCGGCCGCACTCGATATGGTGATGGTCCCGCTGAACGTGCCTGAGGACAGCCCCGCTGGGTTCACTGAAACTGATATTGACGAAGGCGCGGTGCCGGACGCAGGGGAAACCAACAGCCAGCCGACGTTGGACGAGGCATTCCATAGAAGCGAACCACCGCCAGCGTTCGTGATCTGAACCACCTGTGGAGGCGGGACACTCCCACCGAGGGTGTACGAGAAGTCTAACTGTGACTTCGAGGCAGCAATGACTGGCGGGGGGGAGCCCACCATGACCGTGAAGGCACCGGTGCCGGCAAAGAGTTCGCCGAATGAGGAACTGCTGACATCGGCCCGAAGCGTATATACCCCTGCGGTCGTGGGGGCAGTCGCACTCCAGGAGCGGCTCGCGCTTGCGTTCGGGGCCAGCGTGCCATAGCTCTGGACGGAACCGCTGGAGCCTCCCAGCCAGTTAAGCGCGCCCGCCACTCCAAAGGCCGTAAGATCGCCGGTGTTACCGCCAGTGCAGGAAATCGTGAAAATGGCGCCAGGCGAGACCTGCGGAGCACCGGTACAAGTCACCGAAAGATTCGGCCCGGTTGCAGCGGCGAAACCTGCGTCCGAGAATGCCAGGCCGAAAGGTTCAGCCGATCTGCAAGGAGAGACCCGGTGATCCACTTTGACCACGACCGGCCCAGTCAGCGTGGCATACGCTTTCTCGACGTTGTCGATCGAGGACAGCGATGATGCTGCCAGAGCATTTGTTGCGCCGTCGTAGATTCTCAAATTAAGGTCGGAAAGGCAGGACGATGCCGAATCCGCGGTCCCCAAAACCTTGCGGTTCCAAGTGAGCGTCGAATAAAAAACCCCAGACGCCACCCCTTTGAAAAGCCGGCAGGAACCGAACGCGACCGAGGAACCGAGCACGTTGCTACGCTGGGGAAAGGCCCGGACCAGGTTCGCGTAGCCCCAGCCCTGGTCCTTGACCCAGTTCAGCGTGTCGGTGGTATTGAGCAATAGCGCTTTGATCGCGAGCGAATCCTGGACGCCAGAGGCACGAACCAGCGCGGCCGCTCCTGCCATATGCGGCGCAGCCATACTCGTTCCAGGCATGGGTACGAAACCGTCCGAGGCAAAGCTTGCAGAGTAAATCCCTTCGATGGGGTTGCCGAAAAAGCTGTCGCGAAGTCCACCCGGCGCGGCGATATCCGGTTTCTTACGGTCATCAGTGGTGGGACCGCGGCTGCTAAAATACGGGACCTCATCGTCCGTCCGATCCACGGTTCCCATCGTATTCATGGCCGCCACGGTGATGATGTTGTAAGCAATGCCAGGCGTGCCCACCACTCGGGAGGCGCTGAAGAGACCTAGGAACGACCATCCGTCGTTCCCCGCCGACACCGTTATCGTCAATCCGTAAGTATCGGCGAAGTAGTCGAATTTTCTAGCGGCGAAATCATCTCCCTCCTTTGTCTCCCAGCTATAGCTGTAGTTGAGTATTTTTGCGGCCGGCGCCTGCTGCAAAACCCAATCGATAGCGGCAAAGACATCGTCATTAGACGCGCTGCCAGAGCCTTTGCAGTTTTTGTATCCGATCTTGAGGTTGTAAAGTGTATCCACTCCCTTCGCCACGCCCTGGTAAGCCACCCAGCCAGGCGCTCCCTGACTCGCGATGATGCCCGCGACGTGGGTTCCATGCCCCTGTTTGTCTTCTGCGGTTGACGCATCGTCCGCGAAGCAGGTGTCGCGTCGGCCGGCGTCAAGGAAAACCTTGCTCACGATCCGCCGGCCGGAGAACGCCGGATGGCTGGTTTTGACGCCTGTGTCGAGCACCGCGACTGATTGTCCCGCCCCTGTGTATCCGGCATTCCAAAAGGAGGCCGCGCCAAGCGCGGGAACGCTGACGGCCAACTGCGCGAAGTGCGTCTCCACGGGCGCCACTTCCAAGATCGACGGTTCGGCCTCAAGCGCGGCAAGCGCCGATCCAGGCACTTCCGCGGCAAGCATGTTAACAGCTGAATAGCGATGGATGTTTATGGCGCCAAGTTGGAGAAGAAGCTGCTCCAGCGCATCCTGCTCCGGACCTATCTCCGCCGCGATCTCTTTGAATGCTCTTTGCCGAACGTCGAGCAGAGCTGCCTCGACTCTTTCCCTTGCCTTGTCCAACTCCACCCGTGGCAGAAACGAAAGCCCAGCGAGGCGTCGATACTCGTCTTCGGCGATCCGAAGTTCCAGGTTGCCGGCGCCTTCGACGCGCTCCAGGACTTCGGCATGAGGCTGGTGTCGCAGCAGAATGAACACCGGAAGCAGTTGCGCCCCGTCTGCGATGGCGGCGCGGAGTTTGGGGCTGATCTTGGGGGTGGACGAGATCTGTAGAGCCGCCGCCCTCTCAATGGGACTTTCGGGGACCTGAACGGCTGCGGAATTCGGGTCGGCTACGTCCTCCAATCTCCTCTGTTGTGCCTCGGTGGCGGCGCTGCCGCCAAACAAGAGCACCCAGCTCAACACGAAAGCGCACGCGACCCTCATCGCGGAATCAGCATACACCCAAAAGGCGTTGAGTACCCGTGGCAGCAGTGCAGAGCCCCGTCAGGGGCGGCATGAATCAGAAAGCGGCAGCGGCTGGAGTCGATTCATGCCGCCCGCTTCGCGGGCTCCATGGCTTTGACTCCTCTCCCCGGGCTTGCGCCCGGGGCTACTATATGCCGCCCGCTCCGCGGGCTGGCATCTCCCGTAGCTTAAGTTAGCGCTTATGCGGCTGGCGCCGTGGGCTACCAAACTGCCGCCCGCTTCGCGGGCTGGGTGAGCGCTTGCAACTGATTCCCACGGCTTGCGCCATGGGCTTTACTCTTTCGCCCGCTTCGCGGGCTGACTTTGCATCCACCGTCATTACACTTCTGGGATACGAGCCATAATCCATAATTCAAACGGTGCGGGTGACTTTGCTGAGGCGGCGGGGCGCGTCCGGGTCGAAACCCTTGGCTTCGGCCAGCAAGGCCGCCAGTATCTGCCCGGGAATGATGTAAGGGATGGGCGTGTACACCTCGTCCAGCACCACCGGAATACGCAACTGCACGGTGGCCAGCTTGTCGAGGGAACGGCAGGAAATGGCGAGGGTGTCGGCCCGCAGCTCGCGCAGCTTTCTGAGGATGTCGTCGATGCCCGGCTGCGTGGGACCGGGCGGCGCAAACACGAAAGCGGGAAAGCCCGAGTCGATCATGGCGATGGGGCCGTGCAGGAAATCGGCCGAGGAGAAGCGCTCGGTCACCACGTAGCAGGTCTCCATCAGCTTCAGAGCCAGCTCGAAGGCATTGGCGTAGTTCAGCCCTCGCCCCACCACCACCGCCTGACGCATGAAGCGGTAGCGCTCGACGATGGACTCGACCTGCGAGCGCAGCTTCAGGGCGCGGTCGGCGTGGTCGGCCAGCCGCGCGATGCTGTCCAGGTTCAAGCGGCCGTCCAGCGCCCAGCAGAGCAGATAGAGCAGCAGCAACTGGCCGGTATAGGACTTCGTGGCGGCCACACTGCGCTCTTTACCGGCGTGAACGAACCAACATTCGTCCACCAGGCCGACCATGGGCGAGCGCGGCTCGTTGGTGATGCCCAGCGTGTACGCGCCCTGCCTGCGGCAGGATTCCAGGGCCAAATTGACGTCCGTCCCCTGGCCCGACTGGGAAACGCCGACCACCAGCGCGTCGCGCAGGTTCAGCGCACTGTGATAGAGGGTGTGCACCGACGGCGCGGCCAAAGAAACGGGAATGCCGGCCGCGGTTTCGATCAGGTAGCGGCCAAACAGCGCCGCGTTGTCCGAAGTGCCGCGGGCTATCAGGACCACCAGCCGGAACTTGTTCTGCCCCCAACGCGACCGGAAGCGCTGGGCCTTCCCCAGCTCGCGCCGGTAGGTCCGTTCCACGGTGGCTGGCTGTTCCTCGATTTCTTTCAGCATGATCGACATTGGCTATGACTCCAGGCGAGCAATCATACCAGCATCGGCTGAAAGCCGAACTCACCGGGCAATGGGGATGTAGTTGGCCGGCCAGAAAATGGTTTCGCGCCGCGCCAGCGCGTCGGGCGGCTCGCGCAGGATGTGGGGTGTTAGCAGGATAATCAGCTCGGTCTCGGCCAGATCGCTGGACCGCTGGCCGAACAGGTAGCGGAGCACCGGCATCTCGCCCAGCAGCGGCAGACCGGCCATCGAGGACTGTTCGCTGCGCGAGATGATGCCGGAGATCAGCGTTGGCTCTCCGTCGCGCACGCGGACGATCTGGTCGGTGTCCCGGTTGCTGATGGTGGGCACGCCATTCAGATTCTCCCCGGTGAGCGCCCGCACCTGGGCCTCAATCCTC
>Ga0315282_10010095_pt1 | contig 14884 bp, 6 predicted proteins | sample YL17G07_20_MG_FD_203693 | JGI IMG/M metagenome (GOLD analysis project Ga0315282, IMG submission 203693) | Sediment microbial communities from Yellowstone Lake, YNP, Wyoming, USA - YL17G07_20 | ecosystem: Environmental > Aquatic > Freshwater > Lake > Sediment | place: USA: Wyoming | collected... | reverse complement strand
AACTTACTCTCAACTGGCGATTCTGCGATTTACGTTGATGGAGGGAAATTTGGGCAGCGATGGGGTCAGATCCTTAAGAAGTACGGCGTAACCCCTCTGGAGATTAGGGTCGAGTGGGGCAGCGCACTTGATCCAGACACGATCAAGCAAAACCTCGTGAGACATCCGGAGTCAAAGGCGATTTTTCTTACGCACAGCGAAACCTCCACGGGCACTGCCGTCGACCTGAAACGAATTGCTCAGGTTGTGAGGGAAACTTCTGAGGCCCTCATCGTGGTCGATGGGATTTCCTCCGTCGGTGCGCTCGAAGTGCATATGGATGCCTGGGGGATCGATGTTCTTCTTACTGGTTCCCAAAAAGGTCTTATGCTCCCACCGGGGCTCTCGTTCATCGCATTCAGTCGGCGTGCACGAGAGGCTGTTCGAACTTCGGGTTTGCCAAAATTCTACTTCGATCTTGCGAGGGCATGGAAAACTCTGAAAGAGACACAAACACCTTGGACGCCTGCGATTTCCCTTATCGTCGGTCTTGATGTTGCACTTCAAATGATCCACCAGGAGGGTCTGCCGAACGTTTGGGTGAGGCATGATAGGCTTGCACGTGCGGTTCGCCGAGGCAGCACTGCTCTGGGGCTGGAGATCTTCTCTAAATCTCCCTCCAATTCTGTCACTGCCATCCAGATGCCGCAAGGGATCGATGCTGAAGCACTGAGGACTCAGCTGCGAAAGAAACACGGTGTTATCGTTGCGGGAGGGCAGGATCATCTGAAGGGAAAGGTGATTCGGATCGCACACCTTGGCTACTTCGATGAGCTGGACATCGTAGCGGTCGTGGCCGCTCTTGGGATGGCAGTGCAAGAGTGTGTCGGTCAGTCTGATATTGATGCACTATTTTCCGCGAAGAGTGGAAGGAAGTTCGACCTGGGCGCCGGTGTAGAGGCAGCCCTCAAAGAGTTAAGCATGGCCCCGCAACAGCAGTTTGAGTTGAGGTACTCATAGCCGTGAAGATTCTCATCACAGATCCCGTCGATGATTCGTGCTTGGCTGTCCTCAGCAAGGAGGGTTTCGAGGTGGATTTGAAACCTGAGATTTCTTATGACCTCTTAAGGACGATTATCTCGGGGTACGATGCTTTGATCGTGCGGAGTGGAACGAAAGTGAGTGAGCAAGTGATCGAGAGTGCGCGGAAGCTTCGCGTAATCGGTCGTGCTGGTGCGGGCGTCGATAACATTGACGTCGATTCCGCGACCCGCCGTGGGGTCATCGTCATGAACACACCGGGAGGGAATACTGTTTCGGCTGCAGAGCACACTCTCTCCCTTCTGTTTGCGCTGGCACGGAATATCCCTCAAGCACATGCAAGTGTCCTCGGTGGGAAGTGGGAGCGGGAGAAGTTTATCGGCGTGGAATTGTATGGCAAGACCGTCGGCATCATCGGTCTGGGAAAAGTAGGGCGTGAGGTGGCAAAACGCTGCCATGCACTTGGAATGAAAGTGGTTGGCTACGATCCCCTCCTTTCGAGCGACGTGGCTATGAAGCTGCATGTTGAGCTCCTTCCTCTTGATGATGTATACCGACGGTCGGATTTTCTCACGGTTCACGTGCCCCTCACGCCTGAGACGAAGGGAATGATCGGTGAAAAAGAAATCAAGCTCTGCAAAGTGGGTGTGCGGATCATCAACTGTGCAAGGGGAGGGATCGTCGATGAGGATGCATTGCTGAAGGGACTCGAAAGTGGACACGTGGCGGGAGCTGCGCTTGATGTCTTCTCTCACGAGCCTCCTGGTCAGCTCGGGCTTCTCAGCCATGAAAAAGTGGTTGTCACTCCGCATCTTGGCGCAAGCACCGAAGAGGCGCAGGAAAAGGTTTCGGTTCAAATCGCGCAGCAAGTGGCAGATGCGCTGCATGAGCGGGCTTTTACCGGAGTCGTGAACGCGTCGGCACTTCAACAGGGACTTCAAGAGCAGATCAAACCATACGTGCAGCTTGCTGAGAAGATAGGCAGTCTCCAGGCTCAGCTCATGAGAGAGAAGTTGCGTAACATTACTATTACATGCAGCGGAGATTTACTCCAGCAGTCCCAGGAGATTTTGACGGCCGCGGCGTTGCGAGGTTCCTTCTCTCAACTCCTGGAGGAGCCCGTCAATTATGTGAACGCGCAAGTGATTGCGAAAGAGATGGGAGTAGTTGTGAATGAGCGCAGAGAGGCGGACGTAAAGAATTTTCTTAATCTTCTCACCGTCGAATACGAGGCAGGAGAAGAAAAACGCTCAATCTCAGGCACGGTGTTCGGCCCTGCGAATTTACGCATCGTGAAGATCGACGACTTCTATCTGGAGGTGAAACCCGAGGGGCACCTTCTCTTCTACAGCAATATTGACCGACCCGGGATGCTTGCGAGTGTTGGGTCGGTCCTTGCGAAGGCACACATCAATATCGCCGGGGTCTCACTTGGCCGCATTCATGCCGGGAAGAACGCCGTTACCATCATGGGTGTCGATAGCGACATCCCCGATCCAGTCTTGCGTGAGATTATGCAACTGGATGGAGTTTTCGATTCGAAGGTTGTCCATTTATAAGGACTTCCAGCCAGGGGAGTGCCTGAGAAATTCGTTCTCTTGGCCTGATTCTGTATTGTCTCGCTTTTATGAGAATTTTAAAAAAAACCTTGACAAACACTTCCGGATGTGTTATATTTCGCCAAGCCTTGATCCCCAGGACGAGTTCCACTCACTGACTGGAGGTGATCCCCCGTTCCGAAATTTTGCTATAGCTTCGTTCAAAGCCTGCACGTTTCGACTTTTTTCCCTGCATTATTCTCCAAGAGTAACGTTGCTTGAGGCGGAGTAGTGTGTCTTCTCAAGCGCGAAATCTTTTTAGACACCAAGTAAGGAGACAAACCATGCAGCGCAAGCTTGTCTTTTTTCTCTTCCTCGCTCTCCTCATCCCTGGATTGGTCCTTGCAGCTAGGACAGGAAAAATCACAGGGAAGGTGACGGACCGTGAGACCGGTGAGCCTCTCATTGGTGCGAGCGTGATTATTGTTGGCACAACCTTTGGGGCGACGACGAACATTAATGGTGAGTTCGTCATCCTCAACGTCGACGTTGGAACGTACCAACTCAGGGCCAGCTATGTCGGCTACCAGGCAATCACGCTGGCGAATCTCCGTGTCAATGCTGACTTGACAACCGACGCAAACTTCCAGTTGCCGGCAGAAGGCGTGACAGTGCCGACCGTAGAGATTTTCGCGCAGCGGCCGCTCGTCAACAAGAGTGCGACGAACGCGGTTCGGATCATCGACAATGAGTTCTTCGGTAACTTTCCGGGCCGTGGCGTCACCAGCGCGATTGCTATACAGCCTGGTATTGTCGTCCAGAATAACAACGTTTACATCCGCGGGAGTCGTCCGGATGAAGTTGGGTATTACGTCGATGGGGTGAATGTCACGAACATGCTCGGTGGCGGCAACGGTCTGTACGTGGCTGGCGAGGCCGTGGAGCAGATACAAGTGCAGGCTGGCGGCTACAACGCCGAGTTTGGCAGTGCAAATGCCGGCATTATCTCATCGCAGTTGCGGAGCGGGAGCACTGATCGATGGCGCGCCTCTCTCCTCACGGAAACAGACAGCTACACAAAGTATGGAACGAAGAGCCTCGGTGGCTACTCCTACGGGTATTCCGATTTTACGGCCACAGTCGGCGGACCGGTCCTAAGCAATAAATTGCGGTTTTTTGGTTCCATACAGAACACGTTCTACCGCGACCAGAACACCCAGTTGCGACAACCATACACATTCAGAAATCTTGTGACAGACCCAGTCTTCACCGCCGCCCATCCAACGACGGCACGCGCTGACACGATTCCTCTGTACAGCGTTGGAGCCAATTACCTTGCAAACCCGAGCAACCGTTGGGCTCCTGCAGGGACATTGACTCTTGATCTGGGCAAACTGCAGGTTCGTGCCGGGGGTTCGTACTCTTACTTGATGACCCGCACCGGAACACCCTTCGCGAATTACTTGAATCAGGACCGCGTCCAGCTAAACGAGACGAAGGATGGTTTCGCTAACCTGAAGCTCACCTATCTCTTCTCCCCGACTACCTTCTTGGAAGCGAGCGGGGACTGGTACGTGCGCACACAGAACAACAGGGACCCGTACTGGGACTGGAATCTATTTGCGTACGGTGATACCACTTTGAACGCCAAGAGGGGATGGTATGGTCTTCTAACGGAGGGGCAACCCTATTCTGCATACAGCTTTTATAACGGCGGGGTGACGGGCATGAACCAGCCGGGGACACCCGTCGTGGACAACCCCTACAAAGACCGTATGGCGACTATTGGCGGGAGGATCGATTTGACGACCCAGACGAACCAGCATTTAATCAAGGTTGGCGGGGAATTCTCCACGAGCACATACCGCCGCTACAATCCGAATGGCGTGATATCCTGGGCGCAACTGCGGAATCAGGCGCATTCGGCTGCGGAGCTTGAAAGCACGCTTAACTCGGCCTCCGGTGTCGGCTCGGATCTTATCGGGTACGACATCTACGGGAACGAGGTAGATAATGACGTGGTCAAAAATGGTGGCACATACTATTTCGCTCCAGCCAAGCCGGTATTTGCGGCGGCATACGTTCAGGACAAGATAGAGCTATCCGATATCATCCTCAATGTCGGTTTGCGGTGGGACTATATCAATCCTGACAGCAGGACAACCGCCCATCCGGGCAACCTGACATGGAGTTCAGACAACCTGCTTGTCCCTGACGTGTACGAGAAAACCCCCTCGACGAGCGTGGTCAGTCCGAGGATCGGGTTCTCATACCCGGTCTCCGATCGGACGGTTTTCCATGCCCAGTACGGCAAGTTCCTCCAGTCAAGCCGGCTAAATGACTCCTATGCTGGGCCAGCCAGGATATCCGGAATCACCAAGGCCGGGTTTTGGGCAACGGGAGTAACAGGTTGGGGGTTGCTGCCCGAGAAAGACACCCAGTATGAGCTTGGTTTCGCCGAGGCCATTTCCGATAACGCATCGTTCGACATCACGGCGTTCTACAAGGACATTCGCGACCAGATACAGTTCGTCGGGATTACACCGGATCCGAATTCCACCACGCAGGCGTACCATGCTATGGCGAATAGGGACTTCAGCACATCGAAAGGGATCGAGGTGACGTTCACTTTGCGCCGCACCGCACGCGTGTCTGCTCAGCTGAACTTCACGCTCTCCGATGCCCGCTCGACCGCCTCGGATCAAATCGGGAGCAACGGGATCTGGCAGCTCGGGCTCGGCCCTTCGTCTCTGCCCAAGTATATCTTCCCTGTGAACTTCAATCAGGCAAACCGTGGTTCAGTCATCATTGACTACCGTTTCGGTAAGGACGACGGCGGACCGATTCTTTCACAACTCGGCGCTAACCTTCTCCTTTTGTTCAACAGCGGCCATTCATTTACGCGGCTGGATGTGCAGCAGCGCGGTGTGGGTCCGACCTTCGCAGCTGCGGGCGATGCCCGCTTCCGCGTACCGCTCGAGCCCGTGGGATCTTCCACATCGCCCTGGTTCTTCGAGCTCGACATGCGAATTGACAAAACCGTCCACGTCGGCCCGCTTGATCTAAACATCTATGCTTATGTGATGAATCTGTTAGGGACGAACAATCCGATCAACGCCTTCGCGCGCACGGGAGATCCGATGAATGATGGCTATTTGGAGACGCAGGGAGGGGTTTCCGATCTGCAGACGCTCGGGCCGGGTTTTGGGGGACTGTATACGGCACTCAGCAACGGGATCAACCAAGGTAATTATGGTCCCCCCCGACAGATCCGTTTTGGGATTAAGCTTGACTACTAATTACGGAGGAGGCACCGCAAATGAGTAAGAGAATCCTTATGAAGTTGCTCGTCGGTTCTATCGTTCTCATCCTGTGCGTCGTCATGACGCGCTCGTACGCTGGAGAGAACGTTAACCGCAGCAAGACCCAGGGGTTGGAGAAGACGATGACAAACGATGTTTATCGGAATTTCATGATCAACAACATATTCACCTACTACTCCAATGGCGGAGATGGATCATACAACCCCAACACCCTGCAATCCGGCTTCGAGTTCCCAAAGGGATCGAAGAAGCAATGCACTTTCGAGGATGGAATAGTTTGGGGAGGCTTCCACAAAGGTCGGGCCGATCCAAAAGTTGGCGGGTCGTCGTATTGGCGTGGACTCCAGGCCGGAGCGATCTTGACTCCCGGTGGTCCGACGGAGGCGGAGGTGCCCGTTGCAGATGACGCCACCCTTGCCAAGTACCGTGTCTACATGGTGCGCCCCGACGTCACCCCGAAAACGGCGTTTGCAGATGTGCAGACGAGGCTTCAGACGGACGCGGATTTGATTAGCCGGTATTCGAGCATCACAGCCAAACAACTGTACGACATCTACGTTCAGGATTGGAACGAATGGCCGGCAAAAGATGGCCTTCCGGCGCCGTACAAGGATGTCAATAAGGATGGCAAATATGACCCGGCCGTTGACATTCCCGGCCAGCCGGACGCCGACCAGACGCTCTATTACGTAGCAAATGACTGCAATACCACTCGCGTGACCGGACTCTACGGCTCACCGACCATCGGACTTGAGATGCATCGCACGATTTGGGGATACAACCTCAGCGGTTCTCTCGGCAACACCGTGTTCGAAAGCACGCTGCTGATCAACAAGAGCGGCGCGCCGTTGGACAGTGCATTCTTGGTCCAGTGGTCGGACGTCGACGATGGAGATGCCGGCGATGACTATTCGGGATGCGATGTGCCCCGGAGCCTGGGGTACACCTACAACGGCAAAGCCGTTGATCTGACCTACGGGGTCCAGGTTCCGGCAGTTGGCTACACCTTCTTCCAGGGACCCATCATCAGCACGGGCAATCCCGTCGACTCTGCGGTGTTCCGCTTGAAGTATCGCCACGGCTACAAGAACATGGGGATGACCACGTTCGTGTTCTTCATCAACGGGAACGCAACATATGTCGACCCGGATCGGGGGACTGGGGGCGATATCCAGTGGTACCGGCTGATGAACGGACTTATTTCCAGCAGCGGCTCACCGTTCATCAATCCGATCACGAACGAGCCTACCAAATTCACACTGGACGGCGACCCGGTGTCGGGCACGGGCTGGATAGACGGGACGTATGGCCTAATCCCGGGAGATCGGCGCCAGTGCTCGGTGACGGGACCGTTTACGCTCGCCAACGGAGATACCCAGGAGGTGGTCGTCGCGCATGTCGTGGGTTTGGGGAGCGACCGCATCTCCAGTGTTGCTGTGCTGAGATGGTATAGCGACCTCGCGCAGACCGCATATAACAACCTGTTCAACATTCCTTTCCCACCGCCGACTCCCAAGCCGGACGTCGCAGCTCTTGACAAAGAGATCGTTCTCAACTGGGTTGATAACACAGGAGTGGAGACGTTCAATAGTGGCGGATACAAATTTGAGGGGTACAATGTGTACCAGTTCAAGGGTCCTTCAGCCGATATCACCCAAGCGGTCCGTGTCGCCACATACGATCTGGTGGATGCAGTAACAACCATCTTTGATGACGTGTATGACGCGTCAACGGGCTATGTGATCAAGAAACCTGTCGAATTTGGTTTTGACACAGGCATCAAAAGGACGTTTGAGACGAAAACCGATGTGGTCAACTCTCGACCCCTCGCGAACGGCACGCCCTACTACTTCGGCGTGACGTCGTATAGCTTCAAGGCGGGGGGCGTGCCGTCGCATCTCGAGAGCGCGCCGGATCTCATCACCATCGTCCCGCAGGCCCCGAACCCCGGCACAAGGCTTAATGCCTCTTTCGGCCAAACTGTACCTGTGACGCATAGTGCCGGAATTTCGACCGCAGTAGTGAGCGTGAATGTGGAGGATCCAACACGGCTCGTGCCCTCGGACTATGAGGTTCAGATTGTCGTGACGGATTCGGTGTTTAATAATGACCTGGGCATGAACGTTGCGAATCCCCGATGGCAACTGTTTGACAAGACCAACAACAAGTTGGTGCTTTCTCCGAGTACCGACTACGTCGCCATCAATGATCGTAACGTTGCCAACGGCTTGAAGCTAAGCGTCGTAGGTGCGCCCTTTTATACGTACGGGAAGGAGCTGGGCGCGATGACGTGGACAGGCCCCACGGACTACAACTTCGTGAGGGTGAACCCGGGCACCCCGGGCGACGCCACCACCATCAGCGGAGCAGCGGGGATCTATGCGGGGAGTGACTTCTTTGGGATTGGGCTTCTGGATCCGTCGAAAGTCACCACTTCCGTTGAGTTTGACTTCGTGGGAAAGAGACAGGGGCAGAAAGCATACGACTTCGTCCGTACGACCACAGGCTCTACCGGTGCGCCGTACTACGGGTTCTTCCCGCAGTCGTTTAACGTGTGGGAGCTGAACCCTGATGGGACGCACAAGCGGCAGCTGGACTTTGTCTTCATGGAGGCGGGCGCTTCGAAGTACTATGACAGCTTGTGGGCTCCAGGTAAGGCTTCCGGCGACCGTGAATACTGGTTCGTGATTGCCGAGACCTACACGTCGGCAGCAAAGGCAAAGTACACAGGTTCCACACTTGGCGGTGTGCTTGCCCAGGACTCTGCTGTCTGGTCCGGCTGGATGACGCTGGCTGATCCAACCATGCCACCGTACGTAGCAGGTGATGTCTGGACACTCAAGGCAACAAACATCGTCACCAGCCAAGACAAGTGGACGTTCAGTACGAAAGCGACGGCTCCGACAACTTCGGCCGACTCCGCCAAACTGGATGTGGCCAGGATCAACGTTTTCCCGAACCCGTACATTGGCTTCAATCCGCTGGAGAGGAACAAGTACGATCGGTTTGTTACCTTCTCGCATCTCCCGACGAAGGCGACGATCCGCATATTCAATTTGGCTGGGGTGCTCCTACGTACGCTCCAGAAGGATGGGCCCGATCAATTCTATCAGTGGGATTTGAAGAACGAAAGCGGGTTCCCGGTTGCGGCTGGCATGTATATCGTGTACATCGATATGCCCGATCTTGGCACCACCAAGACATTGAAGCTGGCTGTGATTCCCGAGCAACAGTACATTGATCGCTGGTAACGAACGTTCGCCGACCCCCACCCCCCCTGGACCAGCGAAGACGGACCAGGGGGCAGGCAGGGCAGAATTGTCTGTCGAATATAACAAGGAGATCTTACATGACTCATAATGCAAAAAAGGCGGCTGTCTGCCTCGTGCTCTTGTTCTGCATTCTGTCGATATCCACACTCGCCGCGAACAAGGACAGGATTGGAACTGCCGGCGCGCAGGAGTTGCTGATCCCGGTAGGCGCCAGGGGCGTCGCACTCGGGTTGTCTGGCTCGCTCTTTATCAAAGGCGTTGATGCCATCTACTGGAACCCTGCAGGCCTCAGCAGGATGGACAATGCTGTCCAGGCGGAGTTCTCTCAAATGTCGTACATTGCCGATATAAATGTCAGCTACGGCGCAATCGGTGTGGCTGCCGGTGACTTTGGTTATCTCGGGTTTTCCTTGAAGAGTCTTTCGTTTGGGGATATCCCGGTGACGACCACAACCTACCCCGATGGGACGGGTGATGTCTACAGTCCTACGTTTATGACGCTCGGCGCAACCTACTCCAGGGCACTGACTGACAGGATTTCAGTCGGAGTTACCGCAGATATGGTGACGGAAAAGATTCTTCAGATGTCGGCGACCGGGCTTTCATTCGATGTCGGAATCCAGTATCGTGATCTGGCGCTCCGGGGCCTTCAGCTGGCTGTGGCGGTAAAGCACATTGGACCGAACATGACGTTTGCCGGTTCGAACGCCTATGTGACCGCAGACGCTTCGGGGAGTCTTCGCGGTTCGAATCCGTACGTCGTGCAGATGGCCAGCTTCGATCTGCCATCGAACCTGGAGATCGGGCTTGGCTACACCCCGAAGCTGGATGACGTGAACTCGCTCAGCGTTGGCGGCACCTTCATCAACAACAACTACCTCCAAGACGAGTACAGCCTTGGAGCCGAATACGCGTACAAGAACATCTTCTTTGTTCGCGGCGCATACACATTCTCCCCGCAGACGGACAAGGACGTCACCGGTGCACAGAGCTACATTTACAACTGGTCGGCTGGAGCAGGCGTGCGCTACGATGTCGGCGGCCTTGACCTGAGGTTCGATTACGGGTTCCGAAACGTCAAATACTTCTCCGGTAACCACGTGTTCACGTTTATGGTTGGTTTCTGACGCCAGAACGTATAATCGGAGAAGAATCTCAGAGGGCTGGCCCTGTGTGTGCCAGCCCTTTTTTGTGTGCGTGAAGGAGGGAAAATGCGCGCCAAACGGATGAGTTTGGTGCTTATTCTGGGGATGAGTCTTGGTACGTGCGTCGGTCATGCCGGCGCGACACGGTCCCCGCGCTACTTCCCAGAAACGGGGAAGGCAGCGATTCACCAGCGGGCCTTAGATTTGAGCAGCGGCGCAGTCGTGCTGGCAGTTGCCCTTCAGCCGGGCTATGAGGACCTGCCGACGTTGGCTTATCTACGCATGGGGCTTGGCGCGAAATTGATAAATGTATACGTCACGAACGGAGATGCCACGCCAAGCGATTTGAATGGCGAGGCACCGTTCTTGCTGGCTGCCCGAAGGAAGGAGGAGGCATATCGCGCAAGTCGTGCCCTCGATGGAGAGCCGTATTTCCTCAATATTCCCGATCCCGGCGTGGTTCGAGATCGCTCGGAGCTTGAACGCTCCTGCGTCGCCGACACGGTCGTCGCCCGGCTCACGGTTGCGCTTCTTTCATACCGACCGGATGTGATCCTGGTTCACAGGGACTTCCGCACGATGGACACATCGGAGACCGTGCGTGAGCGATTCTTGACTGAGCTCGTGCTGAGAGCAGTTAAGTCGGCGCAGGTGACCACCGGGCAGCAGGCATCGCCAGAAATAGCACCATGGCGGGTGGAACGCGTGTTTGTTGAGGCAGCGAGAGGGGAGAGGAAAGTCGTTCGGGTCAGGGTGGACGCGGTTCACCCGATCTGGAACAAATCGTACAGGGAAATTGGCCGTGAGTTGATGCACCAATACCAGAGCCTCAGAGCCCGTGCGATTGTATGGGAGAGATCAAGAACGCACGCGTATACTTCCGTCATTCCAAAGTCGACCCGGAGTGACCGCGCATTGGTGGGAGGTCTTCCCGTGCTCAGCAAGAGACTCCAAGCGATGAGAGAAGGTCTCGTGCGTGCTGTGAAGAGCGTGGGCGAAAAACTGAGAGTCCCTTCTCTCGATAGTGTTGCAACAGCGATTTCCAGCCTGGACCATCTTCTCGTAAGAGAATCCTCCTCCATGACCAACGCAGAGAAAAGGGTAACCGCACATTGGAAGAATGATCTGGAATCCTTACGTTGCGCCCTGCTCGGTGTGAAGTTTACGTATGAGTGCGATAGCCTGGTGACAGAACGCCAGTTGATTTACCTGCGGTTCAAGGACTTTGAGACAAAGACTTCGAAAACCAAAACGGAGATTCTTTTTCCCGGCGCAATGAAGCACGAATGGGGGATCAACGAATCGATCAATTACCAATTCAAGTTCGAAGCTCCGCAGGAATTCCGCATTATCACTCCGGAAAGGATGGAGTATAACGCACCTGTGTCTGTGTACGGACTAAGGCGTACGCACCTCCGCACACGGTTCTCATTCATCATTTTCCATCGTGATTCCATCCGGACGCACGATTTCGCCTACAAAGGCGAGATCTGGCTCGGGGTCGGACCGAGGCGCACATTTGAAATCCTCAATCCGATAGTACGCGCGGAGGAAGGTGCACCTCTGGTATACTCCTTTCTCAACTTCACGATAAACGGATTTGAAGGACATGTCATCCTTGAGGACACCCTGTTCAAGCCGGTCAGCCGCGAAGTCAGGATCCCCCCCACCAAGGACTACGTGCTTGAGGACACCATCAGACTTTCGCTGAACAGCCAGATTCCCCCGGGCGATCATGCCGCGGAGCTGAGTGTGTCGGGACACGGAGAGACCCGACAGTTCATCGCCAGAAGTTTCGACGCTCTTGCTGACACCACTAAGAAAATCGACCTTCTCACGGGAATCGCAGGCAGCCCGGTCGCTGAAACCCTGCGGCGACTCCATATCCCATACGTGGAGCCAGATTCTGCAGCTCTGGCGTTGGGAGATCTCTCCTCATTCTCGGTCGTCGTGATTGATCAGGAGGCGATGTCATTGCGCAGGGATATCGTTGCTGCGCTTCCACGCCTGCGATCCTGGGTGGAGGCAGGAGGACATATGATTGTCCTGCCGCAGTACCACGTGACTCCACAGGAATCCGGCATCGGGTGGGGCATGGGCTTCCGGCTCGGGCCTGCCCTTGAACCGGAGGGTTCGTTAACTCTGGATACGCTGCATCCATTTCTTGCAAGGCCAAATCTTCTCCAGTCGAAAGACTGGGACGGATGGGTCGTGGCGCGTGCAATGGGTTCAATCGAGCTTAAAAACATTCAAGCTGCAGAAATTCCGGTCCGATCTCAGACCTCAGGTGTGCCCCTCATCGTGACGATCCCACAGCAGAAAGGCCGGATTACCTACGTGGCGCTTGATCTGGTCTCGCAGCTCATGAACGTTCATCCTGGCGCATTCCGGCTTCTTGCGAATCTTCTGGCCTATCCTTATATTCATGGATGAAAGGTGGAGAATAGACATGAAGATCTTCAGCTCTATGTTTATTCTTTTGACTGTTTTTTCCTCCGGTTCCGTTTGTCAGCCAATCGCCCGGAACAATCCCTTCCTGTTGAACCTGGATTATGCACGGTTTCGTAATGACACGAATAGCGCTTATCTCGAAATCTATTACTCGTTGTCTTCAGCACAACTTCATTTCCACGGTGATGGGAGGTACTCGAGGGCTGTGGTTACGCTGAACACCGAGGTGCTGAAACAACAGTCAGGAGAACGTGTTGCCCAAGAACACATTGCTGTCCCGTTCATTATTGAGGACACAAGTTCATCGGCTCCAATGAAGTCTCTCGTTCGGGAGGCAGGGCATCTTCTGCCACCTGGAAAGTACCTGCTTCATGTGGTCGCTTTAGATTCCACAGACCCGGGCTTAATCGATAGTGTGACGTTGCGGTTCGAAATTGAGCGATATTCGGGAAGGCCTGCAGTCAGCGACCTCGAGCTTTGTTCCTCCATCAGGGCCTCGACAGATTCGAACGACCCTTTCTTTAAGAATTTTCATGAGGTTGTGCCAAACCCTACTCTCATATTCGGCGCGCCGAATCCCGTCATTTACGTCTACTCCGAATTGTACGGTGTAGATACAACGAAAGAGTATGTCTTAGAACACGAGATTGTCGACAATCATGGCGTAGTCCTAAAAAAGTCGAAGAGGAATCGACGGTTTGGGACTGCGAACACCCTAGCCATTGGGACCTTGAACGCTTTCTCACTGAAGCCCGGAGGTTATTGGCTCCGCTTCATTCTGAGGGAGTCTCAGGGGGGTCCGGGCACAGAGGCGAAAAAGAGATTCTTCATAAATAATCCCAACTTCCCGATAACAGCAGCAATCTCGGATAACTCGCTGGCAAGCGTTTTCAGAGGGCTGACGGACGCAGAGGTCGACAAGGAGTTGCTTCAAGTAAAATACCTGCTAACCGAGCCGGAGAGACAATTTCTGTCCCAACTGACGGCTCCAGAAGCAAAGAGGAAGTTCTTACAGGATTTCTGGGCGCGCACTGAGTCTGGCAGTGCATTTGAACCCCCCCGCATGCGGAGTGAGTTTCTCGGGAGGGTTTCGCTCGCGAATGAAAGGTACTCACGGCTCATGAGGGAAGGCTGGCGCACGGACCGAGGCAGAGTTCTGATCGTGTACGGACAACCAGATCAGATCGACCGGTATCCGAGTGAGACTGAATCGAAGCCGTATGAGATTTGGCATTACTTCCAAATCGAAGGCGGGGTTGACTTTGTTTTTCTCGACAGGAATGGTTTCGGGAATTACGAGCTTGTTCATTCGACCAAACGGGGCGAGCTTCGCGACGATGACTGGGGAAGCCGCAAATAGCTATTCCCGTACCACTCCACAACATCTCTTGGTCTGTTCTCTTCCTATTAGGACCTTGAACTGTCCTACCTCTGAAGGTGGTGGGGACGAGACTGCCTAATTGGTCATCCACGTGATCTACTTTTCTCTACTCCTTACTCTTTTCTCAGTTTTTCCCGGGAGTGCGCGCGACACCTTGTCTATGGCGTTCCTCTTTTCCTTTGGGGATTTTTCTGCTTCAAAGGCCATTGCAGTCTCTCCAGCAGGGTCGGTCTACGTCGTTGATACAGGCAACAACAAGGTGAAAGTGTATTCACCTTCTGGCGATTCCATTCGAGAGATCGGGGGGTCCGGCTGGGGGCAGCTCGAATTCGACCGGCCGTATGACATCGCAGTAGGGGCTGGCCTGAACTTCTACGTCGCCGATTATGGGAACCACAGAATCCAACGTTTCGACAAAGATCTGAATTACATTTCGACATTGTACACGCGCGAAAGCGATGATCCGTCTCAGCGCTTCGGGTACCCGACAAGTGTGGCGATGTCCAGATTGGGGGATCTTTTTCTTCTTGACAACGAGAACATCCGCGTCGTCAAGGTAAACACGTTCAGCACGATCGAACGAACCTTTGGTGGAATCGAGGCGGGGAAAGGTCGGTTAAAGAATCCACGGAAGGTTTGGGTGACGAATCAGGACCTTGTCTGCGTTCTTGACGAGCAGCGAATCGTGATCTTCGACAACTTTGGGAACTACGTGCGCACAATTGGGGAAGGAGCATTGACGGATCCGAGGGGG
>Ga0315282_10010094_pt1 | contig 14887 bp, 6 predicted proteins | sample YL17G07_20_MG_FD_203693 | JGI IMG/M metagenome (GOLD analysis project Ga0315282, IMG submission 203693) | Sediment microbial communities from Yellowstone Lake, YNP, Wyoming, USA - YL17G07_20 | ecosystem: Environmental > Aquatic > Freshwater > Lake > Sediment | place: USA: Wyoming | collected... | reverse complement strand
CCGTCCAGCGACGACGCCATCTGAATGCTCCCGCCGCCGGAGTCCAGCGTCACGTCCGCCGTCAGGCGGACAGGGCTGTGGTAAGACTGGGCGCCGGAAGTAACGGACGCACCGAGCTGCACCGTGCCGCCGGTGGCCGTCATGTCGACGGTGCCGCCGTTGGCATTCACGGCGGCGTTGATCTTGACATTACCGGCCCCACCGCCGACGCCTGCCTGGAAATCCAGGCTCAGTTTCTTCGTGCCGGCCCCAGACGCGATCCCCGTTCCCGCCAGAATGTCAACGTCGCCGTGGGCCTGGAGCGTGAGCTTGCTGTCATTGGCGAGGGCGGCATAGTCCAGCGCCGTCTTGAGCGTGATGTTGCCCGGGTCGCTGCCGCCGGCATCGGCCGTGATGACCGTGACGTTGGCGCTGCCCAGCTTCGTGACGAGATCGGTCACGTCGAGCTGGGAGGGGGTCCCGAGAAGCGGCGCCCACTGCGACGGCGGCACGCCCGACCAGTTGCCGTTGTTGCTGGTGCCGCCAAAATTATCTATATCGACATTGGTATCCGGGTCGAGGAACAGGCTTCCGATGCCGCCACGGGAAGCTCCGAGATCGGCGGCACCGTCGAACACGAGGTAATGATGGCCCGAGACCTCGGCCAGCCCGCCCCTGCCGCCCAACGGGCCCCCGCGCGCCGTGAGGGCGCCGAAGTAGCAGGTCGCGTCGTCGGCCCAGACAATCACCTTGCCGCCGTCGCCGACACGGAGCGCATCGGCCTCGATGAGGGTATAGGAGTCGACGAAGACATGGGTCGCGGTAGGCACGTTGCCGCCGCCACGGAAATCGCCGCCGACAAGGACGGTGCCGCCGCCGGCCTCGCCGGAGGCCGTGATGTGGGCGTCCAGCAGGAGGATCTCACGGCCGAGAACGCGTACCGTGCCGCCCTTCTGGCCGGGCTGGGAGGCGCTGGCATCGAGGGTGCCGGTGACCTCGACCGCGCCTCGCGGGCCGCCATCGACGGTAACGTCGCGGGCCTTGACGAGGCCCGACTGCTTGACGGCCATGGAGAACATGTCGCCGGCCGCCAGGACGGCCTGCCCTCCCGGCGCCTGGATCGAGCCCGCGTTATGGACGCCCGCGCCGGAAGCGGGCGCGGCCGCGTCCGCCGGCGGGACCTCGACCTGGACGAAGAGGTGGCCGTCGCGCTTGCCGACGAGGATGTCCTTGCCGGAGACGATGGCCACCAGGCCGCCCTCGGCAACGATGCTGCCGTAATTGCCGACCTGGCGGCCGATCAGGCAGAGGGTGCCGCCGCGAAGCAAGCCGTAGTTCGCGACCGATCCGTCGGCCGCGACGAACTGGTTGACGCCGCGAAGGAAGGACTGGTCGGAGATCTGGCCGGCCGCCGCATACATGCCGCCGACATCGACGATGGAATTGCGGCCGAAGAGAATGCCGTTGGGGTTCACGAAGTAGATGATGCCGTTGGACCGCAGCGTGCCGTCGATGAAGGTCGGCTCGGAGCTGAGGATGCGGTTGAGGCACCTGGCGGCCGCGCTGGGCTGGACAAACTCGACCGTTTCCTGCCGCAGGATGTCGAACCGGCTGTAGTTGATGATACTTCCGTTGCTGGCGGTAATGATCGTGAGGTCGCCGGCGCGGCTGAACTTGACGTCGCCGTGGACGACCTTGGCGCCCTGCGGTCCCGCCCAGGCCGCGCCCATCCACGCCAGGGCCCCGAGGGCCGCCGCGGCAGCCGCGGCGAGGGCCCGGAGCCGCCGGCCCCTGCCGAACGCACCAAGGAGAGGTGTCATCCTATGAGCTCCTTCGCCCTTCTCGCCTGCGCGCCGGCGTCCGGCCGCCGCGCGCGGCGGCCACCGGCCCCGCCCCGCCGGCGGCGCCCTTCGGGCAACCCGAAAGCCGCCGCCGGGAGCGTTCGTCAGTAGAGAAGCGTGACACTGACGTGAAGCCGCCGGTCGCCCGCCTCCACGGCCGGCGTCGTCTCGACGCCGCGCAGGGCAAAACCGTAATCCAGACGTATTGACACATTACGCTTGATGAGGATGTCCATACCAACGCCGGTGCCCATCAGGAGCTGGTTGAACTCGAAGGACCGGGCCTTGGCGATGTTGGTCTTGCCGACGTCGAAGAAAGCGCGCCACACCCAGTCCCAGTCGGGCTGGCCGGCCACTTCCTGGGGCGCGAAACGGAACCGGGAGCCGAACACGCGCGGCGGGTCCTCCGTCACCCGGAACGTTTTCGGGATATGGAGCTTGTACTCGGCGCTGGCGATGTAGGTCGAGTCGCCGGCCACCACGGACTCCGGGTAGCCTCGCACCGTGTAGAGGCCGCCGACCACCTGCTGTTGCTGCGGGATCAGGCGGGAGCCGAGCGAATTCTGGCCGCGGAACGAGGCCACGATCTCATGCGCCAGCGTGGCCTTCCGGGTCTCGAGCGCCTTCTCCCAGTCGGGGGTCAGCAGCGGCTCGAGGAAGAACGCGTGCCAGACGGCCCACTTGAAAAGGGTCCACTCGGGGTCCGGGTCGCGGCGCCCCAGGGCGACCAGGTCCCCAGGTTTCGTGTGGGCCGTGCCCGGGCTGAGCCATTCGACGCGGCCCTCCGCCACCAGGGACGACACTTCCGTATTGTGCTCGGCGCGAAGCCCGACGGTCGGGATGAAGAGGTTCGCCTCGCCCATGACCTGGGCCGTCAGGTTGTTGACGGAAATGTGCTCGAGCCGCACCCCCGCCAGCGCGTCCACAAACAGCCGCTTGTACTGGAGGAAGTTGAAGATGAGGTCGCCGCCGACCTGCGCGCCGCGCCCGGTGAAGTCGACGCCGGCGACGCCCAAGTCCTGGGCCGAGTAGTGCGACCAGCCCGCATGGACGGCCCAGCGGAGACGCCGCAGGAACAGGAAGGGGGCCTCGTAACTGACCACGGCCGCCTCGGCCCCCTGGTCCTTCGACGTCACGTAATCCAGGGCGAGGATATCGTCATTCCCGGTAAGCTGGTTGGCGATAAAGCCGAAGCGGTAGTGCCACTCCCCGGTCGACTCCGTTCCGGTGTTCGACATCTGATGGTAGACGTACCACGGTTTGTTCTCCGTGACCAGGTAGTGCAGCTCCAGGTTGCCCGACTGGCCCGCGACGGCCACGTCAACCCGGCGCGACGGGTGGCGGTCGAGCCACGCGACATAGTCCTCCAGGGCGTCGCGGTCGATGAGGTCCAGCGTGAGATCCCGGTCCTTGTCCGTGAGCGGCTTGACGGGAGATTCCTTGAGGATGAACGCATGCACAGGGTTATTCAGACGATTTTCGGGAGAGACGCGATCGCCGATGGCCTGGGTCTCGACTTTCGTGACCCGGCCGACCCAGATCACCAGCCGCAGCTCCCGCTGGCTGACATCGCGCATGTCCTTCAGCTCCACTTCCCTGTCGCGGCCCATCTCGTCCTTCTTGACCCGCTGCTCGATATCCCGGTCGTCCGGCAGCGCGTAAACGCCGTAGATATGCCGGCCATTGAAATATCGGACGATCTGCACGAGAATATCCACGATGGCCTGGCCGTGCAGCGCCACAGGCTCGGCGCCGCCGATCCGGTCCAGGCGCTCGCGGACGACGGACTTTGCCCCGCGTCCACCCACGTAAGCGGCGCCGTCTTTGCCCAGCATCACCTCCAGGGCGGCGATCTCGTCGATCTTCGGCAGGCCGCGCGTGTTCATGCCCGGGCCATAGGAAAGCACCAGCTTGGTCACCGGGAGAGAGATATCGGAGACCTTGAGAGGCGCCGACGGCTGGGCCGGCTCGTCCTGGAGAGGCTTGGGCGCCGCCTTCTCGGTCGAGGCCAGCGCAGTCGGCTGAGGCGCCTTGCCCGCGGCGGGAGCGTCAAGCGGCGGCTTCTCGCTCGGCGCGGCCACGGGCGGCGGAGAAGCCGGCTGGCTCGGCGCCGCTTCCGCGGGCTTCTCCCCTTGCGGCTCGTCCACCGTGGGCTTTTCGCTTTCGCCCCTGGAAGCGCTCGGCGCCGCGGGGGGCGCTTTGTCTTGCCTGTCGTAGATCCAGCGATCCCCTTCCCAGTGCCATCGGGTCGACTTCTGCTTGGCCGTCTCAGCCAGAGCGACACCGCAAGCCAGGGACAAGAGGAGAGCGACGGCACAGACCGTCAGGGCGTTTCTCAAAGGGTGGCCGCCCTTTCGGGCAGACATGGCGCCGTGGCAAAAAAGACGCCGATCCTGCCACTGTGCACAACCGTCGCGGGCAGACTGGGCCGAGAACCCTCTTCGCAGAACTGAATGCGCTCTGTTCATCGGCACAGCCCCCCGGCTGTGAGGACAGACCTTCCACCCCCCGAATCCGGCTCCGCGGACTTCAGTTGTATATAACGGCAAGAAGTATGGCCGTTCCCCAGCCTAATGTCAACGCTTCCTTGACAGCCTGGCATGACCTGATCTTGTGAGAACGATGTTCGTGAAAGCGGCTGACGAAAAAACGGGCGATTTCGCTCCTTGTCATGCATTCCCTCGCCGCTGGGCCGGCCTTGCGAGGGAACCGCCGCCAGGAACATAACCTCTTTTGCAGCAAGCTCTTAGGGAAAGTGCTCGCGGCCTGGCGGCAGTTCCCGGCCACCGCTACTTGACGCCAAGGGTAGCATACGTATCCTTTACTTGAGTGGCGTACGGAGTGTGCCCCGCAACGAGCCCCCGAACCATTCGCCGGAAAAGGGAGAAAACATGACTCGCAAGTCCGTCCTTCTGAAAGCCGTGCTGGTCAGCGTGTGCGTGCTATCCGTGCTGGCCCTGGGATGCAGCCAAGCCCATCGTGCGACGCCGGTCGCTGGGGATCAACCGATCCTGTCGCTGTCGGCCGGCGATTCCTATGGCGTCATGGCCTTCGGCGGCGGTCAGGCCCAGGCCCTCGCGCGCGCCACCCGTCTGAATGACAACACGATGGCTGCCGTGGCGTCAGCCACTCCTTGAGTCCGCGCGAAGGGACTCCCCGCCGCCTTCCGTCGGCGCCTCGGCCTTCGCGGCCGGATCTCCCGCCAGACTCGGCAGGGCCGGCACCGTCTCAAGAGCCCCCAGGATGTGGGGCGCCGGATACGGGTCGCGTGACCGCACGTCGCGCCTCGTGGGGTCTGCGGCCTGCTTCCGAAGCGGCGACACCCAGGCGTTGTGCTGCTTGACCAGGTCGTTCCATCCTTCCGGCGGCGACGGGCTGTCGCCCCCGCCACCCAAGAACCCCTTCAGCGTCAGCCCGGCGCCGACCAGGGCCACCACGGCCAACAGGATCATCCGCGGCGGCTTGCGGTGTTGTCCGGCGCCGTGCGCTGTCGGCGTCGGCTCGGGGGCCGCGGGCGAACTCACGCCGGCCTCCGGCCGAGCAACAGCGGGCGCCGGCGGGGGCGGCGCCGGTTCGGCGACAGGCGCCGCGGCGGCCGGCGGCGATGCTTCCTTGGGGATGGGTTCCGGCATTGGCCGCGGGCGCGTGTCGACGGATGCCGCAGGAACAGCCTGCGGCCGCATGGCCTTCAGGAGTCGTTGGACCCTCGTGACGAACTCCGGATTGCCGGCGTAGGGATACGGCGTGTCGCTGGTCAAAGGCTCTTTGACCAACGTGAGCTTCAGGAGGTGGAAGTGCCGCGGCTCCGGACGTCCGATCACCACATCGAGCCAGCCGCCCTCCAAGGGAGCCATCATCAGGAGGGGCATCCGGGGGTCCACCAGGTGCTCGAAAAATGCCGCCCACTTCAGGAGGCCTTCCTCGACCGGCGCGCCGCTCAACGGCACGCGGACGTGGTGAGAGGCCGGCGGCACCACGCCGGCCCGCTCGGCGGCGCCCGACCGGGCCAGCTCCGGCACGGCGCCTTCGACCTGCGAGAGAACCCGAAGGAGTCCCTCGCTTTCCAGACCCACGGCGGCCCAATCCTCGGGCGCGTCGCTTTTCCCGCTCTCCGCCGAAGCGAGGGCGTCGGTCCGAACGCCGCGCCACCAGGCCCGCAGCCGTTCGCGCTCAACGGCGACGACCGCCTGGACTTCCTCGATCGTAGCCGACTCGCAAGCGCAGCGCTCCAGGCGCCCCAGCAGCGGAATCGCCCGGTCCAGAACGGCCCGCAGCGGCACCCCTGAACAGCACGCCCCCGCGCCCATCGGGAACTCGGTGCGCCCGACCGCATCGCGGGAGTCCCACAACCGGCCCACCACGACATCCTGCGCCGCGCAGCCGACGATCAGGTGGGAAAAAGCAGGCAACCGCTGGGCGTCCGGGAGGTCCTTCCACACCCCGGAGGTCACCGCCTGGCCGATGCCCTCGCGGTAAACCGTGTGCTCCAGGATCGAGAGGGGCCCGTCCATGCCAAGGCCGAGGTGGCCGCTCTGGCTGGGGTGCTTGCCGAACACCCCCAGATGCACGCGGTCGCCTCGGAGGTGCTGCCACCCCGAGTGCAGCCAATCCGAAATCGGTTGCCACGGATCGGTCATCGCGTCCACCTCAACTCGTGTGCGGATTACTTCGACGGCCAGTCCCAGGCGTCGATCGGCGGAATCCCCGCGTCCGGGAATTCAAGATCCAGGACCAGCACCAGCACCCCGTCTTTCACCGGCACGCCGATCCTGACGCGGCACTGCTTGCCGTCCGGCGACTGAGACATCACGGCGCTGCGGCTATCCAGCAGCAGGTGGATGGGGGACCACGGTTTGGGCACAGGAACGGGGAGCACCTGGTCCGGGGCCGGCGTCTTGCGGGGGTCGGGGTCGAACTCCATCGCCAGGTCTTCCGCGCCGGGGTACTCCACCGCGCCCCACTCCATCCGCTGGCTGCCATCCGAATTGGCCCTGGTCTTGTTGCGGCACCGGACGCACCGCCAGAACCGCACCAGGGCGCGGTCCTCCGCTCCCGCCGCCTTCACCTGCTCTTCGTATGGAGAGATATAAATTCTGCATATATAGGTGCCGCCGTCCGGCAGGGCCTTGAGCACTTCCTGGAGGGCCGCCAGCCTGGGGCGCCACTTCTCGTCCACCAGGGCGCGTAACACCTTGAGCCAGGGCTCCGCATCCTGGCGGTTCAGCGCCTGGAGCTCCGCGTCGGTCCAGGTCTTGGACATGGCGGCGAGGTCGGCCACGGTCTTCCTGGCGCGGGCCAGGTCCGCCGCCGCCAGGGGAGGCTTGCCGTTGGGCCTGACGAGCGGGAACCGGTTGAACTCGTCCTTGAAGCTGTCCAGCTTCCTGCCCACCTTGCCCTTGGCGTCCTGGGCCAGGACCTCGAGCGACGCCAGCCAGAGGGTGTACCAGTAATAGTCCACGAACTGCTCCGAGGGCGCCGGCGTGCGAAGGTAGTCGCCGACGAACTCGGCCGGCGCCATGGCCCGGACCTTCATCGCGGCGGCCGTGGTGTCCGCCCCCAGCGCCGTCCACGCATTCAGTTTGACTTTCAGGCGCGTGCCGTAGGTGGCCAGCTCGAAGCTGCCGACCTGCCCCTTCGCCGCCCCGAGGGCCTTGTTCGCGTCGACGGCAAGAGCCTGGGCCACGGGCTGGAGCTTCTCGAGCGCCTGGAGGATCATCCGGCCGAGCTTTTCGAGCTTCGGGAGCACCTCGTCCGGCTGCGCCTTCGGCAAACCGGCCTGCCAGTCGCTCCAGGACGCGACGGCCGGCGCCCGGACTTCCAGGGAGGCCGGGACTTTGTCACTCCACCATTTGAGATAACTACTGGCATAGCTCACATAGGCCGGGTGGCTCTGCTGGTACTGCTTGTCGAGGTCGTCCGAGGCGATCGCGCCGGCGACGCCCTTGCCCGGACCGCCGCCCGGGTCCCGCCACGCCCGGAGTTCCTTGCCCATGTCAAACCAGCCCTGGAGCACACTGGCCGCCGCCTCAGGCTCGTAGCCGTCGTCGTAGGCCGGCATCTTGACCAGGGGGACGTCCGGGAACCGGTGGGCCCCCGCGCCGTCCGGCTTCTGGGCCTCGTCGGCCACGCGTTTCCTGACCTCCGGCTCGGTCCCGGGCGCCGACTTCAGCGCCCCTTCGATCATGCGGTAGAGTTTCGCGTTCGCGGCCAGGTGCACGGCCGTCTGGGACACGAGGGACGCGTCGCCGGTGCGCTTGGCCGCTTCCGCGTCCGCCGGCGGCGGGTTGACGCGCAGGCCGGCGACCCGCTCAAGCGCCTCCCCGCTTCTCCTGGCGATCTCTTCCCGATGACGTTGGGCGGTTGAGATCGCCGCGTCTGAACGTGCTTTCCACTCGACGAACTCCTGCGCCGCCAGGTAGAGGGCGCCGCGGGCAACGTAGAGGCGGCACGGCGGCTCGGCGCCGCCGGGGGCGGGCAGAAGCGTCAGGAGCGCCGCCGCCCGGTCGCTCAGTTCCGGGCGCTGCTTCTTCAGATCCTCCAGGAATCCCTGGACCGCCTTGGCGCCGACCGGGGCCAGAAAGAGGGCCTGGAGCCGGCCCAGCTCGCGCTTCTGCTCGTTCACGCGGCGGTCGACAAAGCCCTTCATGACTTCGTCCCGCCGGCCCTCAATCTCTTGTCGCCAGCGATCGATCCGGGCCGCACCCGGCCTTGACGCGGCCCCTTCCTCGGCCGCCGAAGAGGAGGCCGGCGGACGTTCGAGGGCACACAGCAGTCGGGCGAAAGCCGCCCGGGCCTCCTCGGCGCCCTGTTCGAGCGCCTGGCGGTAGGCCTCCTCCAACGTGGCGGTCGGCGGCTTGAGCTCGGCATCGAGGGCCTTGCCGAGCTTGTCCCCCGCCGTGACGAGGACCCCCCAACGCTTCTGGAACTCATCCCGAATGGCTTCGGCCTGCGCGATGGTCATCGGGCGCGCCGTGGGGTCCCGTTTCGGGAAGACGGCCAGAAGGTCCTGCTCCGCCTTGTCGAACTCGCCCAGGGCGGCGGTCAGCGCCGAAAGAGGCTCCTTGGCCTTGGCACCCTGCGCCTGCCAGTGCGCCGAGAACCGCTCGATGCCTTTGTCGACAGCCTTCGTGGCATGCGGTGTGCCCAGGAAGTCTCTTGGGGGCCAAGGCGCTGCGCCGCCGTCGGTGGCATAGAGCTGCTCGAGGACCTTCGTGAGCAGCGCCAGGTCCGCCTTCGTGTCGGCGGCCTTCGCGTCGGAGGCCGGACGGACATTCACCAGGAGAGACTCCAAGCCGATCCTGGTCTTGCCTCCCGATCCGCCACAGACGGCGCCTGCCTCCAGGCGAAGCAGTTCCATCAAAGCCTCCGCATGGGCATGGCTCCAGGAATCCAGGCCAGGCGCCGCATTCGCGGGCTCGTTCGACGCCAACATCAGGGCGCGGCACCGGTCGACAACGGGCCTGAGGACGCTCTGCTCAAAGAGCAACTGCCGCGCCTTGCGACGGTCCGCCTCCAGGTCCCCAAACCACCGGGCCACCGGCCAGAAGACAGCAGGCGGCCTGATCTTCTCCTTGGACTTCTCGTACAAGTCGCGATGGAATTGCGACTTCGAGACTTCCGGCTGCTGGGCCGGCCGGATCGGGCGAGCATCCCAGGCGCCATCCGACTTGACGACAGGCGCGAAGTACGAGGCCTGCGTCCAGGGCGACGGCTCCCAGTATTCCCTCTGTGCCGCCGCGTTCCAGTAGTCGCGCGACTTGCCGACGACCTCGTTGAAGTCGGTCGCCGACGCCCACGTCCAGTAGCCCAGCAGGAGGGCGGCGGCAAACCCGGCCGCCAGAACCGCCGCCTGGCGGAGCCGGTGCTGGCGCTGGGGGTTGGCGGCCCCCGTCACGAGTCCGGCCTCGCAGAAGACCTTCTGCTGGAAGAGGTCCCGCAGGAAGTAGGCCCGGTTCCGCTCCCAGTGGCGGGTATCCACCAGGCTGGTCACGGGAATGCCCATGGCGGCCGCCAACTCGTCGTCGATCGAGGAGCCCTCCCGCATGGCGGATGTGAAGTAGAGGCCGCGCAGGAACGGAGGCTTGTCGGACAAAGCGTCTCCGCCGAAGATCACCTCGATGTAGCGCTTCAGCCGCGGCGCAATCCGCTCCAGGCCGTCCGGGAACGGGTACAGGGCATCGACCTGGTCGGTACGTGTCTCTTCGGGGCTCCGGGCCCCGGCAGGGTCGAGCAGGAGGGTGAGGCGGCGCCGGCGGAGGCGATCGCCCACCGACTTCAGGCCCTCGCCGACGCTCTCCAGGCGGAACGGTTCCTCCAGGGGAGCGGGGTTCGACCACCCCAGCATCTGGTACTGGGCCCTGAGCGGCGGGTCGTCCATGTTCTCGAAGAACTCGCGGAACCCGCAGATGAGGTCGCTCTTGGTCACCAGCACGAAGACCGGGAACCGCAGGCCCAACGTCTTCTGAATGACCTTGAACTCGCGCGCAATCTTATCGGCCTTGCGGTTGACCTCGTCGGCCGTGTCGACGAGCAGGCTGTTGGCCGGGATCGCCAGGATGACGCCGTTGATGGGGCAGTTCGGCCGGTGCGTCTTGAGGAGCTTGAGGAATTCCGTCCACTCCCGCGTTGCGCCCGCGGGCATTTCCTTCATGATCATCTCGCCCGCCGTGTCGAGCAGGACGGCCCCTTTCCTGGCTCTCTCGCTGACGCCTTCGGCGGCGCCTTTCGGGAACCACCAGTCCATGTTGATGGTGCCGCCCGCGCCAATGAGGGCCGTGTCGCGGCCGGCAGGAAACGTCAGGCCGCTATTGCGGATCGCTTCGGTCTTGCCGGAACCCGACTCGCCGACGATCGCGAACCAGGGCAGCTCGTAGATGTCCGTGCCCTCTTCGCGCAGCCGCGCCACGCCGTCCTGGAACTTGCGGCGCAGGTCGTCGAACCGGGCCCGCTGCTCGGACCCCGTGACGCCCTGGGGCAGCGCGGCGGCGTTGCCCAACACGCCCTGCTCCATCTCGCGGGCCTTGCGCCGGTCCAGCCACCTCAGGACGAGCTTGTACGCCCCCAACGCCAGCGCGAGCACCAAGCCGCCAATCAGGAAAATCCAGAGGGCGTCGTTCGGGAACATGTGGTAGATGAGGAAAGACAGCGCCCCCCCAAGGGTCACGCCCGCCAACACGCCGCCGAGGCCCGTGGACCGGGCCAGATCAGACCATGCAGACATGCAGTTCCCTCCCCCTCATTTCTCCGCCGGCGCCGCCGGCTGAACCACCCGGCTCGGATCCAGAAGGGTGTCGAGCGCCTGGCGCAGGTCGTGGGCGGCATGGTAGTAGAGATAGAAATTGGCGGCAAAAACCACCACGATCAGGCCGATCAGCGCAATGCCGATGCCCAGAAGCGCCCGCCCCGGCCGCTCATGCAGCACGCGGGTGTCCACGTGCTCGTACGCTTGCGGGCACAGGAGAACCGCGCTGCCCCGATCCATGGAGTCCCGCAACCGCTTGGTGCATTCCTCCATCTTGCGCCGCAGGTATTCCGGCTGGCTCCTGAATTCCCCCCCAAAACCCAGCCCCATGCAGACATAGTAAACCGCCAGCCGTTCCGCGGCGGCCGGCGTCCGGTCGGCCAGCGTCGCGTCGAGCATCGTGAAGAAATCGGCGTCGCCCGTCAGGACGTGCCGATCGTACGCCAGCGGCCGCCAGTCGGGCGCGAACGGCAGCCGGCTGTTCCTGATCATGAGATCGACAAAAAAGACCAGCGGCAGCTCCACCTGCTCCCACTGTCCCAGGAGCGCCGCGTTCTCGGCCGCGATGTCGCGCATGCGCCTCAAGAGCGCCAGCACTTCGCTGCGGACGCTGATCATCTCCGCCACGCCGCCCTTCCGAATGCATCGGTTTAGACGACATATGTAGTGAAACAGCGGATCGCACAGCTCCAGCAGCGTCATCGCGAATCCTCCTGTCGGACCGGCCTAGGGCGCGCGGTTCCCCGTTCCGGCCGATCGACGCCGCGGGGCCGCCCGCAGGCCGTGCTTGCCGGGATCCCGCGGATCCTCTCCTCGTGGGCCATGGCCGCCGGTTCCTCAAGGCTTGTGGGGCTTCGGGTTCATGTTCGCGTCGGCCGAGGCCGCGATGTAGCCCAGAATCGCTTCGGCCACCGTGTCGGGCTGCAGGTCGGCCGCCAGTTCCCCGTACTTCTTCCAGAACCGCGCCTGCGGGTTGAGGAAGAGCGACCCCTTCTGGGCATACACGGCCCTTCGTATGTTGTCAGGATCATACTTACTGCAATGGTCGGACGCGAAGTGGGCGGCGCCCGGGGCGATCGCCGACAACAGGCCGGCCGTGGCCTCCCGCAGTTTCGCCAGTTCCTCGTCCGCCCCCCCCTCGGCGCCCGCCAGGTACTGGCTGAAGACTCCCGGCAGGGCCTTGTGCATCCGGGTCCGGATGTTCCGCACGGCCGCGACGTTCGGCCAGATCCTCCAGACGAGGGCGTCCAGCTTGCAGGCAAACTCCGCCAGCAGGCCCAACAGGCGCAGCGCCCGGGCGGCGTCCACCGCCTGGTCTGGGTCCTTCAGCGCCGCCCGGAGCTCGTTCAAGGCATCCTCGGGCAGGCCGGCGGGCCCCTGCACGATGAACCCCGCCTGTTTCAGGGCCTCGCCGAGATGCTGCTTCTGGTCGCGCGACAGGCCCGCCGCCAGGTCCGCCAGGCGCGAGACCAGGAAACTCGGGTCCTGGAGCTCTTGGATGTCCGCGGCCGACTCGCGGGGCGGCCCCGGCGGGTTCCGTCCAGCTTCCATGTCTGTTCCCTCTAACAACAGCGATCACGCGCTGATTGGTGCGCGGCGGGTCTCCCGACCCGCCGCGCCGAGCGCCCGTCTCGGCACCACGGCCGCCGTCTGCCGACGGCTCCTCAGCTCTCGAGTTCCCAGTCGAGGGCATGAGCGTAGACCATCCCGTCCTCGAACCCGGGCACGCACACGGCGCCGTCGGGGCTGACCGTAACGGCCGTCACCGCCGCCCCATGCCCCTCGATGGCGCCGACACTTCGGTTGCGGCCAACCTGCCAGAAACACACCGACGCGTCGTCCCCCGCCGACAGGGCGAAGCTCCCGTCCCCCATGAACGCCACCGCCTCCACGGCCCCCGTATGGGCCTGCCGCTGCCAAAGAAGGCTGCAGGCTGCAGGCTGCAGGCTGCGGGAAAGGCCCTTTTCGGCTGCAGCCTGCAGCCTGCAGTCTACAGCCTGCCAGCAGGCCAGCAGGCCGTCGGCGCTGCCCACCAGGATGAACCGGCCGTCCGGGGACCATGCGATCGCCGTGACCTCGTTCGGACGCCAGTCCAGGACGCGGACGCATCGCGCCATCGCGGTTTCCCACAGGCCGATCGTTCCCCCCTGCGTCGCCGTCACCACGTGCTGACCATCGGGCGAGAACCCGACGGCCTGAACGGGACACCGATGCCATGGGAAGACGCGCACGCAGTGCCCGGTGGCGGAATCGGAGAGCCGTACCGTGCCCTCGGCATCGCCGGTGAGCAACCGGCCGGCGGCCCTGTCCAGCGCCATCGCCATCACCGCCGTCGTGTGCTCGCGCAGCACGTAGGCCGCCGCGCCCGCCTCGACATTCCAGCCAATGACGCTGCCGCTCTCGGTCCCGCAGAAAAGGGTTTTCCCGTCACCCCCCGCGCGAGCCACGGAAATGGGGCTGCCGGCGTCCACGTTCCGCCGGGCCTCGCTCACTCCCGATACCAGGTCCCACCACCGCACCGTTCCGCCTTCGGCGACGGACAGACACACGCGCGCGTCATCGCCGAGCCAGAGCCACCGCACGCGGCTGTCGTGAGTCTTCAGATGGCGTTCCTCCCAGGTGCCGTGCAGGCTCTTCTTCGGCAACCGCGTGTAAAGCTCCCGCCACAGGTTCATGAGATCGGGCGCCCGCCGGCATCCCGGCAGGTCCCGGGCGCCGCGAATGAGTTGGGCCGCCAGGGCGTTCTCTCCCCGTGCCAGGGCCTGCCTGACCTTGTCGACCACGTTCTGGTGCATCATATGGACCACGGAGAGCGTCTGGCTGGGGACGCCTCGGCAGACGATGGCCGCCGCCCTGGGCGGAACCGCCTGGCAAGACATTTCCCACACCCGAACGGCGCCGTCGTGTCCGCCGGTTACGGCGAGCCGGCCCGCGGGATCCAGGGCCACGCCGTAAACCGGCCCGGTGTGCCCCTCCAGCGTGCAGAGACACCGGCCCGCGGGGACGTGCCACAGGCGCACCGTGCGGTCCGGTCCGCCCGAGATCGCCCACTCGCCGTCGGCGGTCAGCGCCACCGACAGGACGGCGCCGACGTGACCGCTCATCGTCCTGACGCACCGGCCGCTTGGGACGTCCCAGAGGCCGATCGTCCCGTCGTCGCCCCCGGCCAGGACCCGTTGCTGGTCATGACTGAAGCACACCGACGTGACACGCCCACCCAACCGGCTCTCCAACTGTCGGCGCAGGCTGCCGCGCTGTGTGTCCCACAATCGCAGCGTGCCATCGACATGACCCGACACGACCAACGCCCCGCCGCGGCTCAGCCCCACGGCCGAGGGGGGCGGACCGGACGCCTCGAGATCGCCGAGCCGGCGCCCTGCGGCCGGGTCCCAGAGTGCCAGGCTCGCCGGGGCCGCCCCGTGGGCGTCGAGCACCGAGACCGCCAGCCTTCCGTCCCTCGTCATAGCCAGCGCCGAGACCGGCGCCGGCAACCCGCTCAAGAGGGTGCGGGCCACGGTTCCCGCCGGCATGTAGTAGAGCTTGAGTTCCGATGCCCCGCCGACGAGGGCATACTGGCCGTCCTCCGTCACCGCGACGGCCCGAAGCCGGTCCCGGCCGCTCAGCCGACAAAGACAACGGCCCGTCTCGGTTTCCCAGGCCCGGATGTCGCCATCGTCGCCCACCGACACGGCATACCGGCTGTGCTCGTCCAGGGCCACGGCCCGCACCGCCTCGACGTGCCCCTTCAGCACCCAACGCACCCGTCGCGCGTGCGAGACGTGCTCCCGGGCACTGGCCAGGGCCGTGAGAATGCGCTCGTTGCCCG
>Ga0315282_10010093_pt1 | contig 14887 bp, 11 predicted proteins | sample YL17G07_20_MG_FD_203693 | JGI IMG/M metagenome (GOLD analysis project Ga0315282, IMG submission 203693) | Sediment microbial communities from Yellowstone Lake, YNP, Wyoming, USA - YL17G07_20 | ecosystem: Environmental > Aquatic > Freshwater > Lake > Sediment | place: USA: Wyoming | collected... | reverse complement strand
TGGGTGGTAAAAAACGGTAAACCGAAAGAAAAAACAATTTTTCAAAAAAAAGATAGTCTTATTTCCGCTTTTTTACAACAAAACAGGAAAGATTCCGATAATGACGGTTTAATGGATTGGGAAGAAGTCCTTTGGAAAACAGACCTCAATAATCCAGATACCGATAAAGATGGCACTTTGGACGGAGAAGAGGTAAAATTGGGGAGGAACCCCGCCATGGCGGGGCCGGATGATTTTTATTCTCCGGAGAATTTTTCCAGCGAAACCTCAACCAGTTCCGAGCCACTTTCGGAAACAGAAAAATTTTCAAGAGATTTTATTTCCCAATATTTAGCGGCAAAACAAATCGCCGGGGGAAATTTAGACGAAACAACAAAACAGGGTTTATTAAATTCTTTGGAGAAAAACATTGATACCAGTATCCCTCCGCCCGTATTTAAAATTTCCGATATTAAAATATCAACGGATAACAGCAAACAAGCGATAAAAAATTATGCCAACCAGCTTAGCGCGATTCTTATGAAATATGTTAATCCTCCGCCGTCAGCTGAAATATATATATTCAAAGAAATGGCTGATAAAAAAGATCAGAGCTGGGTTGAAGAGTTGAAGAAGAATGTTTTGACTTATGAAGGATTAAAAAAAGATTGCCTTGATTTGGCTGTTCCATCGGAATTAAAAATACAGCATCTTAATTTGGTGAACAGTTTCGCTCTTTTAAAGGGTATTACCGAAAAATTTCAGAATTATTTTACTGACCCGCTCGGCAGTTTCGTCGCTCTTCAGCAATATTCAACAGCATCCACAGATTTAGCTGACTCTATAATACAAATAAGAAATTATTTAAAAAACAAAGATGTCCCCTTTAATTTTTAAAAAATATTTAGTGGGGTTGATAGTAATAACTATTGTATCTTCTGTCTTTTTTATTCCTGCCAAGCGAGCAGAAGCAGTTTTGGGCGTTGTCGATGTTGTTATTGATCCGACAAACTTGGTTCAAAATACGGTTACTGCAGCAACAGATATCAAATCATGGCTAAAGGATTTTGTTCTTGATACGCTTGCCTGGAGTATGGCTAATATGATGATTAAACAAATGACCCAACAAACCGTTAACTGGATAAATTCCGGTTTTCAGGGTAATCCTTTGTTTGTAACCGACCCCGGCGATTTCTTAAAAGACGCGGCTGACCAGGCAAGCGGAATATTTTTTAATGAATTTGGTTTAGCCGGCATATGTGCGCCATTCAAAGTAAGAATAGAATTGGCTCTTAAGACCGGGGCCAATATGCCATTTCAGCGAAGAATGCAGTGCACTTTGACCCAGGCAATGCAAAATTTTGAAAATTCTTTTCTTTCCGGCGGCTGGGCCGGTTGGCTGACAGTGACTACTCAACCCCAGAACAATATCTACGGCGTCTATCTTGAGGCGTCAAGCGAGCTGGTAAGAACCGTGCAAAAGGCGACTAATAAAGCCCAGACAGAAGCAAATTGGGGTAAAGGTTTTTTGTCGCAAAAGAAATGTGATGGAGTAGATGCAAAAGCTTATAGTGATTGTAAGAAAACCGGTTCGACTTCCCTTGATTGTGAGCAAAAAGCTTGTAACCATTGGCAAATTCAGACTCCTGGCACGGTAATTGCAAATCGTTTGGATAAGGCTCTGGGAGCGGATTTTGGGCGATTAGGGGTGGCTGATGAAATTAATGAAATTCTTGGCGCTCTTATTACTCAACTTTTTAATAAATTAATAAATACCGGTTTAAGGTCTATGAGCGGCGGAGGCGGCGGCGGAGGTGGCTATCCTAGGGTTATTGACCTGGATGGAGACGGCGTTCCGGACGGTCAGGATGTTGATGAAGACGGAGCGCTTAATAGTGCAGTGGATATGTGTTACTACGGCGGCATACCAAATATACCACCCGGTTGCAAAAAATCCTCTGAAGCCACCGGACAGGATATTGACCTGGATGGAGACGGCGTTCCGGACGGCCGGGATTTTGATGGAGACGGAGCGCTTAATAGTGCAGTGGATATGTGTTACTACGGCGGCATACCAAATATACCACCCGGTTGCAAAAGGTCCTCTGATATTGCCCCCACCCCCACCACTCCGGGAGGACAATGCATAGGCACAGGAAATTATAGCGAGGACCTGCGGTCAGCAATGGACGCTGTTCTGGATGCAAACCCAGGCCTTGCAGGTTCCCCGAATACAACAGAAAATGATTTTGCTTTCTTGGCTCTGGTGGCAAAAAATCCACCTGCTGGATATAATGTGACAGACAAGGTTCTTAATGGACATGACAATCCTAATAAAGGAGATTTGTTAGCCATCTGGAAAGACGGGGATACCCTAATGGAACGTTATGATGTGATTACAGATAGTGGCTCCGGCAACAGAACGATAGCTGATGCTATATCCACTGGCTATACCGGATCAATTCCACTCAATTGTACCATTTCTGGGGGGGGTCATGGGTGTAGCTGTGAATTAACACCAACAACACCTCCAACAACACCTCCAACAACACCTCCAACAACACCTCCAACACCAGGGGGTGACCCAGTGATATCTTCTGTCAGCCCTATGACGGCCAGACCAGGAGTAACAACTATAACAATAACCGGTAGTAATCTAACTAATCAAGTGTCATTTTATGATGCCACCGGCGCGCGCAACACAGTGGTGGGAACGGTTAATTCCGCAAAAACACAAACCACTGTATTGGTTCCCGCCGACCAGCCGGTAGGGAATGCCACAGTCAAAATTTATCAAGGCAACCAGGTCTGGTCCAACGGTATATTGATTGCGATTAATAATACGGTAACCGGAGGTGGTGCAACCGTTACTTCAGTTGATGCCACTACGGGTTGGGGAGGGAACCTGGCTTACAATCCGGCAGAGAATAATTGGCTGGTGGTAAGCGGCGGGGTAAACGGAAGGATAATGGGCAATGACGGAACACCACTGACTTCTGAATTTGCAATTCAACAAACAAGTGGAAGTGTTCAGGTAATGGCGCCAAAAGTAGCTTATGCCGCGGATATAAATAAATACTTGGTTGTCTGGATCGGTTTTCCGGACCCGGCGGGCGGAACAATTTATGGAAGATTTGTAAATCCGGATGGCAGTTTCAGTGGGGATGCGTTTACGGTATACAAAGACCCGCCAGGCGGAGCTTCGTTCTTCTCTAAAAACTCCGTGCTTCAGTATGATTCCAAAAACAAGCAATTCGTCTTCGTCTGGGAATTCAGGCATCCGAATGTCGATTCCAATCTCATAACCATCAGCCAGTCGGGAGTTCCCGGAACAGCAGTTGATGTCGGTTCCGGCGCAGGAAGCTGGTCTCCGGTACTTGCGGTAAACGAAAATCTAAATGAATATTGTCTGGCATATGCCAGAGATAACGGCACCACGAATGTAGTTAGAAAATATAATCCGGTAACGGGAACGCTTGGAACGGAAACAACCCTTGATAATAACAGCCTGGGAGTCAGCAGCATAGTTTACAACTCTGTCAATAAAAAATACTTTATCTCCTGGCCGACCAAATCAACCACCACGACAAGCGGGAAAATTTTAAATAGCTGCAACATTAATGATGGCGGAACTATACTCACGATAAACAGCGTCGGCCGAGGAGCGGCGCTTAGCTATAATCCAAAGTCAAATAATTATGCCGTGATAGTCCAGGACCAAAACGATAGCGGAAATACGTACAACATACTTAGTTCAAACGGAGCTCAATTATCCAGCGGGGTGGCTTTTACGGGCGGCTTTGGCAATTTCTATCCGGTAATTGCCGCCAACACAAGCGACGGGACCTTCGCCGCAACTTCCGCCAAAGAATATGCCAGAACCAGGTTTGCGCCTGGCTTGGGAACAAAGAGCGGCAGTGGCTCAATAATACCCGCCACGCCACTTAGCACTTGGACTTCTACCCAAACAAGCAACGGATGGTGGGCAAAACTATCACCTGACGGGAAATATGTGAACTATGGGAATTTCGGCGGGAAGATGTCGTATTTGACGGCACCAATTTCGTTGTCGCTCATTTCAACAATAAAGGAATTTTGAAGGTGGAAAAAATAGCGGAAAACGCGACCCGGAGCCAGTTTTAATCTAGAAAAATGAAAAAATATTTGCCGTACATTTTAATGGGAGTAATAGTAGGAGTAATAATACTCGGGCCGTTGAATGTGGTAAACGCGGATCCGCCTCCTGCCGCAGCCTCTGCGGGTTATTCTACCGCGCAAAGTGCCGCAGCCAAACTCCAGTGTATTGAAACTACCGCGGGTCTCCCAACAGGAATAAATATAGATGCCTGCGTCGCTTCTTTTCTTTATTATGCGGTAGTTTTACCCGCCTCTGCTATTCTTTGGTTTGCCGGTCAGATTCTTGATATAACCGTTGCCATTGCCCTGAATGGAACAATTTTAAAGGCTGATTTTATAACCACTGGCTGGGGAATATGCCGCGATGTGGCTAATTTGTTTTTTATTTTCATTCTGCTCTACATCGCCATTGCCACTATTCTTCAGTTAAGCAGTTATGGAATGAAAAATTTATTGGCAAAGCTTATCATCATCGCTCTTTTGGTGAATTTCAGTTTAGTAATTACAAAAGTGATAATCGACGCCTCCAATATTCTGGCTTTGGAATTTTACGGAAAATTAAAAAATTCCTCTGGTAATATTGACCTCCCGATTCTTGGCAAGGTGGAAGTGAAGGGTATCTCCGGTATTTTTATGAGTTCGTTTTCTCCCGAAAAGTTATTGGGTACTAAAATGTTTGATATATGGGCAGACGAGAAAGGAGCCGGTCAAAGCACCATTGCCTTGATTGTTCTTTTTTTATCGGCGGCGATATTAATTTTGATAGCCACTTTTATTCTATTTGCGGGGGCAGTTTTATTTGTGATTCGAATCGCTCTTCTCGCGCTTCTAATGATTTTGGCGCCTCTGGCCTTTCTTTTTATGGTTTTGCCAAAAACCCAGCAATACGCCAGCCAGTGGTGGGATAAATTGTTTAATCAGGCGTTTTTCGCGCCGGCATTTTTATTTCTGTTTTACTTAGTGGCAAACATGATTAGTTCTGATTTTCTTAAACAAATTGGAGAAAGTATAGGTCAAATTACACAAGGGCAAAGCGGAATGACGGGCTTTTTGGCGGCTATCGAAGCGGTCATCCTTCCTTTTATAGTTATAGCGATTTTTATGATTGCCTGTTTAATTGTGGCTCAAAAATTGGGGGCGGTTGGAGCGAGTACGGTTCTGGGCTGGGGAAAGGATTTGAAGAAAGCGGGTCAGGGTTATGCGGGAAGAGTTAGCAAGAGATATGCTGGTAGGACCATGGCGGCCGTAGAGAAGGGGCTAGAGGGCGAGGGTAGGGTTGCCGGAGCTCTAAGAAAGGTGCCGTTTTTGCAAAGAGGTCTGGCAGCCGGCGCGCAATTAAAGAAAAAAGAAGTTGGTGCGTACGAAAAACAATATACTGGATATGATACTGGAACTCTTGAGCAATTGAAGGGTAAATTTGGCACAACCAGAGAAGCAAGGAAAGCAATGCAAAATATAATAGACAAGAGAAACAAGAAAAAAGAAGAGGATGAAATTTTAAAAAGCGGAAGTTCAATAGAAAAAGTTAAAGTTCTGGCTAAAAGAGAAAGGGAAAGAGCAGAAGGACTAGAAGAGGAATTAGCCGCCCAAAAAACTTTATATGATGCACAAGGTCGACAAATAAGAAAACCAGGAGAAGAAAAAGAGAAGCCTAAGCTTTACGATGCCTCTGGTCGTCTTATCACTTAAATAATTTTTAAAATCATTAATTATGCCCAAATACACTCCCGAACAATTACTAGAATTCTATAAAAAACTTCCAAAAGATTTACAGGAAGCAATTTTAAGCGTTAATACCTCTAGTATTATTCAAGCCATTGGCAAAAAGTATAATTTACCTATTGATAAAACAGGTGAATTGGCCGATGAAACCGGTTTGGTGATGCTGGGATTAACTCATCCCAATAATTATATTTCTAATTTGTCTCAGCGGTTAAATACAGATAAAGAAACCGCGAAAAAAATCGCTGACGAAATAAATACTCAGATTTTCGCCAAAGTGAGAGAGCCGTTAAAAAAGATTCATGGGGTTAGTGGAGGCGAGATAAAAGGAGAGGAAATAAAGAAAGAAGAGATATTAAAAGAAATAGAAAAAGACGAAACTAAAGAAGAAGTTCCCGGAATTTTAAAGGGAGCGACCCAGACAACAGTTTTTGAAGCAAAAACAAAAGAAGAGGTTCTTAGATTGCCGCCTGTGGAAAAAAAATATTCCGAAAAAGATCCTTATCGAGAACCAATTGAATAATATGCGTTATCAGGTTCCACAATTTATAGAAGTTGAAAGCAAGATTTTCGGCCCCCTGACCTTAAAACAATTCATTTATCTGGTGGGCGGGGCAGGGATACTTTTTCTTTTGTATATTGTCCTGCCTATTTGGCTGGTCTTTTTGTTGGGTCTGCCTGTGGCTGTTTTTTCTTTAGCCATCGCCTTTTACAAAATTAATAACCAGCCATTCATAAAAGTGGCTGAAAATGCCGTTAAATATTTATCTTCGGCCCGTCTTTATTTATGGAAGAAAACCCAATCAAAACCGGCGCCAAAAAAGGAATTAGAAAAACCCGCCCAAATTTATATACCAAAAATCACCAAGAGTAAATTAAAAGATTTGGCCTGGAGTTTGGACATCCAGGAAAAGATTAAATAAATTTATGGCTATAGCGGCAAAACCAACACAGGAAATAATTCCCATAAAGGAAATAAAAGACGGAGTTGTTATCTTAAAAGATAATTCTTTGCACATGATTTTAATGGCTTCAACCTTGAACTTCGCTCTAAAATCAGACGATGAACAAAACGCCATTGTTCTTCAATACCAGAATTTCTTAAATTCTCTTGATTTTCCTGTTCAATTCTTTATTGAATCAAGAGATTTGGATATTGCTCCTTATATTTCTACTCTGGAAGAGGCGGGGAAAAAACAAATCAATGAATTACTCAAGATTCAAATTCGGGAATATATAGAATTTATTAAAAATTTTGTTAAAACAACAAACGTCGTTTCTAAAACATTTTATATAGTTGTTTCTTATACTTCTTCCGGCGCCGGAAGGGCGGAAGGGTTGTTGGGGGGAATCTTGGGGGGATTTTCTAAAAAAATAACCTCAGGTTCTTCTCAGGCCGAGAATCAATTTGGAGAAAACAAGCTTCAGCTTCAACAAAGAGCCGATGTTGTTCAACAGGGATTGGTTCGGTCGGGAATACGAATAGTCTCTCTTAATACCGAAGAATTAATAGAATTGTTTTATAAAATATTTAATCCGGGAGAGTTGGAAAAAGAGGTCGTAACGCGTAACGCGTAACGCGTAACGCGTAACACGTAATGTGTAATTTATGGCCCTAATAGACTTTTTTAAAAAAAAGAAAGAAGAAAACGAAATCCTGCCGGTTATTCCCCAAGAAATTTATGAGGCGGGAGTTTTGAGCCTGCAGGACGTCATTGCTCCCTCGGCCCTTCAGGTAAATTCCAATTACATTCGGATAGGCAGCAAAGTGGCGAGAGTTCTCTTTGTTATGTCGTATCCCCGCTTTTTGGCCGGCAACTGGTTTTCTCCCGTGATTAATCTTGATAAAGTTTTTGATATCTCAATTTTTATTCACCCTCTTGACACCGGTTCAATCCTGCGTCAGCTCGAGAAAAAAGTGGCCGAGGTTCAATCCCAAATTCATTTACGGGAAGAAAAAGGCCTGGTGCGGGACCCGCTTCTTGATGCCGCCTACCAAAATTTGGAAGAGCTGCGGGATAAGCTTCAACAAGCCCAGGAAAAGCTTTTTAATGTCGGGCTTTACATTACTATCTATGCCGATGATATTGACGAGCTTAATAAAACAGAAGTAGAAATAAGGTCAATCCTTGAATCAAAGCTTGTTTATGTAAAACCCGCCCTTTTTCAACAAAAAGAAGCCTGGGAAAGCGTTCTTCCTTTTGGCACCGATAAATTAGGAATCAATACCCAACTTAATTCTTCTCCCATTTCCAGTATTTTTCCTTTTGTTTCTTTTGATCTTTCCTCTGACAAGGGAATCCTTTATGGAATCAATCGCCACAACAACAGTCTTGTTCTCTTCGACAGATTTTCTCTTGAAAATTACAACTCGGTTATCTTTGCCAAGGCTGGTTCGGGAAAATCTTATGCCACAAAATTAGAGGTCTTGCGTACTCTGATGTTTGACACCGAGGTTATCATCATTGACCCTGAAAGAGAATATGAATATCTGGCCGAGGCCGTTGACGGGAGATATTTTAATATTTCTCTGACCTCCATTCACCACATCAATCCCTTTGATTTGCCGGCTGTTCGGGAGGATGAATCGCCGGCCGATGTTCTGCGTTCCAATATCATCAGTCTGGTCGGCTTATTCAGATTAATGCTCGGCGGCCTTACCCCGGAAGAAGACGCCATTTTGGACCGGGCCATTAGCGAGACTTATGCCAGCCGTGACATCACCCCGGAAAGCGATTTTTCCAATACCATTGCCCCGCTTCTCACTGACCTGGAGATTGTTTTGGCTGGAATGGAGGGAGCAGAGTCATTGGTCCAGCGCCTGAGCAAATACACCAAGGGGACCTGGTCAGGATTTATTAACCAGCCGACCAATGTTGATATCAATAAAAAATTGGTTGTTTTTTCTATCAGAGATATGGAGGATGAGCTTCGGCCGATTGGAATGTATTTAATCACTCATTATATCTGGAACGCCGTCAGAAAGAATCTCAAAAAGAGATTATTGGTCATTGACGAGGCCTGGTGGATGATGAAATATGAAGATACCGCCTCTTTCCTTTTTGGCATTGCCAAGCGTTGCCGGAAATATTATCTGGGCCTGGCCACAATCACCCAGGATGTTAATGATTTTCTTGTCTCTCCTTACGGCGGACCAATCATTACCAACTCCTCCATTCAGATTCTTCTTAAACAGTCTCCGGCAACAATTGATTTGGTTCAGAAAACATTTAATCTCACCGACGAGGAAAAATTTTTGCTTTTGGAATCGGATGTGGGTGAAGGAATATTTTTTGCCGGATTAAAACATGTGGCCATTAAAATTTTAGCTTCCTATACCGAGGACCAGATTATCACCTCTGACCCGGCCCAGCTTTTGGCAATTAAAAAATCAAAAGAAGAATTTGCAAAAAGTAACGCGTAACGCGTAACGCGTAATGCGTAACGAGTAATATGGACGATGAATTAACAATGGAAGAAGAACAGAGAATGGGGCAGTTGCAGCAAGAAAGATTAATGTCAGATCAATCAGATACAGAAACTCCACAAGCCCAAAGCAAGCAAAGGATAGATAATATAACTGCTATATTTATGATAGTGGTAGCTCTTTGTTATGATGGAGTTCAAGTATTTTTAGAATGGATTGTAATTGGAGTGGCAGTGAATTGGATATTAGATATATGGGCTTGGTTGACATTTTATGTTTGGTTTAAAATGAAAAACGTGAGTTTTGCAAATCCCAAAAGAGCCTTGTCTCTTAACGGTGGTTTTTTGCTGGAATTTATACCTGGTTTGGATGAATTACCATGTTGGACAGGAGCTGTTATAATAATGGTATTGTCAGTGATAGCAGAAGATAAACTGGCCAAAATATCACCGGCTGCCGGTAAGGCATTATCAGCCGCAACGGGAAAAAAATAAATATGATGTATAACATAATGCGAAAATTGCGAAATCATTGGCGAATTATGCGAAACTGTTTCGTATTATTCGCATTAATTTTTGCGGCATTCGCATTAGCTGGTTATAGCCAGGCAGTTAATGAAGATTTCTCCGTGGAGTTTTCTCCGGAAACTCCCGGTCCCAACACCACTGTTTCCGCCAGTCTCATTAGTTATAGTTTTGACGTTAATCGGGCCAGTATTACCTGGATTTTGAATGGGCAAACCAAGCTGCGGGGAACTGGTCAGAAAAATTTTTCTTTCACCACCGGGAATCTTGGTTCGCGGACAAATATTTCTGTTTCAATAACCTCTGAAGACGGCGTCCAATTGCAAAAAAATTTTTCTTTTCAGGCCGCTGATGTTGATATTTTATGGGAAGCATTAAATTATACTCCCGCTAATTACAAGGGAAAATCTTTAGCCACCTCGGGTTCGTTAATAAGAATAACCGCCATTCCCTATTTTCCGGAATCTTCTTCAAAATTAATCTATGAATGGCAAATAGATTATAAAAATTTTCCCGATGTTTCCGGAATAGGAAAAAATTCTTTTGTTTTTAAATCAGCCGATATCTACAATAAAAATAAAATAGGATTAACCGTATCTAATTATGACAGAAGCATTGTTGCCAAGAAGAGCGTTGATATAGAAATTAGAGCGCCAAAAATTGTCTTTTATGAAGAGAGTCCGTTGGAAGGTCCGAAATATAACAGGGCGCTGGTGGGCGATATCCAAATGGCGCAGGATGAAATTATTGTCAGGGCTGAACCTTACTTTTTTTCAATCAAGGATTTGGCGAAACTTTCTTATGAATGGCTTATGAATGAAGAAAAAGTTATTCCCGAAGAATTTCCCAATATCCTTTCTTTGCGAAAAGGAGAATCTCCTGGGCGCTCTCTTATTAATATAAAAGCAAGTAACCCCTTAAATATTTTGCAATATGCGGACAGTAGTTTGGGAATAAATTATTAAATATAATGCGAATGATACGAAATAATATGCGAATGCTGCGAATATCGATAATCTGGTTAACGATAACTTCGCCGTTATTTGTTTTTGGTTATACTTTTTTGCAACCTCTTCCAGGTTTTGGACCATCTCAGTCTGGTTGGCAAGGACCCTTACAAGAGGGACTTTTTAGTACTTATCTTAGCTGGCTTTTTGGGTTTATGTTGGCAGCTGCCGCGTTTCTCGCGGTTGTTCAGATAGTTATTGGCGGGATTCAAATGATGATTGGCGGGGCAAGCGAGACCCAGCGGAGTAGTGCCAAAAATAGAATTCAGGATGCCATCTATGGTCTTTTGCTTGCCCTGGCCTCCTGGCTGATTCTTTACACTATTAATCCCGATTTGGCGGCAATGAAGCTGACAATTCCGGAAATAAAAATTGCCACGACAATATCGGTGCCTCCACCAGCAGCTTGTCTGAATTGCACTTCTCTTGATTTACCTTCTGCCAATATAAAACCGACTGCCTGTTCAGGTCCATGTCAGATAAATACTGCGCTGTTGGTAAAACTGAAAGCTCTTTCAAATATAAATCAGGAATGGTGGGTGACAGAAGGATATCCTCCGACGGTTCAACACAAAGACTCGTGTCATCAAAACGGCACTTGTGTAGATATTGCCCTGAAAGGAGCCTTGGATTGTAATAAGGTTAAAAAATTAATCCAAGATACCCAAAGTTACGGGTTTAGTGTTACCAACGAATATGCGAGTTGTGGCGGAAAAACTTATGATACAACAACCGGCAACTGTTTACATATTAAGTTGTTTGCATATTAAGTAATATTATTTATGAATAAAAAAACAATCATAATTTCAGCAATAATAATCATTCTGATTTTAATGATTGGAGGAGTTTGGCTTTTTTATCGTAACAAGCCGGCGGAAGAGATACCGGCGATAATTTCCGGATTGTTTCCGTCAGCGGGTGAAAAAAACATACAGGGATTGACTGGTCCATCTGGCAACGAAGAACTGCCATCTGGCCAAAATCAGAATCAAGTACTAAAACAAGGAAATCTAATCCAGCTGTCTTCCAACGCAATCAGCGGAGCAGCCGGGGCCAGCACCACTGTCAGATATATAGAAAAATCAACCGGTCATATTTATGAGATTAATCCCGATGGTCAAAATCGTCAGCGTCTTTCTAACACCACTATTCTGAAAACTTTCGAAAGTTTTTGGTCTCTTGCGGCTAATAAACTGATTATCAGATATTTTGAAGAATCTTCGGTTGTTCAGAATTCTTTACTTTCTGTAAAAACCTTTTCCTCGACTATTAGTACTACCACCCAAGGTATTTTTCTTCCCCAGTCAATCACGTCCGTGACTGTTTCTCCCAACGAAGATAAAATATTTTATCTTATCTCGACAGAAGGAACGACTATGGGCATATCGGCTAATTTTGAAAATAAAAATCAAAAAAATATTTTTAACAGTTCTTTCGGTGAATTTAATGTTAGCTGGCCTAAAAATGATATGATTACTCTTCTGACAAAACCCTCGGCGTTTTCTGAAGGATTTTTCTATTCTCTCAATCCCCAAACAGGAAAATTAGGAAAGATAATCGGTGAGATAAAAGGACTAACCGCCCTTCTTTCTTCTGACGGGACAAGAGTAATTTACAGTGAAAGCAATAATAAATCTCTGGAGACAAAAATTTTTAACCTTAAGCAGCAAACATCAAGTGATTTTGATTTAAAAACCCTGCCGGAAAAATGCGTCTGGAGCAAATCTAATAAAGATATTGTTTATTGCGCGGTGCCCGATAATTTCCCCCAGGGCGATTATCCCGATGACTGGTATCAAGGACTTGTTTCTTTCAAAGATTCTATTTGGCAGAAGAATTTTTCTACCGGAGAGACAAATATTTTAATTAGCGAGACCAACGTCGATGTCATTAATCCGTTTTTAACCAAAGACGAAAACTATCTCATTTTTACCAATAAAGAAAACAATACTCTCTGGAGTTTGAAACTTCAATAAAATTTTTGTTACTCTTTAATAATTCCATCTCCGCTGACTTCACCCTCTTCTGTGGCTTTTACTATTGATTTTCCTTCACGGGACCTGATATCCAATTTCCAGCCAGTAAGCTTGGCAGCGAGACGGACATTTTGACCGGCCCGGCCAATGGCTAAAGAAAGCTGGTCTTCATCAACTATAACCTCTGCCTCTTTTGTTTTTTCTTTGATTCCCACATCAAGAATTTTTGCCGGGGAAAGGGCATTGGAAATAAATTGGGAAGGCTGTGAAGACCATTCTACAATATCAATTTTTTCTCCTCCCAATTCTGAAATTATTGTTCCCACTCTGATTCCTTTTTGGCCAACACAGGAACCGACCGGGTCAATTCTTTCCTGGTTAGAAGCAACGGCAATTTTTGACCTCGAGCCCGGTTCTCGGGCAATGTCTTTAATTTCAACAATGCCGCCAGAAATTTCCGGGACCTCCATTTCAAAAAGCTTGGTAACAAGTTTAGGATGAGAACGAGATAAAAGAATATTAATACCCCTTGGGGTTTCTTCAACAAAAAGAAGAAGAGATTTGATGCGTTCGCCCATACGATAAGATTCACCCTTAATTTGTTCTTCTCTCGGCAAAATAGCAGTTATCCGGCCGAGATCAATAAAGACATTGCCGCCCTCGATTCGTTGGACAATTCCGCTAATCAACTCTCCTTCCTTGTTTTTGAATTCATCATAGACTGATTGTTTTTCCGCTTCGCGGAGACGTTGAATAATTACTTGTTTTGCCGTTTGGCTGGCAATTCTGCCGTAATCTTTTTTTGTCTCTAGGGGGAAGACAATCTCTTCTCCGGCCTTGATATCTTTTTTTATTTTTTTCGCCTCTTCTATCATAATATGATGTTCGGGGTTGAAATGGATAACATCCGATATCGGTGTTTCATCGACATCGGATGTCGGTTGAAGCATTGATTCATCAACAACAATTTTAACCTGAGAGAATAAAACTTCACCTGTTTTAATATCAAATTTGGCCTTTATAATTTGACCTTTCTTGCCATAATCTCTTTTATAGGCGGCTGCCAAAGCATCCCCGATTGTCTCGATGATTTTTTCTTTGGAAATTCCCCGCTCCGCCCCTATTTGTTCAAGGCTCGCCTGCAAAGATTTTAAGTCCATAGACTTAAATTATATACCATAATATAATAAATTCAATGGGTTATTTAAGAAAATTTTTTGACTCACTTAATTTTTATAAGGATTGCCGAAAATACAATGTCAAAATTTGGCAGTGTCCCCAGTTTCTCTTTTTATTAATGGGTTTAATCATTATTTTATCAACAGTTATTACCAACACTGTTGCCCGAAAATATCTTGAACCGCCCCTTATCGCCTTGATTGTTTTAGGAGAAGCCGTTGTCCTTTTTATAATTAATTATATTTTAGTTTCTTCTTTTGAGAGGATTATCCAGTCTATTAAGACAAAATCGGAATTTATCGGCATTATTTCTCATCGCCTGCGCACCCCTCTTTCCGCCGTCAAATGGCAGATGGACCTTTTACTTAACAAAAAGATGGAATGGAAACAGGAAGAAATAAATCAGTCCTTTCTGGAAGTTCAGAATCAGAATGAAAAAATGATCGGAATTGTTAATAATCTTTTGGATTTAAATCTTATTGAAGATAACAAATTGGTTCTTTATCCTTCTTCTTTTTCTCTTAAAAAAGTCGTTGATGAAATTGTAGAACTGCAAAGCCCGGTCGCCGTCAAGGCCAATCTCTCTGTTATTGTTGATATACCCGAAGAAACACCGAATGTTTTTGCGGACAGAATAAAAATAAAGAACATTACATATCTTTTAATTGATAATGCCATCCGTTACAGCACCAAAAAGGGAAAAATAACAATAAACCTGGAGGTATTGCCAACCGCAGTTCGTTTTTTAATAACCGATGAAGGTGTAGGAATTTCTCAGAAAGATACAAAAAATATTTTTAACAAATTTTTCCGAAGTCAAGAAACGCTTTATTATCAGACTGAAGGAACCGGTATCGGTTTGTATTTAGCAAAAGTAATTATCGAAAAATCTGGAGGAAAAATCGGATTTAGCAGTGTCGAGGGCCGAGGTTCAAC
>Ga0315282_10010092_pt1 | contig 14887 bp, 10 predicted proteins | sample YL17G07_20_MG_FD_203693 | JGI IMG/M metagenome (GOLD analysis project Ga0315282, IMG submission 203693) | Sediment microbial communities from Yellowstone Lake, YNP, Wyoming, USA - YL17G07_20 | ecosystem: Environmental > Aquatic > Freshwater > Lake > Sediment | place: USA: Wyoming | collected... | reverse complement strand
ACGAGATCGACCGGCTCAGGTCACTGCCCGACCTCGTGGAGGCGGCGCCGCCGTCGCCGGGTGCGCCCATGCCCACCGATAGCGCCTTCCTGATCTGGTCACAGACCGACCTTGCCGTCTATCGCGTCGCGTCGGCCGTCGAGCTGTACGGGCCCGACGGCTCGCTGGTCAGCCGCTTTGCGCTCAACCTGCCTGAATACACGTCGACGGCGCAGACGTGGAAGGAAGCGCGCTGCGAATGGGATCTGTTCGACGAGGTGTCGCCGTTCGGGTCCGAGGAGCGGCAGCTCCTGCACGCGGGCCTCGGAATCTGTCGCGGGACCAAGATGGTGGGCTCGATCGTCATCCATGTGATCCTGGATTACAACACCCTGCCGTTCATCTCGTCGCAGAGCCCGTACTTCGAGTTGCTGCGCTCGACCCGCGGCTACCCACGGGAAGGGACGCTGGTCCCGGACGTCGATTTCATCGTCTACGGCTGGAGCCGGCGGTCGATCTACACGTCCGGCACCGCTGCCTGGCCGCTCACCGAGCGGACGTTCGCGCGCATCTACGCGTCGCGCCAGCCTTTCTGGGCGCGGATCCGCGACGGCGGCACCTCGTACGAGGTCTATTTCCTGAACGACCGCGCGGGCATCTATGCGCTCGGGTACCCCGTCATCAGCCCGATGGGTCATCTGATCAACCTGGCCGAGCTGGCCACGCTGGCTGCCGTCGCGTACGTCCTGATGCTTGCCGCCGCCGTGGCGTTCCGCCTGCTCACGGGACATCGGCCGGGAGCCGGGCGGGCGCTACTACGCGAGATCCGGGCGAGCTTCTACCGCAAGCTGTTCCTCGCCTTCGTGGCGGCGTCGGTGGTGCCGGTGCTGACGCTGGCCTTTGTGGCCCGCGCGTACATCGCCAACCGGCTGCTCGCCGACGTGCGCTCGACCGCGACCCGGACGAGCGCCGTGGCGCAGCGCGTCATCGAGGACTATGCCACGCTGCAGCAGCGCGGCGCGACCACCGTCTCGCGCCTCGACGACGACGTCATGCTGTGGATCAGCCGCGTGATCGGGCAGGACGTGAACATCTTCGAGCGGGTGCGCCTCCTCGCCACCTCCGAGCGCGACCTGTTCGCCTCGGGCCTGCTGCCGACGCGCACCCCGGCCGACGTGTACCGTGCGATCGTCCTGCAGCGGCTGCCGAGCTTCATCGGCGAAGAGCAGGCCGGCGATTTTCGCTACCTGCTCGCCGCCGCGCCGGTCCGGTTCGGCGCCCGCGAGGCGATCCTCACCGTGCCCCTCACGCTCCGTCAGCACGAGATCGAGCGCGAGATCGACGACCTGAACCGTCGCATCGTGCTCGGAGCCGTGCTGTTCATCCTGATCGGTGCCGGCATCGGGTACCCGATGGCCGAGCGGATCGCGGACCCGGTGAACCGGCTGACCCGCGCCACGCGCCGGATCGCGCGAGGCGATTTGAACGCCCGCATCGCAGCCACCTCCTCGGACGAGCTGCGCCGGCTCGTCGAGGCGTTCAACAGCATGGCTGCCGAGCTCGCTCGACAGCGCGATCAACTCGAGCGCACCCACCGGCTCGAGGCGTGGGCCGAGATGGCCCGCCAGGTGGCGCACGAGATCAAGAACCCGCTGACGCCCATCCAGCTCTCGGCCGAGCACCTGCAGCGCGTCTCCCACGACCGCGGCGAGCCGCTCTCCCCGGTGCTCGACGAGTGCATCGAGTCGATCCTCTCGCAAGTGCGCCTGCTGCGGCAGATCGCGGGCGAGTTCTCCAGCTTCGCCTCGTCACCCACACCGCGGCCGACGCCCACCTTCGTCGGAGATCTCCTCGAGGAGGTGGTGAAGCCCTACCGCAGCGCCCTCAGCGGGCGCATCATCTTCTCGGTGGAGATCGACCCGGCGCTGCCGCCGCTGCTGGTGGATCGCACCCTCCTCGGGCGCGGGTTGACGAACATCATCGACAACTCGCTGCACGCGATGCCCGGCGCGGGGACGTTGTCCGTGGCAGCGACCTTCCACGAGCAGCCTGCCCGCCAAGTGCGCATCCGCGTGTGCGACACCGGCATCGGCATGGACGCGGACGCGCTCAGCCGGTTGTTCGAGCCGTACTTCTCCACCAAGGCGGTCGGCACCGGCCTGGGCCTGACCATCGCCAAGCGCAACGTCGAGCTGAACGGGGGCTCGATTGCGATCGAGAGCGAGAAGGGCAAGGGAACGACGGTGACGATCGTGCTGCCGGTCGACGGTGCGGCACCTTCAGGCGAGACGTCCTAGCGCGACTTTGTCAGATCGCCGAAGCGAAACAGGCCAGAAATGGCCGCAGAGCGAACCATGCGAGCAGCGCCGACCAGGGCGCCCCAACCACGCGCCGCAGGCACAGGCTCGCCCGGAGGCCGGGCGTCAGAGCGGCCGACTGGCTCAGCGTCCGCTTCGGCCGCGGACGCGTGGTTCGGCACTGTCGAGCGGTTCGCGGCGCGGCCGTTTCCGGCCTGAACATGGCGGTTTGACAAAGTAGTACTAGAGCCAGCTATTTCCGCGGCGGGCCGACCGCCTGGGTCGGGGTCTCGGGTCGCGCTTCGCCGGCCGTCTCGGGCGACCCGGCTTCCGCACCGCGCCGGCGGAGGCGCGTGATGGCCATGCCGACGAAGCCGGACGCGAGGTACGCGTAGGCGAGGACGACGAGCATCACCCGCGGGTGCGTGGTGATGGCCACCAGGACGAGCGCGCACAGGAGCAGGACCTTGTACGAGCGGCGGGCCTGCAGGTCGATCGTCTTGAAGCTGCGGAACCGGATCGTGCTGACCATCAGGAACGCCGGCACGAGCATCAGCGCCAGGGCCGGAAGCGCCTCGCGGTAGTCGTGCAGGCCGGCGGGATAGAGGAAGACCGTCGAAGCGGGAACGGCGGCGGCCGCGGGGCTCGGCATCCCGACGAAATAGCGCTTGTCGGTCACCGTCTGGATGTTGAAGCGCGCCAGCCGCATCGCCGCCGCCGTCACGAAGATGAACCCGACCGCCCAGCCGAGGCGGCCGAGCGGCCCGAGGCCCCAGCAGAAGACCAGGACGGCGGGCGCCATACCGAACGAGATGACGTCGGCCAGCGAGTCGAACTGCAGGCCGAACTCGCTGGCGGTGCCTGTCAGCCGCGCGATGCGGCCGTCCAGCATGTCGAGCACGATCGCGAAGCCGATGAACGGCGCGGCCGTCTCGTAGTCGCCCCGCGTCGCGAAGACGACGCACGCGTAGCCGCAGAACAGGTTGCCGAGCGTCAGCATCGCGGGCAGCAGGTAGACGCCGCGACGCACGCCACGGCGGCCGGCGCCGCGCCGGCGGCGCAAGGGCAGCATCCTTAGGCGACGTTCCTTCCCGATATCGCTCAGCATGACGTGTCCGCTCTCCGTCTCATCGACAGTCAACAGTCGACGGTCAACAGTCACCAGTCGACAGCCGACACGTGGCAGCTGACTGACGACTGACGACTGGTGACTGACGACTGACGCTCACAGCCGCGCGAGGATCGACTCGCCCGCCCGCACCCGGTCGCCTCGCCCGACGAGCAGGACCGCGCGGGGAGGCAGGAACAGATCGATGCGCGACCCGAACTTCATCAGTCCGAAGCGTTCGCCGGCCGATACCCTCGCGCCCGGCTGCACCCGGCACACGACCCGCCGCGCCAGCACGCCTGCGATCTGGCGGCACACGATCGTCTCGCCGCCGCGGTCGATCCAGATCTCGTTCCGCTCGTTGCTGACGCCAGCGCCCGGCTGATAGGCGGGCAGGAACCTACCGGGGCGATAATCCACGCGCACGATCGTGCCCGCGACCGGGACCCGGTTGATGTGGACGTCGAGCGGTGACAGGAAGATGCTCACCTGCCGCCACTCGCCCTGGGGCGCCGCGTGCGGCTCGGGCACGCCGGCCACCAGCACACGGCCGTCCGCCGGCGAGACCACCACGTCGGGCTCCGACGGCACCTGTCTGTCGGGATCGCGGAAGAAGAAACAGAAAAAGGCCCCGAGCGCCCCGAACGAGAGCGCCCAGGCGGGACGCCGCAGCGCGGCGAAGACCGCCGCCGGCGCCAGCGCGCCGGCGATGAACGGGGCACCGGCTCGGTCCAGCCTCATGACGAGGCTTTCATTCTACAACCGCGGGCGGCAGGAGCGAGAGGGAACCGTGGGCGGAGGGAACGATCGGCCGCAGAGGGCACGGAAAGCAGGATTGGACGTCAGGGAATCTCGCGCTCTCTGCGGCCGGATAGCACGCGACGCGCGTCACCCCCGCTGGGGGCTCGGCTGCGCCCCGGGCAGGTCGTCGGCCATGCCCTGGCGGTAACGGCGCAGAATACCCTCCATCCGGTCCTTCAGTTGCAGCTTGCGCTTCTTCAGCGTGCTTTCTTCGAGTTGCTCGGGGTCGGATAAGTACTGCTTGCGGGACAGTTCGTGCAGGCGCTCTTCAAGATCGCGGTGCTTGGCGGCGAGCTGGCGGAACTCGTCGTCGTTCTGCAGCAACTGGGTCTTCAGCTCCCGTGCATCTGCAGGCATATTCCGCCTCCTTTACTGGATGTTGGGAAGCGCGCGGCTGCACCCGGTGGGTCATCGATGGTGCTTTCGACGCAGGATACCGTTCGGATGGGGCACGGGGAGCGCCCCTCCTACAGGCACCGTATCACAAGGTATCGCCCCTTTCAAGCCGCGCCTCCGCTACCGGCGGTATCAGCGCTGAGCCCTTCCCGCCACAGTACGAGCGCGTCCTCGACCGGATTGCTGTAGTAGCGCCGCCGCGTGCCGGCGATGGTGAAGCCGGCGCCCTGGTAGAGCCGCAGGGCTGCTGCGTTCGAGCGCCGAACCTCGAGCGTCGCCCGCCGGGCCCCGAGCCGGACGCCCTCGCGGAGCACCTGCTCGAGCAGCATCCGCCCCGTGCCCTGGCGCCGAGAGTCCGGCCGGACGGCCAGGTTGTTGATGTGGATCTCGTCGAGGACGAGCCAGAAGGCGCAGAAAGCGGCCACACGGTGGGCCGGCGACCGCAGCACGTAGAGATGCGAGACGCCTGAGTTGTGCACCTCCCACTCGAACATCTCGCGCGTCCATGGGTTCGAGAACGACGCCCGTTCGATTTCGACGATCTCGTCGAGGTCGTCAGACGTGCTGAGGCGCTCGATGGTCCAGCCCGGCTGCCGATCGCCCTCGTTCATCGCGCCTGCCCCTCATGCGTGCGCTCGCGCGCCAGCTCGGCGTCGGGCCGGCGGACGTAGATCGGCCGGATCGCGTGCGGCGCGACGGCGAGGCCCCGCGCCGCGCGGGCAACGGCCAGCGCGGCTACAGCTGGCGCCAGCGGCGGAGGCGAGACAATCGAAACGGAGGCACCGAATCGAGCCGCAATCAATCGGGCGTACGCCACGGCTCCGTCGCCGATGAAACGAACGCCCTCGTCATCCACGTGGCGAGCCCAACGCTCGAGCGCGGCGGTCGGCGCCTCCACACGAGGCGGATCGACAAGCTCCGGCTCGGCGACTTGCGCGTCAGTGCCGGCCTCCCGGCTGGACTCGGCCGCGCGGTAGAGCGCGGTGAACACTTCCTGGCGCTGAGCATCCATCCACACGCCCACGAGATCGCCGGGGCGCTCGACCCGCCGGCTGTCTTCCCCGGCCGCCGCAGGGTCTGACGCTGCGAGATCGTCCCGGCGGGCGTCGCCGGCCTCACCCGCACAGGTGCCCGCCTGTCCTGGACCGACGCACGCGAGCGCGTCCAGCGTGCCGACCGGCACGACGAGCCGCTGATTGGCGAACGCCAGGCCCTGGATCGTCGCGATGCCGATCCGTAGCCCGGTGAACGAGCCGGGGCCGGAGGCAACGGCGTACAGATGGATGTCGGAGACCCGCAGGTGAAGGCGGTTGAGCACGGCGATGATGTCGCCGGGCAGACGCTCAGCGTGCGTCCGCCGTGGGTCCCCGCTGAACAGATCAACGAGGTGAAGGTCGCGCATCAGTGCAATGCTGCCGGCGCGCGTGGTGGTGTCGATGGCCAGGACGAACATCGGTGGACGCCCGCTCGAGGCACTATGAGTGCCGACCGACTCGAAAGTCAATCGGATCAACGCCTTGACCTCGGCCGACACGGCTTCCTATACTCCAGACTTCGGGACACCCGCTGCCTCCGAGATCATGGTGCTATCGTCCGACTCCCCTCCCCCTGCCCGGCCGGCGGCCAGCCAGGCGACGCCGGCCATGCGGCAGTACCTCGACGCGAAGCGGCAGTACCGCGACGCGATCGTCTTCTTCCGCATGGGCGATTTCTACGAGATGTTCTACGAGGACGCGCTGGTGGCCGCGCGCGCCCTCGACCTTACGCTGACGTCCCGATCACGGGACGCCGATGGCGCGGCCATCCCGATGTGCGGCGTGCCGCACCACGCGGTCGATACCTACCTGGCGCGCCTGGTGACGAAGGGGTTTCGTGTCGCGATCTGCGACCAGGTCGAGGATCCGCGCAAGGCCAAGGGCCTCGTCAAGCGCGAAGTGGTGCGCGTCGTCTCGCCCGGCACCTTCACCGACGCGGCGTACCTCGACGCGCGGGAGCCGGCCTTCCTGATGGCGGTCGCCCCGTCGTTCTCGCTGCTGCCGGGCAGGGCTGCGCCCGCGGGCCCCGGCGCGCCGGCCGGAGGCAGCCTCGACATGCTCGGTGTCGCGCTCCTCGACCTCTCGACGGGCGAGTTTGCCGTGGCCGAGTACGCGGGCGCCGCCGGCATCCAGGCGCTGGCCGATGAGGTCGCGACGCTCAAGCCGCGGGAGATCGTGGCGCCTGCCGATCTCGACCTCCGCGGGCGACTGCCCGTGATCGTGGCCCTGGGCGCGCCGGTGACCGGCGCGGAGCCATGGACCTTCGAATACGAGACGGCGCGTCGCACGCTGCTCGACCAGCTCCGTGTGGCGGCGCTCGACGGTTTCGGCCTCGCCGACCGCCCCGCGGGTGTCCGGGCGGCTGGCGCGCTCGTCCGCTACCTGCAGGACACGCAGAAGGTCGACCTCGCCCACGTGCGGAGCGTGAGCTTCAAGCGGCCGGCCGACGTGCTGCTGCTCGATCCCATCACGCTGCGGCACCTCGAGGTGGTCGAGGCGGCCAGCGGCGGCCGGGCAGGCTCTCTGCTTCACGAGATCGACCGCACCGTCACGCCCATGGGCGGGCGGATGCTTCGCGCCTGGTTGCTGCGCCCGTTGCTCTTGCTCGAGCGGATCCGCGATCGGCTGGATGCCGTCGAGGACTTCGCCTTCCGCACGACCGAGCGCGGCAAGTTCCGCGAAGCCCTCAAGTCGGTGCACGACCTCGAGCGCCTCGTCGCGCGGGCGGCACTGCGGACCGCGGGGCCGCGCGATCTCGTCGCCCTGGCGCAGTCGCTCTCGGCCGTCTCCCGCGTCAGGCTGCTGCTGCAGACGCTGCAGGCGCCGCTGGTCACCTCGCTGGTCGCCGAGCTCGACGAGGTCGCCGAGGTGCGGGGCGCCGTCGAGGCGACGCTCGGAGACGACCCGCCCGCGCTCGCGCGCGACGGCGGCTACGTGCGCGACGGGGTCGACGCCGAACTGGACGAGCTGCACGCGATCAGCCGCTCGGGCAAGCAGGTCATTGCCGAGATGGAGCAGCGCGAGCGGGCGCGTACCGGCATCAGCTCGCTCAAGATCCGCTACAACCGCGTGTTCGGGTACTACATCGAGGTCTCCAAGCCGAACCTTCACGCCGTGCCGCCCGATTACCACCGGAAGCAGACGATCGCCGGAGGCGAGCGGTTCATCACCCCGGCCCTGAAGGAATACGAAGAGAAAGTGGTCGGGGCCGACGAGCGGATCCTGGAGCGCGAGGTCGAGATCTTCGAGCAGTTGCGGGCGCAGGTGGCCGCGGAGGCGCCGCGCATCCAGGACACGGCGCGCGCGCTCGCGGCGCTCGACGTGCTCGCGGCGCTGGCCGAGACCGCCACCGTCTACGACTACATCAAGCCGTACGTGCACGATGGCGACGAGATCGTCGTCACCGACGGCCGGCACCCGGTCGTGGAGCGTCACTCGCCCGACCCCTTCGTGCCGAACGACATCGTCCTCAACGGGACGTCGAACCAGCTCGTGATCCTCACCGGCCCCAACATGGGCGGCAAATCGACCTACCTGCGGCAGGCGGCCCTCCTCTGCCTGCTGGCGCAGGCCGGCTCGTTCGTCCCCGCGCGCGAGGCGAAGATCGGGCTCGTTGATCGCATCTTCGCCCGCGTGGGCGCATCCGACAACATCGCCCGCGGCCAGTCGACCTTCATGGTGGAGATGCAGGAGACGGCCAACATCCTGCACTCCACGACGTCGCACAGCCTGGTGATCCTCGACGAGATCGGGCGCGGCACGGCGACCTTCGACGGGCTGAGCATCGCCTGGGCCGTCGCCGAGCACCTGGCGACCAACCCGCGTGCCCGGCCCAAGACGCTCTTCGCCACGCACTACCACGAACTGACCGATCTGGCCGAGGCGCTGCCCGGCGTCGTCAACTGCCACGTGGCGGCCCGCGAATGGCACGACGACATCGTGTTCCTGCGCAAGGTGGTCACGGGCCGCTCGGACCGCAGCTACGGCATCCAGGTGGCACGCCTCGCCGGGCTGCCGCCGGGTGTCGTGGCGCGTGCCCGCCAGATCCTCGCCGCCCTCGAGCACGACGAGCTGGCGCGCGGCGGCCGGCCCTCGATCACCGAGACCCACAACGGCCCCCAGCAGCAGCTCGGTTTGTTCCAGGCGTCCCCTTCGGCCGACGACCGTCTGGCGCAGCGTCTGCGCCAGGTGGAGATCGATCGGATCACGCCGCTCGACGCCCTGATGCTGCTGGCCGACCTCAAGAAAGACGCGGAAGGCTGAGGCGTGGCGGTCATGTCGCGCGCGAGAGACGATGAGGCGAATCTTCCTTACGCTGCTCCTCTTCGCCCTCTCGGCACCACTCTTCGCCGCGTCTCGTTACGATCCCTCGCTCCGGTTTCGGACGCTGGCCACACGGCACTTCACGATCTACTTCCACCGTGGCGAGGAGCGCCTTGCCGGCCGCCTGGCTGTGATTGCCGAGCAGGTCCACGACGAGCTCACCCGTCGCCTGCGCACCGAGCCCGGCCGGACCTACCTGGTCCTCGTCGATCAGGATGACAGCCCGAACGGCGCCGCCACGCCACTTCCCTACAACACGATCGAGATTGTCGCCGCGTGGCCGAAGGGTGAAGACATCATCGGCAACACGGACGACTGGCTGCGGCTCGTCCTGACGCACGAGTACACGCACATCCTCCAACTCGACCGGTCCGTCGGCTTCGCGGCTTTTCTGCGCGCGATCTTCGGCCGCGCCCCGATCTCTTTCCCGAACCTGACGCTGCCGCGCTGGCAGATCGAAGGGCTGGCCACCTTCGAGGAGAGCGCGGTCACCGGGCGCGGCCGGCTGCCTGGCGGCGACTTCCAGACGATCATCGACCAGGCGGCGCGGGCAGATCGACTGCAGCCACTCGACCGAGCCAGCTCCGACATCGCGGCCTGGCCCTCGGGCACCACCCCGTACCTTTACGGCGGGTACTTCTACGCCTACCTCGCGCGCCGGTTCGGCGAGGAGCGGCTGGCGGAGCTCGGAAAAGAGACCGCCGGACGGTTCTTCTACCTGGCCGCGCCCTCCTTCAGGAAGGTCTTCGGCAGGAGCCTCGGCGAGTTATGGAACGACTTCGAACGCGACCGCGCCACGTCGCTCCCGTCCGTGTCCGACGCCCGGCCTGCGCCTTCTCGCCTGACCCGCCATGGGTTCGTCGTGGCGGGGCCTCGTTTTCTGCGCGGGCAGGCGGCCGCTGGCATGCCAGACAACGAACCGCCGATCGCGTACTCGATGCGGAACGCCGACGATTTTCCTGCGCTCGTCTCGGTTGGTGCCCATGGCTCTCGCTCGCGGCAGCTCGCGACGCGCTACGGCGGTGACCAGACGACGGTTGCCGCAGGGCTCGTGGTGTTCGATCAACTGGAGGTCGTGCGAAACGTGGCGCTCCAGAGCGACCTCTACGCGGCTAGCCCGGAGGGCGGAGACGTACGTCGCCTCACCGTCGGCGCGCGCCTTGCCGAGCCGGACCTCGATCTGCCCGGCCGGCGCCTGGCCTGCATCCGGTTCCGCGGCGGGCAGCGACAGCTCGTGATCTTCGAGCTTCCCGCAGGGGTGCCGGTCTCGGCGGAGGCCTGGGAGTCCGCGCTTCACGGACCGCCGTCGGCGTCGTTCGCCGAGCCGGACACCGAGTATGCATCGCCGCGGTGGTCGCCCGACGGCCAACGACTCGCTGCGGAGCGGCGACGCCTCAACGGACCCTCCGATCTGGTCGAGATCGACGCGGCCCGAGGTCTCGTGCGGGTCGTGGTCACGTCGCCGAAGGGGCGCAACGTGGCTCCCGCCTGGACTCCGGACGGCCGCTGGCTGCTGTTCGCCTCGGACCGCGAGCGAGACCGGTTCGATCTCTACGCGCTGGATACCGGCGCGGCGGGTTCTGCTGCTTCACGTTCGGATGCAGACATTTACCGTGTCTCGTCGTCGCCCGGCGGCGCGCTGTATCCTGATGTCTCGCCTGACGGGCGCCTCATCGTCTTCGTCGGCTCGACCGCGGACGGCTACGATCTCTTCACCCTCCCGTTCGACCCGGCGACCTGGCAGCCAGTGACGTCAGCCGGCCCGGTCCCCTCGTCTTTGCTTGTCTCTGCCTCTGTCTCTGCATCTGCATCTGCATTTGCATCTGCGTCCGCATGCGCCTCCGCGTCTGCGTTCGCGTCGGAATCTGACCAGCGGCCGCCCATGGACGCATCGGCGACCGACGGCCGCCCTTATTCACCGTGGGCCACGCTCTGGCCTCGCTTCTGGCTGCCCGACGCCGCGAGCGAGGACAATCAATTCAAGGTGGGAGCGCAGATGGCTGGGAGCGATGCGCTCGGGCGCCATGCCTACGCCGCAAGCGTCCTGTGGCGCGTCGCCAGCGACGCGCCGCGTATCGGGAATCAGGCGCGCCCGGATTGGCGCGTCTCGTACGCCTACGATCGCTGGCTGCCGACCTTCTTTGCGGACGCCTCGGACAAGACGACTCCGCTTCCCGTCGTGGCCCCCGGCTCGCCTGGGCCGGTGCGATGGGTGGAGCTGCGGGAGCGCGACCTCGAGATGGGCGTCCACCTGCCGCTCGCCCGCGTCCGGCACAGGCAGTTCCTCTACACCTCGTTGAATCTGCAGGGGCACACGCTCACCGACGGCGACGTGGCCACGACGCACGGCCGTAACGCGCTCCGGTTCGCCTGGGCCTTCGCGAGCGCGAAAACCTACGGCTACTCGATCAGCCGCGAGCAGGGCATCGACGCGGCCATTGCGAGCGAACAGGTGCGGCGCGGCCTGGGCGCCGACGGCGACGCAGACGCGGTCACCGCCGAGGCGCGCGCGTATCTGCGCCTGGGTGGCCGCCATCGGATCCTGGCGGTGCGCGGGGGCCTGGGTGCGTCCTCGGGCGATTCCCTCGTGCGGCGCACGTTCTACCTTGGTGGCGCCGGCCCCAACGCGGCGCTCGTCGATTTCGGCAGCGACGCCCTGAGCCTTCTCCGCGGCTTCACCGACAACGGCTTCACCGGCACGCACGTGGCCGTCATCAACGCCGATTACCGCTTTCCTATTGCCTGGGTGGAGCGGGGTCACGGGACCTGGCCGGTCTTTCTCCGCTGCCTGCACGGCACCGTGTTCTTCGACGCGGGGCAGACATGGACGCCGCGGTTCGCGCTGCAGAACACGAAGACGGCGCTCGGCGGCGAGCTGGCAGCCGACGTGCTGGCCGGCTACAGCCTTCCGCTCACGCTGGCCGTCGGGGCCGCGTGGACCCAGGATCACAGCGTGCCCGGGAGCCGTGGCGCGGCTCTCTACGCGCGGCTTGGCCGCGCGTTCTGAGCTTCCGCGGGGCTCTCGTCCGCTCGCCGCTTTCGTTTAGAATAGGGCGCGCATGACCAACAGATCCCGCTTTCTCACCGAGCCTGTCGAACCGTTCGTACCCGAGGCAGACCTGACGGCCGACGAGATCCTCCGGCGCATGGAGCGGATCTCGTTCCAGGGGCGCAACCTCGCCACGGCGCACCGCATCTGGCTCAAGATGCTCGAGGACGACACGATGATCTTCCTCGGCGCCGCCGGGGCCTTGAGCGCGGGCGGGTTGCGGCTGACGATTACGCACCTCATCGCCGGCCGGTACGTGGACTGCCTGGTTGCCACCGGGGCGATGCTCTATCACGATCTGCATGAAACGCGCGGGCGGCGCCACTACATCGGCACGCCGTACGCGGACGACGCGGCGCTGAAGGAAGCGCACGTCGATCGGGTCTACGACACGTTCGCTGACGAGGACGAGTTCGTTGACAACGACAACTGGATTGCGGACTTCGCGTGCACGCTCGAGCCGCGGCCGTACACGTCGCGCGAGTTCCTCTTTCACCTCGGCCGCTACCTGTGGGACGAGACCGGGCAGAACGGCATCCTGACGGCCGCCTATCGCGGGCGCGTACCGATCTTCTGCCCCGGCATCGCCGACTCGTCGATCGGCATGGGCCTCTCGCAGGCCCGTCACCAGGCGTCCAGTGCCGGCCAGATCGACACGATCGGCGACGTCATCGAGTGTTCCAACCTCGTCATCCGTCGGCCGCGCACCGCTTCAGTCGTGCTTGGCGGCGGCACGCCGAAGAACTTCATCAACCAGGCGCGGGTCGAAGCGCAGTTCTACAATCCTGGGATCGACGGCGGGCACTTGTACGCGGTGCAGGTCGTCACCGACGTGCCGCAGTACGGCGGCGCGTCGGGCTCCACGCTGACCGAGGCGTTGAGCTGGGGCAAGGTGGCGAGCGGCGCGCAGTGCGTCACCGTGCACGCCGACGCCACCATCGCGCTGCCGCTGCTGGCCAGCGCCCTCTGCTCGAGCGCGCGTGACGTGCTCGCCCGCCGCCGCCCGGTCGCGTTCGACCCGGGGCAGAAGGTGATGCTCGTGGACGGCATTCCGCTCCCCCACCAGCGCTTCGAGGAAACCTGAATGGCCCTTCCAGTCGACTACCATCACGTGTCGCCCCTCACCTTCGGGGCGATGAAGCCTGACACCTGCACGTTCGAGAACGCCCGCGCGATCGTCCTGCCGGTCCCCTTCGAGCGCACGACCTCGTACCTGGCGGGCACCCGCAGCGCCCCGCGTGAAATCCTGCTCGCATCCGGCCAGATGGAGCTGTGGGACGAGGAAACCGAGACCGACGCGCACGACCTGCGCGTGTTCACGCTGCCCGAGATGGAGCTGCCGTTCGGCGAGATGCGGGGAGCGCTGAAGGAGATCCGGCGGGTCGTCGCCGAACTGGCGGTCAGCGAAAAGTTCCTCGCCATCCTCGGCGGCGAGCACTCCATCACGCCGCCCATCGTCGAGGCGCTCGCCGGGCACTACCCCGGGTTGACGGTCCTGCAGATCGACGCCCACGCCGACCTGCGCGACGAGTACCTGGGCAACCGGTTCAGCCATGCCTCGGCGATGCGCCGCGTGCTCGACCACGCGCCGGTGACGCAGGTCGGCATCCGCAGCCTGTCGCGGGAAGAGGCCGAGGCAGTGCCCAGCCTCCACACCCGGATCTTCTATGACTGGAACATGCGGCAGGACCCGCGCTGGATCGACAGGGTGGTGGACGGCCTGCGCGACCCGCTGTACGTGACCATCGACTGCGACGGCCTCGACCCGGCGGTCATGCCGGCGGTTGGCACGCCGGAACCCGGCGGACTCTCGTGGGCGGAGCTGCTGTCGCTGTTGTGCGCGGTGATGTCGCGGCGTCGGGTCGTCGGGTGTGACATCGTCGAGCTCTGCCCGATCCCCGGCGTCGTCGCGCCGAACTTCCTCTGCGCCCGGCTGCTCTATAAGGTGCTGACGTACCGGCTGGCGAACGTTACCCCCTCTGCTTGAGACTCTCCTGCTCGCGGCGCGCCAGGGTCGAGTAAGAAGAGCGCGGGTACTGGTCCATCAACTGCTGGTAGGTGCGGATCGCGTCGCTCGTCCTGCCGGCCATCGCGTAGGTCCGGCCCAGCTGCATCAGCACGCCATCGGCCGGGATCCGGCCGTCCTTCTTCAGTGCCAGCTCCCTGAAGGCGGCGATCGCCGCGTCGTACCGCCCGGAGGCCGCTTCGGCCTCCGCCAGGCCGAGGCGGGCCGCGTCTCCGTAGAGGGTGTTACCCGCCTGATCGACGACCTGCCGGTACTGTTGCACTGCCTCCGCGGTTCTTCCGAGCGCCTGCAGCGTCGATGCCGCGTAGTAGCGCGCGGCGATCCCCGACTGGGTGGACGGATAGGCGTTGGCCGCGGCGAGGAACTTCTGGAGCGCGGCTTCCCGCTTCGCGCCCTCGGTCGGGAACGTGCCAGGCGGCTGCACCGGCGCCGAGGCCGGCGTTGCCGGGCTGCCCGGAGCAGGAGCCGACGGCGCCACGACCTGCGCCTGGTCGACGAAGAGCGCCTCGGCTAGCACCGCCCGCGCGCTGGCGCTCCGCTGCTGGCGCCAGTAGCCGTACCCGCCCGCCGAGGCGAGCACGACGACGACGAGGACGAGGCCGGCGGTGATCTCGAGCTTGTGCAGCTCGAACTGCTCGCGCGCCCGGGCGACCGACAACGCGACCGCGTTTTCCTTCAGCCGATGACGTTCACTTCGCTTCATGACTCGTGCGACGCCACCCGATCGGGCGGCGCCAGTGTTCGTGGCGGCCACGAACCGGAAAAACGGGTTACCCGGTGAAAGCGCCTGGAGACCGCGCGTCGAATGGCGCCCCTGGCCCGACTCGAACGGGCGACCTACGGTTTAGGAAACCGTTGCTCTATCCTCCTGAG